>MDSZ01070933.1_pt1 | contig 82630 bp, 74 predicted proteins | sample 811201 | NCBI WGS metagenome assembly MDSZ01 (sample SAMN05326647, study PRJNA326480) | marine metagenome | isolation source: seawater | place: Indian Ocean: North | collected 2010
CAACACGGGCGGTGAACTGCAATCCAGTGGCCTGGGGCATGGCTTCAATCCTTGAAGTTGGGGGTTGGCTCAACTCATCCTGAGTCGGGGGCGATTATAACCATCGGACCATGACTTGGAAACGCCAGACCGGGCCGGTGACTGTGTGCGGTGCCACCGGCCCGGGACATCAATACAGGCTGCGCGGCAGACGATACCCCGCCAGCAACTGCTGGGTGAAGGGGTTGGTGTTGCTGCCGGCGTGCAGCCGGTATCGCATCTCGCCGTCGTCCACCCGGAAACGGACATCCACCGAGGTACTGCTGACCCCTGTCAGGTCGGCCCGGTCCAGCAGTCGGAACAGGGCCCAGGGCCCGCTCTCGGACAGGCTCCGGGGCGATCGGTTGACCTGCACCGGCACCAGGGTGATACGGCTTTCCACCGTGTCCCTCAAGGTGTTGGGCCAGACCAGCGGGATGCTCTGACGCGGCCCGTGGCTGAATTCCACCAGCTGGCCATCAATGTTCACCACGCTCCGGCGCTTGTTGTTGGACAGGTTCAGCGGTTCCAACGCAAAGGCCACATCCAGGCTGCCGCCCCGGGTGAAGAACGCTTGGCGGATCCGATCAGCCCGCTCCAGCGCCACCCGTACGTCCCGGCGCACCAGGCTCGCCCGCTGGGCATCCCCCACCTGCTCCGGATGATCCTCCAGGAACAGTTTCAGGTTGTTGTTGTAGAAGGTGGCCAGCACGCCATCGGGGGCGAAGAAGCGTTCGAAGTCCTGCAGGGTGGCGTCCCGGGCGGATTTGGGGTCGAACGGATAGTGACGGGCCAAGTTCTGCTCGAAGGGCTGATAGACCTCCCGGTACCATTCCCTCTCCAGCTGGGCCACCGCGCTGTCCAGTACCACCCGCCAGCTTTCCGAGGCCAGCCGGTTCAGCAACCGGTTCAGCGGCGCCGGCTGGTTGTCCGCCAGGCGCTGGAGGGTGAAGATGGGATCCGCCCCCTGCAGCCCCAGACGCGCCCGCGCGGCGCTCAGGGCCGCCTTGCCGGTGTCCGGCGCCTCCTGGATGTTACGCAGGTACTGATACAGGCTGGTGACCACCTCCATCACCTGGTCCAGGTTGGTCGGCCGGTCGTCGCGGGCACGCGTCAGCTGGTTCAGCTCCGCGAACTGGCGCTGGATGTCCTGCAACATGCCCAGATGCGGGGACGCCTCCAGGGCAGCACGGGCCGCCACCGCCATTTCATTGTCCGGGCTGGCCGGCGGAATCAGCTGGGTGTTTTCCTGAACCAACGCCAACAACCGCGTCAGCGGTGCGTGGCCACCGGTCAGGGTCTCCAAGATGCGCACACCGTGGTTGAGGTCCTCGAAGCGCCGGATATCCAGGCGGCTGAGGGCGGTGCGCCAGGCGTCCACATAGCGGTCGGCGTAGCGGGATTGCAGGCTGGCCAGCAGCTCCGCCTCATCCGCCTTGCTGAAGTTGACGTCGTCCCGGCGCCCCAGCACCCAGGCGTCGATCAGCGCCAGCTCGGTGACGGAGCCGGACCGACGCAGGAACCAGGTTTCCAAGCCCTCCCGGGTCAGCAGGGCCGGCACCATCCAAGGGTTATCGGCGTCTTCGCTGTCCTCCGGCACCGGCTCGCCGGACGCATCCAAGCGGGTGAATACGGTACCAAAGCCCGGCCCAGCAGCCCGCGCCAGGTCCAGGGGAGCCTGAAACTCCCGGTTCGCGGCCTGCGCCAGATCCTGGAACACTCGATCCGGGGTGCTGACCTGCCCCAGGTCTCGCTGGGCCCACTCCACACTGCTGCGGAAGGGCGCCAGCACCAAGTCGGCGGTGCGGTCACCCGCCCGCGCCATGGCCGCCAGGTCGGTATGGTCCATGGCATAACGCAGGTGGGCCATGAGCCGGTCCTGGACATCCCGACGGCCTGGGAATGCCCGCTGCCAGTAGTCGCTCATGTACCGGGTCACCATCTCCGTACGCCGGCCACTGGCGTCATACAGCATGCGCAACACCCGCAAATGGGGCAGACGATCGCCACGGCCGGCCGGCGCCTCGCTCAGCTCGCCCAGAACACCGAACATCAAGGCCGGGAGGTACTGGTAGGCGAGCATATCCAGGTAGGACGCTTCCACTTCCGGCCCCACCCGATGCCCCTGGTATAGCCCCATATCGGTGACTCCGGGCCAGGGCTTCCGGTAATCACCGAAGGCCAGAGTGGCCTCGCGCAGCTGGTCCAGAGGGTCCAGCAGATTGCGGCCAGTGGTGTCGGGCTCGAAACCGACCGGCTGCCAGGTGTCCAGGTAGCTGCGCACCCGGTTTTCAACGGCCTGGGCCGCCTCGGCGTTCTTGAGGAAATAGTGGTGCCAGCCGGCGCTCAGGCCCAGGCCCGCAACCGTTGCCGCCAGCGCAGCGCCGGCCAGCCGACGCTGGCGTTTTCGGGCCTGTTTTCGGTTATCGCCGGCCAGGCCGGCCTCGGGGTAGATGATGTCGGGGAACAGAGCCTGGGTGAACAGACTGGCCGACTGGCCGGCGCGCTGAGCCGGCTGCATCGGCGCCGACATCCGGTATTGCGCGGCGGCGGCGGACACGAAGGCATCCTCCGGCACCCCTTCCTGCAACACCGAGGTGAAATAGGTGCCACGCACCAGCGCCGGGGTGGAAAAGGCATCGGCGGACAGCAGGTCGGCGAGGAACTGCTCCAGCACCGGCTTCAGTCCGGCCAGCTGCCGGGTGAAGGAAAACGCGGCCGCCCGCTCCTCCAGTTCCCGGGCCTGGGCCTGGGCTTCGGGCAGGCGTTGGCCCAACGCTTTCACCCAGCCCTCGTAGCGGTCGGCAAACTCAAGCAGCCAGTCATCGGCTTCCGGACCGCCCGCGAGGCGGAAGGTGAACCCCATGGGCTGGGCGCGTTCCGCCTTGGACAGGGTCCGCAGAAAGGGGGCAAACCCATACAACCGGTCAATCTTGGTAAAACAGACGTACACCGGCAGCCGCGACCCCAACTGCTCCATCAGTTCCCGCAAACGGGTGCGGAGCCGGATTGCCTCGGCCTGCCGTTGCTCGTCGCTGGCGACACTGAGCTCGGGCAGGTCCACCGCCAGCACCACGCCGTTGAGCGGTCGCTGTGGCCGGTTCTGCTCCAGCCACTGCAGGAAGTGCTGCCAGAGGCGTCGCGGCAGCTCAGCCGATACCCCCTCCTCCGGATTCTGGCTGAGCAGCCCGCCATCCGGATCGATCAGGACGCCGTGATCTCCGATCCACCAGTCAAAGCCCAGTGGATTGCGGTCGGTGCGCTCATTACGGGTCACGTTGGTCAGGGTGTAGGTCTGTCCGGAGCGTTGGATCAAACTGGTCTTGCCGGCATCCTCCAGCCCCATCACCAGGTACCAGGGCAACCGATAGAGTCCCTGCCGCCCCGGCAGGTGGCGTTTCAGGGACGCCAGCTGCCGATCCAGCAACCGCTGCTGCCGCCGCTCCAGGGGCAGCACCGGGTCTTCCTGCTCCCGCTGCTGCTCGGCCCGAGCCTGATTGACTTTGCGCAGGCGCACCGCCAGTCCGCCGCTCCACAGGATCACCAGCGTCAGTACCGCCACCAGGGTGACCAGCGCCCGCATCTGCCAGCTGGCCAACGGATAGTCACCACCCAGCGGCCAGCGGGGGCCCAGCCACCAGGTGGCCACAATCAGGGCCAGCAGTCCCAGTACCAGCGTCACCGGTGCCGCGCGACGCACATGAGGCAGCAGCCAGCGGGCAACCGACAGAGTTTTTTTCCACATGGTTTCCATTCCCGTACGAGCTTCCATTGGTGAGGGTTCATTCATCCAGCCAGCCGTTCCAGCTGGCGTATCAGCCCCGGCTCCCAGTGTTCCAAGGCCAGGCCATCGACCTGGTGTTTCAGGTCCTGCATATATTGCCGCGCCAGGGCCGGCAATCCGTTGTCCTGCAGCAGCCGGGCACAGGCCAGGCGCCAGTAGAACCGGTCCCTGGGCTCCTTGGCCTCGGCCAGTCCCGATTCCAGTGTGTGCAGGGCGGGCCCAAGCCCCTCCTGCGATGCCTGTTCCCGAGCCTGCGCCAGGGCCGCGTCCCAGGGCTGGACGCCGGCGGCGCCGGCCGCTCCGGCGGGCGCGGTCCAGAGCCATGCCTCCGCCGGTTCCGACAGGAAGGGCGTACCATCACTGAAGGTCAGGCCCGTCACCGCCGGCAAGCGCTCGACGAAGTCCTTCAGCGCCAGTCGAATGGCCTCGGCGCAGTCTTCATGCCCCAGGTCGGAGGCCGCCCGGGCACTCAGCCAGTGACCATCCAGCCAGAAAGGGCTGACGGACAGGCTTTGTTCGATGCGCTGCCACAGCGACAGATCCGCCCCCCGCTCCAGGGCCTCCCGGTAGTCCGCCACCCGGTCGGCGCTGACCGCCGCCAGATCCGTCCGCTGGCCGTCGCGGCTGGGTGGCGCACTGGCAATGGCGTGCCAGATGGCGTACCGCCGCAGCCGGTAGCCCAGTGGATTGGCGGGTTCCGTTCCGGTCAGTAGCTCAGCCACCCGCAGCAGGCTCTGGCGTGTGGCTCGCTCATTGCCCGGGTCGAGCACCAGCTCGCCCAGCGATGCCGGTGCGGCTCCCCGGGCCAGGCCGGCGGTCTCGGCCGGCTCGGGCGCGGCCACCGGTGCCGGCGGCGTCTCGTCCACCGCTGGCAGCCGCTCCAGAAGACGCCGAAGATCCAACAACGGCTCGTCCGGCAGCCCCTGTTCGCCCACCTGTGCTATCAGGTCGGCAACCAGCTCCAGGCAGAAGCCACGGCCATCCCCAAGGCGGGCGTTGAACGACAGCCCCTCGGCCGGTTTGTGGGCACGCTGCAGCATCTGGTTGAACAGCAACCGGCGGGCCCTGGCGCCGCGTTCCCCCGGCTGCGGCCAGGCCCGCGACCACCAGCTGCCGAGGGCGCCCCGCAGTAGGTACAGGGACAAGGCAAACCGTTCGCCGTCGCCCTGCCGCTGCAGGGCCAGCATCAGGAACCCCAGAACCTTGAGGTCCTTGCTGCGGCCGGACAAGATCGCCAGGGACTCCCGCTCCACCCGGCTCCAGTCGATATCGTTGTGGGCCAGGGAGCCGACCTTGCGGATTTCGTCTTCCAGAAACTCCAGTGCCGGATCGTCCACCAGGTGTTCACCCACACCCTCACCCGTCGGCAGGGGGCTCAGTACCTGATCCACATAGGGATGCTGCTCAATGGTCTGCATGTCGCCTCCTACCAGCCACACTGTTGGCGCAGCGGCGCCACCGCCTCGGCAAGGCCGGCAAGATCGAATACCAGCCCGTCCAGCGCCGGAACGCTCGCAACCACATCGATGTCCTGCCGGTGCAGCAGGGCTCGGGCCAGGCGGATGGCCGGAAGCCCCCGGCCCGCGCTGATCACGAAGCCCTCGTCACGCACCCGCCATTGGGATGCCTCACCACCCAGGCTGACCCGCACCCGCTCCGCCGCCAGCGGCTCCGGCACCATCAGCGCCAGCTCGGTGATGTTGTTGTGGCACTGCAGCGTCAGCAACGGTCTGGGGGGCTGGGTACCCAGTGCGGACAGGGTCACCAGCCAGCCGGCCAGATCTCCGGTGTCCCGGACCCGGGCTGGCCCTTCCTGCGCCTGGGCATAGGCCTGGCGCCAGCGCTCGGAGCGGTGGGCCTCGGGGGCCATGACGGGAGCCGGCGAATCGGCCGGCGTGCCGAACAGGGCGTCGAAACAGGCCAGACGCGCCAGGCGGCTCGGTTCCTGGGTACATTGGCGGGCCTCCGCCAGGACATCGGCCCGCAGCAACGGCGCCAGCAGAAAGAGCACGGCCAGCCAAGCCAGCCGGAAAGAGCCTTGTTTCATGACACAGTCACCTGATACTTCAGACATTTATGGGCCAGGGTACGTTTCGGCATGCCCAGGCTCTGGGCAGCCTGGGCCCGATTGCCGCCGTATTGGCGCAGCCGCGCCCGAATCACCGCCGCCTCGAACGCCTGGGCGGCGGCTTTCAGATCCTGGATCTCCTCCAGCGCCGGCAGTCCCGGTATCGGTATCGGCACCGACAGGGGCACGGACGCCCCGCCCCAGTCGGATGGCGCGTCCGGCAGCCCATCCAGATGCAGATGTTCCGGCTGGATATCGTCGCCGGCCGGGGTGTGCAGGCAGGCCAGCTCGATGATGTTGCGCAGCTCGCGCACGTTGCCGGGAAACGGGTAGTCCGCCAGCCGGTGCAGGGCGTGGCTGGAAATGCCCATCGGGCCGCTGCCCTCCCGCTCGGTATACAGGCGGATGAAATGCCGGCTGAGCGACTCAAGGTCCTCGGGCCGCTCCCGCAACGGCGCGATCCGCAGAGGAAATTGGCTGAGCCGGTAATAGAGGTCGCGCCGGAACCGGCCATCCTCGATTCGCTGTTGCAGTGGCTGGTGAGTCGCCGCCACCAGGCGGAAGTCGGAATGGCGCTCCTCCCGAGCGCCAAGGGGACGAAACCGTCGACTTTCCAGCACCCGCAGCAGTTTCGATTGCAGTGCCAGGGGCATGTCGCCAATCTCGTCCAGAAACAGGGTGCCGCCATCGGCCTGGGCAAGCAGCCCCTCCTTGGCCTGGTCCGCACCGGAGAAGGCGCCCCGGGTGTGCCCGAACAATTCGCTTTCCAGCAGGGTGTCCGGAATGGCGGCGCAGTTGACCACCACCAGGGGACCGGACGCCCGCGCCGACAAATCATGAACGCCGCGGGCCACCACATCCTTGCCGCAGCCAGTCTCGCCCTGAACCAGTACCGACAGTTGGCTGCCCGCGGCCCGGACGATCTGGGTGCGCAGCTGGACCATGGACTCGGAGCCCCCCACCAGGGTCCGGGCCAGGCGCTCGCAGCGCCGGCGCAGGGTTTCGGTATCGTGCAGCTGATCCAGGGATCGCTTGAGCAGCCGCCGTTGCCACGCCTGGTCCCGGGTCCGCAGCTGTGCGACCCATTGGCGTACCAGCAGTTCCCGCAGGCCGGTATACAGCGGCTGTTCCACGACCCCCTGCCAGTCGACGTCATCCCGGCACAGCACCAGAACACCGAGCAAGCGGCCACCTTCATCCTGGAGCGGCTCCAGCCACAGGGAACGAGGCCGGCCGCTGGCCTCAAACAGAGCCTGGAATCCGGCATGATCGAGGCGGTGGCTGGCGGCCCGGGACAGCGCCTGCGGCTGGCCACTGCGCAGCACGTGGGCAAAGGGGTGGCTGAAATCGCCACAGTCGAATTCGCCCGCCTCGCCCAGATCGCTGCAGTGCAGGGTCCGGCCGCTCATGTCCAGCTCCAACGCCCAGCAACGGTCGAGGCCAAAGGTCTTGCTCAGTTGCCGGGTCGCCGTCCGCAGCAGGTCGGTCAGGTTGTCCTGCCGAACCAGGGCCACCGCCAGGTCGATGCCGGTGTGCAGTTCCATCTGCATCCGTCCCATGTCACACGTTTCCTGTCCGATCAATCGTCATTGCCCGTTTCGCTTCGGGCACCCTCCACCGTGCCAGCAAAACCGTCGTCGGAGACGCCAAGAATCACCCGGCCGACCCGCTCTCCGGCGGCCAGTTTCTCCAGCAAGGCCAGCGACACCGGTGGCAACAGTTCGCCCTCGATGATCGATTCCAGCATGCGGGCACCGTTTTCGCTGCGGGTCGCGCGCTCACGGATGCGGGCCACTAGGCCCTCCTCCAGCACCACCTCGGCCTGGTAGCGGTCGCGGATCTGCCCGGCCAGCCGCTCCAGCTTGTCCTGCACGATCCGGTTCAGGGTGTCCTCGGCCAGCGGCAAGTAGGGCACCACCTCCATCCGCGCCAACAGCGCCGGCTTGAAGAAACCCGACAGTTCCGGATACAGCGCCTCCTGCAGGCGTTCCGGCGCTTCGGCATGGTCGACGATGGTCTGGTAGCCCAGGTTGGAGGTCAGGAAGAACACCACGTTGCGACAGTCGATCCGTCGCCCTTCCCCATCGGCCAGCTCGCCCTTGTCGAACGCCTGGTAGAACAGGTTCAGTACTTCCGGATGTGCCTTTTCCACTTCATCGAGCAGCACCACAGAATAGGGCTTCTGGCGAATGGCCTCGGTCAACACCCCACCTTCGCCAAAGCCGACATAACCGGGCGGGGAGCCGATCAGGCGCGATACGGTGTGTTTTTCCTGATACTCGGACATGTTGATGGTGGTCAGAAAGCCACGGCCGCCATACAGCAGCTCCGCCAGCTGCACCACGGTTTCGGTCTTGCCGACACCGCTCGGCCCCACCAGCAGGAAGGCACCCAGCGGCCTCCCCGGCCGCCTCAGATCGGCCCGTGCGGTGAGCAGATGCTGATGCAGCCGACGGATGGCCAGGTCCTGGCCACGGATGTGTCGCTCCAGATAGCTGGGCAGATGGGCGATCTTCTCCAGCTCATCCACCGTCATCCGATTGACCGGGATGCCGGTCCAGTCGGCGATGACTTCCGCCACCTGATGGGCATCGACACGGGCATGCACGAGGACTTGGTCCGACGACAGGGCCGCCAGTTCCTGCTCGATGGCGGCGGCCTCGCTGCACGGATCCGGATGGTGTTCACCCGGACGTGCCTCCGGAGCACCGGCCTCGGCCTCAGCGCCGGCACCCAGCAGTTGCTGGCGCAGCGTCACCAGCCGCTGCACCCGCGCCTTCTGGTACTGCCACTGCTGCTCCAGCGCGGTCGCCGTCTCGGTCAGTTGTGCCTGTCGGGCGGCCAGGGCCTGCTCACGCTCGGCCTCGACCGGCAGACCCAGGACGCGCTCCCGGGAGAGCAGTTCCTGCTCCAGGGCCAGCTGGTGCTGTTCGCTGCGGGCGTGGCTGAGGCGCCGGGGCGGCGAGCTCAGGTTCAGGCTGACCCGGGCACAGGCGGTGTCCAGCACGTCGATGGCCTTGTCCGGCAGCTGCCGGCCGGCCAGATAGCGGGCCGAGAGCTCGGCCGCGGCCTGCAGGGCGCTGTCGGCGATCAGAACCTGGTGCGCCTGTTCGTAGACCGGTCGCAGGCCCCGCAGGATATGAACCGCTTCCGCCGGGCTGGGCTCCGCCAGGGCCACGGGCTGAAACCGGCGGCTCAGGGCGGGGTCCTTCTCGACGTATTTCTTGTACTCCCGCCAGGTGGTGGCAGCGATGGTGCACAGCTCGCCCCGGGCCAGGGCCGGCTTCAGCAGGTTGGCGGCATCGGCGCCGCCCTCATGGTTGCCGGCCCCGATCAGAGTGTGGGCCTCGTCGATGAACAGGATGATCGGCGTGGCCGCATGCCGGACCGCGTCGATGACCCCTTTGAGGCGCTTTTCAAACTCGCCCTTGACCGAGGCGCCGGCCTGCAGGGCTCCGAGATCCAGAGACCAGAGCTCAACCGCGCGCAAGCGTTCCGGTACCTCGCCCTGGACAATGCGCAAGGCCAGGCCCTCGACCACCGCACTCTTGCCGACCCCAGCATCGCCCACCACGATGGGGTTGTTCTTGCGCCGCCGGCATAGGATATCGATCATCTGGTCGATCTCGGCGTCCCGGCACAGCACCGGATCCAGCTTGCCATCCCGCGCCAGCCGGGTAAGGTCGGTGGCGTAGCGGGTGAGCGCCTCCGCGTCGGGCACCGGGCCGGCCATCCGCTCCGGGCCTTCATCCAGCCGGGGCTGCTCCACCGAACCTTCGGTCAGCCGGTCAAAGCCGGTGCGCAGCTGCTCCCGGTTGATCTCCCGCAACGCGGCCACCACATCCGGCATCAGGTAGCGGCCGGCGTTCAGCAGCAGTGCCAGGAACACCACCCCCGAGCGCAGCTCCCGATGCCCCAGTTCCGTGGAGGCCAGCAGCCAGGCATCCTGTAACAGCTCCACCAGCAACGGCGAGAACGACGGATAGGGATCGGCGGTTTGCGGGGCGCCGGTGAGACTGTCACCCACCTGCTGCTGCAGCCGGTGGGGTTCAATACCCGCGTGCTCCAGAATCCGCCGCACATCGGAAAACGGTGTGTCCAGCAACGTAAAGAGCAGGTGCGCGGGCAGGATTTCCGCGCCCTGGCGGCTCAGGCACAGGGCAGCGGAAGCTTCCAGGCCCTGGCGACATAGGGGATTGAGGCGCCCAATCAGCGCCGGCAGTTCGACCCGAATCACAATGATGTCCTTATCTGTCGATGTCTATTTGGGAAGTTGTTCCAGCACGCTCAGCACGCTCTGGATTCGCTCGTCCAGGGCGATCCGGTACAGGCTGTAGACGCCCGCCATGGCCACTACGAACAGGGCGGCCAGCCCCCACAGCGGCAGGCCGCCGCGCCGCAGGTGGCGGGCGGGAACCACGTTGGCCCGGGCATCCGCCAGCGGCGCCGGCTCCGGCTCGCCGTCCAGCGCTCGCAACTGCTGGTGCAGGCCACGAACTATCTGCTCGTATTCCTCGCGCCCATTGGTCATGACCTTGTAGCGCCCCTCGAAGCCAAGGTTCAGGCACAGGTGGATGAAGGCCAACATCTCCCGGTAACGGGCCGGCTCCTGTTCCATTCGGGCGAGAATGGCAAACACCTTCTCACCGCCCCAGGTCTCGTTATGGAAACGGGACAACAGCGAATGCTGCGACCAGACGCTGTGCGCGCCCCAATCGGTGCCCAGCACCGCCTCGTCGATAAAGGCACACAATACGTAGCGGTAGGCCACCAGAGTCGGCCGGTCGTAACCCTGCTCCACCAGCTCACGATCGATGGCCGAGATTTCGTCCACCACCTGTTGGTACAGGGACTCGACGGCGTCAAAGTGGGCCAGGCGCCGAACCCGGATCACCAGCCCCAGCAACGGCGTAGCAACAGCGACCAAACGGTTCTCCTCCAACCCCTTAAGCTGGAAGCGGGTGTTGTCAAAGCCGGGGTCCCGGTCACGCTCCGTGATTGCCGGATCGGCAAACGCCAAGTCCGCGAACTCTGCCGCGGCCGGTCCGGCGCCCCCCGGGTGATCAATTACCGAATGCTCTGTCATGACTTAGCTCCTGATCGCCCAGAACTGCATTTCCATGCCCGGGAAGTTTCCGGCCACGTGGAAGGCGAAACCGCTGGCGTTCGTCATCATCTGCCACGCCTGGCTCTCATGGTCGAGGCGGAAGTACACATACCCGGCGTGGTAGGGCAGCTGGCGTGGGGCTACCGGCAACGCGGTCAACGGAATCCCCGGCAACTGCAGGCTGATCAGGTCACGGATTTTCTCCACCGAGGCCACCTTGCACTGCTGCAGGAACTGACGACGCAGGTCCTCCAGCGGCAGGTCGGCCTTGACGGCCAGCACGAACTCCGCCTCGCCGATCAGCTGGTTGTCCTGCAACGGTGCCACGGTCAGCCCGTACTGCCGCTGCTGCAGCTGGATCGCCAGGGCCCGCGGCTCGAGCACGGTGCTCAGGGACTGGCGCAGCACCTGAATCAGAGGCGCGAAACACTGTTCCGGCAGGTCGTGGTCGTAGGGCACCGGTTCCCGGGGCAGGCGGTTTTCGTCGGTAAAGGTGACCAGCTCGCCACACAAGGCCAGCAAGGCCTCAAACAACCGCTCCGGATGCAACTGACGCAGACGGGCCAGGTGCTGGAACCGGGGGTGCGCCCGGTTCAACATCTGCAGCAGCAGGAAGTCGGAGACGTCGGCAACGCCCCCCTGCCCGGGCGAACCGACCCGCTCGGCAATGTTCCTCGCCCGTTCCCGCATCAGTCCGGCCATCTCTCCAATGAACCGCTGCAGACGGGGGGCCGCCCGCACACTCAGCATGGTGGGCAGAAAATTGGGGTCCATGACCAGGCTGCCGTCCGGGCGCTTCTCCAGGATGCGCCCGACCGCCAGCGAGGCATAGGCGCTGCGGTCATCGCGCTCCAGCATAAGCCGGGGTGCCACCTTGGCCAGGTCGATGGCATGGCTGTCGCCATCGATTGAGTGGAGGTCGCGGACCTCGACACTGGTCACCCGATAGCGACCGGTGACGGCAGCCTCCGGCCACTCCATCTCCGCCAGATTGTCGCTGGCCAGCGGCAGGGCCAGGTACACCACCTGGTTGGCCACGGTGGCGTCCGCGATTTCCAACGGCTCCGGCATGGCGTCCTGTTGCGGCAGGTGGAAACCTGTACCGTCCGGGAACAACCCCGACGCCCGCACCAGGCCAACCCGCCCAAAACTCAGGTACTCCGCGTTCAGCTCCAGGTCGCTGAAACCGTAAAGATAGTCGGACACCGCCAGTGCCCGTTCATGGATCTGCTGTTCCAGGTTGCGTTGCTGTTGCTGGAAGTGCTGCGGCTTGATGAACAACCCGTCACTCCAGACCACTCGATTGGTGACGGACATCAGGACTCTTCCGAATGTTTGAGTTGAACTTCCCGTTCCCGGAGATTGATCAGCAGGTGGTAACGACCGCCGATCGGGTCCACCTTCACCACCTTCTTCCACTGCGACAGGTTGGGGAACGCGTAGAATGCGATGACGCCGATGTAGCGTGTCTCGGCGCTGATTTCGAAGGGCTCGACGAACTTGAACTGGCCGGGCACCAGGGAGTAGTCGCTGTGATCGACGTAGTTCTGCCCCAGCGATTCCTCCAGGTCATTCAGCAGCTGGTCGAAGTCCCCCGCCATCAGCAGCGAGCTGTCCCGCAGTTCAATGACCTGAAAGGCGATCGGCGTGGGCGCGAGGGACACATTCGGGTTGACGTTCGGCTCGGCGACCATGGTGAGGTCCACGCGGCTGGGCTGGTCCTCCGGATACCCCACGGGAATGTCCGGGTCCCAGAGGACCTTGGCGGTCTTGGTCACCGCCTTGTAGGGGGTGCTGCAGCCGACCAGCAACAACACCAGGATCAGCAAACTCCATTTGCCTTGATTCACGACAGATTCTCCCTTTGCAATTGACGCATGTGTTGGTCGTACGCCTGGTCGAACACCTCCTGGAACAGACGTTCGAAGCCCTGCTGACGACGCGACTTCAGTTCCTCGTAGTAATGCTGGTACATGTCCCAGGCCCAGCGGCCTTCGTCCTCCCCTGCCCGCAGCCCTCGGCGGTAACCGTGAAACCGGCGCAGCAGCGCCTGCGGCGAGAACGCATGCAGGACGGCGTCCAGCGCTTCCCGGATGGCGGCCTGGGTGGCCTGCTGGTGGCAGTCCAGGCTGGCCAGGCTTTCCCGCACCGCGGCCGGTGCCGACAGGTGCACCGGGCTGCGCTGGCCGGCGAACAGGGTCTGCACCGTGTGTGCATAGTCCTGCCCCAGCCGTAGCGGATTGTCCTCGATCGGCTGCCAGCGGGTGCGCAAGGCCCGGTGGCGACGGTCCTCCCCCTGATGCAGCGCCAGCAGCCCCTCCAGGGTAGCTTTCAGAGTGGCCCCCGCCTCTTCCAGAAACAGGCTCATGGCCTCGGTATCCTCGAACCCGATCTCGACGCCCAGCCCCCGCAGCAGGGGCGCGCCGCTAAGGTGCTGGCGGCTGTTGTCGACCGCCGCGCCCTCGTTCCGCCGGTCGCACACTCGGTTCGCCCCTTCCGCCGAGCGCTGCCGACCGATCACCGGCAGCTCCATGACACCGTCGCGGGCCTCGCGGTAGGCATCGCCCTCGCGTTCGGCCACCGCCCCGACACCGGGGTGCGGGCACCAGTCCGGCAGTGGGTCTTCGGGCTGGCCCGGCGCCGGCTGCAACCGGCCCAGAGGCTCTCCCCCGTCCCGCTCCGCCGCCGGACCCGAACGCAACAGACCGGTCTCGTCACCGACCGGCGGCAGCATCGACGTCTCGTCGTCCGTCGGCGCCGACCAGGACTGGGCAACCCGCCCGTTCATGTCTGCCCGCAGCCGATAGCCGCCCAAGCGGATCTCGTCACCCTGCTGCAACCGGGCCCGACGCCCCCGACCCACCGGTTCGCTGGCACTGTTGATGTAGGTCCGGCCGCTGCGGTCGATCAGGCAAAAGGCGCCATCCGCCCAGCGCACTTCGGCATGACCGGGCATTATGCCGGTGCCCTGGGCGGACAGGCGCCAAGTGTCGCTGCTGGCGCTGCCGATCGAGCCGCCCTGCACGCCAAAGGTGCAGGCCGGTTCGGGAGTGGTGGGTACCGCTGACGCATTGGCGATGGTCAGGGTCAGTGTCGGTGTGTTTGCGTGTTCCATGGTGTCCTTCCCTGGCGTGTATCAGCGCCGGATCTGCAGGCGCACCGCCGGTCGGCGGCTGGCCTTGTCCGGCGTTACGAACGAGTTCCAGCCGAGACGGGCTTCCGTCCCCAGCTGCAGTGGCCGGATGTCCCGGGGACGCATCTGCAGCTCCAGATCGTAGGCCAGCTGCTCGCGCATGATGAATTCCACCAGCTTGACCAGGCGCTGGTGGTCCCGGCCATTCGGCAGGAAGTCGGCGAACCGCTGGCGGCTCAGGTTGCGCAGCCGCAACACGAACTTGCCGCTGCGGTCGCGAACCGATGCGCCCACCAGCGTGGTCTCGCCCAGGCAGGCATTCGCCCGGCCCAACCGGGTCTGTTGAGACTCGTCGATAGCCACCTTGCGCAACACCCAGGACTCGATGCTGACATCGTCCAGGTCGAAGCAGTGGGCGACAATGCCCGTCACCACCTCCGGCGAGCGGCTGCGACCGGCCATCAGCCCGGCATAGGCCAGCATCTTGGACCAGTTCACCGGCGTCGCCGAGCGTACCCCGGGGTCACCAAGCCCGACCAGCGCAAACACCAACTCGGAGAAGCCGTCACGGGCACCGGGTTGGAACCGGACGTAGTAGCGATACTTGCGCCAGGCACGGTGCAGCAGGGTTACCAGGCGATGATTGAAAAAGTCGAGAAAGTGGCGACGTACCCCCTGCTCCTGACTCGCCTCCCAGGCCAAGTCTTCCAGATAGTAACCCGGCAAAGGAGACTGGGCGCCGTGCAGGCCGAGAAAGCTCACCTGCAGGTGGTAAGGCGCGTGCTCATGGGCCGGCGACGCGGCGGACACCACATCGCTGCCAGGAAAGCCCAACCCGGCAGTGGCGCTGAAGCGAATGCGCTCGGTCCGGGACGGTGTGTCCCGGGACCGCTCCAGGTCATCCCCGTGATGCCGGTGAATCAGGTCCACCAGCTGGAAGAAGCTGTAGCGGCGAGCATTGCCGAGCACGGGTTGCAACCCGGCTACATCAGCGGCTGCTGACCTTGCTGTAACGTCCATGTGTACCGTTCCTGATTGTCCGTATTCACCACATCCAGCTGGTGAAAGGCATTGATGCTGGCGTACAGAGCAAAAAACCGGCTGAGCACCGTGCCAAACAGATAGAGATCCCCTTCGCTGGCGAAACCCTGCTGGTCCAGGTACAGCTCCGAGCGGATGCCCCGCACCGGCAATCCCCGAATCATCCGGTCCACCGGCCGGGTTTCAATGGCGTTGATCGCTGCCAGCCGCTGCTGGGCGATACGCTCGGCCTGCCGGTCCACCAGCGCCCGGAAATCGTAGACCCGAAGCACCGTGCGCAAGGCATCCACATCCAGCATCGACAGATAGTTCAGCGACAGGTTGGACACCAGTGTCCACAGCAGACTGCCATCCAGGGTCGGGCGCACCGTGGCGGTGGGCCGGGTGATGTTGCTGAAGGTGGCGAAGGCCGGTGACGTCTCGGTGGCCATGCAGATGTCCCCCACCGCCAGCTGTCGGGGCAACTCCCGGTTGGTACAGGTCAGGGTGAGGGAAACCGCCTCCTGGCGCCCCAGACACGCCGACTCGTCACCCCGCACGAAGGCGATGTGATGGTCGAAGCCATCCCCGCGCACACTGTCCCGGACCCGCACCCGGTAGTACAGGGCGGTACGGCCCCGGTCCCGTTCCACCTCGTGCTGGAAACTCTCGAAGGCGGTATAGACTCGGGGTTCGGCGCGGCCGCTACGCCCTTCCAGCCATCCTTCCACCCGGTCCACGCTAAACACCTCGTAGTGGTCCGGCGACCGGCTCGACGGCTGAATCCGGTACTCGGTCTGGCGACCGTTCAGGTCCACCGGCTCGCCCTCGTGGCTGAACAGGTTGATGGCCGGGGTGCAGTGGAGCTGGAACGCATCCCGGGTAATCCGGGCATCCGCCGGCAAAATCCGGTTAAAGTGGAAACGCAACCGCATCTCGTCCGCTGGCAATGCCGGCAACCGGCTTGCCAGCGACTGCACATCCACAAAGCGGAAGGCTTCCGGATAGCTCAGGTATTCCTGCAGGATCCGATAACCGGGAAAGGCGTTGCGGGGATACGGCAGCAGCGCCTCCTCTTCCGCGAAGCCCACCGGCTGCAGCGCCGACGCCGGCAACCGGCAGATTTGCCCGGCCACCTCCAGCTCGATACCGCTCAGGTAATGGTTGAGCCACAGATACAGGGTCTGGGCGGTGTAGTCGTCGGCCCCCAGATAAAACCGGAGCGGGTCCAGCCCCAGGGCATTGAGTGGCTGATCGGTATGCAGCGCAAGGTCCACGGTGACCGAGGACACCTCGCGGGAATGCTCCGCCGTTACCTCGGCCACGGTCATCGGAAACACGGCCACCGACCGGCAGGTCCGGAACCGGCACTGTGTCTGACGCCCGGGATCACCCAGGGGGCGGCTCTTCACCTCGGTGTGCCGTGCCACCACTTGGCGCTCGCTGATGGCATGCAGCTGCGGATCGAACCGAAGGACGGTGCCGCTGGGCACCGGCCTCAGGTAGTTCGGCCATAGCATGTTCAGCAGCGAGTGCGTCAGTTCGGGGAACTCATCCTCCACCTTTTCCCGCAGTTTGCCGGTCAGGAACGCAAATCCCTCCAGCAGTCGCTCCACATCCGGATCGGTGCTTTGCTCGGAGAGAAAGCGGGTCAGCTGCGGGTGAGCCTCGGCAAACTCCCGTCCCTGCAGCCGCAAAAAGCTCAGTTCGTCCCGGTAAAACCGATTCAGTTTCATCGTGATTGCACCCTTGTCGGCCGAAGGTGACGCCGGTTCACCGAGCCGGCTGCACCTTCATTCCATGCCGTCTAGACCACGCGATAGTAGCGTTTGTCGTCCAACACCAGGTCAATGGTGGTCCGGTCGTCGCCGTCTGCGACATTCAGATACACCGTGACCTGAAACCTCAGTTGCAAGGGATCCGGCCCCTGGGGCAGATCCACCACCTCCACCCGTCGAACCCGGGGTTCGAAGGTTTCGATGCAGCGGCGGATCGCGCCCCGGATCTGCAGTTTCAGGTCGTGGGTGCCAAGGGTGGCGTCGTTGAAATCCAGCAACCCCAGGTCTGGCGCACTGGCACTGTTGCCCGGATGCGCGTTCAGCAGCCGCACCAAGTGTCGCTTGATGGACTCGATGACATGGCCACCCGCATCAGGCTCGGTGCCGGCCGCCTGCTCCAGACGTTCGAACAGGCTGCCCCCGCCTGGGGATGCCCCCCCGGGGACGTTGCCACCACCCAGCATTGGCTCAGTCCTTGTCCAGTCGACCGACCAGCGACAGCTCGAAGTTAGCCCCCATATACTTGAAGTGAGGCCGAACCGCGAGCGAGACCTGGTACCAGCCCGGATCCCCGTCAACATCGGAGACGGTGATCTTCGCGGCCCGCAGCGGACGCCGGCTACGCACTTCTGCGGGCGGGTTTTCCTGATCGGCCACGTACTGGCGAATCCAGGCATTCAGCTCCCGCTCCAGGTCCTGGCGTTCCTTCCAGGACCCGATCTGCTCGCGCTGCAGCACCTTGATGTAGTGCGCCAGGCGGTTGACGATCATCATGTACGGCAGCTGGGTGCCCAGTTTGTAGTTGGTCTCCGCTTCCTTGCCTTCCTTGGTGTTCGGGAACAGCTTGGGCTTCTGTACCGAGTTGGCGGAGAAGAAGGCGGCGTTGTCACTGCCCTTGCGCATGGTCAGGGCAATGAAGCCTTCATCGGCCATCTCGTATTCGCGGCGGTCGGTGATCAGTACCTCAGTGGGAATCTTGGCTTCGAGCTGACCGAACGCTTCGAAGGTGTGAACCGGCAGGTCCTCCACCGCACCACCACTCTGCGGACCGATGATGTTCGGGCACCAACGGTACTTGGCAAAGCTTTCGGTGAGGCGGGTAGCCAACAGGAAGGCGGTGTTGCCCCAGAGGTAGTGCTCGTGGTCCCCGGACACATCTTCCTTGTAGTTGAAGCTGCGTACCGGGTTCTCGCTGGGGTCGTAGGGCACCCGCAGCAGGAACCGGGGCGCCGTCAGGCCCAGGTAGCGGGCATCCTCGGACTCACGCAGAGCGCGCCACTTGGCGTATTTCGGTCCCTCGAACACGGCTTTCAGTTCCTTGATCGCCGGCAGTTCCTGATAGCTGTCGACACCGAAGAAGCTCGGCGCCACCGAGGACAGGAAAGGCGCGTGGGCCATGGCGCCAACCGAGGCGACATACTGCAGCAGCTTCATATCCGGCGTCGCGGGCGTGAACGCGTAGTTGCCAATCACCGCCCCCACCGGCTCGCCACCGAACTGGCCGTATTCGTTGGAATAGATGTGCTTGTAAAAACCGGTCTGGGTCACATCCGGCGCGAACTCGAAGTCCTCCAGAAGCTCCGCCTTGGTGGCATGCAGGATGTCGACCTTGATGTTCTCACGGAAGTCGGTGCGATCGACCATCAGCTTCAGGCCACGCCAGGCCGATTCCAGTTCCTGCAGCTCCGGCGCGTGCAGGATCGCATCCATCTGGGCACTGATCTTGCGATCCAGTTCCACCACCATCTGGTCCACCAGAGCCTTGTTGACCGGCTGACCTTTTTCATCGCTTTTCAAAAGGTTGGCAATGAACGTCGCCACGCCCTTGCGGGCAATATCATAACCTTCGTCGGCGGGTGCCATGCGGCTGTTGGCCATCACCTGATCCAGCAGGGAGCCTTCGGCCACGGTTTCGGAAGCAGCAGAATGCTGCACAGCAGTATCGGACATACCAAATCCCTTCAGTACGTGATGAGCGTTAGGGGTGTCACCGCGAATGCGGCGGGGTGATTACTGGCCGTCGGTGGCCAGTTCCAGCTCAGCCAACAGTTTGGCCCGGGCGTCGTCGTTATCCAGCAGCTCCTGCAGCTTGGTACGGAACGCCGGCACGTTGCCCAGAGGTCCCTTGAGTGCGACCAGGGCTTCCCGCAATTCGATCAGCTTGCGAAGCTCGGGCACCTGCCGGGCGATGCTGTCCGGAGAAAAGTCCTCCAGCCCCTGGAATTCCAGGTTTACCGGCAGATCGTCGGCACCGTCCTCCAGCTGGTTGGGCACCGTGGTGGACAGGGTCAGACCGGCTTCCTTCATGACCGAACGGAAATTGTTCTTGTCAACGGAAATGGCCTTGCGTTCCTCGATGGGGGTATCTTCGGCGTGTCCCTTGAAATCGCCAACCACGAACAGCTTCAGCGGCAGTTCGGTTTCAGCCTGCTGATCTCCGGTGGCGGGGACGTATTTGATATTGATGCGCTCTTTAGGCGCGACGGAACCGTCTTTGGACGACATGGTGGCGTGCTCCCTGTGTGCAAGTCATTTGCAAGTGTTCAGTCCCTTGTGCCTACCCTCCTGGCAGGCGACGGGCCTCACTTTACACAGAAGACCGCCCGTTCACAAGCAAAAAATGGCCGGACATTGCGTGGAATGTGCGCCAGGGCAAACTCTTGCCAGCGCTGGTCTGGCGCCCGCTACCACCGATGAAGACGGCAGGGTCAATGACGGAGACAGAGGCACCTGACTATACTGCGGGGCATGGCCATTGGCGGCCCGTCAAACCAAGGAGAGCAACGTATGAGTGACCTGAAAGCCAAATTCGACGAAGCGGTTCATTTCATCCAGACCGCCGAGGGTGATTTTAAACCGTCCAACGAGATGAAACTGGAGTTTTACGCCCTGTACAAGCAAGCAACCGAGGGCGATGTCTCCGGCAAACGGCCGGGTATGATGGATTTTGTGGGCCGGGCCAAGTACGACGCATGGGCCAAGCTCAAGGGCATGTCGAAGGATGAGGCCATGCAACAGTACGTCGACAAGCTGGCGGCGCTGAAGTGAGGCCAGCAGAGGCCGGCGCTCCGGCGCCAGCCGACCTGTTTTGCGGCCTTCAAGAGATTGTCATAAGATAGCGTCACCATAACAACAACAATGTCGCGGAAGAGTACACCATGACGATTACCCAGGCACTGGAACAGTCCAAACCCGGACTGGTTCGCCGTATCACCGATGCCATCCACAAGCGGCAACTGAACCAGCGGGCGGAACAGACCTATCTGCATTGGATTTCCCGTTTCGTCCTGTTCAACGATCCGAAGGACCCGGAAACCCTGGAGAGTGAAGACCAGCAACGTTTCCTGAGCTATCTGAGCGACGGCATGCGGGTTTCCAGAGCTCGCCTGAACCAGGCGCGACAGGCCCTGCGTTTCTTCTACGAAGACGTTCTCGGCAAACAGACGATCCCGGGCGGCACCGCTGCGGCCTGATCACGGCTCAGCGTTCCCGGAGCGTGGTATTCAAGGTGTCGTAGGCACGGTTTTCCGGCGGTCGGATCAGATAGTTCCCACTGTGGCTCTGGCCGGGAATCACCTTGGGATTGCTGAACCGGATGTCCACCGGTATCTCCGTGCGACCGAGGTCGGTCCGCTCGTCCCGGGGCTGCAAGGCCAGCGGGTCCAGGTAGAACTCATCCTCGGCCCCGGACGCCACCGGCACACCCGCCGCCGGAGCCGCCAGCCCGCCCTCCACCACGGTGTTGGCCAACGTATCCTCGTCGATCGAATGCAGGGGAATGGTACCCAGGGTGGAGCGCTCCTGGTAACCGAAACCGCTCTCGGGAGTGTCCGGGGCCGCCCCCGTCTCGGCGAGGGTGGCGCCGGCACCGAACAACAGTACGCCCCCCAGCCAGGCCGACCGGACCACCCCCTTGTAGGTCAAGAACCGACTCGTCATAGCATTCCACGCCTTGCCCGGAGACACCGGGCCGCCACATCCAGATTGTCATTTTTTGATCAGTCTAACGCCAGGATACGCGCAAATCCCCGACAATCGACGGAATTGTGACGGCAATCACGTGTCGGTTTGTGCCTCCTGATACTGGATGTCGGTCACCACCACGGTCTTGAAGCCGTCCGGTGTCCGCACCCGCACTTCCTCATCCAGGCGCTTACCCACCAGGGACCGGGCCAACGGCGAGTTGATGCTGAGATAACCTTTGGACAGGTCGAACTCGTCGGCCCCAACCAGGCGATAGGTCTGCTCCTGCCCGTCGTCGTCCTCAATCGTCACCCAGGCACCGAAGAACACCCGGGTACGATCTTCCGGCAGACGATCCACCACGGTGACGTCCTCCAGCCGCTTGCTCAGAAACCGGATACGGCGATCGATCTCCCGCAGCTGCTTCTTGCCGTAGATGTATTCGGCATTCTCGGAGCGATCGCCCAGGGCCGCAGCTTCGCGTACCGCCTGGGTGACCTGTGGCCGTTTCACTTTCCACAAGTACTGAAGCTCCTCTCGCATGGCCCGCTCCCCCTCCGGGGTAATGTAGCGGGGCCGGCCACCGTTGCCGGATGCCTTGTTCATCAAGCCTGCCACTCCTCTCGGGAAAAAGACTGAAGATACCTGGACGGAGCACATCGGGATAGGGGGGAACCAGCAGGTTCCGCCCCTCCCACACCACCCGGCATGCGGGTCCGCATCGGGCGGTTGGAATAGTTGAGGTCATCAGGCTTGTGTTCTCCCGGCCTGACGCCTGAGCTCCCCTTGACTCGTTCGGCGGGGGCGGTTTCTCACTGCCGTTGCTCTCCAGGCTTCACCCTTCAAGACAAGATCGGCGAGCTTCGCTACGCGAACATCTGAGACTGTCCTTCCCCGATAACCAGCGGGTTCGCTCTCCCACTCCTTCGGCCCTTCGCCCTGTATGAGCAGCGACTATGGCCTCTGCTGACTTCTCGCTCCGTGTTGCCACGTCGCCCTTTCAGGCATTAGGCGAGATCTCCCCGGGTAAGAACACACGCCTTCACCGCACAACCGCCGGATTTACACCACCTCGCCTTGGCCACAAGAGCTTCGCGGCTTTTGGCCCGCTCGCCCTGCTTGGCAGTGCCTCGTATCCGGTTCTTGTTCATCGGCTCACGGTTTACGATCCACGCGTCCTCCCCACGGTCGGTCACCCTTCCGCAGTTGCGCTTCACTTCGTTCGCTGTAGCCAGCTCACGGGAGGACTTGCACCTCCAGGCGTGCGCCCGTGCCGGGCGCACAAAAAAAACCCCGCGGAGACGGGGTTAAGGCTAGCGCTGTGCTGGAGGGCGAAGCAAGTGGCGGGGGCCACCGGCTTCTGTCTACACTTGCCATTCTCCACAGCTGAGATTACCCCGGCGTGGCCGCCCGGTTACCGTTTGGTCAGGGTTGCCGGCCGACCGGATTAGGTTGCATTCCCTAGACCCAGCGACGTAGCGTGCCAGACCAGACCGATTGGGATACATGACCGGAGATGCCATGATGAACACACAAAAACTGCTGCAACTGGCCCTGGAGGGGGTCGACACCCTCGGCTACCAGCTGGATCAGCTGGGCCTGACCAGCAGGGTGAACCGCCACAACCTGGCGGCGTTTCTGTTCACCGAACAGAAACATCTGGAGGGTGAGTGGGACAGCCTGCAGGCAAAGGTGGATTACCGCCGGGCCCAGCTCGAGCACCTGGCGGCAGCTCTGGAGAGCCGCTGGGACACGCTGACGGGGGCGCTACTGGGCCGTTTCAAGTCCACTTCCTGAGGCACCCTCCGTCGCCTCGGCCCCGGCCTTGCCCTCTGAGCCGGCATGGCCCGGGTCAGCCGGGGTGGCCTTGATGCGTTTATGAACGCCGGTGAACGCCGGCATCCGCACGGTGACCGTCAGCCCCGGCGCCGCTTTGCCGGGGTAGGTGTCACTCAGCACAATACGTCCCTGATGGATTTCCGCCACCGCGCTGACCAAGCTCAGTCCCAGGCCGTTGCCAGGCAGCGAGCGGCTCTTGCCGACCCGGTAAAAACGCTGAAATACGTGCTCTTTCTCGTCGTCCGGGATACCGATGCCACTGTCGCTCACCTCGAAGATCGCTTCGGAGCCCTCGCGGCGAACCGCCACTGCGATGCGACCGTGTTCCGGGGTGTACTTGATGGCGTTGTCAATCAGGTTGCTGACCATCTGAAACAGCAGGTCCCGATCTCCCTCGATCATCACTCCCTGCTCCAGGGACTGCTCGAACACCTGCTGCTTGTCCTCGGCCAGGGCCTCGTACAGTTCACAAGCGTCGGTCACCAGTTCGTCCAGGGACACCACTTTCATGTCGGCGGCATTACCCCGGGTCTCCAGGCGGGCAATACGCAGCAGGGCGTTGAAGGTCGCCAGCAGTTGGTCCGCCTCGGCGACCGCCTGGCCGACGTGCTCCCGGGCTTCCTCGTTATTTACCGTGATCAGGGTGTTTTCCAGCTGGTTGCGCAACCGGGTCAGGGGCGTGCGCAGGTCGTGGGCGATGCTGTCGGACACGTGCCGAATCCCCTCCATGAGGTACACGATCCGGTCCAGCATCTGGTTGAGGTTTTCCGCGAGCTGGTCGAAATCATCGTCCGTGCCCCGGGTAGGAATCCGCAGGGAGAGGTGCCCGTTCATGATCCGGCGTGAGGTGGTGTTGATCACTTCGATGCGCCGGGTGGTACTGCGACTCATCAGGAACCCCCCCAGCAATGCCAGCGCCAGGGTGATGCCCATTCCCCAGTTGATGGCCGCCTCGATCACCCGCTTGAGGTTGGTCAGCTCGTCAACGTCACGCCCGACCAGCAGGCGCAGACCTCCCTGAACCTCGAACACCCGGGCCCGGGCCAGCCGGGTACTGCCCGTCCAGCCGACGGATTCGTCCAGGGTGAAGTTGATCCAGCCGCTCTCGGAGCGGGAATCCTTAGGCCAAGCGTCGATGTTGCCGGCCAGTTTGAGAAAGTCGTCGGTGGTCAGCAGATAGATGGATTTGGCGTTAGGATCGCGGGCCACGCGCTCCCGGATGATGGTGATCAGGCCGTTGACGCCCCGACTGCGGTACTGTTCGGCCAGACCGGCGATTTCCGCCTCGATGGTCTCGTCGGTCTGAGCCGCCATGAACCCCGCCGTACGCCAGTAGATGAACGCCAGCAGCAGAAACACCGAGGTGGCAAACACCACCATGTACAGCAGGGCAAGCTGGAAGGTGGACGTCCTGAGCTGGCTAAGTAGTTTCACGAAGCATATATCCCGCGCCCCGGACGGTCTGCAACAAGGGGGTGTCGAATTCCTTGTCGATCTTGGCCCGCAGGCGGCTGATGTGCACGTCGATGACGTTGGTCTGCGGATCGAAATGGTAGTCCCAGACCTTTTCCAGCAGCATGGTGCGTGTCACCACCTGCCCGGCATTGCGCATCAGGTACTCCAGCAACCGGAACTCCCGGGGCTGGACATCAATGTTCTTGCCGGCCCGCTTGACGGTCCGGGCCAGCAGATCCATTTCCAGGTCCGCCACCCGCAGCACCGTTTCCGTCTCCGCGGCTTGGCGGTGACGGCGTATCAGGGACTCGATCCGGGCCAGCAGCTCGGTAAAGGAAAACGGCTTGGTGAGGTAGTCATCGCCGCCGCCCCGCAGGCCCTCGACCCGGTCGTCGACGTCGCCCAGGGCACTGAGAATCAGCACCGGCGTCTGGTTACCCGTGGCCCGCACGGTCTTGATGATGGACAGGCCATCCATGCCCGGCAGCATCCGGTCCACGATCATGATGTCATACTCTTCACTGGCGGCCATCATCATGCCTTCCTTGCCGTCCGCGGCATGGTCGACCACGAAATCGGATTCCTTCAATCCCTTGACGAGATAATTGGCTACATCCTTATCGTCTTCGATTACCAGCGCTTTCACCAGTTCCCCTCCTGATCGTGAATAACATTAACCGTAAGGGTACGAAGAAGTCCAAATACCGGCCAGTTACGATCTTGTAAGAGGGTGTCGCCTATGGCGACGGTCATCCCCGGCCACGAAACCAATCCAGACTCTCCTCGGTACGACCCGTGGGCCGGTACTCCGCACTCACCCAGCCGTCGTAACCCAGCCGGTCAATGGCGTCGAAAACCTTCGAAAAATTAATCTCCCCGGTACCCGGCTGATGCCGGCCGGGATTGTCGGCAAACTGGATATGGCCAATCCAGGGCAGCAGACATTCCAACGAGCGGATCAGGTCGCCTTCCATGATCTGCATGTGATACAGGTCGTACTGTAGGCGGACGTTGTCCCTTGCCACTTCGTCGATCAACGTCATCACCCGGCCGGAGCTGTCGAGCAGAAAATCGGGCATGTCCACCCGGGAGTTGATCGCTTCCAGGCACAAGGTGAGATCCCACTCGGCCAACCGATCGGCGGCGTAGCGGACGTTGTCCACCAGAGTCACCCAGGCCTGGTCCTCGTCCAGGTCGCCCGGACGCACCCCCGCCAAGCAGTTAAGCTGCCGGCAGCCCAGGGCCTGAGCATACTCCAGCGCCTGCTCCACGCCCTCTCGGAATTCAGTCACCCGGTCCGGCAGACAGGCGATGCCACGCTCGCCGGCGTCCCAGTCCCCCGCGGGCAGGTTGAACAGCACCTGGGTCAGGCCGTGGTCGCGCAGGGCCCGGGCCAATTCGGGGGCCGGATGGTCGTAGGGAAACAGGTATTCCACCCCGGAAAACCCTGCAACCCGGGCCCGTTCGAACCGGTCCAGGAACCCGGCGTCCGTGAACAACATCGACAGATTGGCGGCGAATCTCGGCATGATCAGTCCTCCCTCGGGCCTCGGCCGATGGCGCCCATCCGGGCCCCGTTCAGGCGTTCCAGCTCCAGCAGCAGGCCACTGTGATCCACGTCCCCATGGCCGTCCGCCACCAGCGACTGATACAGGGTGTGCGTCTGCTGAGCCAAGGGCAGCGTCAGCGACTCGGCCCGGGCCTCGTCCAGGATCATACGCAGATCCTTGAGCTGAATCCGAGCCGGGGCACCGGGCTCGAACGCCCGGTCGATCATGCGCTGGCCATGCAGCTCCAGAATCCGGCTTCCGGCGAAGCCGCCCAGCAGGGCCTCGCGCACCGCCGCCGGATCCGCGCCGCCTTTGCTCGCCAGCAGCAGCGCCTCGGATACCGCACCGATGGTAATGCCGACGATCGCCTGATTGGCCAGCTTAGCCAACTGGCCGGTGCCCACCGGCCCGATCCGAGTGCAGGTGCCCAAAGCCTCGAATACCGCCCGCGCCCGGTCGATGTCCCCTTCGCTACCGCCGGCCATGATGCTCAGCCGGGCCTGCTCGGCACCGACCGTTCCGCCGGACACCGGAGCGTCCACATAACCCAAGCCCCGGGCCTCCGCCAGGCGGGCATGGCGACGAGCCAGCGACGGTGGCACCGAGCTCATGTCGATCACCAGGGCGCCGGGCCGAAGCGCCTCCAGGACCCCCTGCCCAACCAGAACCTGCTCCACTACGTCTCCGTTTTCCAGCATGGTGATGACCACATCCGCCTCCCGCACCGCTTCGGCCGGTGTCCCGGCAATACGGGCATCACGCGCGAAGGGGGCGCACTTGCTTGCGGTGCGGTTCCACAGAGTCATCGGGAAACCCGCGGCCAGCAGGTTCCGGGTCATGGGGGCGCCCATCAGGCCAAGGCCGAGAAACGCGATGTGGGGTCGGGAATCGGTCATGTTCGGGAGCTCTCTATCCGATGACGGCCAGCCAGACGCAGCCGCTTGTCGTGAAAACAAAAACGCCACCAACCGCGAACGGTGGTGGCGCTTGGAAAACCTGTAGGCGGGACGGCTCTCAGGCCGCTTCCGCCATCTGCACCTTGATCTTCTTCATGGCGTTCTTTTCGAGTTGCCGGATGCGCTCGGCCGAAACGCCATATTTTTCTGCCAGCTCATGCAGGGTGGCCTTGTTCTCCGACAACCAGCGAGCCCGCAGAATGTCCTGACTGCGCTCGTCGAGGCTTTCCAGCGCCTGCATCAGCCGGCCGTTGGCGTCCTCGGACCAGTCGGCGTTTTCCAGCTGCACCGCCGGATCACTGCGCCGGTCCTCCAGATAATAGGCCGGTGCCTGGTAGGCGTTGTCGTCGTCATCGTCGAGGGGGCCATCAAATGCGGTGTCCTGGGACGCCAGCCGGCCTTCCATTTCCCGAACCACCCGGGGCTCGACACCCAGCTCCTCAGCCACGGCGTTGAGCTCGTCGTGGGTCAGCCAGGCCAGCTTTTTCTTCTGACTGCGCAGATTGAAGAACAGCTTGCGCTGCGCCTTGGTGGTCGCCACTTTCACGATCCGCCAGTTGCGCAGGATGAACTCGTGAATTTCAGCCTTGATCCAGTGCACCGCGAAGGACACCAGACGCACCCCGTACTCCGGGTTGAAGCGCTTGACCGCTTTCATCAAGCCCACGTTGCCTTCCTGAATCAGATCTGCCTGAGACAGGCCGTAACCGGAATAGCTACGGGCAATGTGAATCACGAAACGAAGATGCGAGAGCACAAGCTGACGGGCAGCCTCCACATCGCCGTGATAGTGGAGCCGCTCAGCCAGTTCCCGTTCCTCGTCCGCGGACAGGACGGGAATGCTGCTGACCGCCTGAATGTAGGACTCGAGATTGGCCCCCGGAACCAGCCGGTTAGCCAATTGCAAACTCGTACCCATTCTCCGTTACCTCCGTACCTGACGACCCGTTGCAATCGTTAGTAAGCGTATGACCGCCAAGAATGTGAAAAGTTCAGAGCTTTCCAAAAATTCATTCAAAATCAAAAAACTGGAAAGTTCCTGATTTCCTCTTCCGAGCCAACGTATAGCGCCGGCGCACCCAGACTCAATACGGTGTTTCCGTAATACCGGACGCCGGGTCACCCTCCGGCAGTGTCGCCGGGCTCGATGTCATCCAGATGACGTTTGACCGCGACCCAGGCGCCCAACCAGCCTAGCACCATCGCCATAATAATCAACGCAAGGCCGCCGTCAATGCCGAGGCCGGCCAGGGTAAAGCGGCTCTGATACAAGCCGGCCAGCCGTTCCACCGGGCCACCGAGCCACCACAGGGACACCTGTAGCAGGACCCAGGCCACCAGCCCCCCACCGAGCCCATACCAAGCACCGGTGTACAAAAAGGGGCGACGGACGAAGGCGTCGGTGCCGCCCACCAGCTTGGCCACCACGATCTCGTCGCGCCGGTTTTCGATCGCCAGCCGCACGGTGTTGCCGATCACCAGAACCACTGCGGCGCCCAGCAGCACCGCAAGCGCCCAGGTGGCCCGGGTCAGCAACTCGGTGATGGCGTTCAGGCGCTGCAGCCAGCCCAGATCCACCTGCACCCGCTCAACACCGGGCAACCCCTCCACATAGGTGACCAGGGTCTGCACACCGGCAGCGGAGCGGCTGCGCTCCTCCGGGGTGATCAGCAGTGTGTGCGGTAAAGGGTTCTCGTCCAGGAAATCGAGCGCATCCGTCAGCCCGGACGATGCCCGGAACTCGGCCAGGGCCTGGTCCCGGTCGATCAAATCCACCTCGGCGACGCGGCTGTCCGCCCGCAACTCGGCCACCAGCTCCCGGGCCGCCGATTCGCTGGTTTCCAGGGCCAGATAGGCCGTGATTCGAGCACTGCTTTCCCAGCCCGAACTCACGCCCTGCAGGCTCAGCAACAACAACAGCAATGCCACCGGCAGAGCCAGAGCCACCCCCATCACGGTCCAGGTCATGAGCGCGGAAACCGGCGCCCGCCACAGCCGCCGGGCACTGTCGGTGGCCACCTTGCGATGGTGCTGGAGATAGCTCCGGACCTGTTCGCGCCAGGGCATGACTTGACGCCCGGCGCCCCGGGGCGACTCCGCGCGGCGACGGTTATCAGCGCCCATGGGATGCTCCGGAAGAGACCGGGGCGGAGGTCACCAGACGACCGTGGTCCAGGGTCAGGACCCGCCGATCCATCGCCTTCACCAGCGCGATGTCGTGGCTGGCAATAAGCACGGTAACGCCCACTTGGCTGAAACGGGCAAACAGGTTCATGATGTCGGCCGACAGCTCCGGGTCCAGGTTGCCGGTCGGTTCGTCCGCCAACAGAACCGGGGGCTTGTTGACCACGGCCCGGGCGATGCCCACCCGCTGTTGCTCGCCTCCGGACAACTGCATCGGGTTCATCTTTTCCTTCCTGAGCAGTCCCACCTTGTCCAGGGCTGCCCGTACCCGACGGCCAATGTCGCGGTGAGGGACACCCATGACTTCGAGGGGCATGGCGACGTTGTCGAACACCGTGCGGTCAAACAGCAGTTGGTGATTCTGGAACACCACGCCAATGTGCCTGCGCAGGTAGGGAATCTGCCGGCGCGGCAACTGGTTGAGGCGCTGACCACCGACGATGACCTCTCCGGCAGTGGGGCGCTCCATGACCATGATCAGTTTCAGCAGGGTGCTCTTGCCGGCCCCGGAATGCCCGGTCAGAAACACCATCTCGCCACGGTGAATCAGGAAATTGACCTGGGCCAGCGCGGTGTGATCGCTGTCGTAACGTTTGGTGACCTGGCGGAATTCGATCATGCTGGGCCCGGGCTCCGGCATCGGTAGTGTCAATCGAACAGGGCGTCCACAAAGGTTTCGGCGTCAAAGCCGCGCAGGTCCTCGGCCTGCTCGCCAACCCCGATGAAGCGGATCGGCAGCTGCAGCTGACGGGCGATGGCGAACACGATGCCCCCCTTGGCGGTGCCATCGAGCTTCGTCAGGGTGATGCCGCTGACACCGACCGCCTGCTGGAATACCTGGGCCTGGCTCAGGGCGTTCTGGCCGGTTCCGGCGTCCAGTACCAGCATCACCTCATGGGGCGCCGATTCATCGAGCTTTTTCATCACCCGCACCACCTTGGCCAGCTCGTTCATCAGGTTGTCTTTATTTTGCAAGCGGCCGGCGGTATCGGCGATAACCACATCAATGCCACGGGACTGGGCCGACTGGATGGCATCATAAATCACCGAGGCACTGTCGGCGCCGGTGTGCTGGGCAACCACCGGCACGTTGTTGCGCTCGCCCCAGACCTGCAACTGCTCGACGGCGGCGGCACGGAAGGTGTCGCCAGCGGCCAGCAGCACCGACTTGCCCTCGGCCTGGAACTTCCGGGCCAGCTTGCCGATGGTGGTGGTCTTTCCGACGCCGTTGACGCCGACCATCAGGATAACGAACGGTTTCTTGCCGGCGTCGAGTTGCAGGGGCTTGGCAACGTCCCGGAGCAACCCGTGCAGCTCCTCCCGCAGCGCTTTTCGCAACGCCTCGCCGTCTTTGAGCTGGTTGCGTTCCAGCTTGTCGGTGAGGGACTCGATGATCTCAGAAGTGGCGGTCACGCCGACATCCGCCATCAGCAGCGTGGTCTCGATCTCCTCCAGCAGCTCTTCGTCGATCTTCTTGCCGACCGAGAACAGGTCGGCCAAGCCACTGGTCAAGTTGGCGCGGGTCTTGCCGAGCCCCTGCCGGATCCGCTCGAACACGCTGACCTCGGGAGTCTCGACCTCGACCGGCGCCTCGGCGACACGGGCGTCTCCGGGCTCGGGCGCGGTCTCCCCCGGCACCGCATCGGCAGCGGGCACTTCCGGCTTCGGCGCTTCGGCCGGCGCGGGGCCGACGGCCACCTCCGGCTTGCGCTGCGGCACCGGTCTGGGCCGGGGAATCCGGCGCCGGTTGCTCGCGACATCCAGCACGAAGAAAAGCACGAGAAGGGCCAACAGGCCGATAGAAATCCACTCTGCCGTCATAGTCTTTCCATTTGTCTGAACATGGGCGGGCAAAAAACGAGGCGATCATTCTAGCAGACTGACGGGACTAAGCGAGGGGCCCACGGTATCGAAGCCCGGCCGGCTTCCGGTACCATAACGGACTTCCAGGCAATGACCCACGGAGCCCGTTCATGGCACGCAAACCCACCAAGCACCGACCGTCCGGCACCGACCCTGGCCGAATGTCCGGCCAGGGTGAGCTGCGCATCATTGGTGGCGACTGGCGCAGCCGCAAGCTGCGTTTCCCCGACGCCGGCGGCGTTCGACCGACCCCGGCCCGAACCCGGGAAACCCTATTCAACTGGCTGAACTTCCACCTGGCCGGCGCCCGCTGCCTGGACCTGTTCGCCGGCTCCGGGGTTCTGGGGCTGGAGGCCCTGTCCCGGGGCGCGGACTCGGCCACCCTGGTGGACCATACCCCGGCGCTGGCCAAGGCATTGCGGGACAATCTCCGACAGCTCGGCGCCCGCCGTGCCGAGGTGGTCTGTCAGGATGTGGCCGCGTTTCTGGCCGAGCGCCGGCAACCGCCCTTCGACATCGTCTTCATGGACCCTCCGTTTCGCCAGGGCTGGCTGGAACGACTGATTCCGTTGCTGGACGCGGGGCAATGGCTCCGGCCCGGCGGGTGGATTTACTTGGAATACGAAAGCGAACGGACACCGCCCCGGGTACCGGCTGACTGGCACCTGCACCGGCAGAAGACCGCCGGCCAGGTGACCTACGCTCTTTACCGGATCGACGGTGACCGCGCAGCAGCGGCAGGCCCGGAGGCAGACAGCTAGCCTGCGGGCCGCAGGGAGTAAGCCCGCAGGTGCTCGGCGAACTCCGCCAGGTAGCGGATGCCGCTGGCCTCGGCTTCCCGGCACCAGTCCAGCAGGGCCTGCAGCTTCTCCTGGGGCTTGAGGCCACGCTGGCGCCACAGGCGCTGCAGCTCGTGGCTTTTGTCGTACACCTGCCGGAGCATGGCATTCTGCGCCAGCACTTGGTCGAGGTGCGCCCGTTCCCGGGCCGGAAGCAGCGTGACCTCCCGCGCCAGCAGCTTACGCAGCCGCCGGTAGCGGGCACGAAGCTCGCCATCCAGACGGGCTTTCTGCTGCCGCAGTGCCGGCTCGATCACCCGCTTGCGGTACTGCCGCATGATGTCAAAACGGTTGTTGGCGATGGCCATCACCGTGTCGGTGTCCAGCTCCTGCTTGCCCGGAATCCGGTGGGCAATCGGCCGGACGCCCTTGGGCCGGGCTAGGCCAAACAGCTGGAACAGACGAATGTAGGCCCAGCCGATGTCCACCTCGTACCAGCGCCGGGACAGCTTTGCCGAGTTGGGATAGGTGTGATGGTTGTTGTGCAGCTCCTCGCCGCCCACGAGAATGCCCCAAGGCAGGATGTTGCGGGCATTGTCCAGGCATTCGAAATTGCGGTAGCCCAGAGAGTGGCCGATTCCGTTGATCACACCGGCCGCCCATACCGGAATCCACAGCATCTGTATGGCCCAGATCCAGATGCCATTGACACCGAACAGCAGCAGGTCGATGACCGCCATCAGCACAATGCCCAGGCTTTTATAGGGGGTGTACAGACGACGCTCGATCCAGTCGTCCGGCGTCCGCTGCCCGTAGCGTTCCAGCGTCTCGGGGGTGGCCGCCCGGGCATAGAGCTCGGCGCCCTCGAGCAGCACCGTACGGAGCCCGAGCACCACCGGGCTGTGGGGATCCTCGCCGGTTTCGCACTTGGCGTGATGCTTACGGTGAATGGCCGTCCACGCCTTGGTGTTCTGGGCCGTGGTCAGCCACAACCAGAACCGGAACACGTGCTGCAGTACCGGGTGCAGGTCCAGCGCGTTGTGGGCGGAGTGGCGGTGCAGATAGAGGGTGACGCTGACAATGGTCACGTGGGTCATGCCCAGCGTTACCAGAATCAGCTGGGTGACCGAGAGGTCGAGGAGACCGTTGAACCACATGGGGCATTTTGTCCTTGATGTCGTTTCGGGGGCGGGCACGGCACACAGCCGACCCGCCGTGCCAATTTAGCGTACACCTGTTCACCGAAACAACCGGATTTGGTGGCCAATTTGTAACGAAGTACACTGATGCGCCACCCTCGGTCATGGCGAAGCCCCAACCACCGGAGACCATCCCAGTGCCAGAACTGCCCGAAGTCGAAACCACCCGCCAGGGTATCGCCCCCCATTGCGAAAGCCGGCGCATCGCCGGCGTCACCGTCCGCAACGGCCAGCTCCGCTGGCCAGTGCCTGACGATCTGCCGCAGCGGCTGACCGGCCGGACCGTCGAGCAAGTGGCACGCCGGGCCAAATACCTGCTTCTGCATCTGGACGACGGCGGCACCGTCATCGTGCACCTCGGCATGTCCGGCAGCCTGCGCGTCATCACCGACCACAGCCCACCCCAGCGCCACGATCACATCGACCTCCAGCTGGACTCGGGCGCCTGCCTCCGGTTCAACGACCCCCGGCGCTTCGGCTGCTGGCTCTGGAGCCCCAACCCCGAACAGCATCCGTTGCTGGCAGGCTTGGGCCCGGAACCCCTGGCACCGGAGTTTGACGGCGTCCATCTGCACCGGCTGGCCCGGGGCCGATCAACCCCGGTGAAAGCGTTCATTATGGACCATCATGTGGTGGTGGGCGTCGGCAACATTTACGCCAACGAGGCCCTGTTCCAGGCGGGCATCCACCCCCGCCGGGCCGCCGGCCGCATCAGCCTCGACCGTTACCAGCGGCTGGCCGAGGCCATTCGGGACACCCTCAGCGCGGCCATACTCATGGGCGGCACAACACTGCGGGATTTCGTCAACAGCGACGGTAAGCCGGGCTACTTCGCCCAGTCCCTGCAAGTCTACGGCCGGGGCGGGCAACCCTGCACACGCTGCCAAACCCCGCTGCGGGAGGTCCGGATCGGCAACCGCAGCACAGTGTACTGCCCGGCCTGCCAACGCTAGCGGGCCACACCGCTCCGGGATGGAAAAGCGTTTGAAAATGCACAAATATGATTCATAGTTAACAGAGAATTCAGGCTCAGGGTCTACACTAAGGTCGATTCATCCAGGGAACGTCCGGATACCGGTGACACCGGGGCCACGAACACAGGGCCAACTCAGCTCAGGAGACAGTACGATGACCCGCAAGATCTACCGCACACTCATGGCCACCATGGCCGCCTGCCTGCTGGCGTTTTCCAGCCTGGGCCACGCTCAGGCCATCGACGAGACGCCGTCCGCCCTGGCAATGGCCGGAGATGCGCTCTTCGTGCGCCCGGTGCTGCTGGCCACCACCCTGGTGGGCGGCGCGATCTACCTGGTCTCCCTGCCGTTCTCCGCCCTGGGCGGCAACGCCGCGGAAGCGGGGGAAGTCCTGGTGGTCGGTCCGGCCAAAGCCACCTTCGTGCGCTGCCTGGGGTGCAGCCGCACCGGCCGCAAGCAGGACACCGTCGAAACCGACCAGTGAGTTCGAGAATCCGTAGTGTTACGGCTTGCCAGCCGGCCCCGACTCCGGCAGCCTGAGGGAAATTTCCCCGGGCGACGTGACCCATGACGGTGAACTGGACACGGGTCGAGACAGTGTTTCTCGATATGGACGGCACCCTGCTCGACCTGCATTTCGACAACCACTTCTGGCTCGAACACCTGCCGCGCCGGTACGCGGAGCGGCACGGGCTGTGCCCCCGGCGGGCCAAGGACACCCTGATCCCCATGATCATGGCCGAGCGGGGCTCCCTGAACTGGTACTGCACCGACTACTGGAGCGAAAAGCTGTCCCTGGATGTCGCTGCGCTGAAAGCCGAGATCCGCGATCGCATCGGCTACCGCCCGCACGTTCCGGCGTTCCTGGCGGCGGTACGCGGGGCCGGACTGCACACGGTCATTGTCACCAACTGTCACCCGAACCCGCTGGCCCTGAAACTGGAGCGGACCGGCCTGGACCGCTGGGTGGACTGCGTGGTTTCCAGTCATCAACTGGGCAAACCGAAAGAGGATCCCCAATTTTGGTGCGACCTGGCGTCAGTGGTCCCTTACTCCGCGCCTGAAACACTGCTCATCGATGACAGCCTGCCGGTTCTGGCCAGCGCCCGCCGGGCCGGCATCGGCCAGTGCCTGGCCATTCTCGCCCCAGACAGCCGCCAGCCCGCCCGACCGGCCACCCCGGACTTTCCCGGCATCCACCATTTCGACGAGCTGCTGCCGGCCCTGCTGAACCAGCCCCTGCCCACCCGCCCCTGAGGTCGCTATAATCACGACATGCGCACATCCGGTGAGGAGACATGACGGCAACATCCGCTGACGACCACAAGGTACGGCTCGACAAATGGCTGTGGGCCGCACGGTTCTACAAGACCCGGACCCTGGCCAAGGAAGCCATCGAAGGCGGCAAGGTCCACTACAACCATCAGCGCACCAAGCCTGGCAAACTGGTGGAACCCGGTGCCACCGTCACGCTGCGGCTTGGCTGGCAGGAAAAGGTGGTGGTGATCGACGATGTCAGTGATCGCCGCCGCGGCGCGCCGGAGGCCCAGAAGCTCTACCACGAGACCGAGGACAGCGTGAAACGCCGGGAGGAACTCGCCTGGCAGCGCAAGACCCTGCAGGCCGCCCAATTGCCGCCGGCCCGGCGCCCGAACAAGAAGGACCGCCGGGACATCCGCCGTTTTCGTGAGCAACAGGGCCTCTAAGGCTCCGCTCGTCCCGACGTTTCAGGAGATACACATGGCATCCCGTGACCAGTTCCAACGGTTCCTGTTCGAGCACAGCCAGGTGCGCGGCGCCTGGGTGCAACTGTCCGACAGCTACCGCCAGATCGGCGATCAGGCGCCCTACCCCGATTCCGTCCGCCAACTGCTGGGCCAGGCCCTGGTGGCCAGCGTGCTGATGAGCGCCTCGCTCAAGTTCGAGGGCACCCTGTCCCTGCAGGCCCAGGGTGAGGGTCCGGTACGCACTCTGATGGCCGAGTGCAGCCACGATCGTCACATCCGGGGGCTGGCCCGCTTCGACGAGCAGTCCATTGGCGAGGACGGCTTCCGGGCCCTGCTCGGCGAGGGGCGCATGGCGATCACCATCACCCCGGCCACCGGCAAGCGCTACCAAGGCGTGGTACCGCGGGAACGGGACGACCTGGCCGGTTGCCTGGAGGACTACTTCGAGCGTTCCGAGCAGATTGCCACCCGCCTGTTCCTGTTTGCCGACGAACAGCGGGCCGCTGGACTCATGCTGCAGCGCCTGCCCGGACACACGGCGGAGGACGACGAGCTGTGGGAGCGGGTCAACCACCTGGCCCGTACGGTGGAGCCCGAGGAACTGCTGACGCTGGACAGCGAGACCCTACTGTTCCGCCTGTTCCACGAGGAAACGGTACGCGTGTTCGACCCGGAACCGGTGGCCTTTCGCTGCAGCTGTTCCCGGGAGCGTACCCTGGGGGCGCTGGAGGCGATCGGCAAGGACGAGTGTTATCAGCTCCTCGACGAGCGGGGCGCCATCGAGATGGACTGCCAGTTCTGCCACACCAGCTATCGCTTCAATAGAAATGATATTGATCACCTTTTCACCGGCCACACGTTACACTAAGGCCCGGTGAATTTGCCGGGAGGCCAGAACTGGCGCGGCTTCCCGGGCAGTCGTTTTTTACCGTCATCTCTGGCATAATAGCGCGCCTGAATTGACCCGATTGCTCAGAATTTCGTCAATGTTGGGGCGACGACCTGAGCAGTCACGAAGACATCCCGAGGGCGAGGTCGAAGTGAGCAACACTTATACAGATCTGAGTACAGCACGACTGGTCGAGCTGGCACTGGCACGCAACGAGGGCCAACTGGCCTGCAACGGTTCCCTGGTGGTGAAAACCGGTGATCGCACCGGCCGCTCCCCCATGGACCGCTTCATCGTCGAGGAGCCCAGCACCGCCGACGACATCCACTGGGGCCCCATCAACCGTCCGTTCGACGCCGACAAGTTCGACGCCCTCTGGGATCGGGTTGAGGCCTACATCGCCGAGAAGGACCAGTTCATCGCCCACGTCCATGTCGGCGCCGACCCCGAGCACTACCTGCCGGTGAAGATGGTCACCGAGACCGCCTGGCAGAACCTGTTCGGCCAGAACCTGTTCATTCGCCCCGAAACCTATAACCCGGCCGACAAACAGGAGTGGCAGATTCTCAACGCTGCCAATTTCCAGTGTGTTCCGGAACGGGACGGCACCAACAGCGACGGCTGCGTGATCATCAACTTCGCCAAGCGCAAGGTGTTGCTGGCCGGCATGCACTACGCCGGCGAAATGAAGAAAGCCATGTTCTCCGTGCAGAACTTCCTGCTGCCGGAGAAGGACGTGCTGCCCATGCACTGCTCCGCCAACGTCAGCGAAACCGGCGAGACCTGCCTGTTCTTCGGCCTCTCCGGCACCGGCAAGACCACCCTGTCCGCCGATCCGCACCGTTATCTGATCGGTGACGACGAGCACGGCTGGGGGCCGGGCACCGTGTTCAACATCGAGGGCGGCTGCTACGCCAAGTGCATCGACCTGAGCCGCAAGAACGAGCCCATCATCTGGGACGCCATCCGCTTCGGCGCCATCGTCGAGAACGTGGTGATCGACCCGGAAACCCGGGTGCCGGACTACACCGACACCTCGCTCACCGAAAACTCCCGCTGCGCTTACCCGCTGGAGCATGTGGAGAAGCGGGTCATCGAGAACCGGGCCGGCGAGCCGTCCCACATCGTGTTCCTGACCTGCGACATGACCGGTGTACTGCCGCCGGTGTCCATCCTGAGCCGTGAAGGTGCCGCCTATCACTTCCTGAGCGGGTACACCGCGCTGGTGGGCTCCACCGAGATGGGCTCCTCCGCCAAACTCAAGTCCACCTTCTCGACCTGCTTCGGCGCGCCCTTCTTCCCGCGCCCGGCCGGGGTCTACGCCGAACTGCTGATGAAGCGGATCGACGAATTCGGCAGCAAGGTGTTCCTGGTCAACACCGGCTGGACCGGCGGCCCTTACGGAGAAGGTCAGCGCTTCAGCATCCCGACCACCCGGGCGATCATCGCGGCCATCCAGAACGGCGACCTGGACGATGTCGAAACCGAACACCTGGAGGCCCTGAACCTGGACATCCCCAAACACGTTCCGGGCGTCGACACCGAGCTGCTGAATCCGCGCAACACCTGGGTCAGCCCCGAGTATTACGATGCCAAGGCGCAGGAACTGATCGCCCAGTTCACGGAGAACTTCAAGAAGTTCGACGTCGCCGACGCCATCGTCCAGGCCGGTCCGAAGCTGCAGTAAGCCTTCGCCCCAGACAAAAAAGCGCCCTGCCCACCGGCACGGCGCTTTTTTTCCGACCGGATTCAGGCGTAGAACAGCAGAGGCACGAACGCCACCAGCAGCAGGGCGAGCCCCATGGCAATGAGGGGCATGATGATGCGCTCGTGGCGCTGATAGAAGCTCTCACCCTCCCGCAGCGCCGCACTCACTTCTGCCTCACCCACCACCTGCCGGGCCAGCAGGTGGTTCAGGGCCACCGGCGGGCTCAGATAGCCCAGCTCGAAAGCCACCAGGGTCACCATCCAAAAATGCACCGGGTGGATGCCGCTGGCGTAGGCGATGCTGGCCACGGTGGCGGTCACCAGGATCACCGCGCCAAAGGCGTCCATGATCATGCCCAGCACCACCAGGATCAGGACCATCAGCAACATCGCCGACCAAGCGCTGTCAAAGGCCTGTGGAAAACTCTGCATCAGGTGAGAACGCTCGATCACTCCGCCGATGCTGACGGACAGGCCCAACAGCAACAGCAGTGCACCAATCTCCGCCGTGGTGTCGTTGGTGGCACTCCGCAGGCTCCACTCCAGTCCCTGATGGCGGCTCTCCCCCGGCTCCCGCTGCCGACCCCGGCACACATGCTCGTATCCGAGAATGGCCAGCAGGATCACCGGCAACAGCCGGGGCGCCGAGAACTCGTCCATGCGCACATCCAAGGCGACGCGGTACACCAGCACCACACCGGCAATCACCAGTACGTAGGGCAGCAACGGCTTCAGTGCCGCCCGCATCGCCGGCCATGCCTGCGATGCGGGTGCCAGAGCTAGACGGCTGTGACGGTTCAGGCCCATGGCCACCAGACAAAACAGTGAGGCGGTGAGCAGGAACACCCAGCGCCCCCAGCCGAACAGCTCGTCGGTGGTGACTTCCCGGTTGAGGTAGGCAATCACCACCACCAGCAGGCAGGGACGCAGCACCACTCCGAGGGATCCGGACATCGCCGTCGCCGCCAACGCCAGCTGCCGGCGGGCACCGGCGGCCCGCAGTTCGGCGTAGATGACGGCACCGGCGGCAATGACGAAAATGCCCGAGGCGCCGGTATAGGCGGTGGGCACCGCCGCCACCAGCACCGCCACCACCGCGAGCAATTCGGGAGGCATACGCCATGGCCGGAACACATTGAACACCCGCGTTGCCAGCTGGGTCTGCTTGAGCATCATGCCAACCCAGACGTAGAGCCCGACGTTCAGGAACATGTCCGCCAGCTCCATCATTTTCCCGAGGTAGATGCCGATGCCCGAGGCATGGCCGATGACGGCGAAATAGGTGCCCGAAATCAGGCACATCACCGTATACAGGGGAACCGCCAGCAACGCTTGGTTCAGGCTGCCTCCGGGCCGGAGGTCATCCGGCACCCGGATCAGCCGGTACAGGCTGGCCAGAACCAGGGCGGCAAAGCCCAGAATCCACAGGTCATGCAGCAGCAGGGCCTCGGAGGTGATACCGGTGTCCGCCGCCAGGCTGGCGTGGCGGAAGATGACACTGGAACCCAGCAACATGACATTGGCGATGGTCTGCAGGGTATGGGACACGGTGTAGTCCAGCCGGGTCTCCATGGCCCGCATGGCAATGTGGTGCCGGGTCAGGGTGGCCGTTACCGCGCACAACATCACCAGAATCACCAGAATGCGCTTTTGTGCTGACAGTCCGAATGCGATCAGGTCGGCGACGAACAGCTCCACCGCCCGATAGGCCCGCACTCCGGGCGTCAACTGCGCCTGCAGGGCCTGGTAACCGAGGTGGGCCTCCCGGCAGTCGGCCAACGCCCGTTCCAGCGCCAGCCGCACGTCAGCCGGGTTCCTGTCCGCCGCCCCCAGCAGCGCCGCCATGGGATCGTCCGGCGCGGGTGCGGCGGCGAGTTCGGCCGCCAACGCGGCCTCAAGGTCCCGGTTCGGGTCGCAGGAGGGAGCCACCGGCTCCATCCGTAACTTGTAATAGCCGCTCCAGAGCTGCTCGCCCAGCTGCAACATCCGGTTGTGGATATCACTGCTGGTGGAGAAGAGCACAACCGAGAGCAGCAACAGGCAGGCGGGCAACGAGGAAAACCATTCGAGCCCGGTGCGACGAAAGGCCGGTCCGGCCATGGAGGGGGAATGGGAGCGGTTCATGGCTCAGAGCAGACCTTCCAGGTCCATGGTCTCGACCGCGGCCGGCGCGTCGTCCCAAAAGCTTCCGAACCGCCCAAGCGGGGTCCGGTGGCCGGTGTTCTCCATCCACAGCCGGTCGGAAATCGCCACCATCATGTGGGTGGCCATGGCGTCCACAAACCGCCAGTCATCGCTGGCGCTGTCCGTTTGCAGGGATTCGGCATGACGACGGATCACCTCCCGAATCCGGGCTTCATCGCCGGTGTTCAGCGCGGCGATCGCGTGGAACACGTGGGCCAAGCGGACACCCGCCGCCTCGCCTTGGGCGTCGGCCATGGCCAGGCGTTGGAATGGGTCCTCGCCCTGGGGCAGCGCGCCCGGAATCATCGCCCATACAGTGGCCCGCAATGCCATCGGAGCCCCCCACCATTTGTCGTTGGACAGGCACGCCGTGCCACGGGCGACCACCGCCCCCAAGTTGGCCGGAACCCCGATGGCAGAGGTGGACTGTACCTGGGCGTTCAAGGCCTGGAGCCCGGACAAGAGCCCGGCCAGGTAGATGAACTCGTCCAGGTCGTCGTCGAACTCCGGGCACCCGCCGGACCCCACTTCGCCGTAAAAGGCGTTATGATGCCGCCACGCTTGGTAGTAACGGCTGGCGGCCCGTTCGTAGGCCCGCTTCTGCCGGATCATCGCGTCTTCGGCATCGTCGACACGTACCGCCTTAAGCGCCGCCAGGGCCGTCAACTCGTGTTCCCGTGCCTGGTCTTCCGCACAACTTCCCGCAGACAGGTACAACATGACCGCGAGCTGGTCCGGCTGGTCCGTCACCCGGCCGAAGGACATCAGCAGGGGCGCGGTCGCCTCGCTCATGGCGCAGCCCATCGCCAGGTCGTCGGTCGCCAGCAGGTAGGGCATGGTGTGGTCCCTCGAAAAGCCTTCCATGACATCGCCGGTGGTGCTGTACATCATCCGGTCGACCACGCTGCAGCCGGTGCCCAGGGCGGTGACCAGCCAGAGCACGGCCAGGATCCGCGCGCCACGGATCAGGAACCGGAAGTCATGGGAGAGCGTCGGGAGTTCCATCATGGTGTCTGCCCCTTTGGCGTTCTTCTTATTCTCCGGGCCCATGGCCAGGCCCGCCGCACGAAATGTAATTTTATGTAAACAAAGCCTGCATTATGGCCCACGCCGGACCGGCGTTATGAGACCGGCGCCGCAAATGTGCCAGCGCCCGGGTTTGCACATCCCCGCGCCAGCCACTATAGATTGGGGAAACACCACAACAGAGCAGGGGGCCCCATGCGTAAGCCGGAACTCGCCGCCGCCATCGCCGACCGGACCGGCCTCAGCCGGGACAAGGCCGGCGAAATCATCACGGCGTTCACGGATCAGATACTGGCCGCCGCCGCCCGGGGCGAGGATGTCACCCTGCTGGGCTTCGGCTCCTTCTGCGTGCGTCAGCGCGCGGCCCGCAACGGCCGCAACCCGAAGACCGGCGAAGCGCTTCAGGTCCCCGAGGGACGTACCGTCGCATTTCGGGCCGGCAAGGGGCTGAAAGCCGCCCTGCGGTGACTCCGCTCCGAATCAGGACGCGCACTCAGCCCGGCTGGCGTCCACCCGGCAACGGATGGCCTTCATCAGCTTGATGGCCCGTTCGTCGTACACACCGTCCGCCAGCAGGGATAAGCGCACCTGACGCAGCATCTTGTCGTACTCGGCAGTGTCTTCCTGAGGCAGCGTCATCCACACCGAGGCCGGAATGTCCGCCTCTGCTTTGGCAATGATGTCGTAAGCCTCGTCCAGACGTTTCGTGGCTTCGTCACGCACCATCTGACCGGCGTCGTCGGGGAACCGGTCCCGGCGGATGATCACCTGAAAGTTCATGTATCCCAGCGCATACTTCACCACCGCGCCATGGGGCGTCACGCCCTTGTACAGTTCCAGCGGCTGGTAGGCCACCGCCGGCGCATAGGCCAGGTCGACACTGCCGTTGTTGAACTTGCCGGCGAAATTGGCGGAATTGGAACCCACCACCGACGCCCCCACATGCCGGACCATCCGTACCGAGGCCGCGTCGTAGTCCAGGGTGGCAATGCGCTTGCCCTGGAGCTTCTCCACCGTATCGATGCTGCGATCCCGGGTGAACAGGTATATCGCCCCACCCGGGAACAGGCCGGCCACCTCGTACGGCCCCTCGATCAGGAACGGGCGCGCCTTGGGCTGGCTCAGGGTGTTGTACAGCAACCGCATTTCAGCCTCGCCGGGGACGGCGCCGATGGCCTCAAGACTGCCGGTGAACCGGTTGAACTCCCGGGCCCGGGTACCCGTCAGCAGAACCGCGTCGCACTGGCCCGCCTTGAAGTCCTCGGCCGCCACCTTCTCGTCGGTGTAGGCCCGAAGATCCAGACGGATGCCGTGCTTCAGGGCCACCGGCTGGAAGGTCTTGGTGATGGCGAACAGGGGGCCGTTGGCGCCCACCGGATCGAAGACACAGAAACTGCGTTCCAGAATGGCGGGGGATTCCGGCTCCTGGGCCTGTCCCAGGGACGGCAGCCACAGGCCGGCGAGCAACGCCGCCACCAGGCCGACCCGCGCGGGGATGGGGATCGTTTTCACGGGATGACTCCTGTTTATTATTTTTGGCGCCGGCCAGCCCGCTGGGGCCGGACGGGCTTTCCTTGTCGGACCATAGGTCGTCAGGCGCTAGGATACGTTGGCACAGGTGCCGGTCATCAAGGCCTTTTCGGCAAGAGGGAAGGAATCTGTGATGATGTCGACAGGGGTTGAACAACCCCTGCCGCATTTTTGATGTTCAGGTCGGCAACGCGTCCCAGGCCCGGCGCCCCTCGACCAGAGTCAGGCGGACCACCCCGGGCAGCGCCCGGTCATCCACGGGAACGTGACGGCCGGCGGAGACCAGGCTGGCCTCGCCCGGCCGCCAGTGGGCCTCCGGGTCGAACAGGCAGAGATCGGCCACCTCGCCTTGGGCCAGGCGGGCGCTACGCCCGATCACCGCGGCCGGGCCGGCGGTCAGCGCCCGGATCAGCGCGCCCAGTGCAAGTTCCCCGCGCTGCACCAGTTCCAACCCCAGGGACAGAACGCTTTCCACGCTCGACAGGCCGGGCTCAGTAGCCGCCAGCGGAGCCTGCTTGGCGGCCGGATCGTGGGGCTGGTGCTGGCTGACGATGGCGTCGATGACCCCGGACTGTACCCCGGCCACCAGCGCCCGACGATCGGATTCGGCGCGCAGCGGCGGGCGCACGTGAAAGCGCCCGTCGAAGCCGGCCAACGCCGCCTCGGTAAACACCAGCTGGTGCATCGCCACGTCCGCCGTCACCCGCACGCCGCGGGCCTTGGCCTCCGCCACCATGTCGACACTGCGGCCACAGGACAGCTGGCTCAGGTGCAGGTGCACCCCGGTTTCCTCGGCCAGCAGCAGCATTTCCATCACCGCCGCCGTCTCTGCCACCTCCGGGATCCCCAGCAGGCCCAGACGGGTCGCCACCAGACCGTCGTGGGCATAGCCGTCGGCCGCCAGCGCGGCGTTCTCAGGATGCAGCATCACCGTCAGCCCAAAGGTCTGGGCATAGGCCATGCACCGGCGCAGAATGCGGGCATTGCGAACGGGCCGGGCGCCGTGGCCGACCGCGACACAGCCGGCATTCTGCAGACCGGCCATGTCACTGAGCAGTTCCCCTTCCAGGCCCCGGGTCATGGCGCCCACGGGCAGAACCCGGATCGGCGACCGGCTGGCGGCGCCATCGCGGATCAGATGGGTGACGGCGCTGGAGTCGTTGACCGGAGATGTTTCCGGCGAAGCGCACACCGTGGTGAACCCTCCGTGGGCCGCCGCCCGGGCCTCCGAGGCAATGTTGCCCTTCTGGCCGTTGCCCGGCTCGCGCAGGTTGCAACACAGGTCGATAAAGCCGGGGGCGATCACCCAACCGTCGGCGTTCACCCGTTCGGTTGCGGCACGGGTGGCCGCCAGGGCATCCGCCCCCAACGCCACCAGCCGCCCGTCCCGCACCCGCACCCCCGGGTTGTCCCGCTGGCTGCCATCACCATCCACCAGACGGCCGCCAGTGATCAGCAGGTCCCCGGATACCTGGGAAGACACCGAATTCATGCTCGTCCCTCCTCCGCCTGCTTCGCCTGGCGATCCGCCAGCTGGCCGCTCATGGCCATGGACATGACCGCCATGCGCACGGCGATGCCGTTGGTCACCTGATTCAGAATCACCGATTGCGGCCCGTCCGCCACCGCGGACTCGATTTCAACCCCCCGGTTGATCGGTCCCGGATGCATGACGATGCAGTCCGGGTGGGCCAGGGCCAATTTTTCCCGGTTCAGACCGTAAAGCCGGTAGAACTCCCGCTCGCTGGGCAGCAGAGCACCTTCCATTCGCTCCTTCTGGAGCCGGAGCATGATCACCACGTCCAGATCCTTCATGCCCTTACGCATGTCGTATTCCACCGTGCACCCCAGACTCTCCACATCCCGTGGCAGCAGCGTGCCCGGTCCGATCACCCGGACCTCCGCCACGCCCAGCTCGTTGAGCGCTCGAATCTGGGAGCGCGCCACCCGCGAGTGCAGAATGTCCCCGACGATGGCCACCTTCAACCCCTCGAATCCCCCCTTGTGCTGCCGGATGGTCAGCATGTCGAGCATGGCCTGGGTCGGGTGGGCGTGGCGACCGTCGCCCGCGTTGATGATGGCCACCCCCGGCGTCACGCTTTGGGCGATGAAATGGGGCGCGCCGCTTTGGGAGTGGCGGACCACGAACATGTCGCTGGCCATGGCCTCGAGGTTGAGCAGCGTGTCCGACAGGGATTCTCCTTTGGACGTGGCCGAGGTGCTGATGTCCAGGTTCAGGACGTCGGCGGACAACCGCTTGGCGGCCAGCTCGAAGGTGCTGCGGGTGCGGGTGCTGGATTCAAAGAACAGGTTGACCACCGTGCGCCCCCGCAGCAGGGGGACCTTCTTGATGGTGCGCTCGCCCACTTCGATAAAGGAGTCGGCGGTATCCAGAATGTCGGTCAGGAGCTCACGGCCCAGGCCGTCCAGCGTCAGGAAGTGCCGCAACTGACCGTCCCGGGTCAGCTGCAAGTGGTGCGGGGAGGGTTCGTTCGCGGTCATGGCTCGCCTGTGTGCTGTCGCGCGGTGTTTAGGAGGTTGTTTCCTGAAGCTCGATGCGCAGGGGGTCCGGGCCGCGCAGTTTGATGCGCTGATGCGCGTCCAGCGCCAGTACCTTGCCGGTGACATCCGGCTGGATCGGCAGCTCCCGCGCACCGAGGTCGATCAGGGTCGCCAGTATGATACTGGCTGGACGGCCATAGTCGAAGATTTCATTCATCGCGGCACGGATGGTGCGGCCACTCATGATCACATCATCGATCAGGAGAATATCCCGGCCTTCGGTGTCGAAGGGCAGGCTGGAGGGCTTCACCCGGGGGTTCAGGCCGATCCGGCTGAAGTCGTCGCGATAAAAGGAGATGTCCAGTTCACCGAACGGTTCCCGGATATCCAGGCGTTTGCTCAGGACATCCGCCAGCCAGACGCCGCCGGTACGAATGCCGATCACCACCGGCGAGTGCACCTGGCGTTCGCTGAGGATGCGGCGCACCCCGGCTTCCATTTCATCCAGCAACCGGTCAATGTCCAACTGTGCGGTCATGGTGTTCTCTCTCGCTCTGTCATTGGCTCAGGGTGCGACGCCGGCCCCGGGGTCCCGGAACCAGGTTTCCAGAATCAGCACCGCCGCCCGGTCATCGACACCATGGCGGCCGAAGTCGCGGCTGCCACCGCCGGCGATCACCTCGCCCTTGGCCTCGAAGCTGGTCAAGCGCTCATCCACCATCGTCACCGGACAATGGAAGCGGCCGTGCAGGCGCTTGCCAAACTTGCGCGCCCGGGCGCACATGTCATTCTCGCTGCCGTCCATGTTCAGGGGCAATCCCACCAGCACCCTGTCCGGTCGCCATTCGTCGAGCAGGCCCTGAATCCGGGCCCAGTCCGGGATGCCGTCCCGGGCGGGAATGAGCGCCAGGGGCTCGCCGGTTCCCAGCAGCTCCTGGCCGACCGCCACGCCGATCCGGCGCAGGCCGAAATCGAACGCCATCACCCGGCGCAGCCCCGTATCAGGCATGCCCCACCGTGTCCGTCAGTTGATTCAGGTCGATGCCAAGCCGCGCCAGCACCGCCTGGTACTTCTTTTCCGGCGGCGTACCGAACAGCAGGTCGGCTGACGCCGGGCAGGTCAGCCAGGCATTGCCGGCCAGTTCCTCCTCCAGCTGACCGGCGGCCCAGCCGGAGTAGCCCAGGGCCACCAGAAACGACGACGGCCCCTCGCCCCGGCCGATGGCCTCGAGGATGTCCCGGGAGGTGGTCAGCCAAACGTCATCGGCAACCGGTGCCGTGCTCTGCCAAAAACTGCCCGGCACATGCAGAACGAAGCCCCGCTCCTGTTGCACCGGACCTCCGTTGTATACCGGCTCCGCCCGGTCCGCACCCGGCATTTCCAGCTGGGACAAAATCTCACCCAGAGCCAGGCTCATGGGGTGGTTCACCATCAGCCCGAGGGCCCCCTCCTGCGAGTGGTCACACAGGTAGATGACGCCACCGTGGAAGCGGGGGTCGGCGAGCCAGGGCGAGGCCACCAGGAAATGATGGCGCAGGCTGTCGGCGTTTGCATGGGTCGCGGTCATCCGGATGTCAGCCCCCGTTTCTGGAAGGACCAGGTTCGTATGATTTCAAGCTCATCCACTTCCTTGCGCATGTCTTCCGGGAACGGCGCGAAGGGCGAGGCCATCCGCACGATCCGAATGGCGGCATCATCCAGGATACGGCTGCCCGACGACTGCAGGATGGCCACTTCCTTGATTGTGCCATCTTTCCTCAGGGATACCAGCATTCTCAGCGTTCCGTAGATACCGGCCCGGCGTGCCTCGGTGGGGTAGTTGATGTTGCCGACCCGGGTGACCTTGCTCACCCAGTTCTGTACATACCAGGCGTTGGATGACTTCAGGGTGGAGGCGGCGGTCACCCGCATCACCCGGGGTTTGCGGGCATAGGCCCGCTGCTGGGCATCGAACCGCGCCTCCAGGCTGGCGATTTCCAGGCTGCGCTCCATCAGGCTCCTTTTTTCACGGACCGGCAGCGGCGCATCATCGACGCGGGGCGAGGGGTCGGCGGCGGTGCGCTCCGACGGCCCGGTGGTGCGGACCACCGCCCGCTCCTGCCGGGGCACGGGCTCCGGTCGAGACGCGGGTTCCGGCTGCACCGGGGCCGGCTCCGGCTGGCTCAGCTCGGACGGCTGTGGCGTGGTCATCTCCTGCACAGTCTCCTCAGTGCCACTGCCCTGCTGGTTGGTCTGGGCCAGGAAATCCGCCTTGTCCGGCGCTTCCGCGTCATCGAACTGAGACAGCGTGATCTCCATGGTCTGCGCGGAGGCGCGGGGCGACTCCGGGGAAAAGGTGATCCCGAGCACGATCACCGCGTGCACCGCCAGCGCCACGAACAGCGTGAAGGAAAACCGGTCGAAATCGCTTACCTGAACCGACATGCCTGTTTCCGATCCGTTGGTGATGACCCGGCCGCGGCCGTCAGCCTCGCAGCCGCGCCTCGATGGCGTCCATCAGCAGCCCGGCGATATCGATGCCGAAGGCGGCATCCAGCTCACGGATACAGGTCGGGCTGGTGACGTTGATTTCGGTCAGATAGTCGCCGATGACATCGAGGCCGACGAACATCAGCCCCTTTTCCCGGATCACCGGGGCCACCCGGGCACAGATCTCCCGGTCACGCTCGGTCAGCTCCCGCCCCTCGCCACGACCGCCGGCGGCCAGATTGCCCCGGTTCTCGCCCTGGGAAGGGATCCGGGCCAGGGCGTAGGGCACCGGCTCGCCATCGATCAGCAGGATGCGCTTGTCGCCGTCGCGGATTTCGGGAATGAACTTCTGCGCCATCGCCTGGTGGGCACCGTACTGGGTCAGGGTTTCGATGATGACCCTCAGGTTGGCGTCGTTCTCCCGCACCCGGAAAATCGAGTGGCCGCCCATGCCGTCCACCGGCTTCATGATGATGTCACCGTGACGGGCGTGGAATTCCCGGAAGCGCCGGGCCGAGCGGCTCACCAGCAGCGGCGGGGTCAGGTCCTCGAACTGGGTGGCGAACAGCTTTTCATTGCAGTCGCGCAGTGCAGCGGCCGGATTGACCACCAACGCGCCCTGCCGTTCGGCCGCCTCCAGAATGTAGGTAGCCATCAGGAACTCGCGGTCCACCGGTGGGTCCTTGCGCATCAGGATGACGTCCAGGTCGCCCAGGGCCCGGTCCTGGCTGCCACCGAAGCTGTACCAGTTTTCCGGATCCAGATGCACCGTCAGGTCCCGGGTGTGGGCCATGGCCCGCCCCCCCTCCAGGTACAGGTCCGGCAGTTCCATGTATTCCAGTGACCAGCCCCGCTTCTGGGCGGCCAGCAGCATGGCCAGGGAACTGTCTTTCTTGAAGTGGATGTCGGCAATGGGATCCATCACGATCCCGAGTCGGATAGTCATAGCGCCTCGTCGGTACCTGAAAGAAAAAACACGAACCGGTCAACAGAGAAAACCGGACATCAATGTTATGCTGAATGAGCTGATGGTATTGTACCCGAGTTCGGAATGCATCCGGAGATCTCTTTCGATCACGCCGTGACCACGCGGGCAGAAGTACATTTGGTCACAAACAAACACTTTTTATATCGCCGTTCATAATCTATAACTGAGCGGGGTTTATAGAAGAACCCTAAGGTTTGTGCTAAAAACCCTCGCTTGCAAACAAAGACAGTCGCTGAGCGCAAGGCAGTTGGACAATGGATGACAACTTCGAGAACTTGAAGATCATGGTGATCGACGATAGCAAGACCATCCGTCGCACCGCGGAAACCCTCCTCAAGAAGGTCGGCTGTGAGGTCATCACCGCGACCGACGGCTTTGACGCTCTGGCCAAGATCGCCGACTCCCAACCGGACATCATCTTTGTTGACATCATGATGCCCCGCCTGGACGGGTACCAGACCTGCGCGCTGATCAAGAACAACTCCTCTTTCAAGAAAACGCCGGTTATCATGCTTTCCAGCAAGGACGGTCTGTTCGACAAGGCCAAGGGGCGCATCGTCGGCTCCGACCAGTACCTGACGAAACCGTTCAGCAAGGACGAACTGCTCAATACCATCCGCCAATACGTACCTCAAGCGGAAAAGTAACCCTGCAGACAGCTAGAAACATCGAGGAAACCATGGCCCGCATTCTGATTGTTGACGACTCCCCCACCGAGGTGAAGAAAATCTCCAGCATTCTGGAAAAGCACCAGCACGAGGTCCTGACCGCCGACAACGGCGCCGACGGCGTGGCCAAGGCCCGGGCGGAAACCCCGGACCTGGTGCTGATGGATGTGGTCATGCCCGGTCTCAATGGCTTCCAGGCCACCCGGCAACTGACCCGGGCCCCGGAAACCGCGTCCATTCCGGTGGTGATCGTGACCACCAAGGACCAGGAAACCGATCGCGTCTGGGGCACCCGCCAAGGCGCCAAGGGTTACCTGGTCAAGCCGGTCGACGAGGATGACCTGATCAAGACCATCAACAGCCTGATCGCTTGACCCCCAACCATGGAGTAAGCATGTCCGCCCAGGCCGCCCCCTTCGCCGTTCTGACGGATATCGCCCAGCGCAGCCGGTCCATGGCCGCCGGCCTGCCGGAACAACAGGAAGTCGTCGAACTCTGGAACGGCATTGGCTTCGTGCTCTCGGGACAGCGCTATGTCGCGCCCATGGGCGAGGTGACGGAAATTCTCCATGTGCCCAGGTTCACCCGGGTTCCGGGCGTCCGGTCGTTCCTGCTGGGTGCCGCCAACGTCCGCGGCCGCCTGCTTCCCCTGGTCGACCTGGCCAGTTTTTTCGAGATCCCCCGCTCTTCCCGCAGCCAGCGGGAACGGCGGGTTCTTGTTGTTGAGCAGGGCGAGATATTCAGCGGCCTGGTGGTCGACAGCGTGCTCGGCATGCAGTATTTCGCCGCCGACAGTTTCCGGGAAACGCCCGACGGCGTGCCCGATACCGTTCGTCCGTTCGTGACCGGCGGATACGAACGCAACGAAGAAGTCTGGAACGTGTTCTCGGCCGCCGACTTGGTGACCGACGAGCGCTTTCTGGACGTCGCACAGTGGTGAGGGTGACGACTTTGGCAGGTGCATCGCCCTGACCGTCCGAAGCCATTCGACAGACTTGCCAAAACCTTGGAGAGGCCGGGAGCCAGAAAATGAAAAACAGAGCCGGAAGATTCAGTAGGGGACAGGGAGGCAACAAGCTGGTTGCCGGCCTGATCGCGGCGCTGATCGCACTTACCGTCCTGCTCGTTGTCGTGCTGTTCATCATCAACCGGGACAGCCAGAACGACCAGCGATACATCGCCCACACCGCGGAACTGCGGGTACTCTCGCAGGCCATCGCGAAGAACGCGACAGAAGCGGCCGGAGGCACCGCGGAAGCCTTCGACCAGCTGCGTCGCTCCCGTGACGAATTCCAGCAGCTCTGGTCCTACGTAACCGAAGGCAACCCGGAAACCGGGCTGCCGGCCAGCGACATGGCCAAGCAGAGCGGGGTTCAGCAGAACTGGGACACCGTCCGGGCCAATGCCGACAGCATCCTGTCGACCCGGGACGCGGTCCTGGGCCTGCATGAGGTGGCCCGGACCCTGAACGAGACCATCCCGCAGCTTCAGGTAGAATACGACGACATCGTCCAGATTCTGCTGGACAACGACGCTCCGGCCGAGCAGGTGGCCCTGGCCCAGCGCCAGGCCCTGCTGGCCGAGCGTATCGTCCGCTCCGTCAACAACGTACTGTCGGGTGATGAGGACGCGGTCATCGCCGCCGACCGCTTCGGCCGTGACGCCAGCCTGTTCGGCCGGGTACTGGACGGCCAGCTGAACGGTAACGAAGCCATGGGCATCACCAAGGTGACCGACGAGGACGCCATCTACGGCCTGGAAGCTGTGGATGAGCTGTTCGAATACGTGTCCCAGAACGTGGACGCCATCCTGGAAGCCTCCCCGGACCTCTTCAAGGTACGCACCGCCGCCAGCGAGATCTTCCAGAACTCCGAAATCCTGCTGTCCGAGCTGTCCGATCTGGCGGAAAGCTTCCGCAACCAGTCCTCCTCCCGGCTGGTCAGCCCGACCCTGGCCTTCGTGATCCTCGCGGCCATGGTCGCCATCGTCGTGATCATCGGCCTGGCCCTGTACCGTGAAGCCCAGGCACGCCTCGCCGCCACCCAGGCCCAGAACGAACAGAACCAGAACGCGATCCTGCGACTGCTGGACGAATTGGCCGACTTGGCCGACGGTGACCTCACCACCGAAGCCACGGTTACCGAGGACTTCACCGGCGCCATCGCCGACTCCATCAACTACGCGATCGACCAGATGCGCGGCCTGGTACAGGCCATCCGGAACACCGCGGTGCGGGTAGCCTCGGCAGCCCAGGAAACCCAGGCCACCGCCATGCACCTGGCCGATGCCTCCGAGCACCAAGCCCAGGAAATCGCCGGCGCCTCCGCGGCGGTGAACGAAATGGCGGTTTCCATCGACCAGGTATCCTCCAACGCCGCCGAATCGTCCGCGGTGGCGGAGCGGTCGGTTGCGATCGCGAAGAAAGGTGCGGAGGTGGTGCAGAACACCATCCGCGGCATGGACAACATCCGTGAGCAGATCCAGGAAACGTCCAAGCGGATCAAGCGGCTGGGTGAATCCTCTCAGGAAATCGGCGACATCGTATCGCTGATCAACGACATCGCCGACCAGACCAACATCCTGTCCCTGAACGCCGCGATCCAGGCGTCCATGGCCGGTGACGCCGGCCGGGGCTTCGCGGTGGTCGCGGACGAAGTGCAACGGCTGGCGGAACGCTCCTCCGCCGCCACCAAGCAGATCGAGGCTCTGGTTAAGACCATCCAGTCCGACACCAACGAGGCGGTTATCTCCATGGAACACACCACCGCCGAGGTGGTCCGGGGAGCCCGCCTGGCCCAGGACGCGGGTATCGCGCTCGAGGAAATCGAGAACGTATCCATGAGTCTGGCGGAACTGATCCAGAACATCTCCAACGCGGCGCGTCAGCAGTCGTCCTCCGCGGCGCACATTTCCAACACCATGAACGTCATCCAGGAAATCACCTCGCAGACGTCCGCCGGTACCAACGCCACCGCCAAGTCCATCGGCAACCTGGCAGAAATGGCCGCCGAACTGCGGGCTTCCGTGGCTGGCTTCACCCTGCCGGACGAGGACGAGACCGACCAGGAGCTGGAGGAAGATACCGACGTTCCGGTGGTGGGTTGACGGCACCCGGTCTCTGGTTGTTGACGGCTTATGGCGCCCATGCATAACAACCTGTCACCGGCTGACGGCCTCTGGTCGCTGCGCCGGACGCCCGACATGGACGAGGCACAGTTCAGCCAGTGGCAGGCCCTGCTGGAACATCGGACCGGCATCACCCTGTCGCCCGAGCGCCGCTCGTTTCTGGAGACCAACCTGGGGATCCGGATGCGGGAAATCGGCTGTCCCAGCTACCAGGCTTACTACGAGAAAATCGTGTCCGGACCGGATGCGATCGTGGAGTGGGCCACGCTGGTCGACCGGCTGACCGTTCAGGAAACCCGCTTTTTCCGGGACCCCGACGCCTTTCGCCTGGTTTCCGACTATGTCCTGACGCGGCCGCGTGAGCAGCTGCGCCGGCGCCCGCTGGAAGCCTGGAGCGTGGGCTGCTCGACCGGCGAGGAGCCTTACACACTGGCGATGGTACTGAACGAGTGCATGAACCAACTGGCGCTCAAGCCGCTGTTCGGGGTAACCGGCTCCGATATCAGCCAGCCGGCCATCGAAAAGGCCCGGCGCGGGCAGTTCAACGCCCGCAAGTTGCAGGGCGTGGAGGAAACGCTGAAACAGCGCTATTTCCGTCCCGCCGAGCGCAACACCGTGGAGGTGGTCGACAGCCTCCGGGAGCGGGTGTGCTTTGCCAGACTCAACGTACTGGATCTGGACACGGCCCCCATGCACGGCATGAACATCATCTTTTGCCAGAACCTGCTGATCTATTTCCGCCGCTGGCGCCGGCGGGAAATCGTGAAACGGCTTGCAGAACGGCTGGCGCCCGGGGGACTGCTGGTGCTGGGCCAGGGTGAGCTGACCGACTGGCAGCCACCCGGCCTGCAACGGGTCCCCTCGGAACATGTCCTGGCGTGGATCAAGCGCCAGGCCGACGAAGAATAACCGGAGTGGTTATGGGCAATCACCATGACAGCATCGCCCTCGACTGGGTTCGGGGGGAAATACAGGACACGCTGACCCAAGGCCAGCATGCACTGGAAGCGTATGTCGAAAACCGAGACGACACCGCGCGCCTGCGCTTCTGCCTGAACTACCTCCACCAGGTGCACGGCACCTTGCAAATGGTGGAGCTGTACGGTGCGGCCCTGCTCACCGAGGAAATGGAAAAGCTCACCCAGGCAATCCTGAACGACCAGGTCAGCAACGTCGATGACGCCGTGGACGTACTGATGCAGGCCATCCTGCAGCTGCCCCATTACCTGGAACACCTGGCCAGCAGCCGGGACGACTTCCCCATGGTGCTGCTGCCCTTGCTGAACGACCTCCGGGCCGCCCGGGGCGAGTCGCTGTTGTCCGACACCTCGTTGTTCAAACCGGACCTGAGCCGGGCCCGGCAACCATCGGGCAACCCCAGGGCCGGGCAGCGGCTGCGGGACCCAAACGTTCAGGGCCACGTGCGCAAGCTGCGCCAGATGTATCAGTTCGCACTGGCCGGGGTGGTGCGCGAGGAGAACCTGGACGCACAGTTCGGCTACCTGCAGAAGGTCCTCCAGCGCCTGATCCGGCTGTGCCAGAAAACCCCCCAGGGCGAGCTCTGGAAAGCCGCCGGCGCCTTCGTCGAAACCCTCCAGGCCAAGGTCAACCCGGTCAACGCCGCGGTCAAGTCCTTGCTGCGGCAACTGGACCTCGAAATCCGGCGCCTGACCGAAGAGCCCGACCGCATCCTGCAGCAGCCGGCCCCGGAAACCCTGCTCAAGCACCTGCTGTACTACGTAGCCCGAGCCCGCGACCTCGATACCCCCCAGGTCAACGCCCTGCGCAGCGACTATCGGCTGGATCTGGCGCTGCCCTCCGAACACGACGTCGACAGCGCCCGCAGCCGGGTGTCCGGGCCTGGACGCGAGGCCATCCACTCCGTGGTCAGCGCCCTTAACGAGGAGCTGGCCAAGCTCAAGGACCAGCTCGACCTGTTCGTGCGCTCGGAGATGCGCCAGAACCGTGAACTGGACGAACTGCTGCCGGGCCTGCGCCAGGTGGCCAACACCCTGGCGGTCCTGGGTCTGGGCATTCCACGCAAGGTGGTAACCGAGCAGATCGAACTGGTACAGCGACTGATCGCCCAGACCGAACGGGTCGACGACGGTACCCTGATGGACATCGCCGGCGCCCTGCTCTACGTCGAGGCCAGCCTGGCCGGCCTCGACGCCGATCGCCGGATCGAGCCGAGGGCCGGCGGCGACGGCGGAACCATGCCGGAGGGCTCCCGGGAGCTGGGCGAGGCCAATGCCGCCCTGCTCCGGGAATCCCGCAACACCCTGGAACAGGTGAAGTCCGCAATCGTCAACTTCATCGCGTCGCAGTGGGATGCCCGGGAAATCGAACATGTCCCCGGCCTGTTGCACAGCATTCGCGGCGGCCTTGGCCTGATTCCCCTGGAGCGGGTGGCCAGCATGCTTGCCTCCGCCGAGCGCTACGTCACCGACGTGCTGCTGACCGGCCGGCAGGTGCCCGACTGGAAACAGCTGGATACCCTGGCCGACGCGGTGACCAGCATCGAGTACTACCTGGAACGCCTGGCCGAGGGCATCGACGACAACGAGGCGGTGCTGCGTATCGCCGAGGACAGCCTCGCCACTCTGGGCTTCCCGGTCGGTGCCGAGCCGACCTGGCAGGCCAGCGGGCCCGAGGCAGAGCCTCCGCTGGCGGAGGCGGAGGCGCCGGCCGCCGCCGTCGAGCCCGCCAAGGCGTCCGACGAGGAACTCCTGGACGACGAAATCCTCGGCATTTTCGTGGAGGAAGCCGAGGAAGTCCTGGACACCATCCGCGAACACTACCCACGCCTGAAGCAGAACCACGACGACCGGGACGCGCTCACGGAAGTGCGGCGCGCGTTCCACACCCTCAAGGGCAGCGGCCGTTTGGTGGGGGCCACCAGCATCGGTGAACTGGCCTGGGCAATCGAGAACCTGCTGAACCGGGTCATTGACCAGACACTCAAGCCCACCGACGACCTGTTTACCCTGGTGGACGACGTCAACGCGCGCATTCCCTCGCTGATCCAGGAATTCCGCGCCGGCCACCCCGATGGCGACGTCGAAGCCCTGATCCGTCGCGCCGAGGCAATGGCCGACACCCGCCGGGCCGAAACCGAGACTGGCCAGGCCCCGGCCGCCGGGGTCCCCGAGGCCGTTCAGCATGACGACGGCGAGCACGACCACATCGACCCCGAACCGGCCAGCATGCCCCAGGAGGACACCGGTGGGGACGACGACCTGATCGACGACGAAATCCTGGAAATTTTCGTGGAGGAGGCCGGGGAAGTCCTGGACACCATCCACGAATACCTGCCGATGTTGCTGCGTCAGCACGACGACCGCAGTGCCCTAGCGGAAGTTCGGCGGGCCTTCCATACCCTCAAGGGCAGCGGTCGCATGGTGGGCGCCACCGTGGTCGGCGAGCTGGCCTGGGCCGTGGAAAACATGCTGAACCGGGTCATCGACGGCAGCATCTTCATGAACGACGACATCGCCGGCCTGCTGCAGGACGTCACGGCAGCGCTGCCCGGGCTGGTGGACGACTTCGAGAAACGCCGCCCGACCTCGGTTGATGTGGCGCCCATGGAGGCACGGGCCAACGCCCTCGCCAACGGGGAGATCCCCGACGCCAGCGCCATGCCCGACGGCGATGCCCTGCCGGAAACCGACGACGATGCCCAGGATGAGCGCGGCGTCGACCCGGTTCTTCTGGAGATCTTCGAGAGCGAAGCGCAAACTCACCTGGAGACCTTGCGTGCCTTCCTGGCCGCCGCGAACGACAAGCCCTCGGTGGCCTACACCGACGACCTGTCCCGGGCTCTGCACACCCTCAAAGGCAGTGCCCACACCGCCGGCATCGAGCCCATCGCCACCGTGATCACGCCGCTGGAGCGTTTTGTCAAGGAAGCCCGGGCCCAGAACCGGCGCGCGGACCGCACGATACTGGACCTGATCGCCCAGACCTGTGAGTTCCTGGGACAGGGCTTGGCCCAACTCCGCCACTCGCCCCAGGCACCGCTGGCCGGCACCGAGGACTTCCTGGCACGGCTCGACGAGGTCAGCCAGAACCTGTTGCGCAGCCACGACGAGACCCTGGCCGAGCCCCCCGAGGTTCGGCCCCGGTCGCAGCTGGTCCAGCTGTTTCTGGGCGAGGGCCTCGACATCGTCCTCGACGCCGAACAGATCCTGGACCAGTGGGCCCGGAATCCCCAGGAAACCGGACCGCTACAGTCGCTGCGCCAGGAGCTGGAACAGCTTACCCAGGGTGCGGCCGAGGCCGGTCTAACCGATGTTTCCGCCCTGGCAGGCGCGCTGACCCGTGTCTACCGCCATATTGCGGACCGGCAAGACGTGCCGGACGAGGGCTTCTTCAGCACCGTGCGCGAGGCCCACGAGCAGCTGATCAACATGATGGACCAGGTGGCCGCCGGCCTAGCAACGGAGCCGGCACCGGACCTGAACGCCCGCCTGGAAGCCCTGGCACCGGAAACACCGGCGCCGGACGCCTTCGAACAGGCGTTCACCGACGATTTGGAAGCGATCGACCTGAGCCTGGATCAGGACGAGCTGGAGCCGGCCGCGCCGGTGGACAGCGACGCCTCCGACAACGGCCCGCGGCCCCTGTCGGAGCTCGACGAAACCGACCCGGCCATGGACCAGGAACTGGCCGACATCTTTTTGGAAGAAGCCCGCGACCTGGTCGACAGCACCGCCGAGGCCCTCCAGAGCTGGAGCGAGCAGACCGGCAACCTGGATCTCCTGCGCCTGCTCCAGCGTGACCTGCACACCCTCAAGGGCGGAGCCCGCCTGGCCGACATCCCGGCGATCGGCGACCTATCCCATGAGCTGGAAACCCTGTTCGAGGGCCTGACCGACCAACGCCTAGCCATCACCGATTCCCTGGCCGACCTGCTGTTCCGCTGCCACGACCGGCTGGCGGGCATGGTCGAAGCCCTGGACAACGGCGAAACACCGCGCCCTGCGCCGGACCTGATCGCGGAAATCCATGCCTACATGGGCAACGCCACCGGGCAGCGCCCGGTTACCGATGTCCAGGCCACCACTCCGGAGCCCGAGCCGGAAGCCACTCCCGAGCCCGCAGCCCTGGACCCCGAGCTGGTCGGCATCTTCCTGGAGGAAGCTTACGACCTGATCAACGCCACCGGCAGCGCCCTGCACAGCTGGAGCGAGGACCCGGCCAACACCGAGGTCGCCGCGGCACTGCAGCGGGACGTCCACACCCTTAAGGGCGGTGCCCGCATGGCCGGTGTCGAGGCCATTGGCGATCTCAGCCACGTGCTCGAGGATCTGTTTGAACGGGTCGCTCAAGGCCGTCTGGCCGCCACCGACGACATGCTCGACCTGTTGTTTGCCTGCCACGACCGGCTCGCCAACATGGTGGAACACGTGGCCACCCACAAACCCTGCGCACCGGCCACCGACCTGATTGAACAGGTCCAGGCCATCCTGCGTGGCGTCCCCCCTCGAGCCTCCCACGAGGCAGCCTCGAGCGCTGACGACACACCGGAGGCCGGCGCCGGCGACGACCTGATCGGCCTGTTCCTCGACGAGGGCCTGGAAATCCACGAGGCCATTGACGAATACCTGGCGCAATGGCGTGAGGCCCCGGACCAGTGGTCCGGCCTGGCCCAGCTGCAACAGGAGCTGCATACCCTCAAGGGGGGCGCCCGGCTGGCCGACGTGGACCCGGTCGCGGACCTGGCGGAAGCCTGGCATGACGCCCTCGAGACCCTGATCATCAGTAACCTCCCGCCGCAGACCCTGCTGGCGCTGAGCGACCGCGCCAGTGCCCGTCTCAGGGCCATGCTCGCGGCCCTGGAGGAGGGCCAGCGGCCGGAGCCGGAACCGGCGTTGCTCCAGGCGCTGTCCCAGGCGGTCTCGGAAGCCACCGACGGGGAACCGGCGACGCCGGCGGCCCCGGCCGCCGGCCCGACCGAGCCAGCGCCAGCCGAGGACAGCGTGGATCCGGAAGTGCTGGAAATCTTTCTGGAGGAAGCCGGCGAGATCATGGACCAGCTGGAGCAGCTGCTGGACGACTGGCGCAAGGAGCCGACGAACTACCATTTCAACCAGGAAGCCCAGCGGGCGCTGCACACCCTGAAGGGGGGCGCACGCCTGGCGCAGCTGGCGGCGCTGGGGGATCAGGCCCATGCCTTCGAAACCCGCCTCATCGACCTCGGCGGCAACGCCCCCGACGAGAGCCAGTGGCAGGCCATCACCCAGGATCACGACGCCATCATGAGCCTGCTGGCCGAGGTTCGCGAGCGCTATCAGGGCGGCGCACCCGCCGCTCCGTCGGCACCGACCCCGACCACCGCCCCGGCGGCCGAAACACCGCCCCCGGCCCCCAGGCCCGCGCCGGTCCGGAACGAGTCGCGCAAACGGGCGCCGGAACCCCAGCGTTCACAGGAAACCATCCGGGTATCCGCACCCCTGCTGGACGAGCTGGTCAACCTCGCGGGCGAAACCAGTATCACCCGTGGTCGCCTGGAACAGCAGACCAGCGACTTCAGCCATACCCTTGAGGAAATGGCCGCCACCATCGAGCGTCTGCGGGAGCAACTGCGCCGCATGGAGATCGAGACCGAGGCCCAGATCCTGTTTCGGGCCGAACAGGAGCACGGCCCCAACTACGGCGACGAATTCGACCCGCTGGAGATGGACCGCTACTCCTCCATCCAGCAGCTGTCCCGGGCCCTGACCGAGTCCACCTCGGACCTGGCCGACCTGAGGGAAACCTTGGCGGAACGGGTGCGGGACGCAGAGACGTTGCTGGTGCAGCAGTCCCGCATCAACACGGAGCTCCAGGAGGGTCTGATGAAGACCCGAATGATTCCGTTTGCCTCGATGGTTCCCCGACTGCGCCGGATCGTGCGCCAGATCAGTACCGAACTCGGCAAGAAAGTGGACTTCGATGTCCGCAACGCCGAGGGCGAAATGGACCGCAACATCCTGGAGCGGATGATCGCGCCGCTTGAGCACATGCTGCGCAACGCCCTGGACCATGGCATCGAGGCGCCCGCCGACCGGCGCCAGGCCGGAAAACCGGAAACCGGGGAGGTTGTTCTTTCCCTGACCCGCGAAGGCGGCGACGTGGTTCTGCGCATGATGGACGACGGCCGGGGCATCCCCTCCGAGGTCATCCGTGACAAGGCGATCCGCCTGGGCATGATGCGCGAGGACGAGGAACTGAGCGAACGGGAGATCCTGCAGTTCATTCTCCAACCCGGTTTCTCCACCGCCGAGAAGGTCACCCAGATCTCCGGCCGGGGCGTGGGCATGGACGTGGTGGCCAGCGAGATCAAGCAGCTCGGGGGCAGTCTGGACATCGACTCGGCCCCCGGCCGGGGCACCACCTTCACGGTCCGCCTGCCGTTCACGGTGTCGGTGAACCGGGCCCTGATGGTGACCACCGGCGAGGACTTCTACGCCATTCCGCTGAATACCATCGAGGGGATCGTCCGGGTCAGCACCTACGAACTGGAGGAGTACTACAAGCCGGATGCGCCCCTGTACGAATACGCCGGGCAGAAGTACCGTCTGCAGTATCTGGGCAGCCTGCTCAACAGCGACCATCAGCCGAAGCTGCAAGGCCAGGCCCTGCCGCTGCCGGTGATCCTGGTCCGGGGTGCCGAGCAGCCCATGGCACTGCAGGTGGACAGCCTGATGGGCAGCCGGGAAATCGTGGTGAAGTCACTCGGGCCCCAGTTCAATTCGGTGCGGGGCGTGTCCGGAGCCACCATCCTCGGGGACGGCAACGTGGTGGTGATCCTCGACCTGCCGGCCATGATCCGTTCCGACATCCTGGCCGAGCGCCAGCGGCTGGCGAATCTGGAAAAAGCCCGGGAGGCAGCGCTGTATCAGGAACACGTCACCACGGTCATGGTGGTGGACGACTCGGTCACGGTACGCAAGGTGACCTCCCGTCTGCTGGAGCGCAACGGCATGGAAGTCATTACCGCGAAAGACGGCCTGGACGCGGTCGCCCAGTTGCAGGACCACAAGCCGGACATCATCCTGCTGGATATCGAGATGCCCCGGATGGACGGTTTCGAGGTGGCAAGCTTCGTGCGTCACGACGACAACCTGCGGGACACACCGATCTGCATGATCACGTCCCGGACCGGGGAGAAGCACCGGGAACGGGCGCTGGCCATCGGCGTGAACGAATACCTTGGCAAGCCGTTCCAGGAAGCCGAGCTGCTTGACACCATCAAGCGGCTGACCGGTGCCGAGTGATGACCGGCCGAAACGGCCGGCCGAAGGTCGGAATTCTCTCCGATAAGGTGCTGCAACGGCACCGCCTTCAGTCCGCCGCCGGCAAGTTCGGCCTGGACGTCAGCTTTTCCGGGGATCCGGAGCGGCTGCTGGGATACCCGGACTTCCCGGAAGCCGACCTCTGGCTGGTGACCCTGGCCGATGAAGTGGATCATCCGGCGCTGTTCGACCACCTGCTGGAGCAGGCGCAGGGCCCGGTCCTGTTTGGCCTGGACCTGGCGCCACGCCCCGGCAGCACCGACTATTTCCGCTGGGAACGGCGGCTGCTGGGGAAACTGGAACAGCAGCTGGGCCCGCTCGAGGAGCTCGAGTCCGAGAGCAACCTCCAGGCACTGGCCAACACGGTAGCGACGCCGGCCGGCGTGCCCCCCAGTCCCCGCTGGCTGGTCCCTGCCACCCCCGGCAGCCTGGCCGAGGAGGTGTGGGTGCTGGGCGCCTCCCTGGGCGGCCCCGCCGCCGTCAAGGCCTTTCTTGATCACCTGCCCCCGGGCCTGCCAGTGGCGTTCCTGTACGCCCAGCATATCGACGGCAACTTCACCGAAGTGCTGGCCCGGGTCCTGGGGCGTCATTCTCACTACACGCTCCGGGCCGCCGAGGAGGGCTACCGGCTGAAAAACGGGGATGTCGTCCTGATTCCGGTGGAGCGAGAATGGAAACTGGACGAGACCGGCGCCCTGACCGAGCTCAATCACCCCTGGCCCGGCCCCTATGGCCCCTCCATCGATCAGGTGCTGCTGAATGCCGCCGACCACTTCGGCAACCGCTGTCACGCCATCCTCTTTTCCGGCATGGGCAATGACGGCGCCATCGCCGCGCCCATGCTGAAGGCCTACGGCAGCCGGATCTGGGTGCAGGAGAGCCGCAGTTGCGGCAACAGTTCCATGCCCGAATCCGTGGCCGCCACCGGCTGCGTCAGCTTTTGCGGCACCCCCGAGGAGCTGGCCCGGGAACTGGTCAAAACCATCGAAGAGTCCTGCCTGCTGAAAAGCCGGCAGAAACGTGATTCCGCCTGAGGACACAAGCAATGCCCGATAACAGCCAAACCCTCTCCTGCGTCATGATTCCCGTGAGTGGACGGCAGCTGCTTCTACCCAACGTTTCCATCGCCGAGGTGGTCGATTTCGCCGGCGAGGATGCCGGCGCCAGCACGCCGGACTGGCTGGTGGGGTACCTCAACTGGCGCGGCCTCGACCTGCCGGTGATTTCCTACGACGCCGCCAACGGCGGCCACCTTGCCGTGCCCGGCGATAATCGGGGCCGGGTGGTGGTGCTCAACACCATCGGTGAACACCATCACGACATGCCGTTCATGGCCCTGGTGACCCAGGGGATACCCAGCCAGGCCCGTCTCACGGAAGCGGACATCCGCCAGCGGGAGGATGAAAACGGCCCGGCCGACCTGATGCCGGTAGCGGTCCAGGACGAACCCGCCTGGATTCCAAACCTGGAATATCTGGAGGGACTGGCCCGGCAGGCGCGCCGCTGACGGCAGGAAGCCCGGGCTCTGGCGGGCCGGCCTGAAAATGTTATAGTATTTCAAATTTTTCAGGATTCCCGGACACCATGGTAACCCGAGCCCTGCCCTATCGGCCCCATAACCACCAGGCCTGCGTCAATCAGGCCCTGGATGACGCCCGGCACATTTGCCAGCAACACAACGCCCGGCTGACACCAACCCGGCAGCGGGTGCTGGAGCTGATCTGGCAATCCCACCGCCCTCTGGGGGCCTACGACGTGCTCGCCCAGCTGGCGGCTGAAGGCCAGAACGCGGCGCCGCCCACGGTGTATCGGGCCCTGGACTTTCTCCAACAGCACGGTCTGGTCCACCGCATTGCCTCGCTGAACGCCTTTGTCGGCTGCGCCCACCCGGGCAAGCCGCACACCGGCATGTTCCTGATCTGCCACCAGTGCGGCAACGTACTGGAGCTGTCCGCACCGGCGGTGTCCGAGGCGGTCCGGGCCGCCGCCGACCGCGAGTCGTTCCGAACCGACGAGGTGACACTGGAAATCTCCGGCGTGTGCCCCCGCTGCCAGGCGGAGCCGGCCGATGACTGAGCCCCTGGTCACGCTGGACGCCGTGACCGTTCGCTTCGATGGCCGCACCGCGGTGGATCGGGTCACCCTCAGCATCCTTCGCGGCGATATCCTCACCATCATCGGCCCGAACGGTGCCGGCAAGACCACCCTGATCAAGGCGCTGCTGGGCCTGCAGCCGCCCACCGCCGGCACGGTCACGCGCCAGCCCGGCCTGGTGATCGGTTACGTACCCCAGAACCTGCACATGGAGGCGACCCTGCCCCTGAGCGTCCGGCGCTTCATGGCACTCAGCGGCCGTCCCGCCGAGGAATGCGCCCAGGCGCTGGCGCGGACCGGCATTGGCCACCTGGCCGACGCCTCCATCCATCACCTGTCCGGCGGCGAGAAGCAGCGCCTGCTGTTGGCACGGGCCCTGGCCCGGCGCCCGGACCTGCTGGTGCTGGATGAGCCCGCCCAGGGGGTCGACATCAACGGCCAGGCGGCCCTTTACCACCTGATCCGGGAACTGCGGGATGAGCTGAACTGCGGCGTGATCATGATTTCCCATGACCTGCATCTGGTGATGGCGGCCACCGACAAGGTCATTTGCCTGAATCAGCATGTCTGCTGCAGCGGCTACCCGGCGGACATTTCCCACGACCCCGCCTTCATCGAGACCTTCGGGCGCTCGGTGGCGGAGTCGGTGGCGGTCTATCACCACCATCACAACCATCGCCACAATCTGCACGGCGATGTCATTCCCACGATCCCGGAAACCTCCGATAGCCACGGGTACCGCTGTTCCCATGAGCCTCATTGACAGTCTGTTGAACGATTTTTTCTGGCGCGCCCTGCTGGGCGGCGTGGGGGTGGCCCTGGTGGCCGGTCCCCTGGGCTGCTTCGTGGTCTGGCGCCGGCTGGCGTACTTTGGCGACACCCTGGCCCATTCCGCGCTGCTGGGCATTGCCCTGAGCTTCCTGATCAGCCTGCCGCTGAACCTGGCGGTTATCCTGACCTGCGTCTGCATCGCCCTGCTGTTGGTGCTGCTGTCCCGCACCCGGACCCTGGCCACCGACACCCTGCTCGGCATCCTGGCCCACAGTGCCCTGGCCATCGGTCTGGTGACCCTCAGCTTCATGCCGGAGGTCCGGCTCGACCTCACCGGTCTGCTGTTCGGCGACCTGCTGGCGATGTCGCGGGACGACCTGCTGTGGATTTATGGCGGCGCGGTGCTGGTGCTGGCGCTGCTGGTCCGGCTCTGGCGCGGCCTGCTGATGAGTACCATCCACGAGGAACTGGCCCGGGTCGAAGGGGTGCCGGTGGAACGGTTGCGGCTGATCCTGATGGTGATGTTTTCGCTGGTCATCGCGGTGGCGATGAAAATCGTGGGCGTGCTGCTGATCACGGCACTGCTGATCATTCCGGCCGCCACCGCCCGGCGCCTGGCCCGCACCCCGGAGCACATGGTCGGCCTGGCGATGATCTTTGGCTGCCTGGCGGTGGCCGGCGGCCTGGCGCTGTCCTGGTACCTGGACACCCCCGCCGGTCCCTCCGTGGTGGTTACCGCCTTCGCCACCTTCCTGCTGACCTACGCGGCCACCGTCAAGGCCACCGCCTGACACCTTTCCATCCCGCCACCGCTGGTCTATGGTAGACACTTCCGATGCCGATACCGGTCGGGAGTGTCGCCGCTCCCGGGGAGCCTTGCCCATGCCACGTCAGACGCCTTGCCGGGCCAGACTCTGGCCGTCACTCTGGGTGCCCCTGGCCCTCCTGCTCACAGGCCTGGCCACCACCGCCGCCGTGGCCCGGCTCGAATCGGCCCAGGCCCGGGCCCTCGCCGAGGCCCGTTACCAGGCGCAACACCTGGCTTTGGTCAACCGCTTGCTGACCCTGGCGCCGGAGCATGTCGGTGACGACTCGCCTCCCAGCAGCTGGCTGCCGATCCTATTCGGCGACGCCCTGCCGGACGATCTCGGCCTGCGCATCGACACCCTTCAGCGACACACCAAGACCCCGCTGCTGGAACTGCAAACCCGGCATCTGGACGACCCCACCCGCGCCCTGCGCACCGAGGTCCAACCCGGCCCTTACCACTGGATGCTCACCACGGTACCCACCGAGGCCCTGCTGGAGGGGGCGTCACGCCGGGTCGGTGCGCGGGTGTGGTTGGCGGGGCTGACGCTGTCGCTGCTGGCGTCCGGCTTGGCGCTGCTGCTGTGCCGCCGACTGGCCCGGCAGGCCGCCCGCATTCAGGCACTGATCGCCAGCGAAACCCGCGCCAGCCGGGGCATCAGCAACCTGGAAACGGAGCAGTCGATCCTGCGCCAGGCCCTGGATGACAGTGAAACCCGAAGCCGGGACCTGGTCCAGCTCTCGGGGGGGCTGACCAGCGAGCTGGACGAGCGGGGCAGGATCGATTTCATGTCTGAGCAATGCGCCGACTGGCTTGGCCGGGCGCCGTCGGATCTCGCCGGCACCCCGTTCGAGGCGTTGGTCTCGGCCGCGGACCGAGACAACTTTCGGCGAACCCTGTCCGAGGCGGCGGCCACGACCCGGCCCCAACGACTGGACCTGCGCCTGCGCGCTGCCCTGGCGGGCGACCTCGCCGCCACGGTACGGGTGAAGGCGATCAAAGACCCGGTGCACGGCCTGACCGGTTTCCGGGTCACCGCGACACCGGTGGGATCCCGGGACACTTAGTCCAGGGTTTTGTGGGTGCCGTCGCACAACGGCGGCGTACCGGTCTGCTTGCAGCCGCAGAACCAGACCCATTCGGTCTTCTCCGCCATATAGGGCACCGGGCTGAAGCCGGTGCCGCGGTGGGAGCCGTCACAGAACGGCTGGCTGGCACTGCGGCCACAGGCGCACCAGAAGTAGCGCTTACCGCCCTCCACCTGCACGCTGTAGGGGCTTTTTCTGGCCATAAGAGGCTGTTGCTCAGGCATGGGACCTCCCGGATCCGTTGGCTGTGCTCTCCAGTATAGACAACGCTGGCGGCTACAGCGGTCGCAGCCGCTCCACCAGGCGCCCCGTTTCCACCAGTTCCAGGAACTCATCGCCCAGGCGCTCACTTTCGGCGATTGCCCGCCGCCAGGCCCGCTCCCGGCCATCGTCGTCGCCGGCATACCGTTCAAAATCCTTACGGTCCGGCAACTTGCGATCCGGCAGGCTGGCCAGGTATTCCCGGGACGGGGCGATCAGCAGGACATCCTTCAGGCGCTGGGCGTCGCCCCGTCGCCAGGGCAGTGATTTGTCGAACCAGCCCGGCACCACCTTGTCGGTGAAGTGGGGATAGAGGATCACACCCGGCTGCTGGTACGGCAGGTCCAAGTGGTAGTCCAGTAGGCCACCGTCCCGATAGACGCCTTCCGGTGCCCCCGGGAGGTTACGCACCCCGGACATCACCAGCGGAATGGAGGCGGAGGCCAGCAGCGCCGGCAGCAGGTTGTCCCGGGTCAGGGCCACCTCGTGGCTGGGAAAGTCCACCAACTTGGCCACTGGCATCTTCACCCGGGTATCGCGCACGATGCCGCGCTCCAGGAACCGCCCCAGGTGGCGCCGGCTAACCATGTTGGCGGCAATCACGTTGACCAACCCCAGCCCCAGCCGGCCCCGGCTGTCGTGGGCCAGCAGTCCGAGGCTGCGGACCACCACGATGTGCAGGCGATAATAGGGGTGATTGAGAATCGCCTCCTCCCGGCCACCGATCAGGGCTTCCAGGAACAGCAGGCTCTTACGGGTCACCTCAGCCGCGCTGACCCCCCGGGCGAAGCGCTGGCTCACATAGAGGTCCGCCAGCCGGGCGAGCTGCGCCCCAGGATCGTCGGACGACGCCACCGCGGCAAAACGCCAACTGCCGATGGACGATCCGATCAGCACCCGCTCCTGGGGCACCCGGGGCAGCCAGTCGCCAAAGATGGCCCGGTCCAGGCCCGAGATGCCCAGCGCCTTGGGGCCGCCAGCGGCACCGGGGATGACGTGAACGTCCTCCGGCGCCAGGGGTTTCTCCTGCAACCGTTGCAGCGCGCGCCGGCCGGCGCGGAGGGTCAGGGCCGGCGTCCGGATGTGTATGGCGGTCATGGTAAGCTCCCTATCCAAGTCCGCCGAGTGTAACCAACCCCCGTCAGCGCGGCCAACTGAACAAAACTAATGGTGGCCATAAACGGCGCTTTCTGCTTCATTACTACTAACAGGGCATACCAGACCCGACCACCGGGCTCACGGAACGAACCCAGAGACCAACAACAGCAGGAGCAGGCTGTGAACTACATGCCAACCCCCGGCTCGCTTGCGCCGACCCCCACCCTGGCGGTACTGGGATTCAAACGCCAACTGGTCTATCACCTGCATTTCTGGGCCTTTGTCGCCGTTGCGCCGCTGGTGCTGGTGCAATGGCAGCAAGGCCACGAGCTGTTGGCCGGGCTGTTGGTGCTGTTTTGCGTCAACGCCCTGCTGGTCATCGCCTTCCTCCGCTTCCGGCAGACCTATTTCCTGAAGGGGCGGCTTTTTCCCTTGCTGGCCGTGGTGTGCGCCGCCTATTCCACCAGCATCAACGGCCATGCCGGCCTGTACTGGTCCTATCCCGCCGCCACCGCGCTGTTCTTCCTGCTGCCGCTGCGCGAGGCCATCGCCAGCAACGTGGTGTTCGTGGTGATCATGGCGGTGGTGTCGTTCGTCAAGTTCCCGGAAGCGGACTTCTGGCGGATCACCTTTTCCCTGGGGCTGACCTGCCTGTTCGCCATGATCTTTGCCTGGCTGGTGGGCAAGCTGCAGCAGGAGCTGACCCGCCTGGCCACCACCGACCCCCTGACCGGTTGCCTGAACCGGACCCAGTTGTCGGACATCCTGAATAACCATATCCAGATGCGGGAAAGGTACGAGCGGGTGTCCAGCCTGATTCTGATCGACCTGGACTATTTCAAGACCATCAACGACCAGTGGGGGCATCTGGCCGGCGACCGGGTGCTGAAAGAAATGGCGCGGCGCCTGCACAAGCGGCTGCGGGAGAGTGACCAGCTGTTTCGCATTGGCGGCGAGGAGTTCATGATCGTCCTGCCGGAGACCCGCCAGAAAGACGCCGACAGCCTGGCCCACCAGCTGCTCAGCAGCATCAGTGCGCGCCCGTTTCTGGACGACATCAGCCTGACCGCCAGCGCCAGCGTCGCCGAGGTCAGCCAGGGTGAGACCTGGTCGATCTGGCTCAAGCGCGCGGATCAAGCCCTGTACGAAGCCAAGTCCCGTGGCCGCAATCAGGTGGTGACCGCGCCCAGGCCAAGCCACTCACAGGAGCAGGGGCAGGCGCCGGCCCGGGACGACGCCTCCGACCCGGTTTCGGGCTAACGGCCGGCCAGTTTGCGGAAATCCCGGTACGCGCTGAACACGTCCCAGGGGCTCTCGAAATGAGGGCAGTGGCCGACGTTGCGAATGCTCACCACATCCGCCTCCGGCACCAGCTCCCGGTAGCGCCGGGCCATGGCCGCGCCGGACACCGGGTCCGCCGTGCCGGAGACCAGGCGCATGGGCTGCCTGGCCTGCTGCAGCGCACCCACCCAACGGTTGCGATGGCAGCGGCGCTCTTCCATGAACTGGATCAGGTGGTGCAGGATGCCGCGGCCGTTGTTGTAGGTCAGCAGCTGCCAGAAGTCCTCCAGGTCCTGCCGCCCGGGTGGGTTTTGGCTGCCAAACAGGCGCCGGAAACTGACCTCGAAGGCACGCCGGGTCAGCCCCCGGCTGATCAGCCCTCCCAGCGGGCTGCGCAGCAGGCGCTGGATCAGCAGGGGATTGTGCACTTCCGGGAACAGCGCACCGTTGAGGAAACACACGGAGCCGATGACGAACGGCAGGCGCCCTTCCTGGTCCCGGGCCAGGAGTTCCTGAGCCACGCTGCAGCCGTAATCGTGCGCCAGCAGGTGCACCCGGCCCAGATCCAGGCCCTCGAGCCAGCCCTGGACCAGGTCGGCCTGGTCCTCGATGCTGTAGGCGTAGTTCCAGGGTTTGTCGGAAAACCCGAAGCCAAGCATGTCCAACGCCAACACCCGGTACTGTTGCGCCAGCATCGGCCAGATCCGGCTCCAGTCCCAGCTGGCGGTCGGGAAACCGTGCAGCAGAACCAGCGGCTCGCCCATCCCGCCCATGCGGCAGAAAATGGCGTGCCCCTCGTAACTGAACCACTTGCCCGCCTGCTGCCAGCCCTCCAGGCTGCCGTCCTCGTGCCGGCGGGCGACCTCGCCCTCGTGTCCGGATAGCACTTCAACCATGCGTCGTCCCTTGCCTCCGATCAGACTCTGCCACTGTAATGCAAAGCGGCCGGTGCCGCCATGGCCGGAACGCCACCCGACAGGCGTCCATTGCCACCTTGGCACCGTATACCGTGGAGATCACGGGCGAATTCCCTTAAGCTTTCACAATTCGGTAAAACAGTCAGTTGGACACATCTATGAGCAAACTCCTTGATGACCTCGCAGGCCACTACCGGGCCATTATCGAAGGCCTCGGTGAAGACAGCCACCGCGAAGGTCTGCGGGATACCCCCATGCGCGCCGCCAAGGCCATGCAGTTCCTGACCCGGGGTTACCAACAGGACCTCGACGAGCTGGTGAACAACGCCGTGTTCGAATCCAGCATGGACGAAATGGTGGTGGTGCAGGACATCGAGCTGTACAGCATGTGTGAGCACCACATGCTGCCCTTCATCGGCAAATGCCACATTGCCTACATGCCCCAGGGCAAGGTACTGGGGCTGTCCAAGTTCGCCCGCATCGTCGACATGTACGCGCGGCGTTTGCAGATCCAGGAAAACCTGACCCGGGAAATCGCCGAGGCGATCGAGCGTGTCACCAAGGCCAAGGGGGTGGCGGTGGTGATCGAGGCCCAGCACATGTGCATGATGATGCGCGGCGTCGAGAAACAGAACTCGCGGATGAAAACCTCGGTGATGCTGGGGCAGTTCCGCACCTCCCAGGCAACACGCACCGAATTCCTGAACTTGATCGGCCACAACCGCTGACCCCGAACCGTTGCAGGAGGTAGCCATGGGCGAAGTCATCGCATGCAAACCGGCGCGGGTACGGATCAAAAACCTGCTGCTGAGGGCCTACATCGGCATCAAGGAGGAGGAAATCCGCAATCAGCAGGACGTGCTGATCAACGTGGAGCTGACCTACGACGCCACCGAGGCCATTACGCGCAACGAAATCGAGGCCGCGCTGAACTACCGGACCATCACCAAACAGATCATCCGCCACGTCGACGGCAACCGCTTCGCCCTGCTGGAGCGCCTGACCCATGAGGTGCTGGGCATCGTGATGGCGCATCCGGCGGTCCACTGGGCCCGGGTGGAAATCGACAAGCCCCACGCGTTACGCTACGCCGAGTCGGTTTCGGTCACCCTCGAAGCCCAACGCACCCCGGACTGAGGAACCCCCATGCCCACCGAAGCCCCCGAACAGCTCCGCGGCATCCTCGAACGGGTGCGTACCATTGCCCTGGTCGGTGCCAGCGAAAAAACCTCGCGCCCCTCGCACCAGGTGATGGCCTACCTGCAGTCGCATGGCTACCGGGTGATCCCCGTCAACCCACGCCTGGCCGGCCAGACCCTGCTGGGCGAAACCGTGGTGGCGGACCTGAACGATCTGCCGGAACCGGTGGACATGGTGGACCTGTTCCTGGCCCCCGAACGCACCGACCCGGTCATCGATCAGGCCATCGCCCTGGGCGTGCCGGTGCTCTGGCTGCAGATCGGCGTGATCAACGAAGCCGGCGCCGCCCGGGCGGAGGCGGCCGGTCTCACCGTGGTGATGAACCGGTGCCCGAAGCAAGAGATTCCCCGGCTCGGAGTGCGCCGTGGATAACACGGCGGCGCCCAGCAGCGCCCTCGCCCTCGCGCTGCTGAGCCCGGCGTTTCCGGTTCTCATTCTCCTGATTTTCCTCGCCCTCGCCGCCGGTCTCCGTTTTGGCCTGAGCCACCAGGACAGCAGCCAGATCCAGGCCAGCCTGGCCAACGAGGCGAAGGCCATGGCCCGTCACCTGGAGCGTGAATTCACCATTCACGCCGAGGCCATCAACCGGATGGCGGCACGGCTCGAAGCCGACGCCGACATGACCGAGGCCACTTGGCGCGCCGACGCCCGGGCCTACCTTCGGGATTTCGGGACCTTCCAGGCGATCGAGTGGATCGACCGCAACTTTGTCATCCGCTGGCTGGAACCCTACGTTGGCAACGAGGAGGTCATCGGCTACAACGTGGCCTTCTCCGAGCAGCGCCGACAGGCTCTGGAGTCGGCCCGCCGGGACGGCCACTACGACATTTCCGGCGTCATCGACCTGAAGCAGGGCGGCAAGGGCATGGTCATCTATGCGCCGGTCGGCCGCGGCGACCACAACAACGGCTTCATCGCCGGGGTCTTCCGCATGGAGACCCTCGCCCGGCAACTGCTCGACCGTCGCGTCCTGCAGACCTTCCAGATCGACATCCGGGACCGGGGCAGGCTCAGCTATCAGCTCAACCAGTCCGACAACATCCACACCGGCTTCGCCCACACCGAATCGGTGGACCTGCCCACCCTGGACTGGTCCCTGACCTTGTCCCCAACCCTCCCCTGGGTGGAGGAACAGCGCAGCGACTGGCCCCAGGTCACCTTTTTCTCCCTGCTGTTCATAGGCGTGCTCACCAGCCTGAGCACCCTGCTGGTGCAGCTCATCCTCAAGCGCAACCAAGCGCTGCTGAAAACCCGCAAGGAACTGGAGCGGGAAATCCACCAACGCAAGCGCATCCAGCAGGACCTCGCCCGGCTGGAGTCCACCGACACCCTCACCGGCTTGGCCAACCGCCGTTTTTTCATGGAAGACCTGGCCCACACCCTCAGCATCGCCGACCGGCAGATGCGGCAGGTGGCCTTGATCATGCTCGACCTGGACCGTTTCCAGACGCTGAACGACTCCCTCGGCCACCAATTTGGCGACGAGCTGTTGATCAAGGTGTCCGAACGGCTCAACCGCCTGAGCAACGAATGCGTGCTGGTGGCCTACTCTGGCGGCGACGAGTTCATGCTGTGCCAGCAGCAGCTGGACGACATCGACGAGGTGATCAACCTGATCGGGCAGGTCAAGCAGTGTTTCCAGGAACCTTTTCTGGTGCAGGGCGAGCGGCACCAGATTACCGCAACCCTCGGTGTTGCCGTCTACCCCCAGAGCGGCTTGGACGCAGACACCCTGCTGCGAAACGCCGACATTGCCCTCTACCGCGCCAAGGAGCAGGGCCGCAACAGTTACCAGTTCTACACCGAGGGCATGCAGGAGCGGGAAGTGATGCGCCTGCAGCTGGACAAGGACCTCAGCCAGGCCCTGGCGAACAACGAACTGTCGCTGTACTACCAGCCGCAGCTGAACCTCGAGACCGGTGCCATCGACAGTGTCGAGGCCCTGATTCGCTGGCACCACCCCCGCCGGGGCTTGGTACCGCCCGCCGAGTTCATTCCCCTGGCCGAGGAAAGCGGGCGCATCCGGGACATCGGCCGCTGGGTCATCCAGGCCGCCTGCAACCAGCTGGCACAATGGCGGGGCACGCCCTGTGAACACCTGCGCATTGCCATCAACCTGTCCGGCCGTGAACTGGAAAACGAAGACCTGGTGGATGATCTCCGCCAGTCCCTGCTGAACGCCGGTATCGCCCCCAACCGGCTGGAAGTGGAGCTGACGGAAGAGTCCTACATCCGCAACATCGAGCACAACCACAACCAGCTGGCGCGCATCCACGACCTGGGCATCCATCTCGCCATCGACGACTTCGGCGTGGGCTACTCCTCCCTGGGCTACCTCCGGGACTTCCCGGTGGATGTTCTCAAGATCGACCGCTCGTTCATCACCGATGTCCCGCAGCGCCACGAAAGCGGCATCATCACCCGGGCGGTGATCAGCCTGGCCCACAACCTGGGCATCCGGGTCATTGCCGAGGGCGTGGAAACCGAGGAGCAGCTCGCATTCCTGAAACGGTATCGCTGCCACCTGGCCCAGGGCTACCTGATCAGCCGGCCGATGCCGGCCGCGGAGCTGGAACGGGCCCTGGCCGCGGGGCTGCTGGTGACCGGTCCGGAAGACGGCGGATTGTAATGCAGCGGCCACCGCCGCATCATAGGGACCCTCACAGTCTTGCATGATGGGAGCCATGGCTAGCCACTACCTGACCCCGGAACAGGATGCGCAACTGCGGCGCTGGGAGCGCTGCAACCGCCTCTATTTCCTCTTCGCCTTCGCGGCCCTGACCCTGCTGCTGGTGTTCAGCAGCCATTTGGGCCTGTCCAGCGGCGACCGCTGGAGCCCTCTCGGTTACCTGTTCGCGGCCCTGATCGCCCCGATCATCGTCCTGCAACTGCGCCTGCGCTGCCCCGCCTGCGGCCGCCGGATCGGCTGGCAGGCCAAGCTGATGGCGCCGGACCAGTGCCCCAGCTGCGGCGTGTTCCTGCGCGCCCGGGGCCATTGACGGACACGGTCGGCGACATCCCCCTTTGACTTGTGAGCCACTCACAGGTTTTACACTAACCTGCATGATATCCCCCGGTGGGCCGCCACCACCGCCGGTGCACTGCAGGAGGTCCCGACCATGAAAGTCAAGGAACTGGCCGAAGCGGCCGGTGTGACGCCAGACACTGTGCGTTACTACACCCGTGAGGGGCTGCTGAGGCCCAGCCGCAACCCGGACAACCGTTACCAGCAGTACGACGCCGACGACCTGCGCCGGCTGCGGTTCGCGCGCAAGGCCCGGCAACTTGGGTTTTCGCTGTCGGAAATCCGCGCCATTCTGGACCAGGCCGACGAGCACCACTCCCCCTGCCCGATGGTCCGGGACCTGTTTGAGCGGCGTCTGGCGCAGGTGGAACGGGAGATCGCCCAGCTGCAACAGCTGCGTCAGCGCATGCGGACCGCCCTGAACGTGTGGCGGAGCATGCCCGACGGCACCCCCGACGGCCACACCATCTGCCAGCTGATCGAACACTGGGAAGACGCCACCGACACCGGACAGGAGGCCTGAGCCCATGACCGAAACCACCGCCCCGCAGCCCGCCCTGAGCATTTCCGGCGCGTCCTGCCAGGGCTGCGCCCGCAAGATTCGCCAGGCGCTGGCCCCGATGACCGGTGATCCGGAACGGATCGCCGTGGACCTGGAGCACCAGACCGTCGCCCTGCCCCCCGGATTGGATCTGGCGGAGGCCGCCCGGCGCGTCACCGACGCCGGTTATCCGGCGCAGCCCCTGGCCGATGCCCAACCCTGCGGCCAGAACACGCCCCGGACGACACCGCCAGCATCCGACACCACCTCTGGCCCGGTGGACACTCCGGAGCCGGCCGCCAACGACGGGGAGCCGCTCGCCCTCGCGGTGTCCGGTGCCACCTGCGCCTCCTGCGTCCACACCATTGAACGTGCCTTGCGCTCGGTACCCGGCGTCCGCGATGCCCACATGAACCTGGCCGACCAGGTGGCCACCGTCACCGGCGATGCCGACCCGGAAGCCCTGGTTTCCGCCGTCGAACGGGCCGGTTACGGCGCCGAGCTGATCGAAGACCCGGACCGGGCCGACGAACGCAAGCGGCTGCAGGACCGGCGCCAGTACCGGCAACGACTGATCAACACAGCCATCAGCCTCGGTTTGGGGCTTGGACTGATGGTCTGGGGCATGGGCTTTGGCGCCATGGCGGTCACCGACGGCAACCGTCTGACCTGGCTGGTGCTGGGCCTGCTGACCCTAGTGGTCATGGCCGGTACCGGCGGTCACTTCTACCGCGGCGCCGTCAAAGCCTGCCGCCACCACAACGCCAACATGGACACCCTGATCGCCCTCGGCACCGGCACTGCCTGGCTCTATTCCATGGTCGTGGTGCTGCTGCCCGATGCCGTGCCGGAGATGGCCCGGCACGTCTACTTCGAGGCGGCGGCCATGATCATCGGTCTGATCAATCTCGGACAGGCCCTGGAGCTGCGGGCCAAGGGCAAGACCTCGGAGGCGGTCCGCCGGCTGCTGGACCTGCGCGCCAAGACCGCTCGGGTCATCCGCGACGGCCGGGAGCAGGATCTGCCGGTGGAGCACGTGCGCCGGGGCGACCGCATCCGGGTCCGTCCCGGGGAGAAACTGCCGGTGGACGGCATCGTCCTGGAGGGGGAAAGCCGCATCGACGAAAGCATGCTCACCGGCGAACCCATGCCGGTGGCCAAGGGGGCCGGCGACGAGGTGGCCGCCGGCACCCTGAACACCCAGGGCAGCCTGATCTACCAGGCCACCCGGGTGGGACGCGACACCGCCCTGGCCCAAATCATAGCGCTGGTGAAAAAGGCCCAGGGCTCGAAGCCGCCCCTGGGCCGGCTGGCTGACCGAATCTCGTCGGTGTTCGTCCCCTCCGTCATGCTGATCGCGGTGGCCGCGGCCCTGGCCTGGTACAACCTGGGCCCCGAGCCGAAAGTGGTGCATATGATGGTCGCCGCCACCACCGTCCTGATCATTGCCTGCCCCTGCGCCCTGGGACTGGCCACGCCCATGTCGGTGATGGTCGGGGTGGGCAAGGCGGCCCAGTACGGCATCCTGATCCGTCAGGGCGAGGCCCTCCAACGTGCCGGCCAGGTCGATCTCGTGATCCTGGACAAAACCGGTACCCTGACCGAGGGGCGGCCCACGGTCACCCACCTGCACGCCGTGGATGGCCAGGAGGACACCCTGCTCGCCCTGGCCGCCGGACTGGAACAACACTCCGAGCACCCCCTGGCCAGCGCCATTCTCGAACGGGCGCGTCGGAACGGCATCGAACCGGCGCCGGTCAGCGCGTTCGAGGCCCTCAACGGCCAGGGCGTGCGCGGTACCCTGGACGGCGACATCCTGCGCCTGGGCAACCGGCGCTGGCTGGAGGCCGAAGGCCTGTCTCTGGCACAGGTGACGGAGGTCGCCCGGACCATCACCGACGCCGCCGGCACACCGCTGTTCCTGGCTCGGGGGGATCGGGTACTGGGCGTCATCGGCGTCGCCGATGCTCTCAAGCCGGATACCCGGGCCGCCATCGAACGCCTGCACCGGGCCGGCGTCCGCGTGATGATGGTCACCGGCGATGTCGACGCCACTGCCCGAGCCATCGCCGCCCAGGCCGGCATCGACGACTACCGGGCCGAGGTGCTGCCCCGGGACAAGGCGGAAGTGGTGACCAGCCTGCGGCGCCGGGGCCACACCGTGGCCATGGTCGGGGACGGCATCAACGACGCCCCGGCGCTGGCCGCCGCCGACGTCGGCTTTGCCATCGGCACCGGCACCGACGTGGCGATCGAAAGCGCCGCCATCACCCTGATGCGGGGCTCACTACACGGCGTGCCGGACGCCCTGGAAATCTCCCGGGCCACCGTCCGTAACATCCATCAGAACCTGTTCGGCGCCTTTATCTACAACGCCCTGGGCATCCCCATCGCGGCCGGCCTGCTGTACCCGCTGTGGGGCATCCTGCTGAACCCGATCCTGGCGGGCGCGGCCATGTCGCTGTCCTCCGTCACCGTGGTCGGCAACGCCAACCGGCTGCGCCGGTTCCGGCCCGGGCGGCCCGCCGAATCCGACACCCAGGAGGCACGCGCATCATGACTCCCCTGCTGGTCAATCTGGGCGGCCTGGCCCTGATGGCCGCCATCGTCTGGTGGTTCTGGCTCTCCGGTCCGGACGATCCGGACTCGCCGACCACGCATCATCACTGAACCTGGAGGAAAGCCGACATGAAAACCGTCACACTCGCCACCCTGCTGGCCACCACGCTCGGCGCCAGCACGCCACTGCTGGCCGATGACGCCGGCCGGGGCATTCACGTCTACAAGTCGCCCAGTTGCGGCTGCTGCACGGACTGGGTCCGTCATCTGCAAGATCACGGCTTCAAGGTGACCGTCAGCGAAACCGAGAACCTCAACCCGATCAAGGCCGGTGCCGGTCTCACACCCGCACTGGCGAGCTGTCACACGGCCTTCATCGACGGTTACGTGATCGAGGGCCATGTCCCGGCCACGGATATCCGGCGGCTGATCACCGAGGCCCCCAAGGCCCGCGGTCTCAGCGTTCCGGGCATGCCCGCCGGCTCCCCCGGCATGGCGATGGGAGGACGCCAGGACCCCTATCAGGTGCTGCTGTTCAATGACGCCGGGCAAACCCGCGTATTCGCCGAGTACCGCTAGGCACCGCCCCGGGGCCGGCGCCGGTGGTCTCCGGCGGCCGGTCCTGTTAGCATCGCCCGTCCTGAATTGATGCAACCGGCGAGCGCCCCTATGACCAAGACCTTCATTCCAGGCAAGGACGAAGCCCTGGAAACCTCCATTGCCAACATCGGCCAAGCCATCCAAGACCTCGGCTTCCACATCGAGGAAGCCCGCTGGCTCAACCCGGCCCCCTACATCTGGTCCGTACACATCCGGGACCGGGACTGTCCCCAGGTGTTCTCCAACGGCAAGGGCGCCAGCCGTCAGGCGGCGCTGGCCAGTGCCTACGGCGAGCTGATCGAGCGGCTGTCGACCCGTTACCTGTGGGCCGACTTCATGCTGGACCCGGTCTACCGGGACTACGGCCACATCCATCAGGCGGACGAGCGCTGGTTCCCGGTGACAGCCGGCTGGCCGGCGGACCTGCTGGACCGGCACTGGCTGGAGCGTTACATCGAACCCCAGGGGCTGCGCCCGGACCAGCTTCTGGACATGAACGGTGGCGGCACCGGCCAGGGCCTGTGCGCCCTGCCCTACGTGCGCCAGCGAGACGGTGAAACGGTCTATGTGCCGGTCAACCTGATTGCCAACCTGTTCGTCTCCAACGGCATGAGCGCTGGCAACAACCGGGAGGAAGCCATCGTTCAGGGGCTGTCCGAGCTGTTCGAACGGGCCATCAAGAACCGCATCATCAGCGAGGCCATCGCCCTGCCGGAAGTACCGGCCGAGGTGCTGGCGCGCTACCCCCACATCCGTGCCGGTATCGCGGCCCTGCAGGCGGCGGGCTTCGGGGTCCGGGCGCTGGACGCCTCCCTTGGCGGGCGCTACCCGGTCATGTGTGTGCTGCTGCAGCATCCGGACGGCGGCGTCTATGCCTCCTTCGGCGCCCACCCCACCTTCGCGGTGGCCCTGGAGCGGGCCTTGACCGAGTTGCTGCAGGGGCGGGCGCTGGATGAACTGGAAGGCTTCCCGGCCCCCACCACCGACATGGACATGGTGGCCGAACCCCATAACCTGGAGCTGCACTTCATCGATTCCTCCGGTTACGTCAGCTGGGCCCTGCTCAGCGACCAGCCGGATCTGCCGTTCGTCGACTGGGACGCCAACCGCCCCTGGGCCAGCGACAACCACACCGCCTGCACCCAGCTGATCGGCCAGCTGCACGACGAGGGCCACGAAGTGTACATCGCCGAGCACACCGGTCTCGGCGCCTACGCCTGCCGCATCCTGATCCCGGGCTTCTCCGACATTTATCTGCCGGACGAGCTGGTGCTGAACAACAACAACGCCTGCCTGCCGGTGCGGCCGGTGTTGTTCCACCTGCCCAACGCCGGCCCCGAGGGCTGGCAGCAACTGCTGGACACCCTTGAGGAACAGCACGTGAACGACCAGCTCAAGGTGCTGGAGTGGGCCGGCATCGTCGGCGACGCAAGCCGCTGGGGCCGGATCCGGGTGGGCGAGTTCAAGGTCTGGCTGCGTCTGGCCCTCGGTGACCTGGAAGGCGCCTTCGAGCACCTGCCGGCGGTGCTTGCGTCGGGCGACCTGGCGGCACCGGACCGGGCGGACTACGCCGCCCTGCACGCGGTGCTGGAGCTGCATCTGGCCTGCGATGATCCGTCCCCCTACCGGCGCGCGCTGGACTTCTACCATGGCAAGGCGAAGGTGACGGAGGCCCTGGCCTGGGTGCGTGGCGAGGTCCGCTTCCCCGGGCTGCCGGCACTGGACCCGGAGGCACCCACCGAAGGCCACCGTCAGCTGCTGTTGGCTTACCGCAAGGTGCTGGACGGCCAGCGCCGGCAACGCGGCGGCTGAGACGACTGTCTATCTTTTCTACACCACATCCGGCCGATGTTCTATGATGGGGGTTGAAGCCCCCACAGCGCACGGCAAGGACACGACTTGAGTCTCAAAACCCGCATCCTCGGCCTCGCGGCCATCCTGATCATCAGCGCCGCGACCGCCTCGTGGCTGGCCTATCGCCAGTTGTCGTCCAGCATCATCGAACGGTGGGGCCAGCAGGTTGTGGAAATCCAGGTCCGGTACGACAGTGCCCGGCTGCTGCAGTCGCTGGAACGGGAAATCGGCCTGGCCCGGCAGATGGCCAAGTCCTCCGCTCTGGTCCAGTGGGCCCAGAACCCCGACGCTCCCCAGCGGCAGGCGGAAGCGATTCACCAGATGGAGAGCTTCCGCACCAACTTCCGGGACAAGAGCTACTTCGTCGCCCTACGCAGTAACGGCCACTATTTCTACAACAACGCCAACAACGAATACGCCGGCAACCAGTACCGCTACACCCTGAACCCGGACAACCCCGACGACGCCTGGTTTTTCCAGCTGATTGCGGAAGGCCGGGACTTTCACCTCAACGTCAACCCCGACACCGAGCTGGGCGTGACCAAACTCTGGATCGACGTGCTGATGCGGGATCCCCAGGGTGAGATTCTTGGCATGGTGGGCACCGGATTGAACCTCGACAGCTTCCTGCAGGACATCGTCGACATCGGCCAGGCCGGCATCACCACGCTGTTTGTGGATTACAACGGCGCCATCCAGCTGTACCGGGACCGCAACTACATCGATTTCGCCAGCATCATCAAGCCCGAGGGCCAGAAGAACACCGTCGACCTGCTGTTCGACACCCCCCAGGACAAGCAGAAAATCCTCGGCATGCTGCAGCTGCTCAAACACCGCCAGGGCCAGGCCGGCGCCGTGGAAAGCGGCTTCGTGACGGTCGATGGCCGGGAACATCTCGCCGGCGTGGCGTTCCTGCCCACCATCGGCTGGTTCGAGATCACCCTGATCGACCTCGACACCCTATTGCCCGCCAGCTACCTGTGGCCCCTGATCGGCGTGTTCCTGATCAGCCTGCTGGTGTCGCTGTTGCTGTTTCATATCATCATCCAGTCCCGCATCCTTCGCCCCCTGCTGGCGTTGGAAGGCGGCGTCAAGCGGCTGCGCGAGGGGGATTTCAACCTGCCCTACATGCCCAAACCGGACAACGAGATCGGGCGTCTGGTGGACCACTTCGAAACCATGGCCAACCGGCTCCAGTACAACACCCACGAGCTGGAAACCGAGGTCAACCTGCGCACCGAGGAGCTGCACCGGCTGGCCCGCGTCGACGCCCTCACCGGGCTCAAGAACCGCCGGGGCATCGATGAACTGCTGGAACAGGAAATTCAGCGCGCCGCCCGGCAGAACCAGGGCTTCGGCCTGATCTGGCTGGACATCGACCATTTCAAGGCCATCAACGACCACTACGGGCACCAGGCCGGGGACGAGGTGCTCTGCCGGGCGGCGCTGTGGCTGAAAACCTGCCTGCGCCCCTACGACCACCCCGGGCGCTGGGGCGGCGATGAGTTTGTCATCGTGCTGTCACCCTGCGACCCCCAGACCCTGGACCAGATTGCGCACCGCATCCGGGCCCACGTGGAAGTGGAAAGCCAGCGCACCGGTACCCCGGTCACGGTCAGCGTCGGCGGCTATTACGGCCAGCCCGGCGAAGGTCTGGACACCCTGCTGCGCCACGCCGACCAGGCGCTGTATCAGGCCAAGCAACGGGGCCGGAACTGCGTGTTCATCCGGCGCCCGCAGAACGAGCCCATCCGCCCCGCCTGACGAATCTGACTCCCCCCGGCAGAACCGTTATACTCGGCCCCAACATCCATTTTCACAGCCAGGTTCTCTTCATGCTCAATGCCGACGCTCTCAAACAGTTGCGCCAGCTGAAATCGGAAATCAAGGAACGCAAGGTGGTGTACTCCGGCACCGTCAAGGCCACCAACGGCCGTTTTGGCTTCGTCGCCCTGGACGAAGGCCGGGACGTGTTCCTGCCGCCGGAGGAAATGCAGAAAGTGCTGCCCGGGGACCGGGTCAACATCACCGAGCAGGAGGTGGAAAAAGGCAAGACGCAGGGGGTGGTGGACGAACTTCTGGAAACCCACCTGACCACCTTCGTCGGCCGCTACCTGGTCAAGGGCAAGGGCCACTTCGTGGCGCCGGACACCCCCGGCATCAACCGCTGGATTTTCATCCCGCCCCAGGAGCGCCAAGGCGCCGAACCGGGGGATTTCATCTACTGCCAGATCCACCGGCACCCGTTCCGGGACGGCAAGGGCCAGGCCAAGGTGCTGCGGGTCATCGGTAAGGCGGACGAACCGGGCATCGAACGGGCCCTGACCCTGGCCAGCTTCGACCTGGCGGACACTTGGCCGGACCCCGTGCGCGCCCAGGCCGAGGCCCTCTCCGAAGACAGCCTGAGCGCTCACATCGAGGGCCGGGAGGACCGGCGAGATCAGCCCTACGTCACCATCGACAGCCCCGGCACCCAGGACATGGACGACGCCCTGATGGCCACCCCCAACGCCACCGGCTGGACCCTGTCCATTGCCATCGCCGACCCGACCGCCCTGATCGAGCCCGGCTCACCGGCCGAAGAGGAGGCGTTCAATCGGGCCACCGCCATCTACTTTCCCGGCGAACCCCTGCCCATGCTGCCGGAGGCCATCAGCACCCGGCTGTGCTCGCTGATGCCGGAGGTGGACCGCCTGGCCCTGGTGTGCGACCTGCAGGTGAACAACGACGGCAGCCTGGGTAACTACCACTTCCGGCAGGCGGTGATCCGCTCCCGGGGCAAGCTCAGCTACGACCTGGTGGCACACCTGATCGAAGGCCGCGAGGACGACGACATCAAGGCGCTGCCGGAGGCGGTGGCCAACAGCCTCGATCAGCTGCACCAGGCCGCCACCGCCCTGCGCAAGTGGCGTGCCGAGCATGCCCTGCTGAGCGCCGACCGGCCGGAGTTCCGGCTGCGGCTGGACGAAAACAAGCGCATCCGCCTGATCGAACCGGCAATCCAGAACGAGGCCCACCGCCTGGTCGAGGAATGCATGGTGGCCGCCAACCGCTGCGCCGCCGACTTCCTGAAACGCCACGGCCAGGGCCTGTTCATCCAGCACCCCGGGCTGCGCGCCGACCGCGCCGACAACATCCGCAAGCTGCTGGAATCCCACGCCCCGCATCTGGCGGAGCTGGACGCGCTCAGCGCCGAGGGCTTCAAGGTCCTGATGAAACAGAGCGAGACACTGGCCTCGGAGGTGCCGGTCAAGGCCATCCTGTCCCGGCAGCTGGCCCGCGCCGAGCTGGGGTTCGAGGCGGCACCGCACCAGGGCATGGGGCTGGAAGCCTACACCACCTTTACCTCGCCGCTGCGCAAGTTTTCCGACTTCTACGTGCACCGGCTGATCAAGTCGATCCTCTGGGACACCCCGATGAAGGCGCTCAACGCCCAGCAGCTGGAGGCCCTGCAGGCCAGCCAGCTGCGGGCCCGGCAGGCGGCCAACGCGCTGGAAACCTGGCTCAAGAGCGACTATGCCAAGTCACTGACCCCGGAGCCCATGGCCGGCACCATCAGCCGGACCCTGCCCTCCGGCTTCTTCGTGCGCCTCGACAGCAACGGCCTGGAAGGGTTTGTCAGCTGCAAGGACCTGGACGGCAAGTACAGCTTCGACCCGGTCACCCTGCGCCTGATCCACAACAAGAACGGCCGCATCTTCCAGCTGGAGCAGCGGGTCACCGTCACCTTTGCCGGGGTTGACGAGGAACGGCGTCAGATCCACTTC
>MDSZ01062840.1_pt1 | contig 82602 bp, 71 predicted proteins | sample 811201 | NCBI WGS metagenome assembly MDSZ01 (sample SAMN05326647, study PRJNA326480) | marine metagenome | isolation source: seawater | place: Indian Ocean: North | collected 2010
CAATATATATTCTTTCAAATTAAAACATATTTCTAATATAGAATTATTAAAAAATTGAATGAAATTAAATAAGATTAAATATTAACAATATAAAAAAACAAAATGATAACACCGGTAACATTATTTAAAGATATTTTACCTCAAGCAATATTAGATAAAATTCAAAAATATCTATTGGTTGATGACAACATATCTAAAGCGCTGAAAAATTATTATGATAAATTATACACAAAAAAACTAGAGTATGAAGAAGAGTATTTTGATAAATACGTATATAATAAATGTGTATGTCCTAATTGTCCTGATAATGGAATAAAAAAAATATTTAAAAGAAGAGAATGTTATTATTGCAGTGACTATGAATTTAGATTAAGTCAAAATGAATATGTAGATGAGAAATATTTAAGAGTAGTAATAAATAATCCTCAATACAATAGAATACAGTATAAAGAATATAATGAAAATAGCAGTGATGAAGAAAGTATAGATGACATGTATTGGTATGATGATAGTAATATATGGTTAGAAAGAGGTGATCTGATTCTAGAGTCAGATGAATTAGAAAGATATAATCTAAATTAACAAAAAAAAATAAAAAAATCTATATAAAAAGAAAAATTCTATATAAACTATAATAAGGTTTATATAGAAAACTTTTTTTTTAAATGACTACAGAGAACATTGAAATGGATTTAATAAATGATAATGACGATGAAACAATATCGATAAAAACAGACCTATCACTAGATAATTCAAATAGAGATATAGGATTAAGTGATGTTTTAAGCATTGGTACAGGAAGGAGATTAAATACAGTATCATTAAGGAAAGGAACTGATTGTTACAAAACCAATATAATGAGAGTAATAAAAAAAGTAAGAAAAACAGCAAGAGATGGAAAGTCATATGTAAAAGTTAAAGAATTACCAATTTATTTCTATGAGACATCATCGAATCCAGGTGCAAGGATTAGAGACGCAATAACGGGTCATTATCATAATAATTATCATGTAGGTAAAATGGAACATGAAAATTTATTTTACAAGACAGCATATTGTGTAGGGGATGCAGTAAAACCGGGTCAAAAATATGGAGAGAATAGAGAACCAATATTTTTGTATTTTTATTCTCCAGAGTCTTATGAAAACCATTTTCAATGTAAAATAAATGAGACAAAAAAGAAAGAATGGCATCGAAGATATGAAGAAACGAAGAAGAAAATAAAAGAAAGAAAAAAGGAAAAACAAACGACAGAAGCTAAATATATTTATGTAAAATAATTAGAGACAAATTTATTTAATCATCTATGTATAAAAAAATATTGATAAGTTTATTTTTTTATTTGTCAATTATAAAATCGTTTCCAATGAAGAATAAATTGGGAGAATCAATACTAAAAGGTATAAAGATTGAAATAAATGATAAAATAAAGTTAGATGTAAATAATACAATAACAAATGAAGGTTTAGAAGGTTTATGTCATCCTTACAGTGATGAGCCAAATAGCATGTTAAAATTTAAAGAGAATTTAATAAAAAAAGAAATATTAAAAATATTATTAGATAAAAAAGTGAATAATGGTGTAAAATTAAAAAGAATCCAAGAATATAAAGATATAATTTACAATATAACAGTAAAAGGTATAAACTTAAAAGAGGGTGGTTTGTTAGATGATTGGGAAACAAATATATTTTAAATATATATAAATGTCTACTTTCAATGAAAATTTTAATTACAAAAATTATTTTGAAACAAATAATGAAGAAACAATACCTTTAATGTCATATGGATTTGTAGCGATCACTAGTTTCGTGTTAGCTTATACTACATTATTATCAAAAAAAAAGGGAAGAAAAAATCAAGAAGAAATAGAAAGAGAAAATAGTATTGTACCACAAAAGAGAGAATTTATAGAGCAAGATATAGGAAATGAGAGAGAAGTGGAAGTAGAAACAAATAATGAATTAATTAATAATAACCAAGTGGAAAGACAAATTGTAGGAGGTAGAAAATTAGATAAAAAGTATAAATTACATATTTCAAATTTATTAGATTTATTAATGGAATTAAAAAGGATAATAAATTCTAAAAAAAAAGGAATTGAGAAAGAAGAAAATAAAAAATTATTAAAAATATTAAAAGAGATATTTAAAATAGAAGAGCAAGAAGAATTGTATGGAGGAAGGGTATATTTTTATAAAAATAGTTTAGTAAAAAATTTAGAAGAAAATAACAATATAACAGTACCAATACCAAATGGATTGGAAGGATTGGAAGAAGAGTTAGAAATAGATATGTTAGAAGATATACAAATCCATAGAAGGAGTTTTTTTCAATTTGCATCAAGATTTAGAGAGTATCTAGGAATGGAAAACAGATACGAAGATACATTCGAAATAGATTTTATTTTTGATATGATAATGATGGCAATAATGTATTGTATATTTGTAAATTATATATGGGCAAATATAAATATTGAGATAGGAATAAATCTACATACTGATTTTGAGTTATTAAATAACGCAAATAATAAATTAATAGAAGATCAGGATAGATATGAATTTGGGTTTGGGGAAGATAAAATAAATATAATTAAGGAAGATATAGAATTATTGAAAAATATGGAATTATCAAATGAATTAAGAGTAATAGCTGATTATTTAATACTAGTAATTGAAGAAAAAACGATGAGAGGGGGGAAAATAATTAAATTAAAGAATAGAAAAACCAAGAGTAGAAGAAGATAAACAAAAGATAAACAAAAGAAAAATAAAAAAGTATTTTATATATATAAATAATATATATGAAATTAAAAATATGTTGTAAGCACGGTGAAAAAGATAAGAAATGTTTAAGAAAAGGAGATAAAAAATTATTTAATTTACCAAGAAAATATACTAAAAAAATATGTATAAAAGGTCCAGTAAAAGGTTTTACTATGAGAGCATCGTGTGCTCCATATAAAGGCTGTAAAAAAAACAATAAAAGTAAAAAAAACAAAAAAAGAAAAACAATAAAAATTAAGCCTCTTTTAAAATTTTATCAAAAAAAGCATTAACATCATTAAAATCAGAAGATGACAAACAGTCATTTGGTGCCCAATGATCATTATCTTCATCATACCTTAATATAGCAGGAATAGTAGTAACAATTTTTTTTTTTTTTAAGAATGCGAATAAGTCAAAACATTCATCTGCATCAAGAATACCACATTTTACTGTAGAAGGTAATATAGCAAACCAATCATTAACTAATTTTTCAATTTTTTTACAAGGACCACACCATTCCGCACCAAATTTAATTATAAGCATAGAGTTTTTAGAAACAAGAAGATCAAAAAATTCTTTTCTATCTTTAATGTTAGTAATAATTTCCCTTGAGGTCATTATAGTATAAATATATAAAATATGTATTTTTTAAATTAATATTTTATTTTTATAATAATATATGAAATTACACAATTTAGATATTAATATGTATAGTTTTAAAGATATACTTGATTTATTCAATATAGATGAAAACAATATTAGAATTGAGGACATAAAAAATGCAAAAAAAACAGTATTAATGACTCATCCTGATAAATCAAAGTTGGAATCAAAATATTTTTTATTTTTCAAGAAAGCATTTGATGTATTGCATCATTATTATCAAAATAATTTAAAACAAGAAGTTGATATAGACACTGTAAATACAGATTATCAAGATTATCATGATGAAGAGCATTCCAAACAAATATCGAATCATGTTGCCAAAATGGAAAAAAAATCATTTAATAAGAAATTTAATAAATTATTCGAAGAAAATGCAAACATAAAAAAAGTTGATCCAGATAAGAACACTTGGTTTAAAGAAGACAATCCAAGTTTAAAAGACTTGGAAAAAGTAGCGAATGTAAGTGGTATGACTAGTGCAATTAATAATTTTAAAAGGAAAAACAATGAATTAATAATTCATAGAGGAGTTCAAGAAACAATGCAAGGAGGTGGAACAAATTTGTACGAGGAAGATAATAATTCTTATGTAGGTAGCAATATATTTGATAAATTAAAATATGACGATTTACGAAAAGTTCATAAAGATGAAACAGTGTTTTCGGTTAGTGAAGAAGATATAAATAAAGTGAAAGCATACAATAATGTGGATGAATATAAAAATATGAGACAAGGACAAAGTTTAGATCCAATTAATGAAATAGAAGCAACGAATTTACTGAAAAAAAAGAATGAACAAAAAATAGCAAACATAAGAGATTTCGAAAAAAAATCTATTATGGAAACAATAAAAAACGAAGAAAATAATAAAAAATTTATGTCTCATTTTTTAAGAATTAAAAATTAATTATTTTGATAAAAATGGAAAGTCATATAACTTTGTTTTACTAATTTCTCTAAACCATAAATTAATGGCATATTTTTCACCCTCTTCAACAGGAAGCCCAGCATGTAAGCTATGTGGATGTAAATCTGTTGTACCTTCTAAGCAATTATTAAAGACTAATAATTTACCTTTTTGAGCTTCTGAACTAATTTCTAACTTAGGAAATGATGTTCCTCCACCTGACTCGACATCATTTAGATAAAGTAAAGCAGTTAAAACTCTTTGTCCTCCATACTTCAAACATCTTCTACATTTTTCGGTATCTTCTTTGACATAAGCATCATAATGAGCATTATATCTTTGATCTACTCCATAATAAATAGCTTGAAAATTTTCTGTATTTTCTAATGGTATTTGAACTAAATCACTGATTTTTTTAGCAACTCCTCTAGTAATTTTATCAGTATCCTTTTTAATCCAACAATTAGATCCGGTTCTACCTTTACTAACGACACCTTTTTTTCCGTCAGATACAAGAGCTTGTTGAAAATTTGGTTTAGCTAGAGCAATTAAATGATCACATTCTTCATTTGTTAGAAAATTATCAATTGTAAATACTAAAGGATCATTCGATAATACATCAATATTAAATTTAGACTGAATAGAATCACTTAATTCCATTATATATAATGAAATTAATTATTTTTAAATAGTAAATTTATTTTTTATTTTTTTTATTAATAAAGGAATATTATCATATATATTTTCATTTTTATTATGTAAAATATCAACAGAATTATACCAAATTTTATCATTATTATCAAACCATCTCCAATCACTAACTTTTCCTAATAATAGAATTGAAGGTACATTTAAAACTCCAGCCAAATGAACAATTGCACTATCAATAGTAATTAATAAATCAACATTTTTTAATATTGCAATGGAATCAACAAATGGTTTTTCTTCATTTATATCAATTGTATATGTATGAATATTTTTTTTTTCTTGAAAAAATGTCATATCTTGAATAATCTCTTCCTTTTTGTGAAGACAAATAAAATTTGCATCTAAATCAAATAAACTAAGTAATTTAATAACTGGAATATTTTTCTCAATTTCTGAAATTAATAATCCTTTATAAAAAAAACCAATAAGTGGTTTTTTATTTATTTTAATTTTTTGAAGCAAATTTCCCCAATATTCAAATTTAATAGCGTCTTGATAAACATATTCTAATAAATTAGGAGTGATTTTATCTATTTTTAAGAAAAAAGGGATAGACATAATGAAACATTTATAATCAAAAGAACTAATAACAAAATCACTTGTATTATGAGTTATTAATAAATTTTTGCAATCAGATATTAAAAAATGAGATACAATTTTTTTACAAAAATATACAATCTCCATACTAGGAAATTTTTTAGCAAGTTCAATCAAAAATCTAAAATACATTATATTATCACCTATTCCTTGCTCATAGACAACTAAAAGTTTATTGCAATTAGACAAACCATCCCAATTAGGTAAATCAATATTTTGTCTTAAAGGTAATCCAGTTTGTCTGCATATTGTATTACTTTTAAGTCTTTCTTCGTATAGTTTAAAGCCAGTTAAAAAATCCTTGGTAGCTAGAATAGGAAAAGAGCTGAAGTAAGAATTGGACTCAGCCTTATTATAATAATAAATGGACTTGTCGTATTGTTTAAGATAATAATTTATTTCTCCAATTTTTTTGAAAGTATCCGGATTTTCTTCAATATTAACTAGTTTATATAAATATTTATTGACTTGTTTATAATTTTTTTGAGAAAAAAGTATATCGACTTTGGTAGAAATAGATTGCCTGTGAAAAGAGTCAATAGAAAGTATCTGATCAATGTAATTATTGGCAGTTTTATAATCTTTATTTAAAAGATAGCATCTCGCAATAAGATTATTCAAAAAAAGAATTTGAGAAGAGTCTTTATTTAAAGATTTGATAATTTTTTTATAACAAAATATAGCATCAAAAAATAAAGATTCTTCCATATATAAATTAGCTAATTTAAACAATAAATCGTTAATGGTGTTAATATTTTTCATAATATTTTATATATGTTATTTTTAAATATATAAAATTGAATTTATTTAAAAATATGGTTATAAATAAAAATAAAATGGCAGAAGAGAATGTATTTGTGAATAAGGGTGAATTATTTCGAAGAAATATAAGTAATCGATTATTAAAAATGATAGAGGATGAAAAAATAGCAAAAAACTTAGAAATAGGTATATTCAAATATTCGTATAAGGAAGCCCGTAGTAAAAAAATTTTAAAGAAGTGGGAAAATAAAAAATTTTTACAAATCTATATGGATAGACTAAGAAGTATATATATTAATTTAAAAAATAAAGACCTACTTATACAATTAAAAACTGGAGAGATTACACCACAATCCTTAGCTTTTATGACGCATCAAGAAATGAACCCATCAAGATGGAAGAAATTAATAGAGGACAAAATAAAAAGAGATGACAGTAAATATAATGTAAATATGGAAGCATCGACAGATATGTTCACATGTAAAAAATGTAAATCGAAGAGATGTACATATTATGAATTACAAACAAGAAGTGCAGATGAACCTGCAACAATATTTGTAACTTGCTTAGATTGTGGAAAAAATATGAAATATTAAATAAAATCCAAACCAGATGAGGAGTTAGGTTGGCATATAAATTTATTTTTTTCATTGTCATTTAACTGTAAATAAGAAGCACAACAGTGTTTAGGTTTTTCTAATTTAAAATAATTTAATTGAAACAATGGTGGGCTATTATAAATGTAATTTAACAGTAAGAAACAATTATAATAACAGATTAAGACAATAGATAAATATTTTAAGTATTTCTTATTTTTAGTATTTTTAACAGCTTTAAACGATGATAAAGCATATAAAATCCCATATAGTAAAGAAGCCCAATGTACTTGGTATGCAGTATTTTCTTTGAAAAAAAATAGAAAAGATAAAATATCCAAAAAAATGAAAAATAATATAAAAAAGAGATTTACTTTGATAGAAAGACTATTTGCTTTGTCATAATTAAGTAAAAGATTACCAATATTAGCACCCAAGAAAGCAAAAGAACCTCCTGAACTTCCAATGCAGCCATTATACGGTTTATTAACATAAAAAAAAAGAGCAGAATTAATAATAGATCGATAATACAAAATAAGAATATTAAAAAAATTTTGAATATTATAAAAGAATATCGATGACATATAAAGAAGTAAGGAATTTCCTATTAAATGTGAGAATCCAGAATGAACAAAAGAATAAGAGATAAGTCTCCAATATTGATATTTTCTATTTTCACAAGAAGGGAAAGGAGAATAAGCATAAAAATAAATATATTCATTTTCAGGATTAATTTGAGATAACTTATTTCCATCTTGGTACATATAGAAAATGAAAATAAACAAGTTTAAAAAAAAAATAAGATGAGTAGCATAATTATGGTTATTTTCAGAGACTTCAGATTCGTAAGATGAATATTCAGAAGAGAGTGAATTATTAGTACTACCAGAGATAAAACTATTCAAGGGTACAGCATTATTAATAATATTAGAGATACGATTAGCAAGTGGTATATTTCTTTGAGGACTATAATTAGTATTAGATAATGGACTAATAGAAATAGAAGTTGTATCATTTTCATAAGAAGATTTGGTAGTAAGAGAAACAGTATTTAGATTTGAATTCTGAGAGGATGAACAAGTATTGTCAGAAGATAGATCATTTAAAAAAACATCATCAATATTTATATGTAATGGATCACTCATATCATATAAAGTAAATATATTTTGTTTTTAAATAACTTATATATTAGGCTAAAATTTCAAGGTCTTTTACTTTCCAATATTCTGAAGAACCATTAGGTAAAGGTCTTTTAATAATAAAAGGTATCTTTTTTTCTGTGAATTCTTGATAAGCAATAGTATAGCTATCAATAACTGTATCATCAACATCAATATAAAGAGGAGATCCAGATTCAATTTGCATGGCTCTTTCACCAAGTACTCTAGATAATTCATACTTAGTAATAAATGGTACTGTAGTATGTAAATTGTCAATAATATTATTTTCGTTGTCTCGGACAATTTTAGAAAGTGTTTCAACTTCGTTGTAATTATGAGAGACTAATTCTGGATGAGAAGTATTAAGTACAAAATCACGGTTATTTTTATTTTTTTCGTCAAATTTTTGTAAATAATTATCATCATCATCAGAATCATCATCATCATCGTCAAAATTATCAAAATCTAAATTAATATTTGTAGTACGAACACTGGTATTAACATTTGCATTATCATCGTCATCATCATCATCAATATCGTCATTATCATCATCATCATCAATATCATCATCATCATCAATATCGTCATCATCGTCAATATCGTCATCATCATTCTCATCATCACTTTTTATTTTTATATTTTTACTTTTATTTATTCCTTTTACTGAAGTAATATCTTCCTCCTCCTCATCTTCATCATCTTCGATTTCAATATCCTCTTCTGGATCGTAATCATCATCATTTTCATTGAATTTTGTGGACATATATAATATACTCTGTAATATTATTTCTAAACTAGTTAAAAAAAAATCAATTTTATGTAAATTTAAATTTGATTTGTGTTCCAACTAGTATTACAATGAGTACATAAATAAACATTTTTTAGATTAGCATTGTCATATCTAATGTATATAATATCACTTCTAACCTTATTATCAAGATTAGATTTGCAATCACTATTAATACAATCAATGTTATACAAATGAGGTAAAGTCGGATCAAATTTTGTATATTGATTAATGACATTTATATTAGTGATATTTTTGCTGTATTTTGTATTAAGAATGCATAAATTTTCATTACTATTATCAACATGACCACACATTCTACAATAATAGTTAATAACATTAGGATCTTTTTCATTGATTGAAATATAAGTCATATTTTCACATTTGCTGCAAAATTTCATGGTTTTAGTATATATATATTTAAATAATAAAATTCAATTTTATATTCTAATATTAACAAATATTAAATCTTTAGAAAAAAATGTATGGTAAGATATATTTTTTTTAAATTTTAAAAATAGCTTGAAAACAATCATAAATCTACATAAAATTGATAATAAATTTTAAAAAAAAATGAAATAAAAATATACAAGATATATATCTATATGTCATTATCAGTTGAAGAACCAGATTTTTCAAAAATAAAACCAAAGGCAAATAGTAACAAGAAAACGCTTCAACAATTTTTACTTAAGCATTTAATAAAAAAAGGAAATGTTGAAAATAAAATAATTACGAATACAAGAATTGGTGAAAAAAATGGAATCATGGGCGGAAGCTATAGTATTTCAGATAATGAATATTATGAATTCTTAAATATTTATGACAGAGACATATTGCAAAAGAAAAATAAAAGTGAATATTTGACAGAAAAACAACTAGTAAATGATGGACCATTATTAGTTGATATAGATTTACGTTATGATATTGAAATAGATTCAAGACAACATACATCTAACCATATAAATGATTTAATAGAAAATTATTTGTGTATATTAAGTGAATTTTATAAGATGGACAAAAAAACGTTGTTTAAAATATTTGTAATGGAAAAACAAAATGTAAATTGTTTGAAAGAAAAAAATATAACAAAAGATGGGATTCATTTAATTTTTACATTAGCAGTGGATCGTGTTGATCAAATACTAATAAGAAAAAAAATGTTAGAATCAATGTCAATAAGTAGTGAATGGAAGAAATTACCAATTATCAATGAATGGAATGATGTATTTGATGAAGGTATTTCAAAAGGAACAACTCCATGGCAATTGTATGGTTCAAAAAAACCAAAACATGATCCTTATAAAGTGACATATATTTATAATGTAAAATATGATGAGACAGAAGGAGAGTGTGTATATGATGTACAGTTAAGTGATTTTGTATTAGATATTCATGAATTATCGATACGTAATAATAAACATATTAAGTTAGATTATACGAATAATCAATTGAAATTAATAAATGAATATAATGAAAATGAAGAAAGGAAAAAAAGTATTCAAAAAAGCAATTCTAACAATATATTATTAAATCAAGAAAATAGCTATAGTCAGATGAATAAAAATATTGATATAGATCAAATAAATTCAAAAGAAGATATTGAAAGAATGTATAATGAATTTTTGGAAAGTCTAAAACCAGAAGAATATGGACTTAGAGAAATATCTGAATATACAATGGCATTACCAAATAGTTTTTATGGATTAGGGTCGTATGATAAATGGATTCGAGTATGTTGGGCTCTTCGAAATACAAGTACAAAATTATTGATTGTATGGTTAATGTTTAGTGCAAAATCAGAGACGTTTCGTTGTACATATGACGAAATAGATGAACTAATAAATCATTGGAATAGTGCAAAGAATAGGATGGGTTCAGGATTAACAAAAAGGTCAATTATTCATTGGGTAAGACAAGAATCAAAAGAAAAATACGATGAGGTTCATAAGAATACAATATCATATTATGTAGATCGAACGATTTACGGAGCTGATGGAATAAATGGTTTAAAGACGGAAAAATATGAAGGTGGTGAAGTAGAACTAGCGCAAGTATTATTTCAGATATTTAAAAATGATTATGTATGCACAAGTATAAAAGGAAATATTTGGTACAAGTATGAAAATCATAGATGGAAACCAAATGATTCAGGTACATCATTAAGAAAATCAATATCAGAACAAATGAGAAGCATATATAATAGTAAAAGTGTAGAATTAAGTAAATCGTTATCTCAAAAAATAGATAATGCTGATTTGGAAGAGGGTGAAAAACAAAAGTTAGTTGAACAGCAAAAATTAACAGGAAGAAAAATAATTGAAATAATAAAATTTCTAAATAAGTCTAATGATAAAAAAAATATTATGATAGAAGCTAAGGAACTATTTTATGATAGTGATTTTATAGAAAAATTAGATCAAAATCCATATTTATTATGTTTCAATAACGGAGTAATGGATTTTAAAGAAAATGTATTTAGAGATGGAAGACCAGATGATTATATTTCATTATCAACAAAAATAAATTATTTACCACTTAGTGAGAAAACAAGAAAAACAGAAGAAGAAATACATGTATTCTTTAGTCAATTGTTTCCAAATGAAGAACTAAGAAAATATATGTGGGAGCATTTAGCTTCAACATTATTAGGAACTACAGATTGTCAAACATTTAATATGTATATAGGACAAGGACAAAATGGAAAATCAGTATTAGTAACATTGATGGAACAGATATTAGGTGAATATAAAGGCGATGTTCCTTTATCAATGATAACAAATAGTCGTACAAAAGTTGGAGGTGTATCACCGGAAATAGTACAATTACGTGGTATTAGATTAGCACTAATGCAAGAACCAAAAAAAGGTGATACAATTAATGAAGGCATTATGAAACAATTGACATCAGGAGAAGATAATTTACAGGGTCGTGCTCCATATATGGAGAAAACAATTTCATTCAAACCACAATTAAAATTAATTGTAACAGCAAATATATTTATGACAATAAATTCAAATGATCATGGTACTTGGAGAAGGATTCGTGTTTGTCCTTTTGAGTCATTATTTACAGATAAACCAGTAAAGGATGATCCGGAAAAACCACATCAGTTTCATCTTGATCCAAGGATATCAAAAGAAAAATTTCCAGTATGGCGAGAAGTATTTATGTCAATGTTGATTGAAAAAGTTAAGGAAACAAGAGGTTTAGTAAAAGATTGTAGTGTTGTATTAGAACATAGTAAGCAGTATAGAGCAAGTCAAGATTACATATCAGCTTTTGTACAAGAAAAGATTATGAAGCAGAGAAATGCTTTTGTAGAAAAGAATGAAATAAATCAAGAATTTAAAATGTGGTGGGTTTCTAATTATGGACAAGGTAGAAAAGAGCCTCCAGCGAGAGAAGTTCATGAATATGTTGATAGAAATTATGGTAAATGCAGAGATGGCGTATGGAAAAACATTAAAATAAAGTATAATAGTAATAAAATAACAAATATTGATGAGGATGACGTAGATGATATAAATGGAGATGAATTATAAATAATGTAAAATAATGTAAAATAATATAAAATTGATTTTTTTTTTGTATTTTAAATATAAGAGAAAAATAAAAAAATGAATAATCCTGATTATGATTATGATTATGGACAATTCATATTCTTCGATGAAGAAGAACAAATGAATAAAAAGAGGAAAATAAATTTAAGAAAACCGATTATAAACGATAAAGATTATCAAAATATAAATGATTCATATTTTGATGATTTTAGCTATATGAGTTTAAAAAAACTAGAAAGTAGTAATTTTAGTGATTCACATATATCCATTGATTCTAGCAAAGATATTAAAAACGAAAATTCTTATTATTATAATACAATATTTTATAATATTTATTGTGTATTTAAATTATTTGAGATTATTTTCTTAAGAAGGAGATAAAATTTTATTAATTTATTATTTGTAAATTTACTTGTTATTTATTTTTTTTTTCAATAGTATTCACTAATTTACTTTTTTCTTCTTCACTTAAATTGTCACCGAATTTATATTCATCTTGAACTCCATCCCATTTTTTTTGCCAATTATTTAGCCCAAAGTTTTTATTATCCAAAAATCCAGACATAAAAGAATCACAATTAGTAATAGCATCATAAACTGGTAACCCAATTTCAGCTCTTAAAGAATCAGCATAAGGAGGTAATTCAGTACATTCAAGTAAAATACATTTCACATTAGGATTTTCATAAACTACTTCTTTTGCTAATTCTACTATTCCTGGAGTTACCTTTTCAACATCGACTTTTTCTCCTAAAGCCACAGCTTCAAATCCATCAACATGTTGGCAACCAACAATCAGAATACGATTTTCATTTTCAGGAATACCACACATTTTTTTTAAATGTCTTTTAATAGGGTCTAATGTATCACTATTTGCAGTAAATACAGCAATTACTTCATCTTTAGAAAAAGTGTTAATAATTGTTGGTAATTGAACTAATGAAGTTAAAAAAACGGGTTTGGATGTATGATGTGTAACAACTTGTTGAATGTTAATCATAAAGCCACAATCTCCAGTAATACCACTAACATTTTTACTATCAAGAAATTTAACAGCGTCAATTATATTCTCTAATACTTTATGAGGGATAAGGCCACTTTGGCACATCTCAAATGTTAATCCAGGTATAACTCTATAAATAACATCATAATTGTATGTATCAGGGTGGTCAATATCACCAGGTGCAGGTGGATAGTCATAATCTAACCTTAAGATACCAAGAACAGGATGATCAGCTTTTTCCATATATATTAGAATTTATAAAAAAAATTGAAATAGCATAATATTTTAAAAATAATAAATTTATTACGAATTTATTATTTATTGTCAAGTTAAAGTGTTAAAATATTTAATTGATTCTTTCGCGATAAACAACTGAATTTAAAATAGAATAAATATAATTAAAAAAGTTTAGTACATATTTTGTGATAGGATCAATAAAGTATGGATAAGCCAAAGCAATTAAAATGAAAAATATTTTTGAATAAATATTTTCAGATGTAGTATTATTTTTGTTTTCAACATAAAAGAAAATAGCGAGGAAAGCAAGGAGCATAAAATAATAAATGTAAAAAGCATAGTAGTTATAAATTTTTAAATGCTTTGTGCTTTCATTTTGATAAAAAGTTTTTTGTTTAAAGGTAGAATTAACATTTTTTCTTTCATTGTTTTCTTGTTTTAAATCTTTATTTTCTTTTTCAATTTCCTGAAAATATTTACCTTCACTAGAATTATATTTTTGATTTAAAATTGCAGCTTGTTGATTTTTTGATTGTAAGTTGTCTTCCACAAATCTAATTTGGCCACTTAAAGTTTCAGCATCATTAGTAAGTAGATTAATTTTGGTTGAGGCATTTTTAATTTTCTTATTATTTTTAACATTTTTTTTTAATAACTTATCGTATTCTGCTTGTAATCTGATATGTTCTGTATTTAGATTACTATATCTATCAGTTAATTTTGAGTTAGAATTTTTAAGTTTAGTAATTGTTTTTTCAAGAGGAGGTATTTCTTGGGCAACTTCATCAAATTCAGGTTTTGGTACAAATTCTCCTACACTTTGTTGTATTTTTTCTTTGGGGATTTCATAAAAACCACCACTAATAATAATTCCATTTGGAACATTTATTACATTCGAAACATTACCTTTTTTTGGATCACAAGAAGTTACAGTAACACCAAGAAAATTTTTTACTTCAAAACCATTGATTTGAATACTTTCAATAATTACTCTTCTAGTAAAATTAACGGTGTATGGAATTCTTTCAGTTTTATTACTGCATCTTCTTCTTCTTCTACCCCATCTTCTTCTTCTTCTACAATGTCTAGTAACCTTCTCTTTATATTTGGTAATAGTACCAGATTTGGCATTTTCAAATTCTAATTTGAGTTTGGTGGCTGTAGAAGATGGAATGATAAAACCTTGTGATCTTGAGTTAGTCCCAATATTATGAAATTGATATTTTTTTCCCATAAGAGTAACATTAAAATTTTCATCACCATGATTTCCTCGATATCTTATTTTAAAATTAGTAGTTCCCATTATATATAATAATTGTTATATATAATATAAATTTTTTAATATTTTCCATAATTGACATATTCACTTGGATCATTCGGTTTTACTAAATTATTAGTATTTTGTACCTTAAAACCATCGTTTGGAACACAAGCATTGGCTTGATCATCCCAAATTATATCAGCTCCGCCACCACAACATTCTTGTCCTTTACAAATAACATTATCAGTGACAGTTTTGGTTTTATCACCTTCAGAAATATTGGTAATACTACTGTTAGCTCTACTGTCTTGTTTTCTAGGACGTGGAAAGCTTAAATTATTGAAATTCATAGTATCTCTTCTCGACATATCTAAATAAGTTGTGTAGATGATATAAATTCCAGTGACAAAGATAATGATTAGTAGTAAATCATAGACAGCACCTGGGATAAATGTAAATACTTTCGATGTAAATCGAATAACGACATAAAGTACTGTAACTACTAAAACAGTTATTACCATATATAAGTAATATCTATATCTCATTCTATAACTATCATTAAGAGCAATCATTCTTTTCTGACCTTGTAAAGCATGGTCAATATTAGTTTTTTTTTGGTTTAATCTATCAGTTTCGTTATTAATCATATTCATTATATCTTTTTGATGAGTAACAACATCCCTAGTAGTAACTTTTGCGTCATCATAACTACTTTTTACATTATCAAGTTTTGAAGATATAGTACTAATATAACTTTGTGCAGTACCATTATTCAATTCAGATGTACTTCCTAAATCTAATAAGTGTTGTCTTTGTAGGTCAAGATAAGAAGAAAAATCCATATTTTTATTATAATATATAATAATATAATAATAAAAATTAAATATTAAGTTTATAAACAACAATTAAAGCTAATGCAGTAGTAATAGTTCCAGCGATAAATAATTGATTGTTATATAGTAGGAGAGTTCTAGTATCTTCAATATACTTCTCTCTTTGTGTTTTTCTTTTTTCCATAAATTCATTATCGTCTTTATGATGATAATATTTTTTATCCTTATAAGATTTAATAGTACCGGGTATTTCAAGATCATATTGCCAACCTTCAGATGGATTATCACCTGCTACTTTTTCTACAGTAACTACTTTACCAGTAACATTAGTATTAAATCTATCACCAATAGGGAAACCAGGAGTACTATTATTGTCTCTGTTAATTTCCTTAGGTACTTCTAAAGTCTGATAACTTGAGTCTAATTCATCATATGTGACACTTTTAATAGCACTACCACCATGGCTTCCAATATTAATAGTTCTTTGTTCAGTTTTTGGTTGTTCATTTAAGATATCCAATAAATGATTATATTCTTGTAATTTTGTACCGATTTCTTGATTATTTCTTACCAATTGATCATGATGTCTATTATATTTTTCATTAATTTTTTCTAAAGGGGTTAATTGATTTTGAATAACTTGATTCGTTAATTCTCTAGAAGATAAACTTTTTTGATAATTATTATTATATCCAAAATCTGCCGAAAATCCTTCTTTTTTTTTAACCATTATATATAAATTCACTATTTTTTTTTTAGAAAGATAAAAAATAATAAACTTGTCAAAATGAAAGGTGGTAAATATTTAATTGAATATCTGTTTTGGAATTTTTCGTATTCATATATGTATTTTATATTTGAAAATCTAACCTTCTTTTTATTCATATTTGAGAAATTTTCAGTATTATAAGTATATTTACTATTTGGAGCATTTCCTAAATCTACATCACCAATTAACTGTAATTTAGAAATACGAATAGTTTTATTTTCTGAGAGTGTATTAAAAACAACTTTGTATTTTTTGTATTTTTTAGTAGGGTTTATTGGTAAAATATCCTGTTCTTTTTCATGATGAAGGTTAAGTTGTGAATTTAATAAAATGTATTTTTTTAATTCTTCGTCGTAAGCAAGGAAAAAATACCTTTTTGGGGCATAGTTTTTAATGAAATGAAGATGAAGTTCAAATACGTAATGTTCTTGAGGTATAATTATTTCAATTGATTCTCCTTTTATGTTGGTAGTGATTTTGTTTGTTACTAAACTATCATCACTATCATTACTAAAAAACTTAGTAAATGCAGTACTATTATTTAATCCAGTATATAGATTATTACAAGTACCAGCTAGATAATCATCTCCTTGACATGGGCCACTATCCAAATTAGTTACGGTGTTAGAGGTAATCGGATCATCAATTTTGTCTTCAAATACAATATCAGATTCCCAAAAAGAATATTTATTATTATCAAACATATTTTCTACATAATACTGTTGAGATGAAGCAATAATACTGTATTCTCCAGTTAGGAATTCATTGTTTCTATTAATATATTGCATTTTTTCTCTATCAACTCCAATAAATCTTTGATTAGTAGGTATAATATCATACATATTTTATATATTATTCATATAAAATATGGAATTAATCTAATTCATATAAAGTATAATATACAACTGATGTTGCAAGGACACTCCATAAAATACCTGCAAACATGGTACCGTCATATTGTAATTTTTTTTGAGCAGATGTAGAACCTTCAATTAAATAAAGTTCTCTAAGTTTTGTATCTAAATCATATCTTAGATCATTAAAAGAAGTTATTTTATTTTTTAAAACATTATGATTTACATTGTAATCATCAAGATTAATAGCATCTGTTAAATCTAGATTAGTAGCTTCTAAAGAATCTATTTCTGATATTAATTGTCCGTAATAATTAGTTACATCATTTAATCCTTGACTATAGTAAGTCAGCATGTTACCTGGAAGTACTAATACAGTATTTCTATTTTCTTCAAATTCATCAATCACTCCTCCCACATCGTCAGAAGCTAAATCAATAAAAATTTTACTCTCACCACGATTATCTGTAACAGTAACTTTAAATCTGGATGCTTCTAATTTAGATGTACCAAATTCAAGTGACATACTTTTAAGTTGCCCAGCAAATTGAAACAATCCTTGTAAGCTATTTTCACCGGAGTCACCTTCTAAAATGATAGGAGTAATAACTTGACCCGCAGTATAAGAAATATTTTGAGTTACTATAAATTTAGATCCGATTTGTTCATCATTAAGAGCACCATGTTTTCTTCCTGAAAATGAAAAACCAGTCCATTGGTTAGATCCAGAAACTATACCAGTAGATACAGTCATTTCAATTTTTACTCTTCTAATCATTCTAAAATAATCGACAGCAGGATCACAAGGTGGATTTGCATTTCTATTATTATCAGATAAATGGCGACCATTACATTTAACATATCTAAAATAAGCTTTATTGAAACTATCTAATAGAGTAACAATTTTTTTTTCATTTTCTATAGCGCTTATTTTATATTGATAATTATTATAACCTTCTACAAGACTAACACCAGTTACATTAGGAGTATTATTATAAATAGAACTAAAAATATCACTAGTTATCATTTTTTGTGTAGTAAAACCTTCTTCAGTTTTGTCACCAGTGATACCCCAATAAGATAAATTAAATTTAGAACCACCATAAAGTTCAGTAATTACTAATCTATATGTTCTATATGGTTTAACATTTCTAAAATTATTATAATCAATTGGCAATGGCTTAGCCCAATTAGAACTTGAATCACCAGGAAGTGCAAACTCTAAGTGATATCCTTCAGCAAATCTTAAATAGCCAGAAACAGGATTCATATTAGGGTCATTGGTGTCGTGTTTAATAAAATCAATAACATTTTTACCATTTACAGTAAATTCAGTAAATTTAATACCAGCATCTTTATAATCATCAGTAAAATCTTCTCTATTGTGAAAATAAATAGCAAGAGAATCTAAACCACCAATATGAATTAATTCTTCATCTGGAGAATCAGAAACACTACATGTATATGATTTATATTCTTTTCCATTAAGAATTAAAGTAAAATATTCATTGAATTCTTTACCTCTAAAAATGAATGGATTAGATCTACCGGATTTATAGGAAAATTTCAAAGTAGTAGCATATTTAGTTCCATAATCTACTTCGGAAATTAATTCAAAAGTTTTTTTTTCATCTGGCATAGTATCTCCATCTTTAGAACCCAAAAGCATAAATTTTTTAGGGATTTCAGCTTGTTGTGCAACTGTAAAGTTTGGCCTAACCATAATATACATTGATGTAGGGATAGAAGAATACGGATAAGTAATTTGACACCATGAACCAGCAACACTATTACTTCCTTGAATTGGAGTGACAAAATATGTTTCATCTTGAGAATCACCACCGTTACCACCCTGATAAACACTTGTATATAAATTAGTTCTATAATATGGATTAGTTTTAAATATATGAGCATTACCAAGATTGTCAAAGTATTTACCACCCTTGACTTGACAATGCCAAAAGGATTTTTTGTTATAATCAAAAAGTTTAACTGCATTAAAAGCTTTATTTAAATCTTTAAAATCACTTTGTGAAACTACTTCTCCTCCTTTTAAAACAGCACTTTTTTTACTTTTAAAGGAAAAATCAGGGGTACCTATAACTTTTTTATCATTTTTCTCCATTATAATTAATATATATTATAAATCTATAAAATATATTATTTAAACTAAATAAAGTTAAAATTTTGAATATCCAACTTTGAAAACACCAGACTCATTAATAGGGTTAGTAAATTCTGATTTTATTTCTTTATTTATAAAACTTTCATGAATCACATTATCATCATGATCATTTAATTCGTTACGAAAGCTTTCTAATCCTGGTTCAGATGAACTGTAAATATCATTTAAGGCGGAGTTAGTGCCGATATTATTAGCAATGACACTATCTAATTCTTGCGGATCTCCACTTAAACCTGCAGAAATTTTAGAAATTCTAAATTCGTTACAATTACCATTCATATCAACACAAATTCTACCTTTAATAACTAGATCACCAATTGAACAATTAATAGAACCATTTGTTTCTTTAACAACTAATCTAAAAGTGCTAAAGGAAGTTTCAGGTGCAGTATCACTTAAAATAATTTCATTTGAGAATGGAATATCTCTAATATTATCGTATCCAGGTGCTTTCTTTAGAGTTGGTGTGATCAATCTTTGTAAAGCCAAAGCTTGTTCATTATCGGTATAATCACCAAGTTTTGTCCATCCATCTCCGTTTGTAGCCAATAAAGTATATGTTTTTGGTGTTTTCATAAAATCATTTACTTTACGCAATCCATTAGGACCTCTTATATCAAAAGAAGATGGTTGTATTTTATAGGGAAATTCAACTTGTATCCATTCTCCTTTATGGATAGGAGGATTAAATAAAATATTATTAGGATCAGTTTTTTTTTCTTGTGTTGTATAAATAATTGCTTTACTTGGATCTCTATAATGTTTAACAGCAGGACAAGTAGTGCCATCTCTATATACAGCTCTAAATTGTTCATTTGTACCACAATAAGATGATCCAGCTTGATCTTTATCTCTGTTATAATTACGACGACTAGGTCCTCCCCAGAGATATGGAGTGTGCCAATATGTAAATTCACTACCATCGAAAGCATTTTTTGCACTCCAATTCCAAGCATATGAAGAAGCTTTGAATTTGAAAGGTCCGTTTTTATAACTTTGTCCTGCTGGAGAATTGTCAATAAATATTTGATTTTTGTTCTCTTTAATAGATTTTGGATGAAGTGACTTATTAATTTTATACAATGAAAAAAACATATTCTCGTCCTTTTGAATAGATCCACAACCTGGTCTTTTCTGAAAAGAATCTGGCATTAGATCAGATAATAATACATCATCATTACATGGTTGAACACAATTTTCATCATCCACCATTACACCAGTATCATTTGGATTATTATTACCAACATAACAATTACCGGATTGATTAGATTGTAAGGCAAAATAACTTTTATTTTTTGCAGATTGAAAACATGTTTGTTGATTTTTTGTTCCTGGTTTTGGACTTGGGTCTAATATACTTCTTGAACCTTTTTTTCTATAACATCCTAAATAACTATATTGTAAATATGACATTAATATATATTATATAGTACAAAATATATTAACTTAGAATACTGAATATCTTTTGAAGAGTAAGATATCCAAAAAAACCAGCTCCTACTCCCAAACTTATTAACTTATTAAATTCTTTTTTATGCTCTTCATTATAATCCAAATATAATTGACCGGAAGCACTGTATTCATTTCTATTATCATACAATTCTTTGACCCTATCGAAATTTTTACAATAAGCTACTTTTTTACAATTATCTTTATTAGTTGGGAAATTAATAGAATTACATAAAGTAATCCATTGATTTGAATTATAAGATGGATCTAAGTTATCACATTCATCTCTTGAAGGCATCTCATTATTCTTTATAGCAGACATGTAAAAAAAACTATTAGGATTATGATTAAATACTATATTTTGTTTATTATATTGCTTTCTTTCAAATTCCGGAGTATTGTCACCCATTATATATAATTATAATCATATTATTTAAATCTAAACACATATTCTATAATATTCGGCATTAATTGCATTAGAACTTTTTCTACTAAATTTACAAACTTCACCTGGTCTAACACACATTGCAATTGCCTGAGGATCAAATCGTGATATTTGTGGTAATTGCCTATCTGAATTTATATTAAATTCTTTTTTTAAATTTTCTTTAGCATCATTGCTTAATATTTCACACTTAGGTACTAAAGTATGTTTTAAAATATTAAATTGTAATCTTGCAATATTAATCATTACTATAAATATTCCTTCATTATCGAACATATATTTTAATTTTGTAAGTAGGTTTTCATTTGGCTCATCATTTATAATAATTACTAAATCATCATCCTTAGATAATATATTTTCTATGAAATATAAATCTTCTACAATTTCCTCTAAATTTTGTTGCCATCTTATTTGTTTTGTAGATAAACTATATTTAATATAAGCTTTCTTCTTGTTATCATTATGTTCAAATAACATATCTAATTGATTATTATTCATCATTGCATCAATTTCATTTATACTAAAGTCCATATAATTTTCTATCGCATAGCCCTTATCACTAAACAATTCTAATATTACTTTTCTAGATTTATAAATTTGATTTATAGTGTTACTCATAATATATATATTTATACATTGTTTTTAAATATATATCAAATTCAATTTTATGTTAGATTCTATATAAAAATTTATTTATCTACTTTTTTTATTACTAATTGATTAAAATCAATTTTGCTCTTATCTGTAATTTCCATAGGTTCATCTTTTATTTCATTTGGAAAAATTGAACTTTCATTATTTATTGGATTACTTTTAAAAGATACATTTTTTTCTTGATCATCATCATCTTTCATCATAATATTATCTGAATTTTCGGAACCCGTATTCATAATTTTAAAAACTGGAGCTATATTTACAACTGGAGTATTAGATGTTGGTTCATCTTTGTTTTTTGTTCCTATACCTCCTATTATTGATTCTTTTTCATTTACCATTATTTGATCATTTATTTGATAGTCATCTACTTTATAAATATCTGGGGCCGTTACAACTCTAGTTTGTTGTTCAGTGCTTAAACCTTCATTATCATCTGTATAAATTGTTATAAATTTATCAGAAATGGATTTAATTTTCCAAATTCTTGACTTTTTAAAATCTTCTCTGAAATATACCATATCCTCTTCATATAATTCATTCGGATCACTTTTCATACTATTTTCAATTGTATTCATAGAACCCAAATTATTTAAATCTGGATAATCTGGTGAATTATCCGATTTTTCAATAGGAATAATTTCAGGTTCAGTACTTTCCATAGATGGTGCCCATGGTGGTGAATCATTATCTAAAATATCATCATTTGATAAAAGATCTGATTTTAAAATAGGTTTAGACCAGGATGTCTCTCCAGTTTTAACATTAAACCAATATTTTTTGTTAAGTCTAGTTGAGAATTGTACTGTCCAACCTTCATTTAATAATTCTTCACTAATGAATAACTTAGATTGACCATCATCCAAAAACTTTTTATAATCTTCCTTTGCTTCTTCCATAGTTGCATCAGGGAATTTCTCAAAAAATTGTATAAAAAAGTCGTTGTTTCTGAATTCTTCGTCGTCTTCATTTAATTTATTGTCTTGCATTATCATATTAGTATTCATTTTTTTGATATTATTTTTATTGAAATCTTTAACGCCAATATTGGAAAGATGTTTATTAACAGCATCTTCTAAATTAATATTATCTTCTTTTAATAATTTATTAATGTTTTTAGAATAGAACATGTTTTCAAAATGATTAATATTGTCTTCGGTAATAATTCTCATTTGTATATTACAAGCTCCTAATTCTTGTTGAAGTAATTTAAATGAGTATGGTACCTTTACAATACTAAAATTTCTTCCGAATTTAGTTTTTTGGACCATATCACATGAAAATTTCGTAATATTTTCGAATTTCATTGGACCATCCGATAATAAACTATAGAAAACATTTTTTTCTTCATTATATGCAGCAATCATACCTGTTAAATTACAAATAGCCATGTAATATTTATCAGCTCTGTTCATCATAGAGTCATACATGAAATTACTCATACCATGTGATATTAAAACGTCACGTTCCATTTCACCTATTCTTAAACCACCGTCATTTGCTCTACCAGCCACAGGTTGTCTTGTTAAATTTGTATTTCTTCCACTTGCTCTATAATTAATTTTATCTTTTACCATATGTTTCAATCTCATATAGTAGGTAGGTCCAATAAATACTTCGCTTTCAATTTGACTACCATCCATACCATTGTAGAATATATCATTACCACTAGAATGAAAACCGTGTTTTACTAATTGTGTAGCAAATAAATTAAATTTATTTTCTTTTTCAATAAAAGCAGTACTATCGATAAAAGCTCCGTGCATTATACCTAATTTACCAGTTATCGTTTCTATTAATTGACCAATGGTCATTCTTGAAGGAATAGCATGAGGATTAACAATCATATCAGGTTTTAACCCATTTTTAGTAAAAGGCATATCTTTTTCTTTAACAATAAGACCGATTGTACCTTTTTGACCTGCTCTAGAAGCCATTTTATCTCCGATAGAAGGTATTCTCAACTCTCTTAACTTAACTTTGGCAATTCTTTGACCAACATCATTTTCAGAAATAAATGATTTTTCTACATAGGCTTTAATACCTTTTTTTGGTTTTTTGGATAAATCAATACGAAGATCTTTATTTTCAATATTATTTGAAGTTACACCAATAAGTATTGTTTTTTCATCAACTTCTTCATTTTCATTAATAATACCAAATTTATTTAATTTGCTGTAATCGTGTCCGGGTTTTTTACCAATAACATTATCCAGAGTTTCTACATTGTCAAAAGTAACTTCTGATAAAGAATTTTCCATAGATTTCTCTTCATGAGTTTCATAACAGCTATAATAAGTAGTGCTTAATAAGCCTCTTTTTAGAGAACCCTCGTTAATTAAAACAGCATCTTCAACATTATAACCTGTATAGCACATAATAGCAACAATTAAATTTTCACCATAGCAGTTTTCTTCATTGTTAATATATTGCATATATCTACTTTTTACTATAGGGATTTGTGTATTATTTAATACAACTGCTGTCTTGTCCATTCTACATTGGTGGTTTGTACTATATAAACTACAAGCTTGTCTGCTTTGACCACAAGAGAATTGATTACGTGTACCAGGATTATTTTCAGGATATATAATCAAATTACCCATAACACCTAGGATAAGCGATTGGTGAATTTCCATATGGGTATATTCTTTTTCTTTAGACTTAAATGTGTCGTAATCAATAGCAATATAACTGTCTTCGGCTTCACTACTATCAATATATTCAATAACAGCTTTTTGTTGAGTAAATTTTTTACTCTTCATAATATCTTCATTAGGGGACAAAGAATATAATTCATCAATATCATAAAAATTATAATTATTTGGATGAAATTCAGAATCTTTTTTTTTATTAAATCCAGAAACTAAGTCAGTATATTTAAATTTTTTCTCTTCAATCATTTTTAATACACTTTTATCATCAATAGATAGCTGCTCATTTTCTGCATAAAAAAGAGGACGACATATTCTACCAGAATCTGTATAAAGATAAATAGTTTTGTTTGAAATATTAAAGGTGATACTAATATAAATAGGTATTAAAGCATTTCTTCTAAAAAATTTGAGCTTTTTAATACAGGCTATAGGATTTTCAACCATACCAGTCCATGCACCATTAATAATAACTTTTGTTTTGTCATTCAGTTCTTTGAAACTACAATCTTCTATTAATTTAAGAGATATATTTTTAAGACACCATTTAATGAGTGGAACCTTAGAAACACCTTTTGTTATATAAGTAGAAATAGCCAAATGTTTATGTAATCCAATATTACCACCATCAGGTGTATCGACTGGATCAAAATATCCAAATTGACTTCCATTCAATAATCTAGGGCCAACCATTTTAGCTGTAGAATCGAGGGGTAAATTAGTTTTTCTAAGGTGACTAAGTAATGAATTATGAGAAAGTCTATTTACGTCTTGAACAATACCGATTCTTTTAGTATGTGATTCTGCACCCCAGTTGCCTTTAAAACCAAGGTTAAAGCCTTTTTCAACCAAACGATGACTGAAAGCTTGTTTATAATTTAATTGAACAAGTCCATATAGATCATCTTCAAAAATACCTTTATTTGTACTAAGCACGGTATCTAGTTCAACAAATATTTTCTTTTTTTGAAGTTTATAATATTCTTTGAAGAGATCATTCATAAGACTACCAATTAATTCAATTCTTTTAAATTTGTAATTATCTCTATCTGTTGGCTGTTCTTCTTTTAAATAAACTTTTAAAAGTTTTTTTACAATACTTCCGAGAAAAAGAGCTTTTTGTTTGTACAAAGTTTCACCGATGTGAGGGAATAAGTAATCGTTTAAAACTTCCCAAACATAAGAAATAGTACCCCATTTGGTAAGGGTAGCAATAAATTCAAGGGCCATTTTTTGTGTATATACACCACCGCAATCATGAATACTAGGAATAAAAAGGTCAATATAATCTTTATTTTCTTCAAGATCTAATAAACAGTATTTTATAATTTCTTTATCACTAATAATACCGAGAGCTCTGAAAAGTATAAAAATAGGAATAGGTTTTTTTACTTGTGGAACATTAACGACAATGTTTAAATTAGTAAGATTACCAGAAGGTGCAACTAATTTAATAGAAATAGTTCGAATAGGTTTTGATAAATTTTCACTAACACATCTCATTTCTGCAGAATATAAATATTTATCATCATTGACTTCCCTTATATAGAGCATATTATCTGCAAATTTTTCTTGACAAACTACGGTTTTTTCTTTACCATCAATAATAAAATAACCACCAGCATCGTTTTTACATTCTCCCATGGAAGATCTAACTTCTCTAGGTAAATTGTTCAAAATACAATATTTAGATTGAAGCATAATAGGGAATTTTCCAAGGTATATTTTCTCAAGCATAATAGAATATGTTTGTAGATCGCCAGTTAAAGATTTTTGTGTAATATCCCTAATTTTGGCGGTTTGCATAGCTGTAAGATCATTCATTTTAAGTTTTCTTTTATTAGAAGGAGCTCCGCCATCAATCATTTCTTCTATTTCAGTTTCAGTAGTATTTTTTTTAAGATTCATATTTATTTCATTAGAATCATTTTCAAATTCTCCCCCAACGATAGGTATTTTTTCTCCAGTTTTTAATAATTTTTTGAAAACAACTTCGACATCATAATGAATAGACATAGAATAACTGATATTTCTTAATCTAGAATCATTTGGATACATATATTTAGCTTCATCATTTTCATATAAAACAGGTTTGCCAAAATATATTTTGTCTCCATTCTTACCACCGATATACATTTCACAAACATTTCTATATTCGTCTATTTTTTCATCGTAGCTACTAACTAAAGAAATCGGATTTTCCTCTTTTATAATATTAAAAATAGTATTATCATAAAAATCATTAAAAGAATCGATATGATGCATTACCAAATTTTGATAATTGTCTTTAAAATGACTATTAATTATATTCCAAATAATTTCATCATTCATTATATTATATAAAATACTTTATATAATATATTTATACTAGTTTGATAATTGATTGTAAGCATCTGCCAATTTACATAAGTTTTGAATATAATTAAATGCAGTTTGTTTATTTTTTTCATCTAAATTCTTGACTGGGGTTTTTATTTTAGAAATGAAGTCTAATGATTCTTTACTGCCTAAATTCTCCATGTCTTGAGTATAGTCTTTATTAAGGAAAAAATCTAAATCTGAAGACATAATTTGATCGTAATAAAGGTCATTTACATAAATTTGCCATGATTTTATAATCATAGAAGGATTTAATTTCGACATCATCTTATGTGACCTCTTACCTTGCTTAATATCTGTATTATCTGATATAACATTTGTTAATTCATCTAGAAATTGTGTTAATTCCTTATTAAATGTTTTCAAAACAAGAGATTTTTGTTCTTTTGTCGTCATTATATACTATTAAATTTATTATTTTTCTCTTTAAATTGTTATTTAATAAAAATCTAATTGTGGAGGCTTTTGATTTTGTTCAAGTGAATTTTGTCTGTCCGTAATTAAGTTATCAATAGTAATATTATTTCCTATTTTATCTGGTTTATAATCATCATCAGGAGTGTTTATAGATAAATTACTATGATCAACAGTTACATAATGATGCATGTTTCTTTTACCTCCAAAACCCTTTGCGCTTAATTCTTCGTTTGAAAGGTCACAGAAAGTATATTTTTCGGATATTACATTATTATTATTAGTAAATTGATAAGATAATGGTTCTCCATTATTCCTTACTGCTTCTTCAGTATCAGAGATAATAATAGGTTTAATTTTTTCTATAATATCATCACCATATAATATGGTGAAATTTTCTTTAATTAGCAAAAGAGCCGGGACACTATGTAGGTTAGGTGGTTTTACAATTCTTGAACCATTTTCAAGTCTAATAAATTCTTGATTAGTTGTATTATCTTTGTATCGGTTATCTATGCAAATAAAACTAATAGTTTCTTTTAATTTATTTGATCTAGATAATACACTAATTATTTTTTTACTATGCTTACAATAATTACTATAATATAAAATATCCATTATATATTATAACTTCTTGATTTTTTTATTCAATGAACGATTTAAATTGATTTAATACACATTGAATATAACAATCTGTTTTGAAAATAAAATACACCATAACTTAATAATACAATGAAGGTTGCAAAATATACATTTTTGTTTTTATTCTTTCCAAACATGCTGAAAAGTGCTAAACCTAATAATATAACTAAAATAATGAATGCAATCATTGATAGATAATAAAACCATAAACAATATTGTTTATCGTCAAAGGGAGATAGTATGTTTTCAATTGAAAAATCCATATATAATTATCCTACATATTTTTGTCATCATAATTTAAATAATATAATTGTTGTATAGGATCATAAGATTCAAAATATTTAAATATTTCGGTTTTATTAATGATTTTATGTTCTTCCGTGTTTAAACTAGGAATATAAACCTCAAAATGTAATTTATTAATATGAAACATATATTTCTTCGATACAGAGTCTTTATTTTTTTTAATATAGTATTCTAAATAGCTTTTATGAATATTTGTTAAAAAGTTCTTGTATTTATTAAAAAATCCATAAAATAATTCTTGGTATTTTGGAAAGTATTCTAAAAATTCTTTTACTTTTCCAATTTTCTTTAAACACAAATATTGATATTGTAAATTTGGATTATTTCCTCTAAGTAATCTCATATTCTCATATTTCTCATGTCTATTATGTGATCTAGTTCCAGTCTTTTTATTGTAATACATTAATCCCATTATTAAATTATTTTTATCCATTGTATATTTGGTTTCCATTTCTTCATAATCTTTCTCTTTTTCATAGACTCTAGGGTAATATATTATCTCCTTTAAAAAATATTGATCTCTAAAAGTTATAAAATCTACAAATTTTATTGAATCCTCTTTTATTCTGAATGCACCAATTAAAAATAATTTTGGTTGCTCAATATCTAAAACTATATGATTTTCCGGATGTTGAAGAACAAATGAATAACAAAAATCCTTATCAAAATTATTAAAGAATTCAGTATTTGTTTTAAAATCACTATCTTTGTCAAACCTCAATGCTTCCATAAACATCTGTCTAAATGTTAATTGCTTAGATTTATTATTTGTTTTATAATCATTCCTATAAAAGAAATAATCACCCCCAATTGCCGATTTAGTAGATATATCCCAGCTTTCCAAATCATAATTATAAAACAAATTTATCATAGTGCCTTCTATTATTTCTGTTACCGTAACATTATCATCATGTAAAACATTATTTTCTTTAAAAAAGTCGTAACTTTTAGACTTAGGAAGAGAGAAACAAATTAATTTATTATCATTATTTTTTATGACACTTCTATAGTAGCTCTCAGTCATGTCTAAATCATCAATCTTTTTATTATAATCATAATTAAATATTTTATATTTATAATTTGATTTTTCATATTCTTTTACCCTAATATCTTCTATTTTGTCATCTCTTAAATTATAAGAAAAAGAATCCTCTAAAAATTCTATTTTCATCATAATTATATAATTATATTATGCTTTAATTGCTTTATTTAAAAACTTTTAAATTTATTGAAAAAATATAATTTAGATAATAATATATATATATGCAATTTGAAAATAGAATTTTATTAGAATTAGGTGATATAATAGAAATAAATGCTCCAAACAATAGTGACATTCATAATCAAAATTTCTATATAAATTATATTGATTCAAACAAAATAAAAGGTATATCTCTTTCAAATAATTCTAATTATTTATTTAATTTAAATGAAAATGGTAATTTTACTGATGAATCTATTGAATCTGTTACTTTACTTAGTAGAAGTGCCGAAAAAGGTTTTATTAAGCAAAATAATATTCAAAAAAACAATTGGATTAATATCTATTTCAGTGGTGACTATCCTCAAATTATAAATGGTGAAGTTACAAATATTGAAGAAGATATGCTTGAAATTACTACTTATCCTGAATTAGAAGTTATTTATATCGATTTTGAATACAAAGGTATCCCTGAAAATATACCTATTGATTCTATCACTATTTCAAACAAACCTGAATCATTAAATCATATTCAATCTTTATCTTTAGTAAAAAATGAATTTGATCAAGGTAATTTAGATGAAATACCATCAGAAACTCCTGCTTCTATTGAGTTATTAGATAATGGTGAATCTTACATAGATGCCCCTGAAGATACATCATATGATTCAATAGTCATTGATGACTTAAATAAATCTTATGCTGAATCAAACAAAGTTATTTTCGGTAAAAAATTAGATGCAGTGAAAACTTATATTGAAGTTCCAGAAGAAGAACAAAGGTTTGATATTAATACACAAGTAAATGACCTTATGGATGAACTTATATCCTCTACTCCAAATAAAAATAAAACCATGGAGATGAAAGAAAAAATAAATATTCTAATCAATCGTTTCAAAGAATTAAGAGAAAATTATTCAAAATTTGATTCTAATAATACGATTTATGATATTTCTTTAAAAACTGCTTTCCATAAACCTATCGTGAAATCATTCGAAGAATTTAATAATAATATTGATTGGGTTGTTCCAATTGTATCAAATACAAAGAGTATCTGTATTGATAATAGTAATATTTATTCAAATGATACTCTTTATTCACCTGGTAATGGTTTAGAAGATTTATTTGAATTTATTGAGAAATATTATAAACAAAAGCAATCAAATTTAGATTATAAAACCATGATGACTGTTATTCATAATACTTTTACACCTTTTAATAAACCAAACGATGATAATATTAATAACATATTAGCAAAGGTAATTGTAAATGATTCATTTGAAGGAATAGTCGAAAACATGCAAAGTTTTACAAGCACTACTGTACATAAAAATAATGTTCAACTTACACCATATGCATTTCAACGGTACATAAAAGGTGAGCAGTATTTAGAAGAAAAAATAAAAAATAATATTTCTAGATTTGAACGCACTAATATTACTCCTAATGATACATTACATTTAAAATCATTTATACTATTACCTAAACCTATTATGGATTACACTAAATTAAGATTAAAAAAGAGTAATATTTTAGATAAATCAATATTAAATCTTAATCATTTTGCCAAATTTAGATTATTCAAGAAAAAATTAGATTTAAATATGAATAGTATTTCTGACTTAAATAAAGAAATTACATATAAAGATCATAAATCAATTACATCAAACGATATTGATATGTTGAAAAAAATAAATTATTTTCAAATTCAAGATGATAATATAAACATAGATAGTATTGAATATGCAAAATTTTTGGAATGTATTTTTCCAAAAACCATTAATATTTTAAAAATTTTGAGAAATCATCTTTCTGATCATTTTACTTTGGAAGATATAGTAAAAGAAACCGAATCTTTTTTGATATATAATGATGATCTCACTTATAATCAATATAAAGAAATTAGATTCATTATTAATGAAAATTTGAGAAATTTGAAAGAAAAATATGCGAAAAATTCTGTGTTATTTAATAAAATTTTAACAAAGAGTGATCGTGAAAGCAAAGAATATAATAACAATATTTCAAAAATATTAATAGATGATAAAGAATTACATGATCAATTATTAGAAACCTATAAAATAGACATAACTACAAGTGAAAGTGAAACCTTGAATAATATTTTTAAACAAGATAATTCTGTTTTATTTAATGCTATGATATCATCACACTTGAATGTTCTTAATACTCCAAAGAGTTTAATAGATATATTAGAAAAGACAGATATTGAAGATATGGATGAAAACAAAATGGCATATTCTGATGATTGTTTTAAAAGATATCTATCAAAAAAATATACTTCTATTGAAAATTTACAAGATGATAATAATAAAGAAATATATTTCGACAAAGATTACGATGATTCTCCTTATTATTTATTAGAAAAATATGAAAATGAAATGAAAAATATGAACAGTGAAGATTTTCTCGAATATTTAAAAATAAATCTTGAAGATAGACATGGAATTGATAAGGAAAACTCTGAAGTTTTATCAAATATATTATTTAATAAACAAAAACCCGTAGAAGATAATCACTACGCTCTTTTAGAATTAAGTCCTCATCTTATTGATAAATCAAAAGTCCTAGATGATTATAGCAAAGATTTAATAGAAATCGAGAAAAATGCAAAAATGCAAAAGATTTATTATAAAAGAGTTAAGAATGTATGGATTAAAGATGATTCTATAGATGACATTGCATTTTTAGATACAAATGACCTATTCTGTAATATAAGTGATAAATGTTTCAAAAATTCTAAAAATAGCGTTTGTGAGAGTGAAGATTATACTAAGATAAGAAATTTAAAACAATTAAAATCAGATTTATTAGGAGAGTTTGATAAAAGGTACGAAATAAATGCTGATGAATTGGAAAAACAAAATCTAAAAAGGATAAATTATTTTAGTAATATTCTATCTATAAAAAATATTTTAAAAGATATTCAAAATAAAAAACAAAACAATGTTCATTTTCTTCTTGGAACCTTTGCTAATAATGATCCAATCATTAAATCTCCACACCTTGAAAAATTGAACGAAATTATGTCTGATAATGATTTTGTGAGAAAACAATATAATATATTAAAATTTGTAGAATTATATACTAGACAACCGATAATTAAGGAAGTAGATGAATCAACTTGTTGGTTGTATTGTAAGGAAACGAATACAAAATTACTACCTAAATTTGTTTTTGAACTTGCAGAAGCATTTTCTGAAAATAATAATTATTTGGATAAATTGAATTTGATAATTTCAAATCAAGGTGAAGAAGAAGGAGAATACATTGTAGATAGAAATTCTGGGTGGAAGATATCCAAAATAATGGATATAGAAGAGGAAAGATATGATGAAACTGGTAGAAGGATAATCAATAACGATATATTAGTTGAAAATATTGCGATTAGCAGTGAATCAAATGTAAAGTTACCAAAAATGTTTGAAAATAAAGAAAGCGAGAAAATTTATAATATTTTTTCTCATTTATGTGATAATTTAAACATTATAGAGAGTAAAATAGAAGAAAATGTTTTAATTACTTCTGCTGAACTTTCTTCCGGTTTTATAATGTCAAAGGAAAAGTATGATAAGAAAGCAAAAGAATTAAAAGAGAAGAAAGGTAAAGACACAGTTCCATATAATATTTATTACGATGAAACCTTAGTAATAATTGTTTCAAGTTGCGTATTAATTTCAATTCAAACTGCAATACCATCTTTAATAGTAAAGAAAACCTTTCCGGGTTGTTTAAAAAATTTTAGTGGTTATCCATTAACTGGAGTAGAAAACACAAATGGTATTAAATATGTTTCTTGTGTTATTAGTAAGATAAAATCTAGTATTCCACCTTGGAATTCAATATCTAAATATAGCGAAAGTACAATATTTAATAGGTTAAGACAAACAATTGAAAAGATAGTAAGCAAAAGATTGGACATAAATGAAATGATTTTGAAAAAAAAAGAATATTTAATATTAAATCCCGAAAAAGAGATAGACGATACTGTTGGTTTAAAAAGATGGATAGAATTTTTGCCTCCATTAGTGGATATTAATTTACCAAAGAATATTAGTAATGTATCAAATGATTTTAAACGAGAAATATACAATAATATGTTAAAATCAAGACCTAAGCAATTTGAAATGTATTATGCACTAATAAGTAAAAATCATAAAATAACATTATCTATGATCAATAATATAAATAAAATTATAAAAAATATGCCTTTATTACTGAATACAACAACATCAGTACCATTTTTAGATAATGCATGTTGCAATGAAATAATAGAGAAAGATTCAGCATTCAATTTTTTTGTTAATAAAGAACCATCTATTGGAGTATCATTAAAAGCAGTAGAAAGTAATATAACTCTTTTAAAAGATATTGTGGAGTTATCCAAGGCTCCATTAATAATTTCAAAAACAAACAAAATTTCTCAAAATATTGAAATAAATTCAGATTTTTCAGAGAAGAATATTTATTTATTTTTTATTCAAGCATGTAAATATGATACAATGTTCAATGTTCCAGAGAAATTTAGATCCATATGTGGAGAAAGACCTTCTGATTACAATAAAGATGCAACAATTGAAGAAAAAATAGTATTTTTAAAGAAAAATGACAGAAAGTTTTCAAAAGATGGGTGTAGGACACTTTTAAATTTAATAAACAAGGAAAATAAAATATATCCTAATATAGCACTGGAATTTTCATTTTTAGATCCATTAAAAGATATATTGCAAAGTTTAGATTCTACGAATTCTACAATTATAGAGCAACCTTTAAGGAAACATTTACTGAATGTATTGAATAATTATAAAAAAGATAAATATTACGAAATAACAAGTATATCAGAGGATAATACACAATTATATACATTAAAAAAATACTTAGTTAGAACAAATAATAATTTATTGATACAAATTATGGATTTTATTAGTAGATATGGAGATTTAAATGATTCGTTATATGAAAAATACAAAAATCATTTGTTTAATTTAACAGAATGGAATATAGATACTAACAATGATTCTTATTTTGATAATGGAATACATAATATTTCCCAATTTACAAAAAATTGTGTATTCGACTATTCAAAATATTATCCAAGTTTAATAATAAATGGTAAAATAAATAATACTGTTCATAAACATTGGCAATTATCGGATAAACATAATAAAGCAATTACAAAAATAATTGAAGATTATTATAAAGAAATAGTAAAGTTTATGAATGATGAATCTTTACATGAATTAATAAAAATGGCATCACAAAATTTGACTGATATAAATTTATTCTTGAACAATTTACCATTACAAACTGAGTTTAAGAAAGACGGAAAAACCTTTTACAATTTGTTAGATAAAGAAACTATTATGTATTTAATTAAATATTGTCATTATTCTTGTTATTATGAATTCATATCATTAACAGATAATGATGAAATATATGATTCAAATATTGAATATAACAAAGAACAAATAAAGAATTCTAAAAATGAAAGTGTTTCTGATGTAATTAGAAGTGTAGAGATCAATAAAAATGAGGATGAAGATTTATTAGCAATTAATGAAGTGACAATATCAAAAGAGAGATTAGAAGATATCAAGATAAGAGTATCAAAGCTTTGCTTAGGATTTTTAGATTTAGAAATTAATAATAAAAAGACAATTGATTATTCATATATGCAGACATACAACAATGTAAAAAAAATGAAATATGCAGAAAAGAATAATATAGTAAGCAAATTAGGAAGTATGGATCAAACGAATAGAAAAGTAGAAAAATTACTGAAGAAATATAAGTTAGAAAAATGGAATCTAGCAAAACAAAAGGGTTTTATTAGTTACGACAAAGAAGCATGGGATAATGATACAATGACCAACATATTTAAAGAGAATATAGATGTTCAAAATGATGTAAATTATGAAATAGATAATGATAATGGAATAATGGAAACTATAGATGAAGATTTAGAAGAAGAAGATAGAATGAATGGTAGAAATTACGATATATCAGAATTAAGTGAAAATTTTTATGATGGAGAATTTTATTCCGAGGATATTGAAGAAGATTTTTTTGAATAAATATATATATACAAATTAGATGAATTTAAAAGGTTTTATTCAATACCATAAACTAACTGTTGCTATATTCATATATCTAATTATATTTTTTATAATACATCAGATTAAACCATCAATAGTATATGATGATGACGGTGCATTTAGAGACTTTGGAGTAGGATATAAACATAAGACAGTCGTTCCTATATGGCTAGTATCAATATTATTATCAATCTTAACATACACTATGGTATTATATTTATTAGAATTTGTATTTTAATCTATATTTTAAAATTTAGGTAAAATATAGAATGTTTTATGAATTAGATACAAAACCAAAATTAATTGATTATAGTACAATGAATTTTATAGATAATAATTTAAAATCTTGTCATAATAATCGTATTTCTTATTACGTGTATTTTTTTAATTTCATCGTATTTTTTATTTTTGTATTAGTTGTTAGTTGTGTTTTATATTTTTTAAGTACATACAAAAAAAACCCATATGAAGTACAGGAGAAGATGATAAAGGATCAAGAATATATTTTAGACAAAATAAAACACTATAAAGATACACATAAAAAAAAATCATCAATGATTACAGATTTACCAACCATACCAAGCTATAAAGTAACCGAGTATTAAATAAAAAAATAAATAATTTAAAAATAATTGTATAAAATAATTGAATGATAGATAAATTAATAAAAAATATGAAGTGTAATCCTGCAGTAACTGCTGTAATTTTTACATCTTTAAAAACAAGTACTGTAGATATATTCGTGCAAAAAACAATAGAAAAAAAAAAATAAAATAGATTGGAAAAGGAACAATACATTTCTAATTTTTGGTTTTTTTTATCAAGGAATTTGGCAATATTATTTATTTAATAAATTAATGCCACGATTATTACCTGGTATATTAAATTATTCAAAAAAAACATTGGTTGAAAAGATAAAAGATAAACAAGGGATAAAAAATGTATTTTTACAGAACTTTATCGAGAACGGATTAAATAATCCATTTTTGTTTTTTCCAACATTTTACTTAATTCAAGAAATAATTCAAAATAAAAATATAGAAGAATGTTGTAAGAATGCAATAAATAAATATTACAATAACTTTTGGAAAGATATTACTGCATGTTGGATCTTATGGATTCCTGCTCAGACTATTAATTTTGCATTTAGTCCAAAATGGTTTAGAGTACCTTTTGTTGCAGGAGTAAGTGCATTATGGACTGGTTATGTTAGTTATTATAGGAGTACATAGATTTAGCAAAAGTTCGTAATTTTGTAGATATTATATAATGTTAAAATATTATATAGTGTATAATGAATATTATTTTAGAACAAAGAGAAGATATATTTAATAATAATAATACAGCACAAGAGCAATTTAATATATTTTTAAATAAAACTCATAAATCAACAAATATTATTGATATTGAGGAAAGTTTATTTGGTGATTTAGATTTATCTTTATTAACAACAAACGGATTTATTAAGGTAGATACAATTAGATTTAATAAAGGTAAAATAACAAGTTTAAAAAATATACCACCAAATGTAAAGGAGATACAAATTAGTGACAATTTATTAATAGAAATAGAAGAATTGCCGAAAAATTTGGAAATATTGAATGTTGAAAATAATTATTTATCAAAATTAGATTTTAAAGATGTTGATCAATTATTAATTTTAAACATTTCTCATAACAATTTTGAGAGATTAGATAACCTACCATCTACAATTACCGAATTAAAGTGTAACCATAATAAGATCACTTATATTAATTTATTTGAGATGAATGATTTAAAATTATTAAATGCAAATAATAATAAAATATCTATAATTGATAATCTACCTAATGGAATAATTAAATTATTACTAGATAATAACCCTAATATACAGTACCATAATACGGAATCTATTCCAAATGTGTCTGATGACAAGAGCGTACAATCAAATTATTTGAATACATTAAATGATTATTATAAAATCAAGAGTGATTATGAGAAAAAATTATTACAGAAAAAAAGAAACATATATAAGAAAGCTCCAAATAGAAAAACAGGTAAGATATTAGCTGCAAATATAAAAATGCCGTGCATATATTGTAAAAGAAACGTATCTACTATATTTACAACAAAATCAAGACACTTAAAGGCATATTGTGGAGATAGCATAAATCCTTGTGAATTAAAGATAGATATATTTTGTGGAGAATATTTTTCTGCATTAGACGAGATAGAAGCATTTGCCTCTACAAAAAGATTAAAAAGGGAAGAAATTATTAATTTAAAATTAGATTCTCTTTTTGATTATGTAAATAAAGAGAAAACATCAGAGGCTTTTAAAGAAAAAATGGATAACTATTCAGTAGAATCTGAAGTATATAATGAGTTATTTGATAAATATAATAGTATTCATGGATTAGATGAAAATACAGAGAAATTTGAGCTGTTTAAAGAAAATTTGAAACAGATAAAAGAAAAAAAAGAATTAATTTTGAAATTGAAAGAAGAATACAAAGAAACAAAAAATAAAGTTTTATTAAAAGATGCAATAGATATTCATGTAAATGAGATTAAACCATTAATAGAGAATAATAATTTTCTCGAATTTGAGAAAATTTATATGGATAGATTTGAATTAAATAAGATCAAAGTTTCATATACTAATTTAGAAGATTTATATGGAGATGATCCAAGAGTAATATCTTTTAAGACATTACCTTCTGTTAATAAAATAAACCAAAAAAAAGAAGATAACATAACAAATGATGATGATGATTATTCACCTATAATAAACAGATTATAAAGTATTTTAGTTTAAATTAATTAATTTTAATATGAATATATTATATTAAATTTATGGACAATAACATAAATATTTTAGAAAAGGATACTTGGGTATCTCCATTTACAATAAAAATAATAGAAAATTTTCTTGATGAGAGATATTATTCATTTATTAAAAATATAATAGAAACTAGAAATTTTATCCCAGCAACACAAGGTGTAGGAGGTAGAAATATTGTCCAAAAAGAACATAAAATTAGATTAGATTATACATTAAACAATCAAGAATGTGCAACGATTGATAACCATTTTTTAAAGAAAGCAGATTGTAATTGTAATTTAAGGGAAAGATGGAGATTATTATATTATAATGGAGATACAGAGGAGAAAGGCTTTAGAGATGCACATACAGATTGGACAACTTATAGTTGTCACAGAAGAATGAGTATAATTATTGGATATTCAGATCCTTCTGAATATGAAGGAGGAGAATTATATTTTAGGGATAAAGATATAAAGTATAAAATCGAAAAAGGTGCAGCATTAGTATTTGATGCAAAATTAGTGCATGAAGTTTTACCAGTAACAAAAGGAAAAAGATATGTATTACAAGCCTTTTTATTTGATGATAGTGGATATGATTTAAAAAGAGAGAAAAATGGAAAGCAAAATTTTGCTTTATTAGGAAATGATATACCACCACAAAGTGCTTTGCCAGAGACAAAAGAATCCAATGATGATTTTTTGATTTATGAGAATAAGAATGCTGTTCATAGTAGGATTAATTCAGTGAATGATTGCTATATTGGAAATTATAAATACATGTCAGATTTAAGAAGTTTTTTGGAAAAGAATCCAGAAATTCATTGTTTTACATGGCATAAGCCTGATCATTTAAATAAAAAATGGGCAGGAAGAGCATATGGTTGGAATAAAAGACAAGCTTTAGAGAAAAAAAGAATTTCAAATTATACATGGCCAATAGAAATGAAAGTGATTAGTGGAGTAAAAAATGAAATGAAACAAAAAATTAGCGATAATGCTACAATTTTAGAAACCAAAGAAGATTTAGTAAAATCTGTAGATTATTTAAATGTCCCGGTTAAAAAATCATCCAATGATGGCAAAAAATATTTAACAATAGTAGGTACTGATGGCGGACCAGGAAACCAAATTGTTGGTATAAAAGAGGCAATATTAATGAGTGAGGTATTAAATAGAAATTTAATAGTACCACCAATATTACAACATTATGTATTAAACCGTTTGTATAGAGGAACAAGTGAAATAAATCCAAAATATTGGAATTTTAACAAGATATTTACATATAAAGATGATGAAAACTACTTTAAAAATTTAATGGAAAATAAAGAATTAGTAAAAAAAGAAGAAACAGTTTATTATTTAAGAAGACAGGACATTGATAAACCACTAAGATCGGAAAGAATTTTAGAATTGAAACCTACTAATAAATTCATGCTTCATCAAAGAAGTTTTAGAAATTATGATGATTTTGATGAATTAAAAGCAAAAAGTGAAGACACAATAATTTTGACAGATTTATATAATAACACTGCAATATCTAATTGTTTTTGGAATGGATGTGATACATGTGAGCTTAATCCAATATTTTTAGATGCCTATAAGGAGATTTGTAAAAATTTAGACTTTTCAGATTGGATTAAAGAATTTGGTGATAATTATATTAAGGAAAAGTTTGGCGATAAAGACTTTATAGCTTTACATTTAAGATACCCAGATTATATATATGGAAATACAGACATTAAGACTATAAATAAATTGTATAATGAAACAGATATTAATAATCTTGTACTAGAAATTTGTAATGAAAAAAAAATAGATAAAGAGAATGTCTTTATAGCTACATCAAACAAAGCAAAGGTAAAGAGTAGTGATTTGAAGGATTACCATATATTGTACAATGATAAAATGTATGATGAATGTGAATCATTTATAGAGCAATATATTGCCACAAAATGTAAATATTTTATTTACACAGGTGGTATCCATGCAAAACCAGATCATACGCACTTAAGAAGTACATGGTCATCTTTTGTAATAGATTATAGAGATTTTAAATTAGGTATAGATAAAGAAACTAACATATATTTGACAAAAAAATTTAGCAATTTTGAGAAAAAAGTAGAAATAAAAAGTTTAAATTTTAGTAGAAACCAATAAATTATTATCTAAAAACAAATAAATGTCAGGTAAAAGATTTTTTGTAAATTTTGGGGATAATAGATACATTAAATCAAGAGATAGGATAGTAAAAGAAATGGAAAACATTAAAAAAGAAAAAGATGGCAAGGATTCCTTTTTTGATGAATTCATAACAGAAACCGAAAATATTTGTAACGAAGAAGGATTTAAAAAAATATTAAATAATGTTCCTCCAGTACTTGGAACAGGTAGAGGATATTATTGGTATATGTGGAAACCTTATATTATCTATAAACATATGATGAAAATGAATGATGGAGATATATTATTTTATTGCGACAGTGGAATGAAGGTTGCAGATAGTGATCACGTAAGAGTGAAATTTCAAAATATGTTGGAACTAGTATCAGATAGTGAAAAATGTCCAACTGGTATAGCAACATTCATTACAACCGGTCATCCAAAGGATAGATTTGAATATATGTATAATCAAATAGCAGTTTTTAAACATTTTGGAGTTGAAAATGATCAAGAAATTACTCATTCGCAACAAATACAAGCAGGTGTTTCTATGTTTTACAAAAGTAAAAAATCGATGGAAATTGTAGAACAGTGGTACAATTTAGCTCGTGATTTTCCTCAATTATTTACTGGAGATCCACGAGTGCATAATATACTTAAAAATCAAGGTCCTCAAATGAAGGGTTTTAGAGACCATAGACATGATCAAAGTGTATGGTCAGTGTTATGTAAAATTCATAAGGTAAATATTCTGAAACATAATGTAAATCCAGTGATTCAGACACATTATAGACAATAATAATTATATAAAAACTAATAATAATTATTATTGAAAATTAAACTTTACTACAATCATTGTAATTAGAAACACCATCCCATTCAATGTTGTATAAATTAGCCCATTTTTTTTTACCACATAATGATGTAGTATCAGATGACCAACCCGAGTCTGCCATATCAATAGAATCATCTGCAAAGTCTAATCCTGGAGTATTACTGGGATCAAGTATTAGATTCTCTCCTTCTCTAATTGATCCAGTATTTGGGTGTTCAGATCCGAAAGGAGGAATTTTACAACTGGTACCGTATGAATCCCAATAATCTGGACATTTAGTCTGAACAGGAGGGTAGCTTTTATTATCTGCTTTGTCATCAATTTGTAATGCTATGAATACTAAAGCAACTATTAATATTATTACTGCCATAATTACAACTATGCTATAAAATGAAGTATCTTTATCTGCCATTATATAATAATCAAATAAATTATTTTGTTAATATATAATATATGGAATATAATTCTAAAGATAGATTAATTTTAAATAAAGATTATCATAATGGAAGAGTTGATATTATCACTCCACCTTCTTCAGATATATTGTTTAAAATGAAAGAACAAGTTTCTCATGAAAATAAATCTACAGACTATCACGAAGCTATTGTGGGAGAAATAGAAAACAATATTTTAGCTAAAGTTTTTTTTTCAAAGGAAAATATCGATATAATCCAAGATGGAATTAGAGCTGGAGTCTATAAAATGTCAGATAAAAAATTTATGATCCCTCCTCAAAATATAGATAATCTTAAAATTATAATGAGAAGGGTTTATTATCAACATGCAAAACATCTTAAAAATATTAAATATGAAGTTAATCGATTGAATACTATTATTTTAAATTCTGCTGTCCCTTTTGTTTTCAATGCTGCAGTTTCCTACAATAAATATAGATTGGATCAATCTACACTGGCCATCCCTATGGATCGACCTAAACAAGTAGATAGAGACCATAAGCATCTTGAAGTTAATAATTTTGTTTTAAATAATATTTATTAATTCATTTAATCCGTTTTTAAATTTATATTTGATATGAAGACCGATAATGTTGATCCAATCATTATTATTATTGATCCTATGTTATTGGAACTTTCATAAATAAACCAATTTAATCCTCTACAAATTGGAGATGTCACTATAAGTGGTGAAAATAAGATATTCCATAAACTCCAATTCAAACATAGTTTTCCATAAAGTTGATAGGATAAATAATGTAAAAACCACCAAGACAAATATATTAATAAGGGTTTATAAATATTTATATTAAAAATGTTCTTTGTAAATATCTCGTACATAATTATTTAAGTTTAAATTATTTAAATAATTTTATATTTTAATTTATTCAATACGAAAATTAGAATAAATAATTATTATTTTTCTTGGTTTTATTATTTTTTTTGGTTTTTTTCTCAGTTTTATTTCTTTTCTTTGATTTATTTCCTGGATTATATTTTAAAAAATACATTTCATATTCTTTGGAATTTGGTTTTTTTTTTAATTCTTTAAATTTTTCTGATTTTTCAGTTCTAATGTCTTCAAGAGATGGTTGGTTTCCATAACAATTGATTGAAAATCTTTTTAATATTCCTTTTTGAGATAACCTATTCTTTGCTTCTACATCAAATAGTAGTTTTGCCATACATAACAAACGATCTTTATTATAATAAGGTAAGCCAACATACATAAATGCCAAATAAAATGTTAATATAGTATCTATTGTTGCAATTTTCAACTTCAATTTACCCATATTTAAATAATTATAACTATGACATGCAATTGGTTTATATATAAATACGATTGGAACCTTATTTAATTTAACTATAACATGTTCCGGTATTATTTCTCCAATTTTCTTCTTTTTTTCCATATACAAATTCTTTAAATCTAGTTCTTCCATTAACATTTGGGCTGAATTTTCTGGATTTTCACTAATGATATCAAAATCTGGAGTTTTTTTTACAATGGGATTTTTCGAATCCATATATTTTGAATACAATGATGCAGCGAAACCTCCAAAAAATACTACATCTTGTTTCGCTAATATATTTTTTGTTTTTTCAAAAATATTTTCATCTGATTTTATTAAACTATCTATATTTCTTTGATATTCCGTTTCACTACAATTTCTCTTAAATTTTAATGGATAATATTTACTCAACAAAATTAATCTTTTTAATATTTTTTCCCATCTTGATACATCGCCCATTGGTCTAGAAAGTTCTAAATACATGTTCATTCTAAGAAAATTTGGAGGGCAGTAACGAATACCTGATATTGTAATTGCTTCTTCTGATAATTTATCATAAATTTCTTTTTCTAAAAATGTTATATCGGCTATAGGAATAAAATTAACATAAACTTTAAAAGTTCCATAATGAACACCAGATTTTGCTTCGACTTCATCATAACCCTTTTTGTAATATAAATCACTCAACTCTTTTGCATGTTTCAATGCATTGGGAGAGTAAAAATCATAATCTGGAATATCTATAGTTCTATCATAAAATTGTGCTGTAGAAGGAAGTATATTATTAATTGCTGTTCCTCCATAACAAATTAATTTTTTCTTTTTGAGAAAATCTTCCAAGATTTTTATAATATCATCTACAATATCATTTCGAGCTATTTGTTTTTTTTTTAATTCTTCACTGTCATCTACTGCTTTTCTAAGAATTGCTATTTCACAATCTTGATATGTCATCTTATTATTACATAAATCTGAATTATATTTATTGTTTTTCTTGTTTTTCATTTAAATATTATATATTTATTATAGATATAAAATGTCGCATATAGTTATTATTCTTGCTGCTGGAGAAGGAAAAAGAATGAAATCTGACTTACCTAAAGTTCTACATCAAGTAAATAATTTACCTATGATTGTACATGTAATTAAAACAGCAAGAGAAACAAAACCATTAAAAATTGTCATTATGGTTGGGAAGCATCATTTAAAAATTAAAGAATGTATTCAAGAACATGACATTGATAATGTTGAATTTTTTATTCAAAAAGAACCAAAAGGGACTGGTCATGCAGTAATGTGTTGGAAAGAACAAGATAATATGATGATAAACAGAAATACTTCATTACTTATTTTGAATGGAGATGTTCCATTAATTAAATGCGAAACAATTTTAAACTTATTAAATAATCATAAAGATGTAAGTGTAATTGTAAGTAAGATAAGTAATCCATTTGGGTATGGTCGAATATTGACAGATGAATTAGGTAATTTTCTCAAAATTGTAGAAGAGAAAGATTGTACGAATGAAGAAAAAAAAATTAATTTAATAAACAGTGGTATTTATTTGTTTAATTTTGATATTATTGATAAGTATCTATTCAAGATTGATAATAAAAATGCAAGTGCAGAATATTATCTTACAGATTTACTAAAAATTATAAAAGATTCCGAGAAAAAAGTAGATTTTAACTTATTAGAGTTATCTATGCAAGAAAATTATCAAATATCAGGAGTAAATAACCAATTACAACTGGCAAATTTAAATAAAATTAATGAAAAAAATATATATTAATTTTTAAATATAAACTTCTAATTAACTATAATCTCAGTAACAATTTCTGGAATTCTTTCTTTATATTCACCTTTTAAAAGGATATTATAATAGAAAGAATTTGGAACAATTTTTATAATTTCGTCTATAGCCTCATAAACATTATGAACGAGGTTTAAAATCTTGCTATATTTTAAAGCTACCATATCAAACTTTTCATCGTATGTTAAATTTTTAATTTTTTTTCTAATTTCTTGAATTTTATTTTTCTTTTCTATATCTTTTGTTAATTTTGCTTCCATTTTTTTATTCTTTTTTTCGTTTTTATTTTCATTTTTCTCATTTTTCTTTACTTGCTTAATACACTTTTTAATACATTTCATTAGCTTATTTTTACTTTCAGTATTAAGAAATGTTCTAATCACAATTGGTGATTTGCGATATATGCGTTTTTCACTTACAAATGACATCCTCTTTTTTTAGTTTTTTTATTTATCTTATAAAAATTGAAAATGAATCAATTTTATAGATTTTTGATTTTTTTCAAAAATTAATAACTTAATAACTTATAATAGGTTTATAAAGCCTTAAAGTCATTAAAAAATTAAAAAAACCAATAACTAAATTGGTTATTTGACATAAAATTAATAATATAAAGAAATAAAATGCTTTTTTGCTCTCAAATATATATTTATATTTCATAAAATTATAAATATATCATATATAAAAAGAATTTAAATTAAACGAATTATACTGGTGGAAGTGGTGCTAAACATAATTTTATACTACCTAAAGAAGCTACGTCATATTTAACAATTAAAGGTAAATCATTACCTAGATACATTTCTAAATGGGAACATAAAGGAGTACATTTAATAAAATGACTTAAACTTTTTAAAGAGAATTCACCTTGAATAACAACTGATTCCTCAGGTTTTGTTATAAATTCCATATTTCCAGATTGTTGTGACCTGTATATTTTAGAACTTGCAAAATTACCTTCACACGAAAATATTAGTTCATTACCAACTGACTTAATTTCAATTCTATCTGATATACCATTTAAATCTCTAATAATTTTTTGAAAATCAGAAGTTGGTAAATTAATTATTGCTGAATATTCAACATCCGGTACTACCATTTCTTCATTATCAGGTTCAATAAGTCTTAATTTCTGTGAATAACATTGTTTAATATCACCATTATCATATTGAAGACCCAAATGAGATACTATTCCATCATGATAATCACTTTTTTCAATATACATGGATAATGTATCATCATTAGACATAGTAGATATAACTTTAAATAAATGAATCGTATTTGCACATACAATAATTTTATTTGGAATACAATTAAATAATTCAAATTGTCTAGAATGTAATACAACATTCACCAATATTGTATGAGTTTTGTCAAAATTAATGATTTTCATACCATGTTCGCTAAAAGTTATTGTTGCATCAGTAAGTATATCTTTAATAGCAGTTATCATATTTCTAATAGGTTGAATTTGAACTGTTTTTATTGTAAGTACATTATTATCCTCGTTCATAATATGGATTTATATAAATAAATGTTTATATATAGTTTTTCATAATTATTTTTATAATTAATAATATAATAAATATAAATTCGGTTTTTTTAATATTCAATTTTTATATATGCATACAAGAACATTATTTAATAATTTAGTTGAAATATTAAAATATTACAAAACTCTTGAATACAAAGTATATTCATTTGAAGAGATAAAATTAAATAATGTTTTATGTAACATAGAAATATATTTTAACTTAAAATTATTAATTATTAAATGTAAAAACATTTTTGTAATATACAACGAGCAATATAACTATAAAAGTAAATATATAGTGCATCATTTTTTCTTTAACAATTTTGATGAGATTCCAATCAAATTATATGATATTTATTCTAATTATAGTTTTTTTGATGGGGTGTTAATGACAAGTATGGAAAAACAAAAAAGAATAACAGAAAGTAAGTTCTTTGGTAGTGATTTTGATAAATGTTCCGTTTGTTATGATTGCACCAATGAAATAACAACATGTAATCATTGTCTTTGTTTAAATTGTAGAGAAAATATGTTATCTAGACAAAACTATTTTTGTCCTATTTGTAGGAAAGACAATGTACTTCAATATTACAATAATAAAGTAAGTAATTGTTATAATAATAAATATCCAGAATTGAATCAAATATTAAACCTTGAAATTCTTCAAAATATAGACGAAAATATTATTCAATTTGATATAGATGCTAGTCCTGAATTCCAAATGTTAATGGCGAGAGAAATGATTAATTTTAACATAAATCATACATTAGTAATGACTTTTTATATTGCGAACAAAATATATCAAAATAAAATGATTCTTGCTATTATGTTTGGTACAACTATTGTATTTTATTACTCTTTAGGTTATACAAATAGTTCGTGTTTAAGTTGCGATGATATAATATAAATAATATAATAATGTCATTTATTTACTTATTAATTATATTTTTAAACAATAATTGTAATTCATTTATAACTAATATGATAAAAAATATAAATATAGATCAAAAAATTATTTCAATAACACCTGGAGGTTTCAAAGGATTTTATACTTTAGGAATATGTCACTACCTAAAAGATAATTATGATTTGAGTGAATTTATATATTCAGGTGCATCTGCTGGTTCTTGGAATGCATTATTTCTTTCATTTAATGGAAATAATAAAGATTTTTTAAATAACATTTTTGATATAGAAATAAAAAAAAAGAAAACTTTAAAGTACATTCAAAAAGATATGAAACGGAATATACTAAAAAATTATAATCAATTTGATTTTAACATTGATAAATTGTATATAGGAGTAAGTTATATCGACAAATGTAAATTTATATCAAAAATTTATAACGAATTTGAATCTTTAGAGGATGTCTTAGATTGTTGTATTGCTAGTTCTCACATTCCATTTGTAACTGGCGGATTAACTTATTATTACAAAGATAAATTAACATTTGATGGAGGGTTTGGAAGAAATGGAATATTAAATACTACAAATACATTTTTAATTTCTCCCAATATTTGGGATTCAGATATTATTTTAAATGAAAGTGAATTGAATATTAAAAAGAAAAAACTACCTACTATAGAAAGGTTAGAACATTTATATTATCTCGGATACGAAGATAGTTTTAAAAATAGAGAGAAAATAAATGATTTTTTTTATAATTTAAATAAATAGTGCTTATAATAATAATATGAAAATTTTTAATTATTTTTTTGTAATGTTTCACACTCTTTCAAAAGAAAGAATAAATTTTTCATTAAGATGTTCAGAATATAATGAATTATTAAATGGAACAGTTTATCAAACAATATATGATTATAATAAAATGGAGAGAATCGATGATAGTAATCCAAAAATGATTAATGAATTTGATTATTATAATGTTACGAGACATGCTCTTAAGTATGGTGCATATACAAATCATTTACCAAGAGATGATTTTAAAGAAAGTAAAAATAAAAAGCGCAGAATAAAAAGGCCAAATAAAAAAAAATATATAGAAGATGCAATGAAAAAAATAAATAAAAAAGAAGATTTAAAAAAAAAAGATAAACCTATTGTTTTTTTAGTATCACCAGAGCAATTACATTATTATAAGGTATATAACAAGACAATGAATAGGAATAAACAAAAAGAAATAGAAGAAAAAAATAATAATAAAAACAGTACAAAAAAATTGGCAGATGATTTTGATGATGATGAATACTATATATGGTTTTAGTTGAATTATATTATATTTAATTTTACTATTATAACGTAAAATTAAATTAAGAATAATTAAGAATAATAAATTACCACTTATTTTTTAGAAGACGATCATAATATATTTCACACATATGATCGCTAATTCTCCAACAATTAAATAGAGAAAATTCCCACCAACCATTATAAGAATAATTTGGGAAATATTTATAAGTATCTTCAAATAATCTTATTGTATTTCCAACATGTTTATAATTAAACATTGGAGCTGCTGTAACTAAATCTCTATGATTACTTACTCTATAATGAATTAAATTTTCTTTTTTGTCAAATGATTCTTTCCAATCATAATTTCCTACTCTAGGACTTGCAAATGATACAACAGTTACTTTATTTTCTATTTCATGAGATAACATATATCCAAAAAGTGTGCATAATGCACCACCTAAACTATGACCAGTTGTATAAATATCGTAATCTTTATATTCCTCATTTTCTAATGCTTCTTTTAATACCAATAATATTTCGTCATAACTACTTTTGTTCGTTAATTGTTTGAAAAAACCAACATGAACATGGACATCACCTTTCTCTGATTGATATTTTGGTTCCAATTTATGTTTAAAGAATTGAAGATCATAATACCAATCTGATATTGATTCACTTCCTCTAAAAATAACATTAATTCTTTTCTTAGCATGACTAATAGTTATGCCACATTGTAAATCTGTACTCTTTTCTGTAACAAAATCTAATATTCTACCATGAGGCGAACTTTTTGCTATTTCATACAGGGCTTCTTTCCTTTCTTTATTTAATTTATCAAGTTTAGTTGATTCAGGATCTTCTTTTATTGAATTCAAGAATCCTTCTAAGTCTTCGCCTTCTTCCAATTCAAAATCTTTTCCATAATTATAAACTAACATAGTTAATCTTAATAGATCAACAATTTCAGAATGAGGTAAAATTTCACAAACCTCTTCTTCCAAACCATCTATCGTATCTTTAAGACTTACTGGCTCTAATGTTGGAAATAGGAACGAACCATCATTGTGTAATCCATAATCCTCTTTCTGTTTATCGCTTTCATTATCACTATCCTTGTCTTCCAAACCGTCGATTGTGTCTTTAACACTTACTGGTTCTAATGTTTCCTCTATCTGTTTATCGCTTTCATTATCACTACCCTCCATATATATATAAATAATGTAATATATTTATATTTATTTTTTATTAATAAGATAGTTAATATATAAAAAAAAGGAATTATATGGATTAAATAATACTGTTGATATGGAAACATAATTAGCTCCTTTATTTATATAATTTATATAATCATCATAACTTTGAACGCCTCCTCCTGCTATAATCTCACAATTCGGATACTTATGTTTTATATATGTTATAAGTTTATTAGTATAGGGAATTATATTTGGACCACTTAATCCTCCTTCTTTAATAGGTATTGTATTACTACAATGAAATTGTCTAAAACCTTGTTTGTAAAAATTGTCAATTGAGTCACAAGATATTAACGGTGATAACTTTAATATGCAATATTTTCTATCAATATTAATAAATCCTTGCAAACCATTACTAACCGTTTCTTTTTCTGCATTAGGACAACTTACATTTAATTCTACATTCATATCTTTAGGTATCTTTTGAATTATTTTCGGTATATCACTTGAATTTAGTATGGCTATACTATAAATGTTTTTTTTATCATAGTTTTTAACAGCCCAATCTATTCCTTTATTTCTTAATCCAATTTTGTTAATCCATCCTTTTTTTTCGAAAGAATATCTTAATGTTTTTAATATTTGGAGAAATAATCCATCTCTTTTTTCTAGCGTATAACTACCTTTTATAGAAATTGTATTTGGTAAATTTAAATAATTACCAAAAGGTGGTCCAATGATTAACATTTATATATAAAAACAAAAAATATTTATATTCATTCGTTTAAAATAAAATTAAATTTTGTTTCTATTTTTTAAATTATGGAAAAGGTTAGCGTTATAATTCCTACATATAATAGATTTAATTTTTTGTTAAACGCAATAAATTCAGCTTTTAATCAAACTTATAAAAATATAGAAGTTATAGTTGTTAATGATTGTTCTACTCAAGAAGAATACTATTCATATGATTTTAAAACAGAATTTGGAGAAAATTTTTATATTTTACATTTACCTAAAAATTCAAGAAAGATTTTTGGAAATATATGTGGTGGAGGGAACTCTAGAAATATTGGAATGATGTTAGCGTCTGGTGAATACATTGCTTTTTTAGATGATGATGATAATTTTTTACCCACTAAAATTGAAAAACAAATAGAAGCTATGAAAAATAGTAATTGCTCTATTTCATGTACAGAAGCTTATGGAGGCAAAGGACCATATAATCCTCTTTTGCAATATAGAAAATGGCATTATGAGGGTATATATTGGAATAGATTAATTACTATTTTCTCAAATAAAGATAAAAAAGACCTTTTGGAAAAAATGTATCAATCTGAAATAAACATTTGGGATGAAAGTTCAATTAAAGTACATAATTGCAATGTGTGTTCATCAGTTGTAATGAAAAAGGAATTAATAAAAAAAGCTGGTTATTTTCCTCTTAAAGGATATGCTGAAGATTGGGAATATTGGACTAAACTTTTTAAACATTCCAAATGCGTTTTCCTAAGAGAACCTTTAACATATATTGATATGAATCACGGTGATGGTAAAAATTATTAATGTATAAATATAATTAATATAGTTATACATTTTAGTTCTTTATTGTACTTCATAATGATCACCTACTTCAACTAACATTCCTACATACTTAGGTTGGGTTTTTCCATTATTTGCAACGGCTTCTTTATAGGAATCTAAATCAAATACTTCATTTGTCATTTCATTTAATGCATATGTTTCTCCTTTATAGTCTATTTCAGTTGCTACCCATTCTACAGGTTTTAAATTTAAATATTTATCTCCTGTTTTATCATTTTTAAAAGAAGGATACGAAGAGAAATTATTAGACTCAATCTTTCCATAACCATAACATACAATATTTTCATCCTTGTTTTTTTGTGAATATAATTCACAATCTATCGCTGTTTCTTTAATAGAATGTAAAATTTGATTTGTAATTTCATTTTTAATAAATGCAATTTCATATAAAGTTTCATCAGTAGTTACAGGTGTTTTGTTATCAATTCTACTTCGATCTCTATCTCTTAATTCTATGTTTTTGTCAGAAATTTTTTGTTCAGCACTTAGTGTTGACAAATATAAGAAAATTTTTATGGTTCTCAATTCTGCTGGTAAATCTTGATGACTACATATTCTCTTTGCTCTACCTATAACTTGATCAATTCTAACCATATGCCAATATGGTTCAACTATATGTACAAATCTTGTATTTTTTAAATTAATACCTTCTGCTCCTGATGCAGTAATCATAAATACTTTGATTATTTCTCCATTAAGATTATTTTTATTCATTTCATTTAGTTTAGATACTATATTGGATGGAACACCTTGATCCCAAGTCCCGTTATAAATATTACGGATAATTTCTTTCTCTTCTGCTGTTTCACTACCAGTATATAAAACAAATTTAGGTTTTCCATAATCATTTTTATTCTCAACTATTTCGTATTGATTTCCAATCTTTTTTATTTTGAATTCGGCGAATCCATTAGCTAAAAGTACTAGTCTTAAAATACCAATGCCTTCAATAGTTCTAAATTGACTATAAACTAAATGCAATCCAGAGTTTTCTATATCTGTTATATTTTCTAAAATTTTAGAAAATTTTGGACTATATGTATCTAATTTGGATGCACTTAGAAATTCACTTTCTCCATTTTCATTTTTACTGTCAAGCATTTTTAAAGTATTTTCAATTTGTTTGTTATAATCAATAATTTCTTCTTGTTTTTCATCTTCGTCATCTTCATCAATATAAGTATCAGTATTTCTTTTCTCTTTAAGAGTGATACCATTTATATCATCTTCTGTAATATCACTACCTTTTTTAGGAGGTTGAGGTCGAGTAATTGAGGATGGAAATGCAAAATTACAAGCAGCCCTTGAGAAAATTTTGTATGTAGAAGATATTTTTAGATCTTCATTATCTAATTTTTTGTTCATATTTCTTTTATTGGATCTTTCTTTATCAGCTTCTATTTTTCTAATTTTTTCATAAATAGCAAATTGATGTTTTGACATTTCAGTTCTAATAATATGATATTCTTTATTGTCATCCGTTTTTATAATTTTCGGTAATAATTTTTCTTGAGCACTTCTAAAATAAGAAGTTAAGCCTGTAATTCTTTTTTGAAATAATTCATTATTTTTAAAGGACCCAGAATCATTATCTATAAAATAGTTATTAAATTCATCTGCAATATCAGGCAAACATTTATTTAATTCTACTGTAATATCAGAGTCAGTTACAATAATTTTATTAGATTTTAGTATCTCTTGGATTGTTTTTTGAAAATCGGAATCGCTAATATTACCAGTGTTATCTAATTTTACACCATTATATTTTTTAAAAATTTCTCCAAAACCTCCTATCTTTTTAGTTATGTTATTTTTTTCTTTATTTTTAATTCTAGCAGTTCCCTTTGCAACTCCTCTTTTTTTAGTATTAATGAAACCATAAGGATTACGCGTTACTATTAAACTATTCTCTTTAAAATCAATATAATCATATGTTTTAAAATTATGCTTATCGAACATTTTTATAAAATCATATGTGTTTCTTTGTCCAGGTATTTTAAATTTCCAAGTTTTGATGTATCCTCGTAACATATTATATAGTATTGCAATTTCGTTAGGGTAATTAATAATTGGTGTTCCTGTTAAAAATATAATTCGTGCATTAGATGCAGACATAAGATAATCATATAATTTATATGATATAGATCCTTTGTTTTTTATTTTATTTACTACCCTACTAACAAAGTTATGAGCTTCATCGATAATAACAACACTATTGTCAAACGGATTTCTAGTTGAATTATCTGAATATTTATTTAATATTTTCATATTAAGACCATTGTAATTAATATCTATGTATTTGGATCGAATCATATAATTAAGTTGTTCATCAATATTGTTTTGATCAGAACTAGATAAATTAGTGAAGTTTGATTCTTTATTTACATTTACAAGCCAAGCCCCACCGTTGTTTTTAATATAATCAGTTGAAATATTTAATGCTTGTGATAATACGTTAATATATTCAGATTTTCCTTCTATAGATACAAACTCCCAGAATTGATTTTTTTTATATAATTCATCACCGCATTTCTTCAATTCACTAAAAAAATTCATTTTTAATGATGCTGGAGTCATGATGTATATTTGTTTATCATTTTTCATTCCTTCAGCTAGAGCAATAGAAGAACAAGTTTTACCAGAACCTAAACCATGATATAACAAAAGACCTCTATAAGGTGTATATAAATTAAAATAATCTAGAATAATTTTTTGATGGGTTAAAAGATTAAACTTAGGATTTTTTTCTAAATTACAACTAACTTTTGTTTTATCATTTTTTATATCTTCATAGTAGTTTTTAAGAAGTTGATTTATTTTTTGAATAAATAGTTTGCGATTATCCATGTAATAAGTAGAAGTTTTTATATTTAAAGGTTTCATTTTGGGTAATCTGTCTTTCATGGATGTATCATTAATAACAAATTCTGAAATATCTTCATTCTGAATAATAATTTTGTTATCTACCTTTTTTTTTCTCCCTCTTTTTTTCTTAACAGGTTCTTCTTGAAATTCTATTTTAGGCTTTTCAATAGTTTCTAATTCTTTTATTTGTTTTTTAGATTCATTATCGGGTTGTTGTTCTTCACTTTCATCCTTATCTTGAATTTCTTCGCCTTTTTCTTCAATAATAATTGAAGTATCTTTTTTTCTAATTTTATCTTCATCTTTTTTTTCTGCATTTATATCAGTTGGAATAAATGTTTTTTGAGACATAATTTTTCTTTCAATTGGAACTTGAAAAGCATTTTTATTTTTTAATCTTTCAATTATCATTGCTCTATTTAAATCGTAATCGGCTCTCTTATCAATAATTTTCATTCTTTTTTCTTGTTCTTTATTTTCTTTTTCTATATTTTCTGATGTTTTATTAGTCTCATCATCTAACTTTGTATTTTCATCAAAAATTTGATTATTAATATCACTATTTTTCTCTTGACCTTTAAATTCTATAAAAACATCTATTTTTTTAGCCGGATTTGGTCTATTTTTTAATGCATCTAATGGTCTAAATGGATTATTCATTACAATTATTGTATATAGTTATTATATAAAATAATTTAATTACTTTAAATGCAAAATTTTAAAAATTATTAATATTTTCAATCGCTGAATTACAAGCAATTTGTTCTGCTTTCTTTTTTATTTTATGTGTTCCTTCACCTAAAAATATAAATACTTTTTTCTGAATACTCATATGTTGATGTATATCTGCATAACTTTTAAATGTATTAATATTTATCGATTCAAAATGTTTTAAACCTATTGGTGTTTGACCTAAACATAAATAAACTCCCATGTTATATCCATTATCTTGATTATATTCACTTATTTCCATATAATAAGGAGTAGTTTTGAACTCTTTTTGTATTTTAACTTGTAAAATGTTTTTATAATTATCGTCATTTTTCACTAATTCTATCCAATCTACATGCTTTTCAAATACATTTTCAACAAATATTTGAACCATTTGAAAGCCTGGACCAGTGCAGAATATATTATTAAACCACCCATGCTCATCTTTTATTTCTGTTTTATTAAAATCTAAAAATAATGCCCCAATAAAAGATTCAAATAAACATCCTAATTTCTTCAAATTTGTCCTTGTTTGCTTACTTTCTGTATGTTTTGACAATATTAACCATTTATGTAATCCCATTTCGTAAGCAATTTTTCCTATCGCTTCATTTTTTACTAATGCTATTTTCTTCTCTGTCATAAATCCTTCATTTTCCTTTGGAAACCTTCTATATAAATAATATTTAGTAATACACTCTAATACACCATCTCCTACAAATTCTAACCTTTCATTTGATTTAGTGTGCAATGGCAAACAATTATTAGGAGTATCAACTATATGTATATTGTTATTTTCATTCTCTAATTCAGGTCTCTTTACATAAGATTTATGTACAAATGCACGTTTATATAATTTAAAATTTTTAATTTTATATTCAATACCATATTTTTTTAATATTTGCGTTATTTCATCTTCTGTTATTTCAACATTGTAAGGATTAAACGGGTCGAAAATATATTTTTCAATTCCATTTTGATCCTTTTCAATGCGTATGTCTTCTTCGTTATTCATGTTGTTCATATTATTATTCATATTATTTTTGGAATAATATGAATCTATGTATTTATAATGTTTATTCTTTTAAGTATTTTTAATAAATAATAAATGATATACAATAAAATAAAATATTTAGTAAATATATAATATGGTTCTTTCAACAACTAAACGCACTTCTTCTTTAGATAGTATTGTAAATCGCGACCAAGGTGGTGGTTCAAAAAAAGCTGGGTTACCTAAGATTGTAGGCCGTGATTCTTGGACCTCTATACACTTTACTGAAAGAGGTACATCTCAATTTTTAAAAAGTTTAGTACTTACTAAAACAGTATCTAGACAATCAAGACCTATTCACGTTCGCCCAAGTGAATACAGACCAAAAGCTAACCAAAAATTCAGTATGCTTTAATTGGCTAACAAAATGTAAATAATAATAATATTTTTTGTAATACTATTATTATTCTGAATATAAAACTATTTAAAAATGTTTTTTAATAATTATAAATGAAAATTCATGTTGATGTTCGAGAAAAATATTTAATAAATGAAATTGAAAATGATCCGATATTTAATCATGAATTAATAAAAAAACAATTGGATTTAGGAGATATTATTATTTACGACAACGATGATAACATTAAATTATTAATTGAGAGAAAAACTATTTCTGATTTAACATCCAGTATAAAAGATGGAAGGTATAATGAACAAAGTCTTCGTTTAAATAGCTTTGATATTCATAATCACAATATTATTTATTTAATTGAAGGAAATTTTAATTTTAATAAAGATATCAATATGATTTATTCAGCAATGATATCCTTGTTATATCATAAGGGATTTAGCATTTGGCAAAGTGATAATGTACAATCTACAAAAGATATTATAAAAAGAATGGCTTCTAAAATTGAAAAAGAATTGCCCAAAAAGCAAAGTTTTTACTCTTTAGATAATAATGTTATTAATAAAGAATACATTGATTGTATTAAATTATCCAAAAAAGAAAATATCACCAAAGATAATATTCATGAAATTATGTTATCTCAAATTCCTAATGTTAGCACAAGTTTAGCTAGAATAATTCTTCAAAAACATAATAATATTTTTCAGTTAAAAGAGTCTTTAGAAGCTGATGAAGATTGTTTAAACTCAATTAAATATGTTATGTCAAATGGAAAAGAGAGAAAAATTAGTAGTCTAGCAATAAACAGCATCAAAAACCTATTGGTTTAGATATTTTATGTATATTTTTATTTAATATATTTTTTTATTAACCCATGTTATATGAATACATATAGTATTTTAATTAACTTATTCACATTATTTTGTATTGTGAATGTAATCTTTTGGGGATTTTTCTCTCATTCTCAACACTGCAAATTAGCTGCAAAAATGGGAGTTAGTAAATGTCCTCCTCATTGGATCCATGTATATGTAATGGCACCTGTGTTTTTATTTTTAGGTTTGTACTCTCATCAAGGTAGTGCAGGTTTGTTTTAATTCTATTATTTAATAATATAAATATTATAAATCATAATTGGTAATTTATAATATTCTGTAAATAGATCTTAAAAAAATTATTTTTAACTTAAAATATCTTTAGGAGGTTCAAATTGTGTTGGAACATCTTCATGGTACGTTCCTTTAGGTGTTATTAAATTTGGTTTTTTAACTTCTCTTCCTTTGTATTTACCAGAATCAACTGCATTTTGTGTATATTCTACACCTCCCCAATTTTTATCCATTGGATTAGCACTAAATTTACCATTTATAGTTGAATCGTGTATATTATCAATAGATGTAAATTGCCCCATATGTAGATTATGAGGATCAAAACTAGCATAATTTCCTTGGTTATAAGGTTTTCTATCACGAGTAGCATCTAAAGGTATAATATCGCCTCTACTGTCTCTTTTTAACTTATCTAATATATTATTTGATTGTTGCATTCCACCTTGCATATCAAAGGGACTTGGTCTCATTCTATATACTTCTTCACCTTGTGTATTAATTTCACTTTGTAAAAATAAAACAGGACATTTTTTTCCTTTTGATCTTTCTACCTCTAAATAATTTATATATTCATCTAAACTATTAAATATTTTTGGGTTTTTTCCTTTCTCTCTGGGTGCGTCAGTTTTTAATAATAATAATTTATTTCCTTTTTTAATTAACATATTAGGACATTCCGTATTTTCATTATGAAAATTTTCTCTATCTTCTGGTCTGCTTCCAGGAATTTCTCTATTATTTACTAAAAATGCAAATCCTAGTATAAATATTATGATTAACAAGATCTTAAAAATTTTAGTCATAGTTATATATTTTAATGTTAGAAATATATTTTTCTTAAATTTAAATATAGTTATAATATATATAGTTATGAATAAAATTACTGAAGCTGGAGTAGTACATGCACAATGGTGTGGCCATTGCAAAAGTATGATTGATGATTGGAATAAATTTGCAGGTAAGGGACAACATGGTGGTATCCAAATAAAAACATATGATGAAAGTGATAAAAAACATGAATCTGATGGTATTAAGGCTGATGGTTTTCCAACTTTCTATTCAAAAGATGCAAGTGGTAATGTAAATACAAGTCATTCAGTAGAAAGAACTTTTGGTGGATTTGAAAAATGGTTTGATGAGATGTCTGGTGGAAGTGATGAGATGTCTGGTGGAAAGAAAAAAACAAAGAAAAAGAAAACAACTAAAACCACAAAAAAGAAAACTTCAAAAAAAAAGACCACAAAGAAAAAAACAGCAAAGAAGAAAACAGCAAAGAAGAAAACCACAAAGAAAAAAAATAAACTTTTTTTCGGTTTATTTTAAATCTTTTTAACTAACTACAAATTTTTATTAAGATATAATAATAATTTGTATAAAATTGAATAAAATTACACAAAATATATAAAAGAAAGATTACAAATATTAATAAAATGAAAATCCGAAAAATAACAAAATCATTTCGTTTATTTGACTTTAAAGCTTATGATGGGAAAGACATTAATGAAGGTTCAGATGATTTTGTTTATCCAAATCAAAAAAAATTTTATATTGAAATGATAGGTATAAATGAACTAGGTCAAAGTTGTTCTATTACTATTACAGATTATAAACCATTCTTTTATGTATTAGTTGATGACAATTGGGAAGAAGGTGAAGCAAAATCATTACAAAATCACATTAACTCGCAATTATCCAAAAGACTAGAACAATTTGTTACTGATGCTGAAATAATTGATTGTAATAAGCTTTATGGTTTTACTGCTGGTAAAAAAAGTAGATTTGTAAAACTAACATTCACCAATAACTATATTATGAATAAAGTAAAATCTATGTGGTATTCTTATAAAGAGGAAACAGATAGCGAAACCGGTGAAATTTATAATAATAGAGTTCAAACAAAATTTATTTATTTAGGTTGTGATTTAAAAATATACGAAGCTAATATACCGCCTTTATTAAGGTACCTTCATATTAACAATATAAGTCCATCTGGATGGATTTCTATACCAATAAAAGAAGTTCAAACAAATTATGTAAAAAATACTACTTGTAATTTTGAATATATCTGTAAGATTAAACAAATTGTTCCGTTACCAAACAAAGAAGCAATTGTTCCTTACAAAATAATGAGTTTTGATATTGAAGCTGGTTCAAGTCATGGTGATTTTCCAGTACCAGTTAAGACATATAAAAAATTAGCTACAAACATAATAGATATTTTTATAAAAAAAAGAAGCGACTTAAAATTAGATTCAGCTGTAAATATGTTTAAAAAAATTGTATTGAAAGCATTTTATGAAAATGAAAAAGCTATATCATTAAAATTAGAATCAATTGATAAAATTTATCCAAAAGAAATGCCAACTAAAGAAGAATTGATAAAAAAAATAGATTTTATATTAGAATATCCAATAATTGATTTTAAAAAGGAGTACAAGTCATCAGTAATAAAAATAAGTGACGCATTTGAAAAAATGGATAATTGTGAATCTGATGATGAATATGATAAAAATACAAAAAATAATTTGAATAAAAAAACCAGAGTTATTGATATGTTGTTAGAAAATACATATAAAAGAGATCAAGTAATAAATGAATTAAATAATATTTTGACTGGAATCCTTCCTGAGTTAGAAGGAGATCCAGTAACATTTATAGGTTCTACATTTATGAAATATGGTGAAAAAACTCCTTATTATAATCATTGTATTGTTTTAAATAAAAGTACTGAAATAGAAAACATTGATTTAGAGTGCTATGATACTGAAAAAGAGGTATTATTAGCTTGGAAAAACTTAATAGATAGAGAAAATCCAGACATAATCATAGGGTATAATATATTTGGTTTTGATTATGAGTTTATGTTTCAAAGAGCAGTTCAAAATAAATGTGAAAGGGAATTTTTAAAACTGTCTAGAACTAAAGATGAAATATGCGCAAAAATTAAAAATGAAAAAGTAGAATCTATTGAAAATACAAAAATTGCGATTGCAAGTGGTGAATATGATTTAAGGTATATAAATATGTTTGGTAGATTACAAATTGATATGTATGCATATTTTAGACGAGATTTTAATTTATCTTCATATAAATTAGATGATGTATCTGGACAGTATATTAGTGACGATATAAAGAAAATTGAGTTTAAAGACAACAAAACTTATCTATATACAAAAAATATAATTGGTTTAAATGTTGGTGATTTTATACATATTGAATTAGTTAGTTTTACAATAGATCATTATGATAATGGAAAAAAAATAAAGGTAATTGATATTCTTAAAGATATAGAAAAAGATGATAAAAAATATAATGTTTTAGTTGTGGAAGGTAAATATGAAATAAACGAAAACAATAAAAAAATAAAATGGGGGATGGCTAAGGATGATGTCACACCTCAAGATATTTTTAGACTTACAAAAGGAACAGATGAAGATAGATCAATAGTAGCAAAATATTGTATTCAGGATTGTAATTTAGTTCATTACTTAATGAATAAAATCGATGTTATAACTGGATATATTGAAATGGCTAGTATTTGTAGTGTTCCTATTAGTTATCTTGTTTTCAGAGGTCAGGGTATAAAATTAACAAGTTATGTTGCAAAAAAATGTAGAGAAAAGGATACTCTTATGCCGGATTTACAAAAACCAAAAAATGCAAGTGGTTATGAAGGAGCAATTGTTTTACCTCCAAAATGTGAAATGTACATGGATAATCCAGTAGCATGTGTTGATTACTCATCTTTATATCCATCATCAATGATAAGTCAAAACTATAGTCATGATAGTAAAGTTTGGACCAAAACATTTGATAATGACAATAATTTAATAAAAATTACAGGAGAAAAAGATGCTAATAATAATTTTATATATGATAATATTGATGGATATGAATATATAAATATTGAATTCGATATATTTGAATATAGAAGACCAAAAGATAATCCGAAAGCAAAAGCAGAGAAAACAAAAGTTGGAAAAAAAATATGTAGATGGGCACAACTTCCTAAAAATCAAAAATCTATTATGCCGTCAATATTAGAAGAATTATTAAAAGCAAGAAAAGATACAAGAAAAAAAATTAAAACTGAAAATGATCCATTTATGCAAAATATTCTGGATAAAAGACAATTAGGTTATAAAGTAACTGCTAATTCATTATATGGTCAATGTGGATCTAAAACATCTACATTTTACGAACAAGACGTTGCTGCATCTACTACTGCTACGGGTAGATCTATGATTATATATGGAAAAAGAATGATTGAAGAGCTTTATGGAGACCTAGAATATAAGACAAAAGATGGAAAAATTGTAAAAACGAATGCAGAATATATATATGGAGACACTGATTCGGTATTCTTTACATTCAATCTATGTGATCCTGAAACAAAAAATAAAATTGTAGGATATGATGCACTTAAATATACAATAGAAATAGCACAAGAAGCAGCAGAATTATGTTCAATGTTTCTAAAACCACCAATGTTTTTAGAATATGAAAAAACATTAATGCCTTTTATTTTATTATCAAAAAAAAGATATGTTGGAATGTTATATGAAGACAATCCAGATAAAGGTTATTTAAAATATATGGGATTATCTATAAAAAGAAGAGATTCTTGTGACTATTTAAAAGACACCTATGGAGAGATTATTAATATATTAATGAATGAGAGTAATATTGAAAGTGCTATAAAATATTTAAAAAATTCATTAAATAATTTGGCAGCTGGAAAAGTTAGCACAGACAAATTATTAATTACAAAAGCATTGAGGGGTTATTATAAAAATCCAGACCAGATTGCCCATCAAGTATTAGCAGAAAGAATAGGAAAAAGGGATCCAGGAAATAAACCAAAGCCTGGAGATAGAATGAGATATTTATTTTACGTAAATAATGATAAAAAGGCATTAAATGGTGAAAAAATTGAAACACCAGAATATATAAAAGATAATAAATTAAAAATCGATTATTCATATTATATTACAAATCAACTAATGAAACCATTACAACAATTATTTGGTTTAGCACTTGAAAAAATTTACATATCACAAAACAAAAAAGCAGCAATTAAAAATTATAAAGAAGAAATTTTAAAAATTGAAAAATTATGTAAAGATGATTTTGAATTATTTATAAAAAAAAAAGAAAAAATTTGCTCAAGTAAAATTAAATCGATCCTTTTTGACGAAATTTTAAGAAAAATAGAAAATGAAAAGTTAAATATGAGGTCAATTAAAAGTTATTTTTAAAATAAAAAAATAATTAAAATGTAAATTTTTTTTATATTTTAATTTTCGTTATTTTCTGTATTATTTGTAACTGTAGTAGTGCCAACTGTTGGAAATCCATATAAACTAGGAATATCAGCTACATATTCTATTGTATTAACAATGTTATTTTCTACCGAGTAGAAAGCATTATCTAGATTTATTGGTTGAAGTTCCATTGTATCATTATTAGATGAAGACGAAGGATCAAAACTATTGGATATATTAAAATCACTTTCAAAACTTAGATTTATATCATCATTGTTGTTATCTCGTGTTCTGGATACAGACCATATTACATGGTCATCTTCATCGTCACTATCTATAATTATTCTATTCCTACTATAATTCTTAGTTTTTATTTTTTTGACAAAAACATTTCTACATAATGGACATTTGTCGCAGTTTTTTTGATTGTCGTTTTGAAAGTGTTGAAATATGCAATCTATGCAAAATTTATGATTACAATTAGTAACCAAATAATTATTATTAGAGAATTCTTCTAAGCAAATAGGACAAGATTCAGATTCAACTTGTCTTTGAGGTATTTTATTGGTAACAAGGCCTTTATAACATAAGGTGTATTTTCCTGGTTTAAATATATTCTTCTCAAATGTATAATGTTCTATTGGATGATTAGGTATAAATAAATTAAAATCTATCCTAAGCTTAACTATTAATTCTAACAATTTTCTCATTTCTATTCTTTTTCCATAAATAACATTTTTACATAATTTTTTATACCTCTTAGAAGCGGTATCACCATACCACCACCTACAATCATTAGGTTTAACTATATAATTATTTTGTTTATCAATTTCATCTATCCTTTCATGTGTTGGTAATTTGACGTACAACCAATTATGTTCATTATTTTCATTATTAAGAATGGAAATTGCTAATTTATTTAGTTCTTGATTATTCATAATATTTTTATAAAAATTTAAATACATAAATTTTAAATCAATTTTATATTTTTTTACAAATGAGTTAATATTTAAATAACTTAAATATAAATTGACGGTAAATTAAAATGTTAAAAATTATTTTATTTTTAATGTATTTTTCTAGAATATCTGGATTTCGGTTTTCAAGTCCGTTAAGAAAAAGAAACATAATAAAAATGGAGGCAAGTGAATATTTCGAGCCAATAAAAGTGATTAACGAATTGAATAAAGAAGCTATAGGAGACACTTGGACTTATAGTAGATTGGTACAAGAAGTAAAAGATCATCATGTGGATGGAATTTCATTCATTAACGATGGTAATATTGCAGTATCTATTGATAATATTTCTCCTGATGGAATTTATCATGGATCGAATATTCATTATACAAAATTACTACCAGAAACACATGATTTATTAGTAAATTTACTAACTCAAAATAAGGTAGTATTTGATGTAATGAGTGAAACTGTAAAAAATAATGGTTTTTCAACAATGTTATCTCAATCTTTTTTTACAATCGGTTTATATTCAATTATTGTATTAGGTATAAATTTACTAATAAGAACAAATCCATATATTAAAAATAATATGCAAGGAGGACAAATAAATCAATTCAGTGATTATGGTAATTTGTTTAAAAATAATGATAACAAGATAATACCTCCACTAGATACAAAATTTGATGATGTTGCTGGTTGTGATGAAGCGAAGTTTGAATTAACAGAAACAGTAGATTTTTTAAAAAATCCATCAAAGTATAAAGATGCTGGAGCGAAAATTCCAAAAGGTATATTACTAGAAGGTCCTCCAGGGACTGGTAAAACCTTATTAGCTAAAGCAGTAGCTGGTGAAGCAGAAGTTCCATTTTTAAGTGCTAGTGGTTCTGAATTTATAGAAATGTTCGTAGGTGTAGGAGCATCAAGAGTCAGAAGTTTGTTTGATAAAGCAGCAGAATTATCTCCTTGTGTAATATTTATAGATGAAATTGATGCAGTGGGAAGAAAAAGAGGAGCAGGTATTGCAGGTGGTAATGATGAAAGAGAACAAACATTAAATGAAATATTAACAAGAATGGATGGTTTTGATACTATTGACGGGATTATAGTAATGGGTGCTACAAATAGAATTGATATATTAGATTCAGCATTAGTGAGACCAGGTAGATTTGATAGAAAAGTAACGGTATCATTACCAGATTATCAAGGAAGAATAGCTATATCAAAAGTTCATTTTAAAAACAAAAAATTACATCATAATTTTGATTTTGATGAAGTTGCTGCATTAACAAGCGGTTTTTCAGGAGCAGATTTGGCAAATTTAGCAAATGAAGCTGCTATATTGTCAGTTAGAAATAATAAAACAACAATTGATAAAGATATTTTATTTGATGCGTATGAAAAGATAACGCTAGGCTTAAGATCATATAATCAAGAACCTGATCCAAAAGTAACTGAATTAATATCATATCATGAAACAGGTCATGGATTATTGGTAAAAGTTTTTGATGAATTTTTTGATTTAAGAAAGATTACGATTGAAGCAAATAAGGCAGGTGCTGGTGGATATACTTTATTCACTGCGAAAGATTATTATTCAAAATATCCAACTAAAAAGTTTTGTTTAGCTCAGCTTGTAATAACATTAGGAGGAAGGGCTGCTGAAGTCTATTTAGGAAGAAAGAATTACGACCCAGAGAATATATCTAATCAAATATTTGAAGAATATTCTGATTTGGATGTAACAACAGGGGCTACGAATGATTTAGAACAAGCTTTTAATTTAGCGAAATTGTATATTACAAGATTTGGATTCTCCGAGGAGTTTAAAATTGATATTAAAGATAAAACATTACCATTTTTAGGAGAAGAATTAGGAAAAAACAGAAATGCAAATTTAGGAGGTAATGGCCTAAATTCAGAAATTAATTATTTGATTCAATATGCATTTGAGACTGCATTTGATTTGATTAACAAAAATGAGGAATTATTTTTAGAAATTATAGAATTACTTAAGAAAAAAAGAACTATTGGTATTATTGACATCAATGAATTGGAACTATAATGTATATGTTATTACCAAATCCTATAATTAAAAATATTATTACCGGAATAATAGCTCCTCACGGAATTACTGATTTAGTCCATGCAAAACAAAATAATCTGCTTCCTGAATTATACACAATAAATATTGTTTCTGTTTTAGGAGCGATTGGATTAGAACATAATGCTGAAACTCTTTTAAATGTTATTTTCTATGCAATTTCCGTATATCATTTTAGAAATGATATGCCAAAAATTAAAGACTGTAATCAAACCATCTTAAGTACATTAATGATTCTTTCTTTTTTTGTAATGAATCCAATCATTTTTTTATATTATATGGTGTTTATTCATGTTCCAAATCATTATTTAATGAGTTGGAACATGATGTCAAAAGATAAAAAATTAAGTGTTTTTATTATTAGTTTGACAACTTTGATATCTATGGTATTAGGAAATACGAAACTAATAGAATATGAAATAGTTGATACAATAGCAAAAGGATTGATTTTTAGTCATATCATATATGAAGAAGCATATATATTCAAAACCATTCCAATAGAAATGCCAGAAGAATAATTACGTATTTTTATTTATTTTTTTGTAAGGCTTTAGATATTATAGATTTTATAACTTATTATTTTTACAAAAATAAGGTAAAATATGGCAATATATGTCATATATGTTGGTTTAAAGGAAAAATTAATTTTTTTTGTACAATATAAATAAATAATTGGTAATAAAAGAAGACCATGTTTTGCAATTTGTGTTTTATAATTTTTAAAATGTGAAAAATAAGCAATAAAACAAATAAAAGAAAGACTAGAAAATAAAAATGCTATAAAGAATGTTTCATTATTATTTATCTCGAAAGATAATGCTATTGCTAAAAAAGTCACATAACTTAGCGCAAATACTGATTTTAATCTTTCTCTTAAATTAAATGTATATTCACCTTTGAAAATTTTTGTAAAATCAAATAAAAAATCAGCAAATAATACATGAATAAAATATAGACTAATTAAAATTTTTGTTATGTTTTTCATTTATAAATAATAATAATATTATTTATTTTCTAATTTTTTTAATAGTCTTTTATTTTCTCGCGTTAATGCTTTTTTTTCATTTTCCAAATCAGAAATATCTTTTAAGAGTTTGTCTATCGAATAAAATGGATCTATTATATTTATTTTCTTTTTTTGCAGTAATTTATCATTCACATTATACATATCTGAAAATGCATAAATAATTAAATCAGAATCAATTATAAATGGGTTATAATTGTTTTGATATTTATAACTAATTATATTTTTATGATACTCTTCTTTCGAAGGAGGATCCTTTAAATTCCATTCTACTAATGTTTTAATGTCAATTACCTCCTTTAATTGTTCAATTAAATCATACTTAATTGAAAAGTATGCTAGGGACCGAGAAATCATACCTCTTGAATATAGAGTTGGTATAAACTTTTTTGTTTTTTTATTTATTATCATCATATATCCTGTCTTTACAAATATTTCTTTTCCTGTAATTTCATTTCCAAGTGTATCAACAAAATGATCTGAATAATTATCTACATAATCTTCGTGACTTATATATTTAAAATTTTGTCTTTGTGAATTTAATTTGGTGTTACATAAATATAAATTATGTAAATCAGATTTCATTTGAGCTTTATTTATATTATTTTTAAATAGGCTTTGAGGAAATATATGTTCAATATTTTTATCTAATGTATTATCACCATATATATCTATAAAATCTATTTCTGTATGCATTATATCTTTTGCTTTTTCATAAGATAAAGCCTTAAAATTATGATTTATTTGTAAATTAATATCTTTTCTAATTTTACTAGGTTGAACACTTTGCAATATGTGATTACTTATATAACTAAATACTCTTTTCATATATAGAACTAACAGGATTATTTTTATCATTATAATATATATATGAAATTTTATAATAATTATAACGGTATTTACCTTTTTATTTTATTATTCATTTTATGGGCAATCAACATGGGTCGTATATGTTCTTGTGATAACCCAGATCCCAGGTGTGTCAGGCAAGAATTCTACGGAGTACAGTTAAATCACTTTTTCTTATTTTTAATTTTAGGATTTATTTTTCCTTCTTTCTTTTTTATATTAATGTTATTAGGTTTAACTTGGGAAATTTTTGAATATTTTCTCGAATTTTATGAAAAAATTACCATGGAGGTTATTGGTGGTTGTTTGGCAAAAGCACCTATCAATCACAATGAAAAAAACAATAGACCTTCTAAATATATAGTTTATAGAGACATTCCTAAGTATATGAATCCTATTGATAAATTTTTTGGTATTGAAAATTCTAAAAAACATACATGGCATGGATCAGTTGCTGAATTAATACCAAATTTTCTCGGATTTTTAACTGGATATTCTATTAATAAATTGTTGATTTGAATATTTTCTTAACTTTTTGTTATTAATATAATACTCATTTTATAATATTAATATACTGTAAATTATAAATTTGGCACATCTATTAATGCAGTTTCTTCTGGACTGAAAAAATAACGTTTGTTTCTTAATTTTTCTTCATCAAAGTGCCTAAATAAAAATTCTGTAATAATACATAATCCAGTTTTTCTTATACTTTGTTTTAATTCTTGCTTATTATAATAGTATTCGTGTTTATTAGCAGCAGATGATTCCTTTTCATTTATTCCCTGACAGTTTCCTATATTTAATAAACATTTTAGCTTTCTAATTGTATCTTCCTTATTTGCATTTTTACAAACAGATCCTTTATTTTTATATTTTGAAGTAAATTCTTTTGTTTTAAATAATACCGATTCATTTTTAAACAATTGCATAAAACCAATTACAGGATGTATATTTTCTCGACTTACTCCTAATTTTCTATATACCAAAGGAATATATTCATTATACTCTTCTCCATCAATCATATTAAATAAACCTTCATTCGATATATATAAATTATTAATATTATCATCAGAATCATTTTTTAAAATCACTGCAAATTCGTTAGAGTTTTTATAGATCATTCTTTTCTCGAAATATTTTAAAATATTTTCTTCAACATCATTTAATTTTTCAGTTTTATTATAAATTCCATTTAATAATATCAATCTAATTTTTAAACTACTGCAATCCAAATAATGTTGCAACGTATATTCTTTGAAATTCTCTTTTGTTAAATTGTGTTTCTCAAATAAAAAGTATTTTAGTTCTGTGCTTTTCAATTCAGTATACCAATCAGCATTAGATTCTATTTTATTAGAATCAATATTCTCTTCCAAACAATTATTTACAATATCCTCAATTTTATTTAAATAATACTCATAATCTTCTATTCTTGACAAATTGTTATCATCCAACTCTTTAATTTTGAATTTTTTATTTCCTATTACTTCTATGTTAAGTCTATCTGGTTTATAATCTAAATTATTTATTCTTTCAAATGTAGTAGCTTCATTATCTTCAATTTCAATTGGTTGAAATAAATAGAAATCACCTTTATTTATTATATATCCTCTTCTACCAAAATTATCGATTACATTTAAATTATTAATAAATAAAGTTAGACTATATAATATTTGTTCTCTCGGATAATTTCTATTTAAATTTATTTCATTAATCAATTCGTCTTTTTTATAAAATGCTTTTTCTTTAAAAAGTTGTTTTATCCTTTTTATTATCATATCAAAATTTGTCTCTGCAAAGAAACTATTGTAACTTTGATTATTAATTTCATTAATATTTATTTTTTCATTGTTTGCGCATTCAAAATTACAATTATCCATATAATCGCAAATCGAAGAATACGGTTTATTTCCAACAGTATATTTTATCTTCTTACCGTTTGATAATTCAATATTAACAACATTATTTACAGAAAATTCTTTGAACTTTTCTATTGAAAAATTTGTTTGAGTTATATTAAGATTACAATCTATCGCATTTTTTTTTAATAAACGAGTAACTTGACCAATTTGTTTTGCTTTTTTCTCAGCTAATCTATACAAATACATATCCGCTGGTTCTATCTTTTTCTCCTTTTCTTCCAAAACATTCATTGCGTACATATAAATTTCTACATTCCTTTCTTCAAATGGTAGAGAACAATGACTTAAATTACGAACTCCCCTACCAATAATTTGTTCAATTCTATTTAAATTATACCATGGTTCCATTATATGAACTTGTCTTATGTTTTTAAAATCTAAACCTTCGGATGCAGCCTTAGAAATGATTACAACCTTGATTTGTGAGCCATCAAGATTATTTGGATTAGTTACCATTTTCATATCTTCCGCATTATTATGAGAGAAATTTACATCACCTGTTACTAAAACATACTGTGCCGGTCTAAATTTAATATTTTTAAGATCTTTTTTTGGTTTCATATGTATTGAGTCGATTGGATCGGTAGGCGGGTCTTTAAATAATGGTTTTGATAATGAGGATGAACTATATCTTGTAAAGCCTAATTCTTCTAATGCTAATGCAATAGGAATGACCCCACCTTCAATATACATACTGTATATTAATATAATACCTTTTGATTTCATAACATTATTACAAATATTTGAAATTTTAGAACTATATGATGGAAGAACGGTTTTCGAGAAAATTCTACCATAATTTGACAATATTTCAGGTTTATATTCATAATTAAATTTAATTGGTTTAATTCCATCCATTTTTGTTTCAAAATTCATTATCCTCCTAAGACCATTTTTACCAACTATATCCATGTTATTAAGATTGTAAATCTTAGATTTTATTAAATCTTTATCAAGGGTCGAGTAATCTTTATCAAATAAATCTTCTATTTCCATTTTTGGATAAACTATATTTAAAGATTCTAATGGTTTTTGTAATAAACTATAACCAAACGATTCTAGGTTCTCGAAATTTGGTAATTTTTCGTTTTGTGTGTTATTTTTTAGGTTTTGTATTATTATATTATAAGCTTTCTTTTGATATTCACCCATATCTACCATATACAAAGGTAGATTAGTTTCAAAATCTAAATTACTATCATTTAATTGAGTATTAGGATATTTTTCCTTTTTTAAAACATTTTCTGGAGAAAATTCATTAGGATAAATTCTAAAAGGAAAAGAGTATGGGTTCTCTCCTTGTATATATGAAACATATCCAATTAATTTTCTTTGCAATAGTTCTTCTCCTGATTCTGAGTTCTCATTTTCAGCTTTTTTAAATGTACCATCTGAATTAAAAACATCTGATTCTTTAATTATACCTCTTTTATCATTTAAATTGAGAAGATTTGTAATCCATATTATTTCTTTATAGGTGTTATACATTGGTGTAGCAGACAATAGAACCAATTTCATATTATTAGCATACTTTGCAGCTTTCATTAATAAATAAACAGTCTGTTTTCTTTCAATATTATCATCTGCAATTCGAATATTATGAACTTCATCAATAATAATTAAACGATTATTAAAATATTTTTGAATCAAAGAAATCTGAATATTTTCGATTTGTTTTTTGGTGTAGCCTGAATTTTCATTAATATTAATAAGACGGCTGATAAAATTAGAAAATCCAATGTACCCCATAAAATTATAATTAGTTGAAATAATATTATTGATCTGTTTAATAATTTGCTTTTTAGTCAATTGCTTACTATTCATAGGATTTATTTCAGAAATTAAAGCATTGCCTACACATGTATTTAAAGTCCATATACCGTTATTGTTTTGTAATTTATTTGGATCAAATAATTGCAGTTTAAAATTGGATTGAACATTTGGACTTGCAATAATAATTATTTGTTGATTAGATGTATTGGTGTATTTATAATAATTCCTTGTCTCTTCTGCTATACCAATAGCACTACAGGTTTTACCAGTACCTACACTGTGAAATAATAATAAACTATTATAAGGGGTGTAAGAAGACAAGAAATTTTTTATAAAATTCTGATGAGGCATTAATTCAAAATCAGCATTACACAATAACTCACTTTGTTCTTTAATATCAAACATTTTGTCTTCATATTTATGATCATAAAATTCCTTTTTTTTTGCAATTTTAATGCTAAACTTAGGATCATCTAAATCTGGATATAAAAAATCAGGATTTTCATTTTCTTTATAATTTTCGAATGATTTTTTCTCAAGAGCTAATAAAAATTTATTGTAATCTTTATATTCTGATTGTAATATTCTTTCTTGACTATTATCAAATTCAAAGACATTCGATAAATCTTTATTTAATATAATTTTATCAATATTTGTGTTTTCAAAAAGATCATCCTCCTCCAATTCTTCTTGTTTTGATACTATTTTCTCAATTTTTTGAATATCTTCTTCATCAATCTTATCCTCCTTTATTTCCTCTTCTTTTTTCTCAATATTATCAATATTTTTTTGAAAAGACCTTTGTAAATCTAAAATACCTTCTATATCCATATCTTCATTATGAATTCCGTTTATTAAATTATCTTTACTAATAAGCTTCCCTGTATTTTTCTTAAAAGGTTTGTTTAAAAGTTTATAATAGAGTTCTTTAATAAATATAATATTACATTGATTATAATGATCTGCATTAAATTTATTATCTTTATTATAGAGAAAATCTTCGTCAATAAAGGGTTCATCTTTGAATTCATTTAAATTTAATTTTTCAATACAATTTTTTTTAGGTCTTCCTTTAGCTTTTTTGAATTCTATTTCTGCTTTTTTTGCTACATTTAATACATCTTCATTTTCATTCATTTTATCTTTTGATTTGTCGTCATTACTGCTATATAAATAATTATTAGTGAATTCTTCACCAACGACACCAGCAAAATTTTTTTTGTTTGTTAAGTAAATATTATCATCTTCCATAATTAGATTATATGTATATATTATTTACATATAATTAAACACTAAACAAAAAATAATTATTAATTATTTCATTTACCTTTGCTAATAAATTGATTTTTTCTAAATTATAATACCTAATACAATCTTTACAATTTTCAAAAGTCTTCCATTCCATCTTACTAACTTCTGATTTCTGATATTTACTAGTATCCAAGGAATCTTCATAATTCATATTTGCAACGTAATACTTATGCTTATAGGATTTATAATTTGAACCAGTGAAAATCTCTTCAAATGGAAATAAATTATTTATATTCGTAAGTAAATTTGTTTCATAACCAGTTTCTTCATTAAATTCTCTAATAGCACAATCATAATCCTTTTCCATATAATTTCTTCTTCCCTTAGGAAACCCCCATTCAGGTTCATCCCATCCCTTTTCAGCTATAATCTCATCTAATAAAGTTTTTAAATTATAAAATTCATCATTTGTTTTTACACCTTTTAGTAGTGCATTAAAACGTTCTTTAGATGTATTTTCTTCTGATTTATATTTGCATAAATTATTTGTTCCCCAAAGATTATTCCATAATGTATCAAAATTTTGTTCTAATAATATTTTTTTTTCGTATGATGTCATCTGTCTTAACATATTTAGTATATATTCTTTGTTTATAAGTGAATATTTTCCTCTTAAAAAATCAATAAAACCTAATGTATCTTTTCTTCTTATTAATAAATATTCAATCTTACACTCTTCATTCACTCTAAATGCAATTATACCTATACTAGTTATTGGTATTTTACACTGATGAAAAACGTGCCCATTTTTTCCACAATTATTACAATAATTTATTTCATTCATTTGTTAAAATTATAAAAGATAAATCTTTATATAATTATAATGAATAATAAATCCGAATATTGGGGACCTCATTATTGGTTTTTTTTACAAACTGTTGCTGAAACCTATCCAAAATATCCTAATGATGTTACAAAAAAAAAATTTTATGAATTAATAATTAACATGCCGTTATTTATTCCCGAAGAAAAAATTGGAAATGAATTTGCTAAAATTTTAGATAAATATCCAGTTACGCCATATTTAGATAATAGGGATTCATTTAAGAAGTGGATTCATTTTATACATAATAAAATTAATCAAAAGTTAGGAAAAAAACCAATTTCTTATGCTTATTCGAGAAAAAAATACATGGATAATTTTAAACCTAAAGTTGTTTATCTTCATGAAAAATTAAAAGTAAATAAAAATTATCTTTACTCAAGTTTTATTATATTTGGAATTTTAATATTATTATTTAATCAATAATATATATATGAAATTAGAATTATTTTTATTAGCATTAACATATTTTATAGTGGGAAATATACACAATGAAGGCCAATATTTAAAAATGATTTATGATAACAAGAAATATTTTCACATGGCTGGAGTTATTCTCGGTGCAATTGTTATATATTGGTTATTAAAAAAAAATCCTCATAAAACAGGTGAAATTATTAAAACTTCAAATGAATATATTAAATATTTACCTGTTGATAAAGATACTAGTTCTATATTGACTCCTATATTTGATATAACAAGTAAAGGATATAGTAATGGTTTAATATCAGGTGGTAATAATCATAATGTTGATAATTTAGCAGAACAAAGAATAAAAAATTCTGGAATTAAACAGGGTACAAAAAGATCTGTAAGCGAAACAAAAAAAAAATATGTAGCTTCTAATCAAAACTGGAAATGTGGAGATTGTACAAAGCAACTTAATGCATGGTTTGAAATTGATCATAAAATTCGACTAGAACATGGTGGTAGCAATCATATAGATAATTTGGTTGCTTTATGTAGAGAATGTCATGGAAAAAAAACTACAATTGAAAACTTATAATTATTTTTAATTTATAAATATAATTATATTATAAGATGAGTACTGAAAATGAAGAGAATAATAAAAGTATGATAAAAGGATTAGATAAAAGATTTGAATATTTGGGTATTGCTTTAATCGTTGTAGTATTTTTAGCAGTTGTTGTTTATGGAATCGTTATTTCAATTCAATATAATTTTTCACAGATTTTCCAGAAAATATTTAGTTTATTTGGAATTAATTCTGATTCTGGAAATGAAATTTTAATTATATCTCTAATTTTGTTATCTTTAATAACTAATATTTTTTTAACCTCTGATTTAAACTTTAATATAACAGAATCAGAGAAAAATTACTTAATCATTTCTTTGATTTTTATTTCAGCTATACCCTTATTTATCTTATTTTTCTCATCCACAGGCTTATCAATTTTTAAAATAAATATGATGCAATCAAAATTCAATTATGGTATTATTCCTTTATTAATTTTTTTAATAGCTAATTCTTCACTAGAGTTAGACAATCGATCTATTACTGACAATAGTAATCAGGTATCATTTTTAATTACCGTATTTACACTTATTTTATTTTTACTTTCTCTATATTTTAAAGACTTAAAATCAATATTTACAATACCTGGTGGATTATTTATTGCTTTAATGGTTATGACTCTACCTTTAATCGATAAATTTGTATTAAATTATATTGGTTTTGAAGAAAAACAATTCTTTATTTTTTCAGGAGTTATAGCCCTTGTTCTATTTTTAATATTCGCTGGTGTTCTTTTTGATTTTAAGAGCTTTCCAAATCTTTACAACGTTGTAGATAATTTGAGAAAGGATTATATTTTTAGTTCCAATGTTATATTTTATTTGGTATTGATTGTATTAATTCCTATACTAGGTACTAGATATTTTTTAATTGAGAAGGATGAAACAACTGCTGAAGAACAATTTGCAATATTAAAGGATGTTGCTATATTTGTATTTCCAGTAGTTCTTCTAATGTTGTTTGGAACAAATATATTTAATTCAAATAATTCAGGTTTAGGTGTAATGTTTTATTCAATTATTACAATTGGTTTTATATTTTTATACTTGTATTTAATTTCTATTTTAAGTGATGACCAGAAAGATTTATTAAATTACATTTCAGGATTACTAATTATTTTATCAGTAGTATTATTTTTAGCATTGTTTGTATTAATGACTGGAAATTATATGGCCTCATTAGAAGGCGTACCTGGTATAATTGCATATTTAATATTTTACATTCCTTGTTTAATTATAGATTTAATAAACTTCATCAGAAAAGAATTCAGTTTGGTCACTCCTACAATAGGTATAGTATTTATTCTTGAAATATTTGTAATATTAGGATATTTGTATTTGCCAAAGTTATTTAATGATATGACACAACTTAGTGGAATAGATTTAGTAAAAGAACCAGTTATATTGAATCAAGAAGTTAGTCTTCCTGGAGGTGAAATGTTTATGATTCCAAAAAAGGATGATAATAATTTACTTGGTATGAGTTCAAAAGACAAACCAAGATATAATTATGCAATATCTATGTGGGTATATATTAACACTAATGCATCAAACAATAATGCTTATGCAAATGAATTAAATATATTTAATTATAATAATAAACCAAGTGTATCTTACAAAATAAATATATCTGGTTGTAGTGATAAACCCACAGATATTGACGAAAATAATAAAATATTTTATCCGAGTGGAACAAAAGATGGTTGTGTTCCAGATGAAGTTAATTTAGATAATATTAACGGAATGACAAGTAATTTTATATTTAAATTATCAAATATTGAAAACAATAAAGATAATACGTTAAAAACAGTTAAGGTAGAATTACCATCTCAAAAATGGCACTTTTTAGTTTTTAATTATAATGATAATACAGTGGATGTATTTATTAATGGAAATTTACATACAAGTTACACTTTTGTAAATGAAGATAGACCAACTTATGATAAAATAAATGATATTGTAAAAATCGGACAAAAAGAAGGTTTAGAAGGTGTTATTTGTAATACAAAATATCACACAAAGCCTTTAAATAAATTTGAAATCGTAAATACTTATAATTTATTAATCAATAATAATCCTCCAATAAATAATTTATAATTATAATTTATAAATAATGGATCCAACTTTTATTATTTTAGGAGTTATATTGATTGTTCTTTTGTATATATTATTTGTTTATTTTTCAGTAGATAAAGAACTTTTACAAGAATACGTACATTTAGATGATACATTAGACCCTATTACCGATTTAGAAAAACCAGAATCAACACGTTATGCATATGGATTTTGGATATATGTAAATACATGGGATTCATCAATGAGTAAAACAGTACTAGAAGTAGAAAATAATGTTAAAATATATTTAGATCAACAAACTGCTTCTCTTAGTGTAGAAGTTACAACTGGTGCTCAATATCAAAGCACTGCTGACCCAATTAGAGTAAGTAGTAACTTTCCTCTTCAAAAATGGGTTCATGTAATAATAAGTTTTGATAACGAATTTGTAGATTGTTATATGGATGGTAAGTTAGTTAGATCAGCAAGAATTTATGAAGATTTTGGTGGAACATATTTAAAACCATCTATTCCTCCATCTAATGCAAGTATTAAATTGGCGCCTGTTCCTTTTGATGCGTACTTATCTAAGCTTAAAAGATGGACATATCCAATTAATCCACAAAAAGCTTATGATGACTATATGGAAGGAAATGGTCAAGGTGGATTTGCTGGAATCCCAGTTTATGGCCTTGACTTGAAAGTTCTCAAAGATAATGAATTATACAAAGAAATAAATGTATTCTAATTTAGTACAAATACTTTATACTTTTAATATATAAAAGTATAATATATGGATTCTTTAGCTACCTCTCAAATTAGTAATCCCACTCCTGTGAGTGAATCTTCTTATTTAAAATCAAATGGACTCGTTGCTAAATTCGTTTTTGTCATATTAATTGTAATCTTATTTGTATTGCTTTTTAGACTTGGTGTTTATTTAATTGCATGGTACAATAGTCCTGCAAGAGACCCATATGTTGTAAAAGGAATGTTAGATGGCAATTACGGGGTTGTAGTTCCACAAAACCCTAGAAGTGGCGATTCAGTACAAATCTTAAGATCTAACAATGATGATTCAGGTGCTGCATTCACATGGTCCACCTGGCTTTTTGTAAATGATTTTGGTATGAATAATAATAAATTTTATCATGTATTTAGTAAAGGAACACCTGGTTTTAATGAAAACAATAATATTGCAAATGTGCATAATGCACCTGGTGTTTATTTAGGAAAAACAGGTGGTCCTGCTCCTGGTGGTGTCAATAATGCAGGTTTAACATTAAGAGTAATTATGAGTACCGTACAACTTAATGATGGTAAAACTAGCGTAGATATTGATAATATACCTATTAGAAAATGGTTTCATGTAGCTATTCGTTTAGAAAATACTATACTTGATGTCTATATTAACGGTTCTATTTCTGGTAGATTATTATTATCTAATGTACCGAAACAAAACTATAATGACGTTTTGATTGGTCAAAATGGTGGTTTTTCTGGTAAAATTTCTGATCTTCGTTATTACTCTAGAAGCTTGAATATTTTTCAAATTGAAAAAATTGTAAATAAAGGGCCTAATACTTCTAATAGTAGTTTATCTAATGAAGCTGCCGGTCTCGGACACTATGGCTATTTAGGCTTTGATTGGTATTCTGAAAAATATTAATTTATAATATTATTTTAAGTATAATAAAATAATATATAATGACTACTCCAACCGATATTAATACTATATGTTCAATTAGAAAAAGACAACAAATATTTAATCAACCATTAAATCGTCTTGAAATAATTTCACCATATAAAAATACGAATTTTACAACTTATCAACTGAACATGAAAAGAAAAGTACAAATTTTAAAATATGAAAATGATAGCTCTAAAGATACAACTAGTACTTCCTGGAGTCGTTTGAGTAGAAATAGAAACAATCTAAATTTTATCTTAAGAAAAGATCAGTCTTTTTATGATAAAAATACAAATTCCTATTTAAACTTTTCGACTCCTTCTTATTTAGACACATCTATATGCCCTAATTCGAACGAATTGAACATACAGTTCTCAAAATCTTCTGATATACCTGGACCAAATATACCTTTATATGACGAACCTGGAATACCTATTTATATGTATAAACCTAATCGTGTTTCTGGTATCGAAGATGACAATGAAACTATTAATTTTCAAGTTTTATATCAAAAAGATTATTTTTTACCACAGTCCATTTCAACTGAATTTTTTACTGTCTATATTTCCGAGGTATCACATGATGAACCTACCGAAACTTTTGAAGCTACTTTTCCGATATCTTTTTATTTTAATGCTTATTTAGATTCTGATATTAGTAATGGCGACGTTTTTTTACAAAATAATAAAATTACACTACAACAAATTGACTTTGAAGTTTTTTATGATGGAGAACTAGTACCTACCAATCATACTATTCGTTTTTCTAATTCTAATATGTTATTTAATAATCAACCTAACAATCTTGCTGAATTTAATTTTGATATTTCTTTAAATGCTACAACTGACAATCAAATTACCTATTTTAGATATTTAACTACCCTTAAGGTTAGTAATATTAACCTACCAATTAATAATGGATTCATTTATGATATGCATTTAAACATTACCTACGGATTTGAGCCTCAAGATAAGGCTCTTTATAGAACTTTTATTCCTAATGAAGTATTTGGAAGTTATGTTTTTCCTTTAAACAGCAATTTATATTATAATTTAAATATAATTTCCAATAACCTTATTGATACTTCAATAGATATAGATAATAATCTACTCTTAACCTCAAATAAAGAAACTTCTTCTTTTCTTTTTAGAGTTATTAATGACATTGAAATTGTTGAAACACCTGTTGTACCTACTACTTTCTTAAACATTGATCATATTTTTTTAACTCCCATAGTTTTGTTGCATGTTGATAAACTTTTTAGATATGTTTTAAGAAACACCAAGGTTAATAATAATTCGAATATAATTGATGTAGAACCTACAACTTTTTCTAGTGGGCGAAAGTATTATTTAACTCAGGGAGAATACTTTTTTTTTGGCATTAGTGAAAGTTTTGCATTTACAATATTAAATTTAAATAACCCCAATATTTTAATTGAAGAGTATAATAAATCCGAAAACCCTGATCATATCAATTTTGAAAATTATAAAATAAAAAATTATAAAAAATACGATAGTGTTTATAATACTACTAATGACGGTGACTATACTTTCTTTACTGGTAATGTAAAAATTACTGTCTTGGGTGATTTTGGTACTGTTAGTTTTTTTTCTATTGAAAAGGATTACATGGGTGGATTTAATGCATTACAATATTATAATCCTCTTGAAGATTCAAATACTGTCACTATACAATGTCTATTTCAAACAAAAAACAACTCTTTCTCAACTGAAGATATTAATTCAACAAAATTTATTACATTTAATAGTATACCATATAGTGCTAATAACCTAATTGGTCTTAGTGTTGGTAAATATACTATTTCTGGGGTACCAGAATCTAACGCTATTGGATTTATTATTAATGATTTTGACGATATAGAAATAGTTGGAGATTTTGTTTTAAAAGAAAATGGTTATTTTATTACTCAGAAAATTGAAAATAGAAGAATTATTTTTTACTATAACACTTTTGTAATTAAAGTTAATAAAATATTTGAAAAAATTAGTTATTTTTCATTCAATAATGGCTACATGGGTGGATATAAAAAAATTGTTTTTAATAAAAACTGTCCATTTGCTGTAGAAAAACCACCTGATCCTGATATCTTTTATACAAAAGATGAAATTCCTGAGCCTGAACCTACTCCTGTTAAACCCTTCTTTAATGAAATTGACCTATTCAATTTATTCAATTCTGAAGCATTTGAGAATGAAATTTTAAAAATTACCTCTAGTATTGTTACAACTATTGATGTAGTTACTACAATTTCTTTAAGACCATTACCAGGAATTGCTTTTGATATAAAAACCAGTATTAATAATACTAATTTCAACTTTTTTAATTTATCGATAAGAAACAATATTATTAATTTCATTTTTCAATCATTTGATAATACATTCTCCTACGAAACTGATAAAGTTACTGTTTCATTTATTGATGATTCCTCCATAATAAACACTATTATAACTGAAGAATTAGAACCTGAACCTGAGCCAGAAGACCCTATAAAATTACCTTTATTTATTCGTTATGATCGTGTTATCATTGACGGAGTTACATTTATTGTTAATCGATTATTTTTGAACTTACTTGAAACTGGATACATTTTATCTAGTTCTATTAAAAGTAACTTTACTGGTAGTGTTTTTACAAGTGAAACATATAATGTAACACCATTTACTGATTTTAGACTCGAATTACAAAATGTTGAATTAGAAAACATATATGATGTTATTGTTGAAGCTGAACCAATACCAGAGCCAGAACCTGAACCTTCACCTGAGCCAGAACCAGAACCTGAACCTTTATATCCACAAGATTATGATAAAGAAAATATCCCTGATGATTTCTATTATAATCCTAATTATTTAACAAATATCTCTAATCAAAATTTATTAGTAAATATTAACAATATTCAAGAAAATAGGTACAATACTTATCTAAGTATTGATAATCAAGATCCTCATATTATTCCTAATCATTTAGATAATTATAATAAATTAGATCATATCTGGTTTAAACAAAATATTTATAAAAATAGTGGGGATAATATACAGATTGCTCAATTTACACTTTCATTAGATGCTAGTGGAGATTTTCAATATACTTACGGTGATGAGAATAATTTTATTTACAATAATTATGATTTAATAGTTGATAGAGGAGCAATTCAAGCTAGAAAAGATATTATTACTAATATACCAGACACTATAAATTTTGTAAATCCTCATATGGCTCTTTATGTTAATGCAAGTACGGTTGTATTACAAGGTAATACCAAAATATACAATGAATTAATACTTACTTTTAGAAAATCTTCTAAGATTATGTATAGTCATTCTTTTAGTGGTACTATAAATGGTGAGGTATTTCAAAGTAATATTGGTACTGATGTAGGTCCTCATTCTACTCTTAATACTATAAATGATGGTGATCTTGAATACGATACATATTTTACTATAGATAATAATATACCTAACTTATTACCAAACAAACCTGTTAATTGGAATAATATCAATAATCAAATTTGGTTTTTACCTAATTTTGAAGTTAATACTTTTACTCCTTATTCAATTTGTCAAATGACATTATCAAGAGATTGTACCGGTTCAATTATTTACAAATACGCGGACCCTTCTAAAGAAGACTACGGCACTATTACACTAACAATTGATAGAGGAGTAGTGTTTTCTAATCAAACAAATTATATTGGTGAATATGAGTTTGAAACTGAACCCGAACCAGAACTTGAACCTGAACCTGAACCCGAACCTGAACCTGAAGCATTATATCCACCAACTGGTGATTATCCTAGTGAATTTGATTTTGTAATATTTGAACCGGAACCTGAGCCTGAACCTAAACCTGAACCTGAACCTGAGCCTGAACCTGAACCTG
>MDSZ01180565.1_pt1 | contig 82552 bp, 80 predicted proteins | sample 811201 | NCBI WGS metagenome assembly MDSZ01 (sample SAMN05326647, study PRJNA326480) | marine metagenome | isolation source: seawater | place: Indian Ocean: North | collected 2010
GCAGCTTCCAGCTGCTGGCGCACGCGGGCGATTTCGGCCTGCTGTTCGTCGTCCGGGCTGTCGAGCTTTTCCAGCTTGCGCAGCTGGGCCTTGAGCATCGCGGCTTCGATCTTGGCCTTCTTCAGCGCTTCGTCGCCAGCAGCTTTCGGTGCGGGCGCAGGGGCGGCAGCCTGGGCCTCGGCCAGCGCTTGCTGCGCGGCCTCGGCGGCACGGCGCAGCTCGGTGACCTGCGCCTGCAGCTCGGCGGTGTCGTGGGCGGCCAGTTGTTTCTCCGCCTTCTTCAGCGCGACCTGGGCCATGCTGGCTTCGATCTTGAGTTTCTTCAGCGCTTCATCCGCTGGCGAGGCCGCTGCTGCCGGAGGCGCTTCGGCCTGCGCCGCCTTGGCGCGCGCGGCTTTCTCGGCGCGGGCCTTGCGTTCGGCTTCCTTCTGCTCCTCGGCGCGGCGCAGGCGTTCCTGGCGTTGCTCGAAGCGCTGCTTGGAGTGTTCGGCCTTGAGCTGCTTCTGCTCCAGCTCGCGAATCTCCGCCTTGGCCACGCGGTAGTACTGCACCAGCGGGATGCTCGACGGGCAGACGTAGGCGCAGGCGCCGCATTCGATGCAGTCGAACAGGTTGTGCGCCTTGAGCTGCTCGTGTTCCTGGCCCAGGGCGAAGAAATGCAGCTGCTGCGGCAGCAGGCTGGCCGGGCAGGCCTCGGCACATTCGCCACAGCGAATGCAGGGCATGGCGGGCGCTGGCGCGGGCAGTTCCTCGGCGGTGCTGGCGAGCAGGCAGTTGCTGGTCTTGATCAGCGGCACGTCGAGGCTGGGCAGGGTGAAGCCCATCATCGGTCCGCCCATGATCAGGCGATTGAGCCTGCCCTGGTCGAGCCCGGCGAAGGCCAGCAGCTCGCGGACGGGCGTGCCGATCAGCGCCTCGACGTTGCCGGGCCGCGCCAGCGCGGCGCCGGTGAGCGTGGTGATGCGCGAGATCAGCGGCTTGCCCAGCAGCACGGCGTCATGGATGGCCACGCAGGTGCCGACGTTCTGGCAGAGGATGCCGATATCGGCCGGCAGCCCACCGCTGGGCACCTCGACGCCGGTGAGGATCTGGATCAGCTGCTTCTCGCCGCCGGACGGGTACTTGGTGGGGAACACCCGTACCTGGAAATCGTGCCCGGCGCAGGCGGCCTGCACGGCGGCGGCGGCTTCGGGCTTGTTGTCCTCGATGCCGATCAGCACCTGCTCCGGCTGGATCAGGTGGGCCAGCACGGCGATACCGGCCACCAGTTCGGCGGCGCGCTCGCGCATCAGCACGTCATCGGCGGTGATGTAGGGTTCGCACTCGGTGCCGTTGATGATCAGCGTGTGGATCTTCTGCGTCGGCCGCGCGGTGAGCTTGACCGCCGTGGGGAAGCCGGCGCCGCCGAGGCCGTTGATGCCGGCCTCGCGGATCAGCGTCAGCAGTTCGCTGGGCTCCAGGCTGCGGTAGTCGGCGGGGGGCGTCAGTGGCAGCCACTCATCCAGGCCGTCGCTGTCGATGACGATGGCCGGCGCCAGCATGCCGGAGGCATGTGGGTAGGGCTGCTCACCGATGCAGGCGATGGTGCCGGAGGTCGGTGCGTGCAGCGGCACGCTGACGAAGCCGTTGGCCTCGGCGATCTTCTCGCCCTTGCGCACGCGCTGACCGACCGCCACGCAGGGCTCGGCGGCGGCGCCGATATGCTGGCCGAGCGGCAGCACCAGGCGCTTGGGCAGGGGCAGCGCCTGGATCGGTGTGCGGTTGGACAGGTCCTTGTGCTCGGCCGGATGGATGCCGCCGGGGATGTCCCAGATCTTCATGGGGTCTTTCAGTACGGCGCTCATGCGGCCTGCTCCCGGTCACTGGCAATCAGCTGGCCGGGCGCCAGTGGCTTGTCCCATTTCCAGCTCTGCACCGTGCTGCCGACTTCGAGCATGTCGATGCAGTCCACCGGGCAGGGCTCGACGCACAGGTCGCAGCCGGTGCACTCGCTGACGATCACCGTATGCATCTGCCGCGCGGCGCCGACGATGGCGTCCACCGGGCAGGCCTGGATGCACTTGGTGCAGCCGATGCACTCCGCCTCACGGATGAAGGCGACCATCTGCGGCTTCTCGCCTTCCACCGCGTCCAGTGGCTCCGGCTCGACGTCGAGCAGGTCGGCCAGGGCGGCGATGGTCGCCTCGCCTCCGGGCGGGCACTTGTTGATCTTGTCGCCGCCGGCGATGGCCTCGGCGTAGGGCTTGCAGCCGGGGTAGCCGCACTGGCCGCACTGGGTCTGCGGCAGCAGGGCGTTGATCTGCTCGGCGATGGGGTCGCCGTCGACGCGAAAGCGCACGGCGGCGAAGCCGAGGATGGCGCCGGCGATCAGGCACAGCGCGAGCAGCGCGGCGATCGCGACCAGGACCAGGCTCATAGCTTGATCAGCCCGGAGAAGCCCATGAACGCCAGCGACATCAGGCCGGCGGTGATCATGCCGATGGCCGCACCCTGGAAGGACTTGGGCACGTCGGCGATGGCGATGCGCTCACGCATGGCGGCGAACAGCACCAGCACCAGGGAGAAGCCCAGGCCGGCGGCGAAGCCGTTGACGGTGGCGGTGATGAAGGTGAACTCGCTCTTGTTGGCGTTGAGCAGGGCCACGCCGAGCACGATGCAGTTGGTGGTGATCAGCGGCAGGAAGATGCCCAGCACGCGGTACAGCAGGGGGCTGGTCTTGTTCACCACCATTTCGGTGAACTGCACGGTCACGGCAATCACCAGGATGAAGCTGATGGTGCGCAGGAACTCTAGGTCCAGCGGTTTCAGCACGTATTGCTGCACCAGGTAGCTGCACATGGCCGCCAGGGTCAGCACGAAGGTGGTGGCCAGCGACAGGCCGATGGCGGTTTCGATCTTCTTCGACACGCCCATGAACGGGCACAGGCCGAGGAACTGCACCAGCACAAAGTTGTTGACCAGGATGGCGCTGACCATGATCAGGACGAGTTCGGTCATCGGGTTGCCGTCGAATGCGCAAAGGCCTTAGGAAAAGGGCGCCTATTATCGGGAAGCAGCCCTGGCCATACAAGCCGCATGCGGCGAATCGCCTGCACTTGGCGACCATTCGTCACAGCTGGACTCAGTGACGGGTGAGGCGTCGCCACAGTTTGCGCAGGCCGAGGGCCACGGGGAACAGCACGATGAGGAAGGGCAGGCTGTAGCCGATGAACTCGATCAGGTTGGCGGTGCCTTCGGCGAGGTTGTCCTGCAGGCGCGAGAACGCTTCGCCAATGCGCCCCAGGGGCGAACGCTCGTAGGGGCTGCTGAAGCTCAGGGTCAACAGGTTGGTGTCCAGGCGCCGTTGCTGCTGGGCGGCGTCCTGGGCGATGGCCTGTAGCTGCACTTCCAGGGCAGCCTGTTCACGGGCCAGGGCGAGCAGGTCGGCGACGGCGAGGTCGTCGCGTTTCTCGAACTGCTGCAGGGTGCGCTGCTGGCGCAGCAACTGCTCGTGCTGGCGACGGTTGTCGGCCACGGCCTGGGCCAGGTCCTCGGCGTGGGTGGTGCGGCTGGTCAGTTCACCGTCTGCGCTGGCGAGCAGGGTGATGGCCTCGACGCCATCGGGGACGATGCGCAGGGTCAGTTCGCCACGCGGCGCCTGGCCGCTGCTCTGTTGCGCCGTGATCAGGCTGCAGGCGCCGAAGCGCTCGCCCAGGCACGCCTCGCGGGTAGCCGCGATACGCTCGCCGATACGCTCGGCGGGCAGTTCGATAGCCACATGGTGTTCATAGGCCAGGTAGCTGTCGGCCTTGTTGCGTTCGCCCTGCAGGGCACCGCCTTGCGGCAGGCCCGACGGGTCTGAACAACCCGCCAGGACGAACGCAAGCGTTGCCACCATCCATGGTTTCATCGAGGCCTCCTGGCGTGTGACTTACTTGACGCGCTGGCCCGGCTTGGCGCCGCTGTCCGGGCTGAGCAGGTAGATATCTTCACCGCCGGGGCCGGCCGCCAGGACCATGCCCTCGCTGATGCCGAACTTCATCTTGCGCGGCGCCAGGTTGGCGACGTACAGGGTCAGGCGGCCTTCCAGCTTGCTCGGGTCCGGGTAGGCGGACTTGATGCCGGAGAACACGTTGCGCTTCTCGTCACCGATATCCAGCGACAGGCGCAGCAGCTTGTCGGCGCCCTCGACGAATTCGCACTTCTCGATCAGCGCGATACGCAGGTCGACGGCGGCGAAGGCATCGAAGTTGATCTCGGCCGCCAGCGGGTCCTTGGCCAGCTCGCCGTTGCCCTGTGGTTTGGCGGCTTCGGCGGCCAGGTCTTCCTTGGAGGCTTCGGTCATGGCGTCGATCTTCGCTTGTTCGATACGGGTCAGCAGCGGGTTGAACGGGTTCAATTGGTGGTTGGCCAGCGGCAGCGCCAGGTCGGCCCAGGTCTGCGGGGCGACATTGAGGAAGGCCTCGGCGTCGGCGGCCAGTTGCGGCAGCACCGGCTTGAGCATGATCACCAACTGGCGGAACAGGTTGATGCCCAGGGCGCAGATTTCCTGCACCTCGGCCTGCTTGCCTTCCACCTTGTTCAGGGCCCAGGGGGCCTTGTCGGCGATCCAGGCGTTGGCGCGGTCGGCCAGCGCCATGATCTCGCGCATGGCGCGGGAGAAGTCACGCGCCTCGTAGGCCTCGGCGATGCTCGGCGCGGCGGCGCGGAAGGCATTCCACAGCTCCGGCTCGGGGTCGGCGGCGACCAGCAGGCCGCCGTTGCCCTTGTGGATGAAGCCGGCGCAGCGGCTGGCGATGTTGACCACCTTGCCGACCAGGTCGGAGTTGACCTTCTGCACGAAGTCCTCGAGGTTCAGGTCGAGGTCATCGACGCCACGGCCCAGCTTGCTGGCGTAGTAGTAACGCAGGTATTCCGGGTTCAGGTGGTCCAGGTAGGTGCGCGCCTTGATGAAGGTGCCGCGCGACTTGGACATCTTCTGCCCGTTGACGGTCAGGTAGCCGTGCACGTTGACGGCGGTCGGCTTGCGGTAGCCGGCGCCTTCGAGCATGGCTGGCCAGAACAGGGCGTGGAAGTTGACGATGTCCTTGCCGATGAAGTGATACAGCTCGGCGCTGGAGTCCTTGCCCCAGAAGGCGTCGAAGTCCAGTTCCGGGCGGCGCGAGCAGAGGTTCTTGAAGCTGGCCATGTAGCCGATCGGCGCATCCAGCCAGACGTAGAAGTACTTGCCCGGCTCATCGGGAATCTCGAAGCCGAAGTAGGGCGCATCGCGGCTGATGTCCCACTCCTGCAGGCCGCCGTCGAGCCATTCGGCGATCTTGTTGGCAACCGCCTCCTGCAGGGCGCCGGAGCGGGTCCACTGCTTGAGCATGGCTTCGAAGTCCGGCAGCTTGAAGAAGAAGTGCTGCGACTCCTTGAGCACCGGGGTGGCGCCGGAGATGGCCGACTTCGGGTTCTTCAGCTCGGTCGGCGAGTAGGTGGCGCCGCATTTCTCGCAGTTGTCGCCGTACTGGTCCTCGGTGCCGCACTTCGGACAGGTGCCCTTGATGAAGCGGTCGGCGAGGAACATGCCTTTCTCGGGGTCGAAGTACTGGGTGACCGCGCGCGTGGCGATGTGGCCCTTGTCGCGCAGCGCCAGGTAGATCGAGGACGACAGCTCGCGGTTCTCTTCCGAATGGGTCGAGTGATAGTTGTCGAAGGCCACGCCGAACTCGGCGAAATCGGCCATGTGCTCGGCGCGCACGCCGTCGATCAGTTGCTCGGGCGTGATGCCTTCCTTCTCGGCGCGCAGCATGATGGCCGAGCCGTGGGCGTCGTCGGCACAGACGTAGATGGCCTGGTTGCCGCGCAGTTTCTGGTAGCGCACCCACATGTCGGTCTGTACGTACTCGAGCATGTGGCCGAGGTGGATCGAACCGTTGGCATAGGGGAGGGCGCTGGTAACGAGGATCTTGCGGGCTTCGGTCATGGTGATCGGCTGCACTGGTAAAACGAGGGAAGTCAGCAACTATAAAGCAGCGACAGTCTGCAAGCCACCAGCGACAACGAGCGTCGTTGTTGCTCGCGGCGTGACGCTCGCGGCCCGTGGCTGCTGTTAAGATGACGCTCTGATTTCCTGCCTGCCTTCTGGAGTTCTTGCATGAGTGCCGTCACCCGCGAAGCGGTCGAAGCCTGTCTGCGTCAGTTCACCGACCCCCACCTCGATCAGGACCCGGTCAGCGCCGGCTGCCTGCGTGAGGTCGACATCCAGGGCGGGCGGGTCTCCGTGCGCCTGGAGCTCGGTTACGCCGCCGGCCTGTTCAAGAACGGCTGGGCGCAGATGCTGCAGATGGCGCTGGAGAACCTCGACGCCGTCGACAGTGCGCGCGTGCAGGTCGATTGCGTGATCGACTCGCACCAGGGGCAGGCCCAGGTGCCAGCCTTGCAAGGGGTGAAGAACGTGATTGCGGTGGCCTCGGGCAAGGGCGGCGTGGGCAAGTCCACCACCGCCGCCAACCTGGCGCTGGCGCTGGCCCGCGAAGGCGCACGGGTCGGTATTCTCGATGCGGACATCTATGGCCCGAGCCAGGGCATCATGTTCGGCATCGCCGAGGGCACCCGGCCGCTGGTCAAGGAGCAGAAGTGGTTCGTGCCGCTCGAAGCCCATGGCGTGCAGGTGATGTCCATGGCCTTTCTCACCGACGACAACACGCCGATGGTCTGGCGCGGGCCGATGGTCAGCGGTGCGCTGCTGCAGCTGATCACCCAGACCGCCTGGAATGAGCTCGACTACCTGGTGGTGGACATGCCGCCGGGCACCGGTGACATCCAGCTGACCCTGGCGCAGAAGGTACCGGTGGCCGGCAGCGTGATCGTCACCACGCCGCAGGACCTGGCCCTGCTGGATGCCCGCAAGGGCGTGGAGATGTTCCGCAAGGTGCACATCCCGGTGCTCGGCGTGGTGGAGAACATGGCCGTGCACATCTGCTCCAACTGCGGCCATGCCGAGCATCTGTTCGGCGAAGGCGGCGGCGAGAAGCTGGCCGCGCAGTACGGCGTCGAGCTGCTGGCATCGCTGCCGCTGTCGATGGCCATCCGCATGCAGGCCGACGATGGCAAGCCGACCACGGTGGCCGATCCGGAAAGCCAGATCGCCATGATCTATCAGGAGCTGGCACGCAAGGTGGGCGCGCGCATCGCCCAGGCCGGCAAGCCGAGCATGCCGAGCATCGAAATCAGTGATGATTGAGAGCGGCTGCGCAGCAGCCATCTGCTGACCCTCCCCCATTCATGGGAGAGGGCGCTCGGCGCGGCGGTTTTGGCTCTCGTGCTTGTCGACGCATCCGTTCGGGGGCGCATGGGGCAACACTGTAGGTACTTCCGCAGTGCGGTGCCGCCAGCATCACCCTCTCCCCCAGCCCCTCTCCCGCAAGCGGGAGAGGGTAGTGCCGACGCTCCATTGGCTTCGCCCCAGCCACTCTGGGCTGCCGCTTTTGTAGGAGCGGCTTCAGCCGCGAATCTCGCGCATCGATCCGCTCCCACAGGGCGTACAAACAGGCACAAAAAAGCCCCGCACTAGGCGGGGCTTTTTCAGCAGCTCAAAAGCGCAGATCAACCAACGATCTGAACTTCTTCAGCTTGCATGCCTTTCTGGCCACGGGTAGCCACGAAGGAAACCTGCTGGCCTTCCTTCAGGGTCTTGAAGCCGTCGGCCTGGATGGCTTTGAAGTGAACGAACAGGTCGTCACCGGATTGCGGAGGGATGAAGCCGTAGCCTTTCTCATCGTTGAACCACTTGACGGTGCCAGTCTGACGATTGGACATGTTGATGTCTCCTAACAAAAGTAATAGCAGCCCTGGAAAAGCCCAGGCCGGGACTGAGTGCAACGAGTACTAGGAGTCGGACGATGTTTGGATCGAAATCTAGGCATCTAGTAGCGATTCGCGGTGACACATGCAGCACAGTGGGCACACCATACGTGTTTTTATCGCCAAGTGCGAATGGTCGATGCAGCTTTTTTTGCAAATAATGACCAAGCGCTCGGCGGGCAATCTTTGATGCGTGGCGCGCGCATCGGTAAGATGCGCTCACTTTTTCGTAATCGCCCACTCAGGACCCTTCGCCATGAGCATCAAATCGGACAAGTGGATTCGCCGCATGGCCCAGGAACACGGCATGATCGAGCCCTTCGTCGAGCGCCAGGTGCGCGGCGCCGACGCCAGCCGGGTGATCTCCTACGGTGTCTCCAGCTACGGCTACGACGTGCGCTGCGCGGATGAATTCAAGGTGTTCACCAACATTCACTCCGCCGTGGTAGACCCGAAGAACTTCGACGAGAAGAGCTTCGTCGACATCAAGAGCGACGTCTGCATCATCCCGCCGAACTCCTTTGCCCTGGCCCGCACCGTCGAGTACTTCCGCATCCCGCGTGACGTGCTGACCATCTGCCTGGGCAAGAGCACCTACGCGCGCTGCGGCATCATCGTCAACGTCACGCCGCTGGAGCCGGAATGGGAAGGCCACGTGACCCTGGAGTTCTCCAACACCACCAACCTGCCGGCCAAGATCTACGCCAACGAAGGCGTGGCGCAGATGCTTTTCCTGCAGTCCGACGAGGCCTGCGAGGTCTCCTACCGTGACCGTGGTGGCAAGTACCAGGGCCAGACCGGCGTGACACTGCCCAAGGCCTGATGTTTTCGCAGGCATGAAAAAGCCGGGCGCTTGCCCGGCTTTTTTCTGCCCGTTGCTCAGGGCACCAGAGGCAGCTCACGCTTGTGGCGGGTGTTGTCGTAGGTGCGCACGATGGTGGCATAGGCCTCGTCACTGACGGCCTCGCCATGCAGGAAGGCGTCGATCTCGGCATAGGTCACGCCATGCGCTTCCTCGTCCGGCTTGCCCGGGCGCAGTTCTTCCAGGTCGGCGGTCGGGGTCTTCATCACCAGGTGTTGCGGCGCCCCCAGGTGCCTGGCGATGGCACGTACCTGGTTTTTCACCAGGCCGGACAGCGGGGCAAGATCGCAGGCGCCATCGCCGAACTTGGTGAAGAAGCCCATCACCGCCTCGGCTGCGTGGTCAGTGCCGATCACCAGGCCGTTGTTGGCGTTGGCGATGGCGAACTGGGCGACCATGCGGATGCGCGCCTTGACGTTGCCGACGACGAAGTCGCGGCGGGCGTCGCTCAGCTTCTGCAGGTGGGTGACCTGCTCGCCGAGGCCGTTGACCGCCCCGGCGATGTTCACGGTGTCGTCTTCGTCGGCGCGGATGAATTTCAGCGAGTCCTGAGCATCCTGCTCATCGTGCTGAGCGTTGTGCGGCAGGCGCACGGCGATGAAGCGGTAGGCGCTGTCTCCGGTTTCCGTGCGCAGTTCCTCGACCGCAAGCTGCGCCAGGCGCCCGGCGGTGAGGGAGTCGACGCCACCACTGATACCCAGCACCAGCACCTTGAGGCCGGATTGCTTGAGCACATGCTTGATGAAGGTCTTGCGTCGCTCGATTTCCGCGTTCAGCGCGGCGTCGTCGGCGAACGGCGGCACCACGTCGAGGGCGGCGGAGATTTCGGCTTGGCGGTTGCTCATGTCTGGGTCCTCACTGGGTCACGCGAAAGACGTGTTTCAGGTAGCTGACGAAATTCTCGTCGCGGCATTGGGTCTTGCCGGGCGTGTCGGAAATCTTCGCCACGGGTTGGCCGTTGCAGGCGATCATCTTGATCACGATGTTCATCGGCTCGACGCCGGGGATGTCGCAGGTCAGGTTGGTGCCGACCCCGAAGCTTACGTGGATTCGCCCGGAAAGTGCACGGTAGAGGCGCAGCGACTTCTCCAGGTCGAGCCCGTCGGAGAACACCAGGGTCTTGCTCAGCGGGTCGATGCCTAGCTTCTCGTAGTGGGCGATGGCCTTTTCCGCCCAGACCAGCGGGTCGCCCGAGTCGTGGCGCAGGCCGTCGAACAGCTTGGCGAAGTACAGATCGAAGTCGGCCAGGAAGGCGTCCATGGTGATGCAGTCGGTCAGGGCGATGCCCAGCTGGCCCCGGTACTCGCGGACCCAGCAGTCCAGTGCGGCGCTCTGGCTGTCGATCAGGCGCGGGCCGAGCTGCTGGTGGGCCATCAGCCATTCGTGGGCCATGGTGCCGATGGGCTTGAGTTCGAACTCGCGGGCCAGGTGCAGGTTGCTGGTGCCGACGAAGCGCCCGGGGAAGTCGCGCTTGAGGATTCGCACGGCCTGCTCCTGTGCACGGTAGGAGAAGCGCCGGCGGGTGCCGAAGTCGGCGAGCTGGAAACCGGCCAGCTCGTCGTCACTGGCCTCGCTGCGCAGCCAGTCGATTTTCTCGTAGAGGCGCTCGGCGGCCTGCTCCAGCACCACTTCGCGGTAGCGATAGCGGTTGCGCACTTCGCTGATGATGGCCAGCAACGGCACTTCGAAGAGGATCACGTGCAGCCAGGGGCCGCGCAGGCGGATGCTCAGCTGGCCGTCTTCGATGCTGGTGTGCACGTAGCGCAGGTTGAAGCGGAACAAACTGAGGAAGCGGATGAAGTCCGGCTTGATGAACGGAATGCGCTCGAGGAAGGCCAGCTGGTCGACCGTCAGGCTCAGCTCGCTGAGGCGCTCGAACTGGTAGCGAATCTCGGCCAGGTAGGGTGTCAGGTCTTCACTGTTGCGGCAGCGGAACTCCCATTCCACCTCGGCATTGGGGTAGTTGTGCAACACCGCCTGCATCATCGTCAGCTTGTACAGGTCGGTGTCGAGCAGGTTCTGCACGATACGGTCGGCGAAAATGCTGTCGCTCATCCTTGGGTCTCCAGAGTCAGGATCGCATCCAGCTCTTCCTGGCTGGCGGCGAGGGTAATGCCGGCGTCGTTCATCGCGCGGCAGGCCGGCACGGCCGTTTCTTCGGCGATGGCGCGGCAGGCGGGCAGGTAGACGATCACCTCGAAGCCTGCACGGCGCAGTTGCAGCGCGGTGGTCTTGACGCAGTAGTCCAGCGCCAGGCCGCCGACCAGTACACGCTCGACGCCATTGTGCCGGAGAAACTCGATCACGCCCGTGCTGCGCTTCTCGGCCAGGTCGTGGTAGCAGGCGCCGTAGGGGTGCAGGTCCGGTTCCACGCCTTTCCACACGAAGTAGTCATAGTCCAGCGGCGCGGGCAGGCCGTCGAGCAGTTCGAAGCCAGGGGTGCCGGGTACGCAGTGGCTGACCCAGGTCAGGTCGGCATTGGCCAGGGGCAGGGGGCGCAGCATCTCCGCGTGGCTGTCGACGACCCAGGCGGCCTGCGGGCTGTGCGCATCCTTGCTGCCGATGCGCAGCTGCGCCCGTGCGGCCAGCTGATTGAGCGCCGCCACGATGGCATCGCCCTCGGGCACCGGCAGCTCGTTGGGGCACAGCGGGGTGAAGCCTTTCTGGGCATCGACGTCGAAGCTGGCGATCTTCATGGTATGCCTCCTTTCTGCGTGTAAGTGACTACATATTCCATCTGATGAAATATGTAGTCAAGCGTTTATCTGATTTTCCACGTGAAAAAAGCCGCCTTATTGGTCAAGATGAAATAAGTACACGGAGGAGCAGGTGACAGGATGAGTGCAGTGGAGGTTCTTGCCGGGGTCGATATCGTGGCGTTGCGTCTGAGTGAGGCGGGGGCGCTGCAGGTGTTGTTGATTCGCCGTCAGCGTGAGCCTTATGCGGGGCAGTGGGCATTGCCCGGTGTGCTGGTCAATGGTCGCTGCGTCGATGCCAGTCTGGATGCCGCCGCCGAGCGGGCGCTGGCGGACAAGGCGCGGCTGCGGCCGCACTACCTGGAACAGGTGGCGACGGTGGGCAATGGCGTGCGCGACCCGCGCGGCTGGTCGCTGAGCACCTGCTACTTGGCACTGCTGGCGGCGGACGTCGAGCCGGAAGACGACGACCTGCGTTTCGTCGACCTGCAGGCGGTTCTCAGCGGACAGCAGGCGTTGCCCTTCGATCATGCGCAGCTGGTGCGCCTGGCCGCCGAACGCCTGCAGGGCAAATCGGTATACAGTTCATTGCCGCTGTACCTGCTGGTATCACGCTTCACCGTGACCGAGGCACTGGCGGCGTTTCAGGCCTGCCTGGGCGAGCCGGTGCAGCACACCACCCTGCGTGGGCGTCTGGAGCGGATGAAGGCGCAGGGCTGGATCGCCGATACCGGTGAGAAGAACTACCCGAAGATGGGGCGGCCACAGTATCTGCTGGAGCATCGTCCGCAGGCGGGAGAGGCCTTCATCTTCGACCGCAGCCTGCTGGCGTAGAGGGTTTGCCTGATTGCGGGCAAAAAAATAGGCGCCATGGGCGCCAGGGGAGCATTTCAATCGATGCACAGGTTCAGAGCCTGCTTCGAGCGAGAAGTTCAATCCACTGATGCAGAAATGCCATCTTTTTTTCTGCAGGCAAAAGAAAAGGCGCCAGGGGCGCCTCAAATCGATGATCTATGGAGTAAGTCGATTATTCAGAGTCTGGCGCTGAGGAAAAGGTTCAGCGCCAGCCGACGAACGGTCATTACTTGCCCGGCATCAGCAGCAGACGCTGGCTGCCATAGACCTTGTCCAGGTTCTGCGCCTTGAACGGGAAGCTCATGTAGCCGCCCTTGAGCCAGGCCTCGATGCCATTGGCGTAGTGCGGGCTGGCCGGGTTGCCGGACTGCCCCGAACTGTTGACGCCGATCAGCGGTTCATCGGCGGAAAAGTCGACGACGATGCGCATGGCCGGGATCAGGAAGGTAGTGAAGTCCTGACCCCAGGGGTAGGCCGCGACGTTCAGGGTGCCGTGGTCACCACCGGCCGGGTAGGGGCCGCGATCCAGGTAGCCTTTGAGGGCGTTGATGCTGGTGCGCTGGCTGGCGCTCATGTAGGGCGCCAGGCGTGTGGTGTCGGTGACCCATTCGTAGGTGTGCAGCTTGCCCCACTGCCAGTTGCGGCGTTCGCTGCCCAGGCGGTTTTCCAGCAGCGTGATGCTGGCGGCCAGGCTGCGCGCCAGGATGGTCGGCTTGTCTTCCTTCTGCGGGGTGCGGATGTCATCCCAGAACGGGCTGTCAGGACGGCCGAGCAGGTGGTCTGCCTGCGCCGAATAGGACAGGTTGGCGGTTTCCACCAGGGCCTGCCAGGCCGGATTGTCTTCCGGGCCCAGTTCGTCGAGGAAGGTCTGCCGGGCGCTCTCCTGCATGAATGCACCGTAGACGGCCGCATCGGCCGAGCTGGCGGTGAGCTTGCCGTCGAAGGCCAGCAGGCGCCGCAGCGCTTCATCGGCGCGCTCGCGCTGGCCGCTGGGCAGCGCAGCGATCGCCTGGCGCAGCGGCTCGTGCATGGACGGGTCGTTGAACATCGCCTGTAGCTTGGCGACGAACGGGGAGCTCTGGTCGTACTGCATGGCGATCATGCTGCGGCCATCGTGACGGCCGTTGCCTGCCAGTTCGGCGATGCGCTCGGCGCGTTCCGGGTAGAACCAGGAACTGGACAGCTGCATGCCATAGCCGGGTTCGACGCTGCGCTGGTTGGCGGTGCCCAGCCAGCCTTGCGGCGGGTCCTGGTCGTAGGGATGCAGCATCGGATCGGCGTAGCCGTCCCAGGCGTAACGCTGGTCCCAGCCGGGGGAGGGCAGCAGGCCCCGGCCTTCGCGCCGGTTCGGGTAGCGCCCGGTGACCTGCCAGCCGATGTGCTGGGCATCGGCGAAGACGATGTTCAGCGGCATCGCGCGGATTTCCCGGGTGGCTTCGAAGGCGGCATCCACCGACTGCGCACGGGACAGGTCGAAGAAGGCGTCGAGGCTCTTGTCGCGCTCGAACTGGGTGGTCTTCAGGGCCAGGCCGTAGCCAGTCTGCAAGGGCAGGGGCTGGAGCATGTGCTTGCGCTCGCCCAGTACCGAGTTGAGCAGCGGGCCGTTGCGAGTCTCGTACAGGGTTTCGCGGATGGGGCGCTGGCCCTTGATGAAGAAGGTCTCCTGGCGCTCCATTACCGGCAGCCACTGGCCGTCGGCCTGGTACATCAGGCGACTGCCCTCGCGCTTGATGCGTTCGAGGTAGATGTCCTGGTTGTCGCCCATGACCATGGTCATGCCCCAGGCCAGCTTGCCGTTGTACCCGGCCACCACGGCCGGCACGCCGGCCAGCGAAACACCGGCGGCCTGGTACTTGGGCGAGCGGATCTGCACGAAATTCCACAGTGACGGCATGCTCAGCGGCAGGTGCGTGTCGTTGGCCAGCAGGCTCTTGCCGCCACGGCTGCGCTCGGGGGCGATAGCCCAGTTGTTCGAGGCCGCGACACCCAGCATGTGCTGCTCGGCGATCTGCGCGGCGCTGCGGGCGATCGCCTGCAGGCCGGGCAGCTGGCCCTTGAGATCGAGACCGGCGAGTTTCTCCGCCTCGGCGAAGGGCAGCGGCTCATCCGGGTAGATCGGCAGCAGCCAGGGCAGCTTGTCGACGCCGACCTGCTGGGCCATCGTCAGCGCGGCGATTTCCTCCTGCAGGTTCACCGACAGGCCGAAGTTCAGCAGGCAGAACAGCAGCACCGAGTCCTCGGGTTTCCAGTACTCGGGGCGATAACCGGATTCCGCCAGGTCCATCGGCAGGCGGTCGCGGTAGCGGAACAGGTAGGCATTGACGCCGCGTGCATAGACCTCGAAGAAGCGTTTCAGGCGCGGCGAGGCGTCGGCATAGAGCAGCTCCGCGCTCTTCCTGAGGTTGACCGCGCGCATGAAGCGGTCCATCTCCAGCACGCCAGGGCCGGCCATTTCCGCCAGGCGACCCTGGGCCAGCAGGCGCATGCCGACCATCTGGCTGAGGCGGTCGCCGGCGTGCACGTAGCCCAGGGTGAACAGCGCGTCGTGAAAGGTGCCCGACTCGATCAGCGGCATGCCGAGGGCATTGCGCCGTACCGATGCGCTTTCCGCCACGCCCTGGATGCGCTCGATGCCGCGGGTCGGCGGCACGCTGTCGGCATAGCGGCTGTTGAGCAGTGACTGGCAGCCACCGAGCGTGGTCAGGGATGCGGCAAGGGTCAGGCGGGCCAGCGTGCGCATGGCGGATATCCTTGGACAAGGGATGAGGCCGGTCGGGTGTCGACCGGCCACGAAGTCGCCAAGGTAAAGAGGCCGTTGCGACCTGGCAAGAGGGCTCAGGCGTTCGGCTGAGCGCGCTTGAGCCCGTCATCGAGCAGCCAGCGCGCGGCCGTGCGGGCGGCGGCCTTGTGCTGCAGCTCCAGCTCGTTGAAACGCTTCTCGAAGCGCCGCCGCTGCTCCTTGTCCAGCGCCTTCCAGGCCGCATGGGTCGGTACGTCGGTGGTCGCCTCGAAGAGCAGGTGGAACACCTGGCAGCGGCTGTCGTTGCTGAGGTCGCTGTCGTAGTTGTCGAGCAGCACCTTGATGCGGATGGCGCCCTCGATCAGCGGCAGCTGCTCGTCGAGCAGGCTGCTGGCGAGGATGTTCAGGTCACCACCGAGGCGCTCCTGGCGTTCCTGGCGAGCCTCCTCCTGGGCCTGTTGCCGGGCCCAGACGCGGCGCCAGAGGTGCCAGGCATAGGCGGCCAGGGCGGCGATCAGCAGCAGGCCGGCGAGCAGCAGGGACAGGGTCACGGCGTGCATGCCCGGCTCAGGCGCCGTGGCACTTCTTGAACTTCTTCTGACTGCCGCAGGGGCAGGGGTCGTTACGGCCGACGTCCTTCAGGGCGTTGCGCACCGGCTCCTGATGGCCGTGGTTGCAATGCGGGCCGTGGACATGGCCATGGTCGTGGTGATCATGGTCATGGTTGCAGTCAGGGCCGTGGACGTGGGGTTGGTTGCTCATGAGGGTTACTCCGGGATGAAATCGCCGGGAATTATCTCGCCATTGCGCGACATGTGCACGCTGCGGCTGAAGAGCATGCCGGTCTTCACTTCACCCTTGAGGCTGTAGCGGATCGGCTGGTCGGGTTTTTCCAGCATCTTCACCACCTGGCGGACATGGCGCCACAGGTTGGTGCGCACCGGCACGTCGAAGCTGTGATGCCCATTGGCGGGCACGGTGAACCACTCACTGGCGGAACCGTCGGCCAGGGGAATGTCGTTGAGGGTGACCGAGTATTCCAGACCGCGTACCGGCAGGCTGACGCTGTTGGGATTGTCGATGCGAAAGCGCAGGAGGAACTCTTGTTCGAGTAGCCTGGCCTTGATTACGTCCACCTTGATGAGTCGGACATCCGGGTCCTTGAATCCACCCGTCATCCAGGTGGAGCATCCTGCGAGGCCTGAAGCAAGGCCAAAAAACATCAGTAGGCTGATAATTCTTATCATTTGCGCCTGAGAAAACATTTCATACCCCCATTGCGGCTCAGTGTAACAAGCAAGCGCTTGGCTGCAACTGGGGTGAGTCATTATTTTCAAGGAGATACCGCCGTTGCCCGTTGAACATTTGTAAAGCGTGATGCACGGATGAGAAGCCGGCAGTGTCAGCGCAAAACAACCTGCGCCATACTGAGTCGTGAATAGGACAGGAGTGTGACCATGAGTCGCTACGAGATCGCCTTCTCCGGGCAGTTGGTGCCGGGGGCGCAACTGGAGCTGGTCAAGGCCAACATGGCCAAGTTGTTCCAGGCCGATGCCCAGCGGATCGCCCAGCTGTTTTCCGGGCGTCGCATCGTGATCAAGAACAACCTCGACGCTGCGGCGGCGGAGAAGTACCGATCGACCCTGGAGCGGGCGGGGGCCCGTGTCGAAGTAATCGACATGGATATGCCGATCGAGGAAGTCGAACTGGCTCCACCACCGCCCGCCGAACCGGCACCTGCTGCGGCAGCGGCGTCTGGCGGGGTCACGGCGGGGCGACTGCAGGTGGCGCCGCGTGACGAATACATGGCGGCGTTCAGCGAGGTGGATGCCCCGGATTTCGGCATCGCTCCGGTCGGGGCGGACCTGCAGGACGCCAAGCCGGATGCCGAGGCGCCGCGCGTGGACCTGTCGCAGTTCAGCCTGGCGCCGGTGGGCAGTGACATGGGGCAGGCCAAGGCCGACGCGGCGGCGCCACCGCCGGATACGTCACACCTTAAGCTGCAGGAATAAGAGAAATGGGCCCGCATGTGCGGGCCCTGTCGTTTCAGCCAGCCTTGCACTGGGCCTTGGCGTCCTCGGGCTTGAGGTTGCGCACGGTGATGAAGAACAGTTCGCAGGTCTGCTGCTTGTCCGTCACCTGCCATTTCTGGGTGCAACTGGTGAGCGTCTGCTGCGGGTCATTGCCCGGGTTCTGGCCCATGCCGGCCTGCCAGCAGGCAGCACTGAGGTCCTGCCCCATGACCTTGATGCCGGTGGCGTTGGCCTTGGCTTCGCTGCCCTGGTTGTTGTCCGGGTCCGCCGCGTACCAGATGTAGCTCGGGTGGTTGGCGCCGAGAACCGACGTCTGCTGTCCGGGCGCCGAGGTGATCTGGCCAAGCCCCAGCACCGGCAGGGTCACGCCGTACTGCTGCTTGATCCAGTTCCGCACCGGGCTGCCGAAGGCAACCATGGGCAGGGTGCCGTCACCCTTGCCAGCGGTGAGCTCGCCGACCATGCGCTGCTGGTAGGTATTGAAGTAGCTGTACACGCCTTCCAGCGCGCTCCCCGCACTGGCTGGTGCCGCGATGGGCGCGATGTCGACGATGGTCTGGTAGGCCGGCGTCTGCTGTACCGGTACGCCGTTGTAGCTGAGCAGCGACGCCCAGCGATCGGTGGTGTTGGAGCGCAGATAGTCCTGCGCCTGGGTCAGCGAATAGTCTGGCGGGAAGTGCAGCAGCTCGACGCTCTTGCGGTTCTCCAGTGCCATGCCCAGGGGCAGGAAGAAGTACCAGTTGTACTGCCACTTGCCGTCGCTGTTCAGCTGGCTGGCGCCCTTGTAGGCCAGGTCCCCGGCATCGAGCAGTTGCTGCAGCGGCTTGCCATAGCCGTCGGGGGCGCCCTTGAAATCGGCCAGGATGCGCTCGCCGTGGCGGACCACGTTCACGCTGGCCTGCGGATAACCGTCCCGATCGAGGCTCTGGCGCAGGTAGTGCTCGACGGTCTGCTCCAGCGTCCAGTCGCGATAGCAGATCACGTTGCAGTTGTTCGGGTAGGCGAACAGCCGGCTGACGCGCTGGCTGTCGCCCAGGTCCACGGATTCCCCCTGCAGCCCGCCGGGCTGAGTGGCGCAACCTATGAGCAGGCTCGCCAGAATGACCGTCAAACCACTTTTCTTGTGCATGGCTCTCTCCTTGTTGAGTGTCCTTGCGGACGCTTCAACTCAAGCAGAAAGCGCGGAGAAAGCCAGTCAGGCGCTCAGGAAAGGGGCGCAGCACTTCTTGAATTTCTGGCCGCCCTGGCAGGGGCAGGGGTCGTTGCGCCCGGCCTTCAGGGGCACGGTCGGGTCGATGAAATACCAGCGGCCGTCGACCTGAACGAAGGCCGAGCATTCGCGATGACTGTGCTCGCCGTTGTCATCGTGCCAGCGGGCGACGAAGGTCACCTGGGCGTGCTCGGGCTTGCCACCGAACACTTCGCGCTTCTCCACCTCGAGGCCGAGCCAGGTGCTCTGTGCGCTCCAGGCTGCCATGGCGTCGCGGTCGAGTGCCTGTTGCTGGGCGGGCAGGGTGGTCGCCACCAGGTAGTCCACCAGGCCCAGGACGTAAGCGCTGTAGCGCGAGCGCATCAGCAGCTCGGCGCAGGGCGCGGGGGTGCCGCTGTGATAGTGACCGCAGCACTGGCTCAGCGGGTTGCCGCTGCCGCATGGGCAGTTGGGATCGAGTGGGTCCATCGTCACCACCAGTACTTGCCGAAATTTTGTGGATTGGCCCAGAACTTTGAGTTCAACCAGTCGGGAACTTGCTTGTAATCGAGCAGATCATAGGTGAACAGATGCAGGGTCTGTCCCTCGCGCTGGAACTGTTCGCTGGCTTGCATGGCCAGGGCGAAGAAGTCGGTTTCCCGCCAGTCGCCCGCCTGCAGATCGACCAGCGCGGCGACCCGGCTGGCGTTCAGGTTGCGGATGCCACCGAGCAGTTGCAGTCCGTCGCGCTTGGGCAAGTGCTCCAGGCAGTCGACCAGCAGGGCCAGGTCGAAACGCTGTGCGGCCAGTTCCGGCGCCAGGGGCGCAGCCGCTGCGGTGGTGACCTGACACTGCGGATGTGCCTCTTTGAAGGCATCGACAGCGGGTAGCTCGCTGGCACCGAGCAGCAACAGCTTCTCGGGTGTATAACGGGCTAGCAGTGCGGCAATCGCCTGCTGTGGAGTACGGGAGCTAAGGCTGGCAGTCATCGAACTTCCTCGAAAAGTCTGCAAAGACTAACGTGGTGTCGATATCAGGCCTAGAGTGAGAGAAAATTATCCGTGCTATGCGCTATAGCTGGCGGATTGTACAACTCGTGTCTTTACTACTATTGAGTCGGTTATGGGCCGATGAACATTGGAGACCTAAAGTATGAGTATCACAAGGAACGCTGTACCCCTGATTCTGGCTAGTACCCTGCTGACCGGTTGTGCCGGTCTGCAGAAAACCGACTGGCCCACCTGCGCAGCCGTCGGTGGTGTGGGTGGTGCCGCGTTAGGGGCAATCGAGAGTTCGAGCTGGGCGGGTGGCGGTGCGCTGGTTGGCGCCGGCATGGGCGCGGCCTATTGCTGGGTCCACGGTGCCGAGGCGCAGCAGGTCGAAGTCGTCGAGGAAGTCGTCGTCGAAGAGATGGCGCCTGAGCCGGCCGAAGCCGTACGCGTCGAGCTGGACGTCAAGTTCGACTTCGACAAGGCGCAGGTCAAGCAGGAAAGCTACGGCGACATCAAGGCGCTGGCCGACTTCATGAAACAGTACCCGCAGACCAGCACCGTGGTTGAAGGTCACACCGACTCCGTGGGCAGCGATGCCTACAACCAGGGTCTGTCCGAGCGCCGCGCCGGTGCCGTTCGTGACGTGCTGGTCAACCAGTACGGTGTCGAGTCCAGCCGCGTACAAGCCGTGGGTTATGGCGAAAGCCGCCCGGTCGCCGACAACGCTTCTGCTGATGGCCGCGCCATCAACCGTCGCGTGGAAGCCGAGGTCGAAGCTCAGCCGTAAGGCGCTTCGCCCCGTAGACGGCAGATGCGAACGAGCCCGGTCGGTGTGCAACCGACCGGGCTCGTTCTTGTGTGATCCCCGCCTGCCGTCTTTACTCCTGTATACCGGCATAACGCCGGTACACAGGAGACACCACCATGAGAACCCACCTTCTGAAGGTCATACCTTTTCTCTTGGTCAGCAGTGTTCTCTCTGGTTGTGCCACGACTTCCAGTACGGGAGACGCGCCGCTCAATCAAGGGAACTGGCCCCTGTGCAGTGCGATTGGAGCCCTGGCCGGTGGCGGCCTTGGTGCAATCGAGAGTTCTACCTGGGCAGCAGGCGGCGCCGTGGCCGGTGCGGTACTGGGTACCATCATCTGTTATGCGCAGGACGGCGACGAAGACGACGACGGCGTGTTCGATCGGCGTGATCGATGCCCGGGCACACCCGCTGGAACGCCGGTCCACCACAACGGTTGCCCGCTGCCGCAGTACCCGGCCAGTGTCGCCGAGGAACCACCCATGGAGCCGCAGGCTCAGGACGAAGTCATCGTGCTCAGCGATCTGGGCAACGTGCTGTTCGCCTTCGACTCCGCCGAGCTGACGGGCGAGGCGAAACGCTTGCTGGCGGATGTCGCGACGCGACTGACAGGCGCCAACCTGGTAGCAGTCAAGGTTGTCGGGCACACCGACAGCGTCGGCAGCGATGCGTACAACCAGGGCTTGTCCGAACGTCGTGCGCGCAGTGTCGCCGACTTCCTCGTCGCCCAGGGGGTGCCAGCCGACAAGCTCAGCACCGAAGGGCGTGGCGAGAGCCAGCCGGTGGCGGACAACGGCAGCGATGCCGGACGTGCGGAAAATCGTCGAGTCGAGCTGTACGTTTCCCGCTGATCGATACGACCTGGTGCCCCCGGTGCATTCGCCCCGGGGGCACGTCCGTCTGGGCCAACGCCTGACAAAGTCCCGGAAAAAGACCCTTGCCGCTGGTGGTCGGCGCTGCGACCGGTTAACGTGCTGCGCTATCAGAAAGTCGCGAGCATGGGGGCGGGATGAAGTCATTGTTGACCGTGGGCAAGGCGCTGGTCTTGGTGTTCTGGGTGGTGTGTGGCGCGGCGCTGGCCAAGCGCTTCGGTGCACCGTTCGAGCAACTGCTCCTTGTGCTAGCCGCTGCCATGCTGCTCGTGCATGCGCTGCAGCTGTGGCTGTTCGCGGGCCTGCTGGTCGGGCGGGCCAACCCCTGGGGTGACCGGCTGCAGGTGCTGCTGTTCGGCATCTTCCATCTGTATCCGATGAAAGCGACGAAGCAGCCCGCTCCCGTCGAGACGGTCTCGGTCGAGGAGGCTGCGCATGCGTAAGCTCGCCCTGTTGCTGTGCCTGTGCACTGGCGTCACGCTGGCTGACAACCAGGTCAAGGTGCCTGCCAATGCGTTGATGCGCCTGCCTGTGGCCAGCGCTGCCCTGCAGCTGGACCGCCTGGAGGTCGCCGATCACGCGACGCTGATGATTCCGGCGAAGGTCACCGAGCTGCGTGTCGGCACCCTGCTGATGGGGCGCGAGGCGCGCATCGGCGTGGCGCCGAGCGATCAGCCGCTGCGCCTGGAGGTGCAGGATGCCGATGTCGGCGCCGGCGCCTGGATCAGCGCCAAAGGCGCCGCAGGCACCTACAGCAAGGCCGCCACGCCCGGGCGGGAAATCAAGCTGAAACTGCACAAGCTGACGTTCGAGTCCCTGACCCTGGACGTGCGTGGCGGTCGCGGTGCGCCGGGTTACGCCGGGCTCGATGGTGCCCATGGCAAACCGGGTGGATGTACCTGGGGCCAGGCCAGTGCCGGCTACGATGGCCAGGACGGCACCGACGGGCATGCCGGCGCGGCGGGTGGCAACGTGGTGCTGGAAGTGCCGCACCATGTCGAGGTCGAGCGCCTGCAGGTGTTGCTCGACGGCGGCGAGGGGGGCGTGGCTGGCGCTGCAGGGCGGCCAGGCCACGGTGGCGCGGCCAGGGACTGCCTGCTCTATGGCGTCGATGGCGCCGCCGACGGCAACCCCGGCCAGCCGGGGCGCGCCGGCGCTGCAGGGCGCAGTGGCGCCGTGCAGGTCTTTCGTTTCTGAGGGACGCAGGCTGCCTGCGCCCTGCAGGCAGCCGGTTCGATCAGAAGCTCGGGCGCATCGCCACCAGCGTCATCAGCGCCAGGCCGACCAGCAGGTTGCTGCCGACGATCTTGCGGATCTTCCCCAGTACCTCAGCGCCGGCGGGCCAGTTCTCGGCCTCCACCTCGCGCCGCAGCTCCGGCAGCAGCAGGGCCTGGATACGCAGGAAGAGGGCGAGCATCACCAGGTACAGCCCCATCATGATGTGCACGTAGCGCGGCGCCGCGTCGAAACCGCCGTAGCTCAGGTGCAGCATGCCCACGCCGCTCAGCGGCAGCAGCAGTACCGCCAGCCAGACCCAGACGAAGAAGCGCTTGAACACGTTCAGCCACAGGCGCAGGCGGGCAGGCGGCTCCAGTGCGTCGACCGCTGCCGGGCGCAGGATCATCCAGGCGAAGAACATCCCGCCCACCCAGATGACGGCGGCCAGCAGGTGTAGCGCATAGAGTGGGGCGTAGGGGGTCATGCAGGGTCTCCAGAGGGTTCGGTTGACGGCTCGAGCTGCCCGATGTGCACGGGAGTCTGCGCCAGATCGATTGCCGCGTTATGATAGCGGCCGCTCCGCGAATACTGAAAATTTATCCAGCCTTTTTCGTTTCAGAATCCATGCTCAGTACCGAACTCAAGTCCCAGATTCAGGGCGCCTACTCGCGCTTCCTCGAGGCCAAGTCACTCAAGCCTCGCTACGGTCAGCGCCTGATGATCGCCGAAATCGCCAAGGTGCTCGGCACCATCAGGAGCGACGATGAGGGCAAGCGCCTGGGCGATCCCGCCGTGGTCGCGGTGGAGGCGGGTACGGGCACCGGCAAGACGGTGGCCTACAGCCTGGCGACCATTCCCACGGCCAAGGCGGCGGGCAAGCGCCTGGTCATCGCCACCGCCACCGTGGCGCTGCAGGAGCAGATCGTGCACAAGGATCTGCCCGACCTGCTGCGCAACAGCGGGCTGAACTTCAGCTTCGCCCTGGCCAAGGGGCGTGGTCGCTACCTGTGCCTGTCCAAGCTCGATCACCTGCTGCAGGACGGCGCCGCGCAGAGCGCCACGGCGCAGCTGTTCGAAGAGGAAGGCTTCCGCATCGACGTCGACGAGCAGGGGCAGAAGCTGTTCACCGCGATGATCGAGAAACTCGCCGGCAACCGCTGGGATGGCGACCGCGACAGCTGGCCCGAAGAGCTGGACGACAGCCGCTGGGCGCAGCTGACCACCGATCACAGCCAGTGCACCAACCGGCATTGCCCGAACTTCCAGCAGTGCGCCTTCTACAAAGCCCGCGAAGGCATGGGCAAGGTCGACGTGATCGTCACCAACCACGACATGGTGCTGGCTGACCTCGCGCTCGGTGGCGGTGCGGTGCTGCCCGATCCACGCGAAACCATCTACGTGTTCGACGAAGGTCATCACCTGCCGGACAAGGCCATCGGCCACTTTGCTCACTTCACGCGCCTGCGTTCGACCGCCGACTGGCTCACGCAGATCGACAAGAACCTGACCAAGCTGCTGGCGCAGAACCCGCTGCCGGGCGACCTGGGCCGGCTGATCGAGCAGGTGCCGGAGCTGGCGCGCGAGCTGAAGAGCCAGCAGCAGTTCATGTTCAGCGCCTGCGAAGAGGTTGCCGACTTCAAGGCCGGTGAGGACATGGAGGGGCGCGAGCGTCCGCGCCACCGTTTCGTCGGTGGGGTGGTGCCGGAGCACCTGACCGAGCTGGGGCTGGAGCTGAAGAAAGGTTTCTCCAAGCTCAACGACCTGTTCACCGGCGTCACCGAGCTGCTCAAGGAAGCGATGGACGGCGAGGGCGCGGTCGGCATCGCCAGCCACCAGGCCGAGGAATGGTACCCGCTGTTCGGCAGCCTGATGGCGCGCGCCAAGGGCAACTGGGAGCTGTGGCTGGCCTTCACCGCCGAAGACCCGGAAGAGAGCCCGCCGATGGCGCGCTGGCTGACCCTCGCCGACAGTGGCGCGCTGTTCGACATCGAAGTCAACGCCAGCCCGATCCTCGCGGCGGAGACCCTGCGCCGCAACCTGTGGAACGTCGCCCACGGCGCCCTGGTCACCTCGGCCACGCTCACCGCGCTGGGCACCTTCGACCGCTACCGCATGCGTGCCGGGCTGCCCAAGGTGGCGGTCACCGCCATCGTGCCGAGCCCCTTCCACCACGCCGATGCCGGCGTGTTGCGCGTGCCCGACCTCAAGGCCGACCCGCGCGAGGCGGCCGTGCACACCGCAGCCATCGTGCGCGAGTTGCCGGCGCTGGTCGCGGGTAGTCGCGGCACCCTGGTGCTGTTCTCCTCGCGCAAGCAGATGCAGGACGTGTTCGACGGTCTGGATCGTGACTGGCGCAAGCGGGTGTTCATCCAGGGCAACCTGTCCAAGCAGGAGACGCTGAACAAGCATAAGGCGCGCGTCGACTCCGGCGAGGAGAGCGTGCTGTTCGGTCTGGCCAGCTTCGCCGAGGGCGTCGATCTGCCCGGTGCCTACTGCGAGCATGTGGTGATCGCCAAGATTCCCTTCGCCGTACCCGATGACCCGGTCGAGGCCGCGCTGGCCGAATGGATCGAGGCGCGAGGTGGCAACCCGTTCATGGAAATCGCCGTGCCGGATGCGTCGCTGCGCCTGGTACAGGCCTGCGGCCGCCTGCTGCGGACCGAGGCCGATCGCGGCACCATCACCCTGCTGGACCGACGCGTGGTGACCCAGCGCTACGGCAAGGCGATTCTCAATGCCTTGCCACCCTTTCGTCGGGAAATCCAGTGAGCGCCTGACTGTCGGCTGTAGCGCGCGGGTCCGGAAGAGTGCGAGCCCGCGCCGAGTCGCCTGCGTGCCCCGCGTAACATCGACGGCCAGCGGTTCCCAACGGCGGCGGGGGCTGGAACAATGCAGGCAATTTCGTTCAAGGAGACAGATGTGCAGGTTCAGGGCTATTTCGACTTGCGTTTCGAGGCGGTGAGGGATGCCTTCGCCAGCCTGTTCGAGGACTCCCAGGAGCGCGGTGCAGCGCTCTGCGTGCAGATTGGCGGCGAAACCGTGCTGGACCTGTGGGCCGGGGTGATGGACAAGGACGGCCAGCAGGCCTGGCACAGCGACACCATCGCCAACCTGTTCTCCTGCACCAAACCCTTCGCGGCGGTCGTCGCGCTGCAACTGGTGGGTGAGGGCAAGCTCGACCTGGATGCGCCGGTGGCGCGCTACTGGCCGGAGTTCGCCGCCGCCGGGAAGGAGCGCATCAGCGTGCGCCATCTGCTCTGCCACCAGGCCGGTTTGCCGGCGCTGCGCCAGCCGCTGCCGGCCGAAGCCCTGTATGACTGGCAGACCATGACCGCCGCGCTGGCCGCCGAACAGCCCTGGTGGCCGTTGGGCGAGGGGCACGGCTATGCGCCCATCACCTATGGCTGGCTGATCGGCGAGCTGATCCGTCGGGTGGAAGGGCGTGGCCCGGGCGAGAGCATCGCCGCCCGCATCGCCAGGCCGCTGGGCCTGGATTTTCATGTCGGCCTGGCCGACAGCGAGTTCGATCGCGTCGCGCACATCGCCCGCGGCAAGGGCAACCTGGGCGATGCCGCCGCGCAGCGCCTGCTCAAGGTGATGATGAGCGATGCCAGCGCCATGAGCACGCGCTCGTTCACCAATCCGCCATCGATCATGACCAGCACCAACAAGCCGGAGTGGCGGCGCATGCAGCAACCGGCGGCCAACGGCCACGGCAATGCCCGCAGCCTGGCCGGCTTCTATGCCGGCTTGCTCGACGGCAGCCTGCTGGACACTGAGCTGCTCGGCGAAATGACCCGCGAGCACAGCCTGGGTGAGGACAAGACCCTGCTGACCCGCACCCGTTTCGGCCTCGGTTGCATGCTCGACCAGCCCGAGGTAGCCAATGCGACCTATGGCATGGGCGCCGGCGCCTTCGGCCACCCTGGTGCCGGCGGTTCCAGCGGCTTTGCCGATCCGCAGCGCGACCTCGCGTTCGGCTTCGTCATCAATAATCTAGGACCGTTCGTCTTGATGGACCCTCGAGCGCAGAAACTTGCGCAACGGGTTGCGGACTGTATCTGATCGAGCGGCTAGACTTGCGCCATTCGTTCAGTACCACCCATAACAAACCGACCATTAGAAACTTGTGCGACCTCGGGGGCTTCATGCGCGCCAACAAGATTTTTGCCTTTACCTGCTGCCTGCTGATTGCCGGCTGCGCGGGCTCGGAGAAGAAAGAGGTCGCCAAGGCGGCCGTGATGCCGCCACCGCAGGTGACCCGTGCCTGGCTCGACGAGTACGAGCCGCGCGTGCGTGACGCCGTCAAGGACAGCGCATTCGAGTTCGAGCGGCGCGACAACCTGCTGGTCGTCACCGCGCCAGTGAAGGGCTCGTTCAACCCGGACCGTCCGCAGATGCTGCTGCCGGCCAGCCTAGGCCCCATCACTCGGGTCGCCAAGCTGCTCGAGGCCGACAACGACATCGCCGTGGTGATACTCGGCCACGCCGACAGCAGCGGTGATGCCTCCCTGAACCGCGACCTCAGCCAGCAGCGCGCGCGTGCCGTGACCTCCATCTTCCGCCTCAGCGGCCTCAAGCAGAACCGCCTGCAGGTCATGGGCGTGGGTTCGGACATGCCGCGTGCCGCCAACGACAGCGCAGCCGGGCGTGCGCTCAACCGTCGTGTGGAAATCCTCCTGACCTCGCGTGACACCATGCAGGGGCTGATCGCCAAGTACAGCCAGCCGGCCAAGGCCGGCCTGAAGGATGGGCCCAAGGTAGCTGCCGCAGATCAAGGAAAACTGGGCAAGTCAGAGTAAGCTTGGCGGCATTTCCCACCTGTTGAGGGTGTATCCGCAACCCGCTGGCGACAGCGCCGAGGGTTGCGGCAGGCGCCCCGAGGAACTGCCATGACCCAGACACTGGCCGATATGCGCCGTGACTACACCCGCGACGGCCTGAGCGAAGCCCAGGCCCCGCTGGAACCCTTCACCCTGTTTCGTCAGTGGTTCGACGATGCCGTGAAGACCGAGCAACTGCCGGTCGAACCCAACGCCATGACCCTGGCCACTGTGGACGAGCAGGGCCGGCCGCACTGCCGTGTATTGCTGCTCAAGGGCCTCGACGAGCGCGGCTTCACCTTCTTCAGTAACTACGAAAGTGCCAAGGGGCGCCAGCTCGCGGCGCGCCCGTTCGCCGCCATGACGTTCTTCTGGCCCAGCCTGGAGCGTCAGGTGCGCATCGAAGGCCGGGTGGAGCGCGTCACTCCCGCCGAGTCCGATGGTTACTATCAGGTGCGCCCGCTGGGCAGCCGCATCGGCGCCTGGGCGTCGCCGCAGAGCCGGGTGATCCGTGATCGCGCCGAGCTGGAAGGGCTGCTCGCGGAAACCGAACGGCGCTTTCTCAACCAGGCTCCACACTGCCCGCCACACTGGGGGGGCTATCGCCTGCTGCCGGAGCGCATCGAATTCTGGCAGGGCCGCCCGAGCCGCCTGCATGACCGACTCAACTACCGCCTGCAGGGCGAGGCCTGGATTCGCGAACGCCTGGCGCCCTGAGGGGCGCGGAAGGGGCAGGGCTCGTTGACTGAGTAGCAAAGCGCTTGGTCTGGAGAGGGGGGGCTGCTATCGGCCAATAGCGGACGTAGGAAGTAGGTCAGCATATTCCCCGTTAGGGGTTGTACTCCGAGCAACCATCCTTGTACGCACACAGGTTGAGGACTTGTCGCGAACACCGTCGCTACATGCTGTCGCCGGCCTTGGAGCCAAGGAAAATAGGTCGGACAGAAAGCCCCCCTCCGCCTGAGAGATATCTGGGCCATCCGAGTAATGCTTAAAACTGCAGAATGAGCACGTGATCTGGCTCTCTTGGATGTAGCAAGAGTAGGCTGAGGTTGACCATTTGGATCGACTCTAGTGAGCCGCCGCGACAGCGGCAGTCTTCGTAACATCGCGCTCGTGCAGACCTCCCCCCAGAGATTTGTATAACGCCACCCGGTTGGCGATTTCCTCCCGGCGCAGTTCCAGCAGCGCTTGCCGGGCGGCGTGCAACTGGCGCTGGGCATCGAGCAGTTCGAGACGACCGTCGACACCTGCGCGGTAACGCAGGTCGGACAGTTGCAAACGCCGCTCGGCAGCGGTCACCGCGCGCATCTGCGCCTCGATCTGGCGCTCAAAGGTGCCGATTCCCGCCAACGCATCGGCCACCTCTCGGAAAGCGGCCTGGATGGCACGCTCGTAGTGCGCAACCGCCTCGGACTTGCGCACCTCGGTCAGGCGCAGCTCGGCGCGTAGACGTCCGCCTTGGAATAGTGGCTGGGAGATCTGCGGGGCGAAACGCCATACCTGGCGTGCCGAATCGAAAAGGCCACCGAGCGAGGCGCTGGCGTAACCGAAGGATGCAGTCAGGGAAATCTGCGGGAAGAACGCAGCCCTCGCTGCGCCGATATCAGCATTCGCGGCGACCAGCATCTGCTCGGCCTGGCGTAAGTCCGGGCGACTCAGCAGCAGTTCGGCCGGCAGTCCCGCCGGTAGTTGCGCGATCACCGATTGGCGCTCTAGCGGCAACGCGGCCGGCAAATCGCCGGGCAGTTCGCTGCCCACCAGCAGCTGCAGGGCGTTATCTGCCTGTGCCAGGGCACGCCGACGTGCTTCGAGATCAGCTTCGGCCAGGGCCACCTGCCCTTCGGCCTGGGCCACGTCCAGACTGCTGCTCTGCTCGGCTTGCTTGAGCAGGCGCGCCAGTTCCAGCGATTGCCGCCAGTCGGCCAGGGTGCGCTCGGTCAGTTGCAGTTGCTCGTCGGCCAGACGCTGGGCGAAGTACGCCTCGGCTACCGCACCGACCAGGGCGACCTGCGCTGCATCGCGGCCCTGCTTACTGGCCAGGTAGCGCGCGAACGCGGCATCTGAAAGCGCGCGCATGCGACCAAACAGATCTAGCTCGAAGGCGCTGAGGGCGACGCTCACCCCGGTCTGCTTGTTCACCTCACGACGGGCCTGACCGCTGCCGTCGGTGCTCTGGGTGCGCTCCCGAGTACGCGTGCCATCCAGCCCCACCGCTGGCAAGCGCGCGGCATGCTGGATGTGAGCCTGCGCCTGCGCCACCTGTACGTTGAGCGTAGCCAAACGGAGGTCGCGGTTGTTGCTCAGCGCCAGCTCGATTAACCGCTGCAGGCGAGGATCACCGAACATCGCACGCCAACCCACCGCGCTGGCTGGCAGGGTCGAGGCCGCCGCGTTAGCCACCATGGGATAGCTCGCCGATACCGGCGCTGCCGGACGTTCAAGAATCGGCGTCAGCGAGCAGGCGCTCAGGCACGCGAGCAGCAGCAGGATTAGCAACAGACGCATCACGGGGTCTCCTGGGGCGATACGGTAGTACCACGCTGCGCACGCCAGGCGCTCAGCCGCTCCTGCGTGCCGATAACGAAAACGAAAAAGACCGGCACGAAGAACACCGCCAATACAGTGCCGCTAAGCATGCCGCCGAACACCCCGGTGCCGATGGCGTGCTGGGTTTCGGCGCTGGCACCGGAGGCGATCATCAACGGCACCACGCCGAGGGTGAAGGCCAGCGAGGTCATCAGAATCGGCCGCAGACGCAGGCGTGCTGCGGTCACCGCAGCATCGATCAACGTGCGGCCTTCGGCGTGCAACTGGCGGGCGAACTCGACGATGAGGATGGCGTTCTTCGCCGACAGGCCGATGATGGTGATCATCCCAACCTTGAAGAACACATCGTTGGGCATGCCGCGCAACATCACCGCGGCCACCGCGCCGAGCAGGCCCAGCGGCACCACCAGCATTACCGATAGCGGGATCGACCAGCTCTCGTACAGCGCCGCCAGCACCAGAAACACCACCAGCGCCGACAGCAGCATCAGCAGCGGTGCCTGCGCCGCCGACTGGCGTTCCTGCAACGACGCGCCTGTCCAGGCTGCGGCATAGCCCTTGGGCAACTGCGCGACCAGACGTTCCATTTCAGCCATCGCTGCTCCACTGGACACGCCGGACGCTGCTCCTCCGGAAATACGGACCGCCGGGAAACCCTGGTAACGCAGCATCTGTTGCGGTGACTCGCTCCACACCGGCGTCACCACCTCGCGCAGCGGCACCATGCCGCCGCCGGCGTTGCGCACACGCAGGCCGAGCACGTCGTCCAGTTGCATGCGCGCGGGGGCGTCGGCCTGCAGGATGACCTGCTGCAGGCGTCCGGCATTGGGGAAATCGTTGACGTACAACGAGCCCATGGCCGCCGACAGCGTACTGCTCACGACCGCGAAGGACAGGCCCATGGCCTCGGCCTTCTGCCGGTCGATCTCCAGACGGATGCTCTCGCCGGGCGGCAGACCATCCGGGTAGACGTCGCTGACAACGCTGCTCTGCGCGGCAAGTTCCAGCAGTTGTGCCTGCGCGGCCTGCAAGGCGGCTTCGCCACGATTGGCGCGATCCTGCAGGATCATGGTGAAACCGGAGGACGTGCCCAGCTCGTCGATAGCCGGAGGCATCAGGCTCATCACCGTGCCCTCAACGCTGTCGGCCATGGCTTGCTGCGCCAGCGCGGCTTCTTCGGCGGCCGTGGCGCCATCACGCTGATCCCAGTCCTTGAGCATGGTGAAGGCCATGGCAGCGTTGGGGCCGGAGCCGGCGAAGCTGAAGCCCAGCACCACCATGTTCGCATCCAGCCCTGGGCGCGAGGCGACGTGCGCCTCGTAGGCCTTGACCACGTCCAGCGTGCGCTCGCTGGTGGCGCCGGTGGGCAGCTGGATGGAAGTCATGAAGTAGCCCTGATCCTCCTCGGGCAGGAACGACGACGGTAATTGCGTGGCGGTAACGGCCAGCACCGCGCAAAGCACGGCGAAGGCCGCCATCATTCGTCCGCTGCGCCCGACTAGGCGTGCCACCCGCGCGCTGTAGCTCGCGGTGAGGCGTTCGAAGCCGCGGTTGAAGGCACCGAAGAAGCCGCTCTTCTCATGATGGTTGGCGCTCACCGGGCGCAGCAGCGTGGCGCAGAGTGCTGGCGTCAGGCTCAGAGCGAGGAAGGCCGAGAACAGGATCGACACCGCCATCGAAAGGGTGAACTGCTGGTAGATCACCCCCACCGAGCCACTGCCAAAGGCCATGGGGATGAACACGGCGGTGAGCACCAGGGTGATGCCGATCACCGCGCCGGTGATTTCCTGCATAGCCCGTGAGGTGGCTTCTTTCGGCGACAGCCCCTGGGTGGCCATTAGCCGTTCGACGTTCTCCACCACTACGATGGCGTCGTCGACGATGATGCCGATGGCCAGCACCATGCCGAACATGGTCAGCGAGTTGATCGAGAACCCGGCCAGTAGCATCACCGCGAAGGTACCAAGCAGTGCGATGGGCGCGACGATGGCCGGAATCAGTGTGTAGCGCAGGTTCTGCAGGAACAGGAACATCACCATGAACACCAGCACCATGGCTTCGAACAGGGTATGGATCACCTTCTCGATGGACACCTTGACGAAAGGCGCGGTGTCGAACGGTACCGAGTAGGCCATGCCGGCCGGCATGCTTGGCGCCAGTTCGGCCAGGCGTTCGCGCACGGCCGAAGCGGTGCGCACGGCGTTGGCCCCGGGTGACAACTGGATGGCGGCACTGGTTGCTGCCACGCCGTTCTCGCGGTTGGAGAAGGCGTAGGACTCGGCGCCCAGCTCGATCCGCGCTACGTCACCGAGCATCACCTTGGCTCCATCGGCGCCCGCGCGCAGGACGATGGCGGAGAACTGTTCCGGCGTGCTCAGCTGTCCTTGCACGGTCAGCGGTACGGTCAGACGTTGGCCGGGCAATGCAGGCTCGTCACCGATCCGGCCGGGGGCGATCTGCGCATTCTGCAGCTCGATGGCCTGGGCCAGCTCGTTCATGGTCAGGCCGTAGGCGGTGAGCTTGTTCGGATCGACCCAGACGCGCATGGCCTGCTCGGCGCCGAACAGTTGCACACGTCCCACGCCGTCGATACGACGCAGCTCTTGGACGATGTTGCGGGCAAGGTAGTCGTTCAGGGCAACTTCATCGAACTGGCCGTTGGGCGAGGTCATGCCGACCATCATCAGAAAGCCCGAGGCGGCGGACTCCACCTGCAGGCCGTTCTGCCTTACGACCTGGGGCAGGCGCGGTTCGACAGCCTTGACGCGGTTCTGAACGTCCACCTGGGCCAACTCCGTATCGGTGCCCGGCTTGAAGGTGGCAGTGATCTGCGCGGAGCCTGAGGTATCCACCGAGGACTCGAAGTACAGCAGGTTCTTCACCCCCGACAGCTCGCGCTCGACCAGGCTCACCACCGAGTCGTTGAGCGTCTGCGGGGTGGCCCCCGGATAGCTGGCGTAGAGGCTCACCGACGGCGGCGCCACCGACGGATATCGGGCGATGGGCAATTGCGGGATGGCGATGACGCCGCCCAGCACGATGAACAGGGCGATCACCCAGGCAAACACCGGGCGGTTGATGAAAAACTGCGGCATGACGGTTTCTCCGAACTCAGCGCGCGACGGCGCTGAGGCGTTCGCCGTTGGCGGCGGGCTGCCAGGGGCGCGTGGCGACCTGGGCGTCAGGGCTCAAACGCTCGATGCCCTCGATCACCACCTGCTGCCCGGCGCTAAGCCCGGACACCACGCGGTAACGGCGCGCGACCAGCTCACCGAGGTCGATGGGCACCTGGCGTACCTGGCCCTGGGCATCCACCACCCACACGCTGGTCTGGCCCGCCGTATGGCTCACCGCCTGCTGCGGCACGCTCAGCGCGGCGGGATAATGGGCACGGGGAATCCGCGCCTGCACATAGAGGCCGGGCAGCAGACGGCGCTGCGGGTTGTCCACCAGCACGCGCAGCAGCACGTCGCCGGTGCCGGCATCCACCTCGATGCCGGAGAACAGGATGCGCCCACGCATGCCCAGCGCTTTGCCGTCACTGCCTAGGATCTCCACGCTCAACTCCGGCGTCGCCGAGCCGGCCTGCTGACGCAACGCGTCCAGTGTCGAGGCGGACTGGCGCACGTCGACGTACACCTGATCGATCTGCTGGATGCGCGCCATGGGTGTGGCATCGGTAGGCGACACCAGAGCCCCTTCGCTTACCAGCGCCTGGTCGATGCGCCCGGCAATCGGTGCCTCGACGCTGGCGAACTGCAGATCCAGCTTGCGCCGCGCCAGCGTCGCCTTGGCCTGGGCCACATCGGCGGCTGCCTGTGCGCGCAGGGCGACAGCGTCGTCATACACCTGGCGGCTCACCGCTTCGGCCTGCACCAGCGGTTTCAGGCGCTCGGCCTGCACACGGGCCCGTGCCAGGGTCGCCTCGGCGCGTTGCACGGCAGCGACAGCGCTGTCGACCTCGGCCTTGAACGGTGCCGGGTTGATCTGGAACAGCACGGCACCGGCCTTGATCTCAGCGCCCTGCTCGAACAGACGGCGCTGCACGATGCCACCGATCTGTGCACGAATCTCGGCGCTACGCACGGCAGCCACACGCGCTGGCAAATCCTCGCTGACCGATAACTCATGTGCCTGCAGTGTCAGCACCGACACTTGCAGCGGCGCGGCTGTTTCGCTTTGCTCTGGCTCCGCGTCGCACCCAGCCAATGCCAATACGGCAAGTCCTGCGAACACGATGCCCAGAGGCCGCTGTTTACTGCCCATAACCCACTCCTCGTTGCACGCTACGCCCAGGTGACCTTATGTCGACCGGGAGCTGATCGAGGCTGAAGTCTGAGATGCGGCTATTGCGAATGATTCGAGGCTTTGTGGAGAAAGCATGGAGGGCGCTATAAAATTCAGCGACACCGTCTGCGAGGCTGTCCATGTCCGATCTCAATACGCGCACCAGTCCTACCTCCCACGCCTCGGCACTGGTGCTGATCGCCGAGGACGAGGCCGAGATCGCCGACATCCTCATTGCCTACCTGCAACGCAGCGGACTGCGCACCCAGCACGCCTGCGACGGCCAGCAGGCATTGGCCTTGCACCAGGCGCTCAAGCCGGATCTTTTGCTGCTCGACGTGCATATGCCCGTACTCGATGGTTGGAAGGTACTCAGCGAAATCCGCTCCCGCGGCGAAACCCCGGTGATCATGCTCACCGCGCTCGACCAGGACATCGACAAACTAATGGGGCTACGCCTGGGCGCCGACGACTACGTGGTCAAACCCTTCAACCCGGCTGAGGTGGTGGCACGTGTTCAGGCAGTGCTGCGGCGCACGCGGGCGAGCGCATCCGCCGCCACCCAGATGCTGTGCGTCGGCGCCTTCCAGATCGACCTAGACAGCCATGAAGCCAGCGTGCAGCAGCATGGCCAAACACACATGCTGGATCTGACCCTGACCGAGTTCAAACTTCTGGCCTGCCTGATGCGCGCACCGAAACGAGCGTTCAGCCGCGCCGAACTCTTGGAGAGCTGCCTGCCCGAAGGGGACACCCAGGAACGCACCGTGGACAGCCACATCAGCAAAGTGCGCAAGAAGCTTGAAGCGCTCGATATCCAGGGCGTGCCGGCCAGTGTCTGGGGCGTGGGCTATCGCTTTGGCGTCGAGCAATGAAACCAACACCGGGCCTGCGCCGGCAGTTCATCCAGTCCCTAGCGGTGATGGCGCTGAGCATCATCTTCATCGCCGTGTTCGGCTCCTACGTGTTCTACACCATCGCATCGGCTTACATGCCGGGCAGCATCTCAGAAACCTGGATACCCTCGCGGGTAGAGATGATCTGGATTGGCTGCACCATTGCCACCGCGCTGGCTATGTCGGTGTTTGTCGCCATTCGCCTGTCGCGACGCCTGATCACCCCGCTGAACTCGGTGGCACACAGCCTGCGCGAAGTGGCCCAGGGCAATCTCACGGCACGCGCACCGCTGGACGAACAGGCCACCGGCGAGACGGCGCAACTGGTACGCGACTTCAACGTCATGGCTGAGCGCCTGCAGAGCATGACCCGGGAGCGCGAGTTCTGGAATGCCGCCATCGCTCACGAGCTGCGCACGCCGGTGACCATACTGCGCGGTCGCCTACAGGGTCTGGCAGAAGGCGTGTTCGATCCCAGCGATGAGCTGTTCGAGGGGCTGCTGCGCCAGGTGGAGGGACTCAACCGTTTGATCGAAGACTTGCGCGTGCTGAGTCTCAGGGACAGTGGCCACCTGGACATACAGTGCACCAGGGTCCGACTGGCCGATGAACTCAGCGGCGTGCTGAGGGCCTTCGCTGAGCCGCTGGCGGCCAAGGGCTTTCACCTACACGACGAACTTGATGCCGACTTGCTGGTGGAGTGCGATGCGCTGCGCATCCGCCAGGCGCTGATGGCGCTGCTGGAGAACGCTCTCCGCCATGCCGACCCGTGCAACCTACGGGTACGTCTGGAGCAGATCGGCAAGGACTGCCAGTTGAGCGTTGAAGACGATGGTCCAGGCATCGATAGTGAACTGACCAGCGAGATCTTCGAGGCCTTTAGTCGTGGCGATCCTTCGCGCTCTCGAAAAAGCGGCGGTAGTGGCCTGGGGCTCGCCGTGGTCAAAGCTATCGCAGAGGCCCATGATGGCCATGCGAGATGCCGAGCATCTGGAATGGGAAGCTCGTTCATTATCTCTTGGCCAGCCCGCACGCGGGTTGCTCAGAGATAGCCTTGTAATTAACTGTCCGCTATTGGCCTGTTGCAGCCGATCTGCGCGCTACCTTATCCACGTATGCCAGCGATTTCGCCCCGCCTTCACAGCTACCGCCGAGCATGCCGGCTGCCAATGGGGCTGTATGCGAGGAGCACATGAGATACCCTTGCGCCACGAATCAACCAGAGCGCTGTGAACCGAACGATGGGTTTTGAACAATTAGCCGAACTGCGTGACCGCCTGCGGGCGGAAAAACAGCAGGCCGAACCTGAAAGTGCCAAGCCGCAGAAGCGCAAGGCACCGCAGAAAACCAGGGCACCGAAAACCAAGGCTCGCGAGCAGGATCCGGCCGTCGAGGCGATCTGGCGACTGCAGAAGCATTTCCCCTTGGCCTTCCCGGTCAATCCAGCGCCCAAGGTGCCGCTGAAAGAGGGCATCCTCAAGGATGCGGAGCAGCATCTGGCGTTGCTCGGCATCAGCCTCGAGCAGCTCAAGCTGGGCATTGCCGCCTGGTGCCGGGGCGGGCGCTACTGGTCCGCGATGACCGAGAACGCGCCGCGCCTGGATCTCCAGGGCCAGCCGGTCGGCATGGTGACGGCGGCGCAGGCACTGCATGCCCGGCAGCAGGCCCGGCGGCAGCGCATGGAGGCCCGGCGCGCCCAGGCCAAGGCGAAGGCGCCGGCGGCTGACGAGGCCGTCGAGGCCGCTGCGCAGCCTGACGAGGCGTAAAGCTCCGGCAACCCGAGCTTGCCTCGGGTTCTGCGGCGCATCGTGAAGCGCCGCTGATGTGCCTACAATGACGGCCTCAATCGTGAGGCCGCTTCCGATGCTCGAACTCGATTCCACTCTGGCGCAGCACATCGTCGACCGCGCCATGGCCATCCTGCCGCACAACATCAACGTCATGGATGCCCAGGGGATGATCATCGGCAGCGGAGACCCCAGTCGCCTGCATACGCGGCACGAGGGCGCGCAGCTGGTGCTGGCCAATCGTCGCGTGGTGGAGATCGACGCGCAGGCGGCCGCCTGCCTGCGTGGGGTCAAGCCCGGGGTGAACCTGCCGCTGCTGCACGCCGAGCGCCTGATCGGCGTGCTCGGCATCACCGGCGAGCCCGAGCTCGTGAGACCCTACGCCGAGCTGGTGCGCATGGCCGCGGAGATGCTCGTCGAGCACCGGGTGCTGCAGGCGGAGCGGCATTGGCAGCGCCATCAGCAGGAGGCCTGGCTGCGCCAGTTGCTTGACCCCCAGCTGCGCCTCGCCAGCCTCGAAGCCGATGCCGAGCGCCTCGCCCTGCAGCTCTCCTGGCCGCGGCAGATCTGCCTGCTGCAGCTCGACGCCGACGGCGACCCGCTGCCACGCCAGGCGCGCCTGCTGGCCAGTCTCGGTGGCAAGAACGATCACCTGATCGCCCCGCTTGGACGTGACGAGCTGCTCTGGTGCCGGCCGTTCAGTGCGAGCCGGGATGACCGGGCCTGGCTGGCCCAGGCCGACGAGCGCGAGTGGGGCGTGCGTTCCCTGACACTCAGCGATCCGCTGCACGACCTGGCCGAGTTGCGCCAGGCCAGCCTGGTCCTACGTGACCTGCAGGCCTACGGTCAGGCGCGCTTTCCCGAGCGCCGGCTGTTGCGCCTGGACGAGCTACGCCTGCCGACGCTGCTGTATGCCCAGCGCCACAGCTGGTTGCTGCAGGGCTGGCTGGCCCCCTTGCGCAGCGTGCTGGCGCAGGACCCCCAGGGTACCCTGCGCACCACCCTGGAGGCCTGGTGCGCGCATGACGGCCAGGTACAGACCTGTGCCCAGGAACTGGGCATTCACCGCAATACCCTGCGCTACCGCCTGGAGCGCATCGCCGAGCTGAGCGGCCTGGACCTCAATCGCCTGGATCAGCGCCTGCAGCTATCGTTGGGCCTGGGCCTGCTGGAGCCGGAGGCCTCGGCAGCGGCGCCGACGAGCGAATAGGCGGCCGGCAGGGCGATGCGGCTTTGTGCGCCCGCACAGGCCGCTGGCGTTCGTCAGCGTTGTTTTGGTGCCTGCGCACAGGGCGAGGGGAGTGGTGGCTGAGCCACAATGAGGCGCCTGTCGGCACTTCCACTCGGGCGTCGCGCCCGCCATAACAACAATGAGGAGACTGGTCATGGGCCTGGTCCTGATTCTGGTGGCACTGATCGCGTTCATCGTGCTGTCCACTACCCGTTTGAAACTGCACCCCTTCCTGGCATTGCTGGCCGCTGCCCTGATCGCCGGCTTCGCCTATCAGTTGCCTGGCAACGAAATCATCAAGACCATGACCGCCGGGTTCGGCGGCATTCTCGGCTACATCGGTATCGTCATCGTCCTCGGTACCATCATCGGGGTGATCCTCGAGCGCAGTGGCGCGGCGATCACCATGGCCGAGACGGTGATCCGTCTGCTGGGCCAGCGTTTCCCCACGCTGACCATGTCGATCATCGGCTATCTGGTATCGATCCCGGTGTTCTGCGACTCCGGCTACGTCATTCTCAACTCGCTGAAGAATGCCCTGGCGGCGCGCATGAAAGTCTCGGTGGTGGCCATGAGCGTGGCGCTGGCGACAGGTCTGTATGCCACCCACACCTTCGTGCCGCCGACGCCAGGGCCGATCGCCGCAGCCGGTAACCTGGGCCTCGAAGCCTCCCTGGGGCTGGTGATCCTGGTCGGCCTGCTGGTCGCTGCGGTCACCGCCGTGGCCGGCATGCTGTGGGCCAACCGGTTCCTCAAGCAGAACGACCATGAACTGCTGGAGGAAGCGCCCAGCGAGCTGCTCGCCGAGGATGTCGACTTCGACGCCCTGCGCGCCCGCTACGGCAAGCTGCCCAGCGCCTGGCAGGCGTTCTCGCCGATCTTCGTGCCGATCCTGCTGATCTGCCTGGGCTCGCTCGCGGCGTTCCCGAGCAAGCCCTTCGGCACCGGCGCGTTCTTCGACGTGCTGAGCTTCCTCGGCCAGCCGGTCGCCGCCTTGCTGGTCGGTCTGGCCCTGGCCTGCACCCTGCTCAAGGGGGAAGGCAAGCGTCAGCAGTTCCATGACCATGTCGCCCACGGCCTCAAGGAAGCGGCGCCGATCCTGCTGATCACCGGTGCCGGCGGTGCCTTCGGTGCCGTGCTCAAGGCCACGGCGCTGACCGCTTACCTGGGCGACACCCTGTCGGCCCTGGGCATCGGGCTGTTCATGCCGTTCCTGGTGGCAGCCGCGCTGAAAAGCGCCCAGGGTTCCTCGACCGTGGCGCTGGTCACCACGTCGGCCATGGTCGCGCCGCTGCTGGGCAACCTGGGCCTGGACAGCGAGATGGGCCGGGTGCTCACCGTGATGGCCATCGGCGCTGGCGCGATGACCGTCTCGCATGCCAACGACAGCTTCTTCTGGGTGGTGACCCAGTTCAGCCGCATGAAAGTCGCCACCGCGTATCGCGCCCAGACCATGGCGACCCTGATCCAGGGCCTGGCCGGCATGGCGGCGGTGTGGCTGCTCAGCCTGGTTCTGCTGTAATCCGCTTTACCGGCGGGTGGCTGCGGCGCACCCGCCTCCTTCCGAGGTTCTAGTCATGAAAATCGTCATCGCTCCCGACTCCTTCAAGGAGAGTCTCAGTGCGCCCGATGTCGCCGCGGCCATCGCCCGTGGCTGGCAGCAGGTATTCCCCGACGCCGAGTGCCTGCTGCGGCCAATGGCCGATGGCGGTGAGGGCACGGTCGATGCGCTGCTCGCCGCCGTTGGCGGTGAGCGCCGCGAGTGCCGGGTCCGGGGCCCCATGGGCGAACCGGTCGTGGCCCATTGGGGCTGGCTGGGGGAGGGCACGGCCGTCATCGAGATGGCGGCGGCCAGCGGTCTGCACTGGGTGCCGCGCGAGCAGCGTGATGCGCGCCTGGCCAGCAGTTACGGCACCGGCGAGCTGATCCGCGAGGCCCTCGATGCCGGCGCCACGCGCATCATCCTCGGCCTGGGCGGGAGTGCCACCAACGATGCCGGTGTCGGCCTGCTGCAGGCCCTGGGCATGCGCTTTCTCGATGCGCAGGGTCGCGACCTGGCGCCGGGCGGCGCTGCCCTGGCCGAGCTGGACCAGCTGGACCTGAGTGGCCTGGATGCGCGCCTGCTGAACGTGCAGATCGACGTCGCTGCCGATGTCGACAACCCGCTCTGCGGTCCGCGTGGCGCCTCTGCGGTATTCGGGCCGCAGAAGGGCGCGACACCCGAGCATGTGGCGCAGCTCGATCAGGCGCTGGGACGTTTTGCCCGCGTCACCGCGTCGACCCTGGGGGAGGATCACGCCGAGTTCCCCGGTGTGGGCGCCGCCGGTGGCCTGGGGTTCGCCGCACGGGGGTTCCTCAAGGCCGGCTTCCGACCGGGCATCGAGCTGGTGGCCGAGCTGTCCGGGCTGGCGGCTGCCGTGCAGGGCGCGGACCTGGTGATCACCGGGGAAGGGCGGATGGATGCGCAGACGCTGCACGGCAAGACGCCGGTCGGTGTGGCCCGCGTCGCGCGTGCCGCCGGCGTGCCGGTCATCGCTTTGTCCGGCAGCCTGGGTGACGACTACCAGGCGCTGTATGACGCCGGCATCGAAGCCGCGTTCAGCCTCGCTCCGGGGCCCTTGTCGCTGGAGCAGGCCATGGCCGGCGCCGCCGTCGAGCTGCAGGCACGCACCACGGATATCGCCAGGCTCTGGCGCCTGGCGCGGGCGTAGCGCGAAGAACCTAACTGAACTCTGTCTGTCTGAGGCTACTATTGTTCAGGCTTTGCCGTGACAGTTGCGCGTGCCCGGCGTCTAATGGATCGAGATATCTCTGGAGGAATTGCTATGCGTAAACCCACTCTGCTCATGACTTCGCTGGCGGCGATGCTGGCCCTAGGCGGTTGCGCATCGAGCCTGACTGGCGATACCTACAGCCGTGACGAGGCGCGCGCGGTACAGACCGTGCGCATGGGCACCATCGAGTCGCTGCGACCGGTGAAGATCGAAGGCACCAAGACGCCCATCGGCGCAGGTGCGGGTGCGGTGATCGGTGGCGTTGGCGGCAGTGGTCTCGGCGGCGGTCGCGGCAGCGCCGTGCTGGCGGTGATCGGTGCGGTGGCCGGCGGCCTGCTCGGTGCAGCCGCAGAGGAAGGCCTGACCCGTACCCAGGGCGTGGAGATCACCGTGCGCGAAGACGACGGCACCCTGCGCGCCTATGTGCAGGAAGTCGAGCCCAATGAGATCTTCCGTGTCGGCGAGCGCGTGCGCATCATGACCGTCAACGGAACCAGCCGCGTCGCTCACTGAGGACGCCGTTTCAACCGACCGGAGCCGCCTCGGGCCGCTCCGGTTTTTTGTGCCTGCCATACTGGACGACGCGCCGTCGTGCGGCGGTCAGCGATGCGCGCATCGCTATCCGCAACGGCTGATAGGCGCGGCGCAGAGCGGTGATAGAGAAAGACGCGTATTCACCTGCTGGTGCGTTTAGTAATAATTCAATGCATGACGATGCGCCGATAGGTATGGATAATCGGCGGTTATTCTTGTCGCGACAACGACTTAGCTGATTCGTTGTGGTGCGGGGTTCGTCACCGTCAGGGAGTTGCGACTCCAATTCTCGTCGCTGGTCGTGGTCGACTGGCGTGCCTGCTAAAGGGGTTTTGCCGATGGCGCTTGCGCTGATCATAGCCTTGCCGTTTCTGGGCGTTTTTCTACCGGTGCTGGCCGAGCGGCTGGGCCGCTCGGCGTGCGCCGTGGCCGCCGCGCTGCCGCCGCTGGTGGCGCTGGTGCTGCTGTTCAGCCTGCAGCCTGGCGTGTTCGCCGGCGAGGTCCTGCGCGTCAAGCTGGAATGGCTGCCGCAACTGGGGCTGAACCTGAGCCTGCGTCTCGACGGTCTGGGCTTCCTCTTCGCCCTGCTGATTCTCGGCATCGGCCTGCTGGTGATCCTCTACGCACGCTACTACCTGTCCAAAAGCGAGCCGATGGGGCGCTTCTTCGGCTTCCTGCTGCTGTTCATGGGCGCCATGCTCGGCGTGGTGCTGTCGGAAAACCTGCTGCTGATGCTGGTGTTCTGGGAACTGACCAGCCTTTCGTCCTTCCTGTTGATCGGTTTCTGGGGGGCACGTTCCGACGCTCGCAAGGGCGCACGCATGGCCCTGGCGGTCACCGGTGGCGGCGGTCTGGCGTTGCTTGCCGGTATCCTGCTGATCGGCCATATCGCGGGCAGCTTCGAGCTGTCCCAGGTGCTGGCAGCCGGTTACGCGATTCGTGCCCATGAGCTGTATCCGGTCGCGCTGATCCTGGTGCTGCTGGGCGTGTTCACCAAGTCGGCGCAGTTCCCGTTCCACTTCTGGCTGCCGCATGCCATGGCGGCGCCGACGCCCGTTTCGGCCTACCTGCACTCGGCGACCATGGTCAAGGCCGGGGTGTTTCTGCTGGCACGTCTGTATCCGGCTCTGGCCGGTTCCGAGTGGTGGTTCTACCTGGTCAGCCTGACCGGTCTGGCGACCCTGCTGGTGGGGGCCACCCTGGCGTTGTTCCAGCATGACCTCAAAGGCCTGCTGGCCTATTCCACCATCAGCCACCTGGGCCTGATCACCCTGCTGTTTGGCCTCGATACGCGCCTGGCGGCGGTGGCGGCGGTGTTCCACATCATCAACCACGCCACCTTCAAGGCCTCGCTGTTCATGGCCGCCGGCATCATCGACCACGAGACCGGCAGCCGCGACATGCGGCGTATCAACGGCATGTGGAAGTACATGCCGCATACGGCGATGCTGGCGATGGTGGCGGCCTCGGCGATGGCCGGGGTGCCGTTGCTCAACGGCTTCCTGAGCAAGGAGATGTTCTTCACCGAGACGCTGCACCAGCACCTGCTCGGCAGCTTCAACTGGGTGATCCCGGCGGCGGCGACCCTGGCCGGCGTCTTCTCGGTGGCCTACTCGCTGCGCTTCATTCATGACGTGTTCTTCAACGGCGAGCCGATCGACCTGCCGAAGTACCCGCCGCACGAGCCGCCGCGCTACATGAAGGTGCCGGTGGAAGTGCTGGTGTTCCTCTGCCTGCTGGTCGGCGTCGTACCGGCCTACACCGTGGCCCCGCTGCTGGCGTCTGCCGCGTCCGCCACCCTGGGTGGCGACCTGCCCGAGTACAGCCTGTCGATCTGGCACGGTTTCAACCTGCCGTTGATCATGAGCGTGGTCGCGCTGGTGGGTGGTGTTCTCGTCTATGCCCTGCGCAAGCCGCTGTTCCGCTGGTACGCCGGGATGCCCCGGGTGGATGCCAAGCTGGTCTTCGAGCGCATGGTGATGAGCCTGTTCGTCAGCGCCACGGCGTTCACCCGTCGCCTGGAGAACGGTTCGCTGCAACGCTACATCGCCTACCTGCTCGGCGCTGCCATCGTGGTGGTGGTGCTGGCGCTGGGGCCATTGCCGGAGCTGAGTGGCTCGGTGCCGATGCAGCCGATCGACGGCATCACCGCGCTGGGCCTGGCGATCATGGTCATGGCCGGGCTGGCCACGGTGATCTTCCACCGCCAGCGCCTGGCCGCGCTGGTGATGCTCAGTGTGGTGGGGCTGATGGTGGCGCTGGCCTTCGCCCGCTACTCGGCGCCGGATCTGGCGCTGACCCAGCTGTCGGTGGAGGTGGTGACCATCATCCTGCTGATGCTGGCGCTGTTCTTCCTGCCGGCGCAGACGCGCGTCGAGTCCAGCAGCATGCGCGCCCTGCGCGACTTCAGCCTGGCCATCGGCAGCGGGGTGATGGTGGCCATGCTGGCGTTCGCCGTGCTGACCCGCCCGTACACGAGCATCGCCGACTACTTCCTGGCCAACAGCGTCTCCGGTGGCGGCGGTACCAACGTGGTCAACGTGATTCTGGTGGACTTCCGTGGTTTCGATACCCTGGGCGAGATCAGCGTGCTGGCCATCGCGGCGGTGGGCATCTATGCCATGCTCGACGGCCTGCGCCTGTTCCAGCCCAACGCCGACGCCGAGGGCCGCAGCTGGGCACGTGACCGCCACCCGCTGATCCTCGCCACGCTGTCGCGCGTGCTGCTGCCGATGGCGCTGCTGATCTCGGTGTTCATCTTCCTGCGTGGCCACAACCTGCCGGGCGGCGGCTTCATCGCCGGCCTGATCACGGCCGTGGCGCTGATCCTGCAGTACGTCGCCAGCGGCGTGCAGTGGACGCAGTCGCGCCTACCTTTGAACTATCACCGCATGGCCGGTGGCGGCGTGCTCATCGCCACGGCCACCGGGGCGGGCAGCTGGCTGTTCGAGCGCCCGTTCCTGACCTCGGCGTTCGGCCATTTCCACATTCCACTGGTGGGTGAGATCGAGCTGGCCACGGCCATGCTCTTCGACCTGGGCGTCTACCTGACCGTGGTCGGGTCGACCCTGCTCATCCTCGCCAACCTGGGCAAGCTGACCCAGGAAAAGCCCGGACAGGAGGTACTCTGATATGGAAGCGCTGTTTGCCGTGGCGCTCGGCATCCTGACCTCGAGCGGCGTGTATCTGCTGCTGCGAGCCCGCACCTTTCCGGTGGTGATGGGGCTGACCCTGATCTCCTACGCGGTCAACCTGTTCCTCTTCGCCATGGGACGCCTGCAGGGCGGTGCGTCCAGCGTGATCGGGCAGGGCAGCCGCTATGTCGACCCGCTGCCCCAGGCGCTGGTGCTGACCGCCATCGTCATCGGTTTCGCCATGACCGCGTTCGTCGTGGTGCTGGCCCTGCGCAGCGTCGGTGAACTGAGCACCGACCATGTCGATGGCCGGGAGCAGCATCGATGAATCATGCGTTGATCCTTCCCATTCTTCTGCCGCTGCTGGCCGGCAGCCTGCTGCTGGTGGCCGCTCGCCTGGACATGCCGCGCAAGCGCGTGCTGTCGGTCGGCGTGACCACGCTGCTGGTGCCGCTGAGCTTCTGGCTGCTGGCGCTGGCCGACCAGGGCACGATTCAGGTCTATGCCCTGGGTAACTGGCAGCCGCCGTTCGGCATCGTGCTGGTACTGGACCGCCTCAGTGCGTTGATGCTGGTGGTGACATCGGTCCTGGCGCTGTTCGCGGTGCTCTACGCGATGCGTGGTGACGACGAGCGCGGTCGCAACTTCCATGCGCTGTTCCAGTTCCAGTTGCTGGGCATCAACGGGGCGTTCCTCACCGGCGACCTGTTCAACCTGTTCGTGTTCTTCGAGATCCTGCTGATCGCGTCCTACTCGCTGCTGCTGCACGGCGGCGGCAAGGATCGCGTGCGTGCTGGGCTGCACTACGTGGTGCTCAACCTGGTCGGCTCGGCGTTCTTCCTGATCGCCGTGGGCGTGCTGTATGGCGTCACCGGCACGCTGAACATGGCCGACATGTCGCAGCGCGTCGCCGCTGCCGGCGCCGACCATGCGCCGCTGATCGGTGCGGCCAGCATGTTGCTGCTGGTGGTGTTCGGCCTCAAGGCCGCGTTCCTGCCGCTGTACTTCTGGCTGCCGCGTGCCTACGCCTCGGCGACCGCGCCGGTGGCGGCGCTGTTCGCGATCATGACCAAGGTCGGCCTGTACTCGATTCTGCGGGTCTACACCCTGGTCTTCGGGGACGAGAGCGGCAACCTCTCGCACCTGGTTCAGGAGTGGCTGTGGCCGCTGGCTCTGCTGACCCTGGCGCTGGGCGCCGTCGGCGCGTTCGCCTCGGTGACGCTGCAGGGCATGCTGGCCTACCTGGTGGTGCTGTCGGTGGGCACGCTGCTCGCCGGCATGGCCCTGGGCACCCCCGAGGCACTGCAGGCGGCGCTGTTCTACCTGATCCACAGTACCTGGGTGGCGGGCGCGCTGTTCCTGATCGCCGATCTGGTCAGCCGCCAGCGCGGGATCAAGGAAGCGCAGCTGATCCAGGGGCCGGCGCTGCAGAATCCGTACATCCTGGGGGCGCTGTTCTTCGCCGGCGCCATCGCCGTGGCCGGCCTGCCGCCGCTCTCGGGCTTCGTCGGCAAGCTGCTGCTGCTCAAGGCCGCAGGGTCTGGTTGGGAAGCCGCCGTGCTGTGGCCGGTGGTGCTGATCGGCGGCCTGGTGACCCTGGTCAGTCTCAGCCGCGCCGGCAGCACCCTGTTCTGGCGTGTCGGGCTGAGCCAGCTGGACAGCGCCGAGCTGGACAACGGCCGCCTGCTCGCCGCCATCGGCCTGCTGCTGATGAGCCCACTGCTGGTGGCCTGCGCCGCGCCCGTGCTGGACTACATCGGCGCCATGGTGACGCAACTGCATGACCTGGAGAGCTATCACATGATCCTGCACAGCGGAGGTGGCGCATGAACGGGCGTCGCTGGCTGCCCCATCCTCTGCTGAGCCTGTGCCTGCTCGGTGTCTGGCTGCTGCTGGTCAACGACTTCAGCTTCGGCCACTGGCTGCTGGGGGCCTTCCTCGGCTGGCTGATTCCGCTGGTCAGCCAGGTGTTCTGGATCAACCCGCCGCAGGTGCGCAAGCCGGTCAAGCTGTGCCTGTTCCTGCTGCGCGTGCTGGGTGACATCGTCGTCGCCAACCTGGAAGTGGCCAAGCTGATTCTCGGCCCGGCCAGCCGCATGCGCCCGGCGTTCGTCGAGGTGCCGCTGAAGCTGGACGACGAGCTGGCGCTGACCATGCTCGCCAGCATCGTCTCGCTGACGCCCGGAACGGTCTCCGCCGACCTCAGCGACGACAAGCGCACGTTGCTGATCCACGGCCTCAACGTGGATGACGAAGCCGCGCTGGTGCGCAGCATCCAGACCCGTTACGAAGCACCACTGCTGGAGGTGTTCGCATGCTCGCGTACGTGATTCCGATCTGCCTGGCCATCATGGGCCTGGCACTGGTGTTGACCCTGGCCCGGTTGATCAAGGGGCCGGACATGCCCGATCGCATCCTGGCGCTGGACACCCTGTACATCAACGCCATCGCCCTGCTGGTGCTGTTCGGCATCTGGCTGGGCTCGGACCTGTATTTCGAAGCGGCGCTGCTGATCGCGGTGATGGGCTTCATCGGCACCGTGGCAGTGGCCAAGTACCTGCTGCGCGGCGACATCATCGAGTAGAGGAGAGACAGCATGAACGCTTGGATCGAGGGCCTGGTCGCCCTGTTTCTGCTGCTCGGCAGCCTGTTCGCCCTGGTCGGCGCCATCGGCCTGTACCGCCTGCCGGACTTCTTCATGCGCCTGCATGGGCCGACCAAGGCCACCACCATGGGCGTGGGCGGCATGGTCATCGCATCGCTGATCTACTTCGGGACGCGGGGCCAGGGCATCAGCCTGCATGAGCTGCTCATCACCCTGTTCCTGTTCATCACCGCGCCGGTCAGCGCCCACATGCTGGCCAAGGCGGCCCTGCAGCAGAAGGTACGCCTGAGCGAGCAGACCCGTGGCCGCCCCTGGGAGCAGTGACAGTTTTCACCCGCGACTGTGCCTGTAGACCCTTGCACTCAGGCCCTAGACTGAGCCCCTGGCTGGCAGCACCTGGCGCCGGCCACTGACTCAGGCGAGGTGAACATCATGATGCAGTTGCGCGCCGCGACCGCAGCGGACATCGAGGCCATGTGCGAGCTGTTGCTGGAGCATGGACCGAACCCCTGGAACCACTTGCCCGAAGCCGAGGTGCGCGCCCACCTGGCAGCCATCGCCGGTGGCGAGACGCGGGCCCTGCTGGCCGAGCAGGAGGGCGTGCTGCAGGGCTTCGTCAGTCATCGCCTGACCGATGACTTCGCCGCGCATCAGCCGCCGTCACGCTCGGGCCAGGTGCATGCCTACATCTGCGAGGCCGTGGTGCACGCTCGGCAGGCCGGGCAGGGGCTGGGCTCGCGCCTGTTGCGTGGCGTGGTCGAAGGGCTGCTGGAGGATGGGCTGCGCGACATCTACATCGACCGCCACGAGGAGAATGCCGCCTCGGCTGGGATGATGCGCAAGGCGGGGTTCGTCGAGTTGATTACCTATGCCGACCCGCAACGGCGTCCGCACGGTTCGCGCCGCTCGACCCTCTGTTGCCTGCGCGCCGAAGACGCTTGAGCGCGCGGCGTGGCGGCGCCATCGCCTTGCTCGTCGGCGCGCAGCTGGTGCTGGCAGCACTGCTCTACAGCGGCGCCTTCGAGGCCTGTCGACAGCTGCTCGGCACGCTCCGCCGCGATATCGGCTACGGCGTGCAGCTGCAGCATTCGCTGTATCTCTTCGCCGCCCTGGCGCTGTTCAACGCGATCTGGCTGATGAGTTGCCGCAGCCGACGCAGTGGCCTGGCCGGCTGCTGCGTCTGCCTGTCGCTGTGGACGCTGTACTGGGTCAACCTCTTCACCAGCATGCCGCTGCGCAGCCTGCTGGTGGTCACTGTCGGCGCGCTGGTCCTGGCGCTGCCGGCATGCCTGCTGGCGCTACGCTTCAGGTCGCCCGGCTGAGTCCGGCCGGGCCCCTGTTCAGCGCTCCAGCCCGAGCATGTCCCTGGCCACGGCCTCGGCGACACGGATGCCGTCGACGCCGGCGGAGAGGATGCCGCCCGCATAGCCGGCGCCTTCACCGGCCGGATACAGGCCCTTCAGGTTCAGGCTCTGCATGTCGGCGCCACGGGTGATGCGCACGGGGGAGGAGGTGCGCGTCTCGATGCCGGTGAGCACCGCGTCATGCAGGTCGAAGCCCTTGATCTGCTTGGCGAAGGCGGGGATGGCCTCACGGATCGCCGCGATGGCGAAGTCCGGCAGCGACGGCGCCAGGTCGCCCAGGCGCACGCCCGGCTTGTAGGACGGCTGCACCTCACCCAGCGCGGTGGACGGCGTGCCCTTGATGAAGTCGCCGACCAGCTGCCCGGGTGCCTCGTAGTTGCGCCCGCCGAGCACATAGGCGTGCGACTCCAGGCGCTCCTGCAGCTCCACGCCGGCCAGCGGGCCACCGGGGTAGTCCTGCTCCGGGGTGATGCCGACGACGATGCCGGCATTGGCATTGCGTTCGTTGCGCGAATACTGGCTCATGCCGTTGGTGACCACGCGCTCCGGCTCGGAGGTGGCGGCGACCACGGTGCCGCCCGGGCACATGCAGAAGCTGTACACCGCGCGGCCGTTGCTGGCGTGGTGCACCAGCTTGTAGTCGGCGGCGCCGAGCTTGGGGTGACCGGCGTACTTGCCCAGGCGCGCGTTGTCGATCAGCGACTGCGGGTGCTCGATACGGAAACCCACCGAGAACGGCTTGGCCTCCAGGAACACGCCTCGGGCGTGGAGCATGCGGAAGGTGTCACGCGAGCTGTGACCGAGGGCCAGCACCACATGACGGCTGCGCAGCTGTTCGCCGCTTTCCAGCACGACGCCGCTGAGCTGCTCGTCCTCGATCAGCAGGTCGCTGACGCGCTCCTGGAAGCGCACTTCGCCACCGAGCGCCTTGATCTCCTCGCGCATGGTGGCGACCACGCCGGTAAGGCGGAAGGTGCCGATGTGCGGTTTGTTGATGTAGAGGATCTCGTCCGGCGCGCCGGCCTTGACGAACTCTTCCAGCACCTTGCGGCCGTGATGGTTCGGGTCCTTGATCTGGCTGTAGAGCTTGCCATCGGAGAAGGTGCCGGCGCCGCCTTCACCGAACTGCACGTTGGACGTCGGGTCGAGCACGTTCTTGCGCCACAGCCCCCAGGTGTCCTTGGTGCGCTGGCGAACTTCCTTGCCGCGCTCCAGGACGATGGGGCGCAGCCCCGCCTGGGCCAGGATCAGTGCGGCGAAGATGCCGCAGGGGCCGAAACCGACCACGATGGGGCGTTCGTCGAGGCCACCGGCAGGCGCCTGGCCGACGGGCTGGTAGCGGATGTCCGGTGCTGGTCCGACGTGGCGATCACCTTCGAGGCGGGCGAGCAGGGCGCTTTCGTCCTGCACCTCGCAGTCGACGATGTAGATGAACGGCATGTCGCCGAAACGCTTGCGGGCATCGTAGCTGCGCTTGAACACGGTGAAGGCGAGCAGCTCGCCATCGGCGATGCCCAGGCGCTGGACGATGGCCGGGCGCAGGGCGTCGTCGGCGTGGTCGAGGGGCAGTTTCAGTTCGGTGAGACGAATCATGGCAGGTATCCAGCAGGGCCGGTGGTGATCCGGCAGGGGGTAACGAGGGCGGCGATTGTACAGGATCGCCGTGTGCCGGTCGTCGCCCGGCAACGCCATGGACGCAGCAGCGCAAGCGCCGCTGCGACGTTCAGCGCTGGCTGTCGCGGCTCAGGTGATGCCAGTACAGCAGGACGTCGAGCATGCGATTGGCGAATGCCCATTCGTTGTCGTACCAGGCCAGCACCTTGACCAGGTCGTCCTGCACGCGGGTGTGGTTGAGATCGACCACGCAGGAGACCGGGTAGGCGTTGAAGTCGGTGGAAACCAGCGGCGCCTCGTTGCACTCCATGACGCCTGGCGTCATGGCCTTGGCACCGTTCTGCAGCGCGGCATTGATCGCCTCGCGGCTGGTCGCACGCTCGGCGTTGAAGGTCAGGTCGAGCAGCGACACGTTGGGTGTCGGCACGCGCACCGAGAGGCCGTCGAGGCGCCCGGACAGCTCCGGCAGCACCAGGCCGATGGTCCGGGCGGCACCGGTGCTGGTGGGGATCATCGACAGCGCGGCGGCGCGGGCGCGATAGAGGTCGCTGTGGGCCTTGTCCAGCAGGTTCTGGTCGTTGGTGTAGGCATGCACCGTGTTGACCAGCCCCTGGCGGATGCCCACCGCCTCGTGCAGCACCTTGGCCAGCGGCGCCAGGCAGTTGGTGGTGCAGGATGCGTTGGAGACGATCTGCTGCTGGTTGCTCAGCAACTGGTGGTTGACGCCATAGACCACGGTCAGGTCCGCGCTTTCCAGCGGGTGCGAGAGCAGCACGCGCTGCGCGCCGGCGGTCAGGTGCTGCTCGGCTTGTGCGCGCTTCTTGAACTTGCCCGAGCATTCCAGCACCAGGTCCACGCCCAGGCGGTTCCAGGGCAGGTTGAACGCCTCGCGCTCGCTGAGCAGGTGGATCGATTGGCCACCGAGGTGCAGCTGCTCGCCATGCAGTTCCACCTCGCCGGGAAAGCGGCCGAAGGTGGAGTCGAAGCGCGTCAGGTGGGTGAGGGTCTGGTAGTCGCCGAGGTCGTTGATCGCGACCAGGCGGATGCGTTGCTGCAGATCGCGCTGCACCAGAGCGCGCGTGAGTGCGCGGCCGATGCGCCCATATCCGTTGAGGGCTACTCGTAGCATGGTGGTCTCCTTCCTGCGATGCTGCCTTGAGCTTAGGCGGAGGGAGCGGGGTGCGCCTGCTTTCGATTGTGGCAAAAGATCACACGGGCAGTCGGCGGAGCCAGGACCTGCGCTCAGCCGTCAGCACCCGTGCCGCAGGCGGTGCGATCAGTTGCGCATGGCGCCGAAGTGCGCGCAGCCACGCAGCACCTGGCCATCCAGGCGCAGTTCCGCGCTGAGGTGGTTCACCGCACCGCTCATGCCGTCGACGCAGCGCTGCGGCGCGACCCACAGCTCGAGGCGCTGGCCGTTGGCCTCGCTGCTGAAGTTGAGACGGCCTTCCGGCAGCTGTTCTTCCAGGTAGGGCAGGGCCAGTGGCTCATGCTCGGGACGGTTGAGGACCAGGCCCTTGCTGCCGACCTCCAGTTGCCAGAACGGCTCGGTGCCACTGGCGCGCAGGGTCAGGCGCTTGAAGTTGAGGTCTTCGCAGCCGTGGCCTTCACCCTGCAGGCGGTAGAGCTGGCTGACCTCGAAGCGGCCATCATTGCCTTGGCCCTGGCTGCCGCCCAGCTGGCCGGCCAGGTCGGCGAACAGCTCGCCCTGGTCGCCAGCGAGCTGCCTGGCTTCACGCTCGATGTCGGTGTTGCCGCCGTCGACCAGGAGGAAGCGGCGCTGTTCCTGACAGGGGCTGAACAGTAGCTGGCCGTTTTCCAGTTGCACCTGGCCCTGCAGGCGGGTGGCCGGTGGCGGGCCTTCCGGCTTGCCGGTGTAGACCTGGCAGGCGGTCAGAAGCGGGAGTAGGGCAATGCTGCTGAGCAGGGAACGGGTGATGGACATGAGGCCTCCGAAGCGAAGCGGCCACCATAGCTACAGCGTGACGCCGGCTCAAGCCGTTTGCTTTGACTGGACGCGGTGACTGCGGCCTAATTCGCCCGTCCGGACCGATGCGAGCCCCCGTAATGCCCAGCCCTGCCATGCGCCCCAGTACGCTCCACCTGCCCCAGGGCGACTGGGCGACGGTGCTCGACTGCCTGTGCGCGCACTTTCCCGCCATCGAGCGGGCCGTGTGGCTGCAACGCATGGCGCGCGGCCGCGTGCTGGATGGCGAAGGCAAGCCCATCGACGCCGAGCATCCCTATCGCGCCGGCCTCAAGGTGCGCTACTTCCGTGAGGTGCCGAACGAGACGCCGATTCCCTTCGAAGAGCAGGTGCTGTGGCAGGACGAGCACCTGCTGGTCGCCGACAAACCGCATTTCCTGCCGGTGATGCCGGCTGGCGAGTATGTCGAGCAGACCCTGCTGGCACGCCTGGTCAGGCGCACCGGCAATCCTGACCTGGTGCCGATCCACCGCATCGACCGGCTGACCGCCGGCCTGGTGCTGTTCTCGGTAGACCCGGCCAGCCGCGGGCTGTATCAGGCGCTGTTTCGCGAGCGGCAGGTGGAGAAGCGCTACGAGGCCATTGCCCCGGCGCTGACCGATCTGCAGTTCCCCTGTGTGCACCGTTCGCGGATGGTCGCTGGCGAGCCCTTCTTCCGCATGCAGGAGGTCGCCGGCGAGGCCAACAGCGAAACGCGGATCGAGGTGCTCGAGCGCCGTGGCGCGCTGTGGCGCTACGGCCTGTCGCCGGTCACCGGGCGCAAGCATCAGCTGCGGGTGCACCTGGCCGGGCTGGGCGCGCCCATCGTTGGCGACGACTTCTATCCGCACCTGCTGGAGTCGCGCCACCAGGCGGATGACTACAGCCAGCCGCTCAAGCTGCTGGCCCGTGGTCTGCGCTTCGTCGACCCGCTCAGTGGTCAGCCCCGTACGTTCGACAGCCAGCTGCACCTGCAGTGGTAGCTGGACGCCAGGGCAGCCACTTGAGCGAAGCGGCAGTGCAAGCACCACAGGCTAGACGTGGCGCTTGCACCAGAGCTTGAACAGCGGCTCGGCGAGAAACATCACCAGAAACAGCCGCAACACCTGCAGCGCGGTGACCAGTGCCACCGAGAGCTGCAGGGCCTCGGCAGTCAGACACAGCTCGGTGATGCCGCCAGGCATCATGCCCAGCATCAGTGACAGGTGATCCTCGCCGGCCAGCCAGCCGAGCCCTTCACCCAGCGCAGCGGCGACCAGCATCGCCAGCAGGGTGAACAGCAGTACGCGGGCCAGGAAACCGGGGGCGCTGCGGAAGAAGGCGCGGTCGAAATGACAGCCCAGCGCGCTGCCGATCAGCCACTGACCGAGCTGGCCGAGGCCTGGCGGCAGGCCCAGGTGCAGGTCGAAGGTGGCGCTGGCCACGGCGCAGGCGGTCAGCGGGCCGAGCATCCAGGGGTTGGGTTGCTTCAGGCGCCCCCAGCCCAGGGCCAGCACCGCGCCGGCGGCGAGCAGGACGATCAGCCAGGTCCAGTCCACTGGCGCGCGCGCCGGTGCACTGACAGCGGGCAGGCCCCAGGTGAACAGCGCCGGAATCAGCAGGACCACCAGCAGCAGGCGCAGGCTGTGCGCCGCGGCCACCCGTGCCGGTTGGGCGTCGTGGCGCAGGGCCAGGTTGACCATCTCGCTGGCCCCGCCCGGCATGCTGGCGAAGAACGCGGTGGCGCGGTCGACGCCGGCACGACGGAGGATGGCGATGCCGATGAGGCTGAGCAGGAGCGTGCCGAAGGCGCCCATGACGATGATCAGCAGATGGCTGAGCACCTGCTCCAGCACTTCGCTGGTGAAGTGCAGGCCGATGCCGCTGGCGACCAGCCACTGGCCGGTCTTGCGCCCACCGGGGAGTTCGCTGAAGGCGCGGTTGGTCAGGCAGCGCAAGGCGATCACCGCGAGCAGCGAGCCGACCATCCAGGGCAGGGGCCAGCCGGCGAGGCTGGCCAGGTAGCCGCCGACCGCACCGGCCAGCGGCGTTACCCAGAGATCACGCGGCAGCGGCATCAGCCCCGGCCTTGATCTGTTGGCGACGACGCACCCAGCGGATGCCCGGCAACGCCAGCATCAGCGCGACCAGTGCCCAGAGCACCAGGGTGATCGGGCTGCCCCAGAGAATGCCCAGGTCACCGGCCGAGATCGACAGCGCGCGGCGCAGGTTGTCTTCCATCAGCTCGCCGAGGACGAAGCCGAGGATCAGCGCCGACAGCGGGAAGTCGAGCTTGCGCAGGATGTAGCCGAACACGCCGAGGAGGATCATCAGCACCAGGTCGAAGGTGGTGCTGTGCACGGCGTAGACGCCGACCATGCTGACCACGGTGATCGCCGGCACCAGCACCCAGTTCGGCACGCTGAGCATGCGCGAGAACAGGCCGACCAGCGGGATGTTCATCACCAGCAGGATGACGTTGCCGATGAACAGCGAGGCGATCAGGCCCCAGACCACGTCGGGCTGCTGTTCGAACAGCAGCGGGCCGGGCGTGATGTTGTACAGGGTCAGGGCGCCGATCATCACCGCGGTGGTGCCCGAGCCCGGTACGCCGAGGGTCAGCATGGGGATCAGCGAGCCGCAGGCCGAAGCGTTGTTGGCGGCCTCCGGGGCTGCCAGGCCACGCAGGTCACCGTCACCGAAGCGACCCTTGCTGCCGGCCATGCGCTTCTCGGTCATGTAGGTCATGGCACTGGCGATGGTGGCGCCGGCGCCGGGGAGGGTGCCGATGACGAAGCCGGCCAGGGCGCTGCGGATCATGGTCCAGAAGGTCTGGCAGAACTCCTTGAAGTTGAACAGCAGGCGGCCGCTGGCCTTGACCGCCTTCTGCCCGCCGTGGGTCTTCTCCAGCATCAGCAGGACCTCGCTGACGCTGAAGAAACCGATCACCACGATGACGAACTGGATGCCGTCGGACAGGCTGACGCTGTCGAAGGTGAAGCGATAGACGCCGGTGGTCGAGTCCACGCCGACCGTGGCCAGGGCCAGGCCGATCAGAGCGGCCATCAGGGTCTTGACCGGCTTGTCGCCGACCATGCCGCCGAGGCAGGCGATGGCGAACACCATCAGCACGAAGTATTCGGCGGGGCCGAAGGCCACGGCCCACTTCGCCAGCAGCGGCGCGAACAGCACCACGCCGCAGGTGGCGATGATGCTGCCGATGAAGGAGCTGACCGCCGACAGCGACAGGGCGATGCCCGCCTTGCCCTGGCGCGCCAGCGGGTAGCCGTCGAGGGTGGTCATGATGGCCGCGGCGTCGCCCGGCACGTTGAGCAGGATGGCGGAGATACGCCCGCCGTACTCGCAGCCCAGGTAGACGGCGGCGAGCAGAATCAGTGCAGTTTCCGGCGGCAGGCCGAGGGCGAACGCCAGGGGCAGCAGCAGGGCCACGCCGTTGATCGGGCCGAGGCCCGGCAGCAGGCCGACCACGGTGCCGACGAAGGCGCCGAACAGCGCCACCAGCAGGTTGTCCGGGCGCGTGGCGACACCGAAGCCCTGCATCAGGAAGTTAAGGGTTTCCATTTCAGCTCTCCACGAAGGCTTCAAGCAGGCCGAGCGGCAGGGGCACGTCCAGCAGCAGATCGAACAACACGTACAGCAGCACGCCCATCGCTACCGCGCTGACCGCGCAGGGCAGCGGGCGGCCGGTGAACAGCAGGCCCAGGGCAAAGGTGGCCAGGCTGGTGCTGATGACGAAGCCGAGCGGCTCGAAGGTCAGCGCATAGGCCAGCAGAACCACCACGCACAGCGCGCTGCGCAGCGCCGTGGGAAGGTCCAGGCGTTGTTCGAGCATGCCCGGCTTGAATACCAGCCACAGGCTGCCGGCACCCATCAGGGCCAGCAGCAGCAGCGGGTAGGCCCGCGGGCCTACCGGGTCATAGGCGAAAGGCGCCTGGAAGCCCCAGGCAATGACGGCGAGCCAGGCACACAGAAGCAGCCAGACCGCGGAGAACAGGCGAACGTACATGGTGATTTACCTCGGAAGCGCCAGGCCGGAGGGCAACGCTGAACATGACCCGGGTGGGGTGCTCAGCGCTGCCCTCGGCAGGGCGCGGATTGCACAGGCGTGTTACTGGACCAGGCCGAATTCGCCGGCCAGGGCCTTGTAGTCCTGCACTTGCTTGAGCACGAAGGCATTGAGCTCGTCGCCGGTCAGCGACAGCGGGAACAGGTCGCGTTGTTCGCGCAGGGCGGCGAAGTCGTCACGTGCCAGCATCTTCTCGAACTGGCCCTGCCACCAGGCGAACTGCTCGTCGCTGACCTGCGGGCCCATGTAGAAGCCGCGAATCACCGGCCAGCTGATGTCGTAGCCCTGCTCCTTGGCGGTCGGAATGTCCGCCAGCTTGCCCGGCAGGCGCTCGTCGGACAGCACGGCGAGGATGCGCACCTTGCCAGCCGCCAGTTGCGGGGTGACTTCACCCAGGCCGCTGGAGGTGACCTGCACGTGACCGCCGAGCATGGCGGTCAGGGTCTCGCCGCCGCCTTCGAAGGCCACGTAGCGCAGGCTCTGCGGGTCGATGCCGGCCGCGCGGGCGATCAGTGCGGTCTGCATCCAGTCCTGGCCGCCGATGGTCGCACCGGCGCCGAAGACCACGCTGGCCGGGTCTTTCTTCAGCGCCTCGACCAGCTCGCCGAGGGTCTGCCAGGGCGCATCGGCGCGTACGGTGATGGCGCCGTAGTCGGTGCCGATAGCCGCCAGCCAGCGGACGGCGTGTTCGTCGTAGCGACCGAACTTGCCCTGCGCCAGGTTGAGCAGCGAGCCGGAGGAGAAGGCGGTGATGGTGCCCGGGTCCTTGGCGCGCTGGGCGACCACGGCGTTGTAGGCAACGGCGCCGACGCCACCCGGCATGTAGGTGACGCGCATGGGCGCCTTGAGCAGGCCGGTGTCCTTGAGGCCGCTCTGGGCCAGCTTGCAGGTCAGGTCGAAGCCGCCGCCGGGCTTGGCCGGTGCGATGCATTCGGGACGCTTGGGTTCGGCAGCCAGCAGCTGGCCGGCGAAGGCCAGGCAGGAAACCGCCAGTGCGGCGCGGGTCAGGGCAGATTTCATGATTGGGTTCTCCTGGAGAATCTTATTGTGGGTTACCAGATGGGCAGGGTGTAGCCGACGATGACGCGGTTTTCATCTGCATCGCGGGCAAAGTCGGAGCGGAAACTGGCGTTGCGTACGCGAACGTAGAGGTCCTTGAGCGGGCCGTTCTGCACCACGTACTTGAACTCGATGTCGCGTTCCCATTCGCCGCCACGCTCGTCGCTGCCGGCGATGCGTGCATCGTCACCACGGATGTAGCGGGTCATGAAGGTCAGGCCGGGAACCCCGACGCTGGCGAAGTTGAAGTCGTAGCGCGCCTGCCAGGAACGCTCGTCGGCGTTGGCGAAGTCGTTGATCTGCACGAAGTTGACCAGGAACGGATCGCTGCCGTCGATGTAGGCGAAGCCGGTGTCGCCGCTCATGTCCTGAAAGCCCAGGCCGAACTTGTGCGCACCGATGCCGTAGCTGAGCATGGCGTTGATCGCACGGTTGTCCACCTTGCCCGCCTTGGCGGCGCCGGTGTCGTCGCTGTAGATCAGGCGCAGATCGCTGTTCAGGGTGCCGGCACCGAGCTTGTGGCTGGTCAGCAGGCCGAGGAAGTGCTGGCGGTAGATGTCGTCCAGGTCGGCGTAGTAGTAGCGGCCGGTAAAGCCGGGCGCGAACTTGTAGTCGGCGCCGGCCAGGTCCAGGTGGTCGGCTTGGATGCCACCGGCGAAGCGGCGGTTCTTGCTGTTGAGTACCAGGTCTTCGTCGTCGGTGGAGGCGCGGTCGATGACCTTGTCCAGGCGACCACCGGTGAAGGTCAGGCCTTCCAGTTCGGAGGAGGTCAGCAGGCCGCCCTCGAAGACCTGCGGCAGCAGGCGGCTGTCGCTGGCCTTGACCACGGGCAGCTCCGGCACGTGCGAGCCATAGCGCAGCTCGGTGGCGGACACCTTGATCTTGGCGGTCAGGCCCAGGCGGCTGAAATCGTCGGCCGAACGCCCGTCATCATGCACCGGCAGCAGGTCGGTGCCGGTGCGGCCGCGTCCCGAGTCGAGCTTGAGGCCGAGCAGGCCCATGGCATCGACACCGAAACCGACGGTGCCTTCGGTGTAACCGGACTGCAGGTCGAGACGGAAGCCCTGACCCCATTCTTCGCGCTTGTTCTGTCCGGAACCTTCGCGGAAGTCACGATTGAGGTAGATGTTGGTGGCAGTGAGGCTGGCGGTGCTGTCTTCGATGAAGGCGGCGTTGGCGAGCGGGGTCGCACTGGCGGCGATGGCCAGGCAGAGCAGGCGGACAGGCGGCAGGGCCTGACGTGAGGCTGCGTACATGTGTGGTCTCCGTTTTTGTTCTTGTTGCGACCTGGCACCACTGCAAGGTCGCTTGAGCAGGTGGATCGAGCCACCTTGAAGCGATGCTATGAGGGCAAGCTTTCAGCAGGCTTTCATGGCTGAAAGTTTTTTCCGGCGGTGCTGGCAGGGGCGTCCGCGCGGCTGGCGGTGGCGACGAAACCTGGCAACTGGGCAATTCACAGCGGCGTCGAGGGCGCTACACTGCGCGCCTCTAACGATGCTGGAGCTGGAGGTGGCGGTGCGTATCCTGCTGGTCGAAGACCATCCGCAACTGGCGGAAAGCGTGGCCCAGGCCCTGAAAGGCGCGGGCTGGACGGTGGACGTGCTGCACGATGGCGTCGCCGCCGACCTGGCGCTGTCGAGCGAGGAGTATGCGCTGGCGATTCTCGACATCGGCCTGCCGCGCCTCGACGGCTTTGCCGTGCTGGCGCGCTTGCGTGATCGCGGGCAGACCCTGCCGGTGCTGATGCTGACCGCGCGTGGCGAGGTCAAGGACCGCGTGCATGGCCTCAACCTCGGCGCCGACGATTATCTGGCCAAACCCTTCGAGCTGAGCGAGCTCGAGGCGCGGGTCAAGGCGTTGCTGCGGCGCAGCGTGCTGGGTGGCGAACAGCTGCAGCGCTGTGGCGAGCTGGTCTACGACCTCGGGGCGCGGCGCTTCAGCCTGAAGGGCGAGGCGCTCAGTCTGACCGCCCGCGAGCAGGCCGTGCTGGAGGCGATGATCGCCCGACCGGGCCGTGTGATGAGCAAGGAACAGCTGGCCGCGCAGGTATTCGGTCTGGACGAGGATGCCAGCCCCGATGCCATCGAGATCTACGTCCATCGCCTGCGCAAGAAGCTCGAAGGCAGCGCCGTGCGCATCGTCACCTTCCGCGGTCTCGGTTACCTGCTGGAGGCGGTCGAGGCATGAGCCGTGGCTTCAGCCTGCGCGGACGCCTGCTGCGGCGTCTGGCCCTGCTGTTGTCGGTCATCCTGTTGCTGAGCAGCCTCAGCGCCTACTGGAGCGCGCGGCGCGCCGCCGACGAGGCCTACGACCGCACCCTGCTGGCGTCGGCACGTGCCGTGGCCGACGGCCTCTACGCCGAGGACGGGCGCCTCAGGGCCAACATTCCCTACGTGGCGCTGGACACCTTCGCCTATGACAGTGCCGGGCGCATCTACTACCAGGTGCTCGACCTCGAGGGGCATCAGGTATCCGGCTACGAAGACCTGCCAGCTGCGCCCAAGGGCACGCCGCGCACCGACGACTACCCGGCGCTGGCGCATTTCTACGACGCCGAGTACCGCAATCAGGGCGTGCGCGTGGTCAGCCTGCTGCAGCCGGTCAGCGAGCCGCAGTTGAACGGTATCGCCGAGATTCGCGTGGCCGAAACCCAGGGCGCGCGCGAGCGCATGGCCCGCGAGCTGCTGGTGGGGACGCTGTGGCGCATGGGCCTGCTGTCGATCAGTGCGCTGCTGCTGGTCTGGCTGGCGGTGAACCTGGCGTTGCGACCGCTGGAGGCGTTGCGTCGGGAGGTGGCCGAGCGCACCAGCGATGATCTGCAGCCCCTGCACGACAGCGGCTTGCCCCGCGAGGTGCTGCCGCTGGTGGAGACCCTGAACCAGTTCAACGAGCGGCTGAGAGGCCTGTTCGAGCGCCAGTCGCAATTCATCGCCGACGCGGCGCATGAGCTGCGCACGCCGCTGGCCGCGCTCAAGGCGCGCATCACCCTGGGCTTGCGCGCCGAGGAGGCGCAAGAGTGGCGCAGGACGCTGGAGGAGGTGGCGCTGCAGGGGGATCGCCTGACCTTGCTGGCCAATCAGCTGCTGTCCCTGGCGCGGATCGAAAGTGGTGCGCGCGCCATCACCGAGGGCGGTGCGCAGCGCATCGATCTCAGCCAGCTGGCCCGCGACCTGGCGCTGGCCATGGCGCCGCTGGCGCATGCCCGTGGGGTGGCGCTGGCGCTGGAGGCCGAGCAGCCGGTCTGGATCGATGGCGAGCCAACCCTGCTCAACGAATTGCTGAACAACCTGCTGGACAATGCGCTGGCGCATACCCCCGCCGGCGGCAACCTGGTGATCCGCGCAGTGGCCCCGGCCGTGCTGGAGGTCGAGGACGATGGTCCGGGCATTCCCGAGGCCGAGCGCGAGAAGGTCTTCGAGCGCTTCTACAGGCGCAGCGCACAGGGCAATGGTGCCGGTCTGGGGTTGGCCATCGTCGGTGAGATCTGCCGTGCCCACCAGGCCCGCATCAGCCTGCACCAGGCCCGGCCGCACGGCCTGCTGGTGCGGGTCGAGTTTCCGCTGCTAGTAGAGGCTTAGCGGCTGCTGAATCTCCAGCAGGTACTGGGAGATCTTGCCGCTGGCACGGAGCTGCTCGAGACCCCGGTTGAAGCGCGCCATCAGCTCGGCATTGCCCGGCACCTCGCGCGAAAGCAGCAGGTGCAGGCTGTCGCTGCGCAGTGGCCTGGCGTGAAAGCTCAGGCGCCGGCGCTCGGCCGGGCTGAAGTGCTGGTAGAGCAGATCGAAGCCGACCACCTTGTCCACGGGAAACAGGTCGACGCGCCCGGCCAGCAGCTGGCGTAGTCCCTGTTCGTCACTGGTCAGGCGCATGACCTCGAGGTCGCCGGCCGCTTCGGCGCGCTGGAAGGCGTCGCCGTAGTCGTAGCCGCGCGTGCCGGCAATGCGCAGGCCGCGCAGGTCGTCGATGCCGGACCAGTCGAATGCGTCGTCCTTGCGGTGGAACAGGTAGTAGCCGCTCTCCACGACTGGCGCGCTGACATGGAAGTGCTGCTGCCGTTGCGGGTTGTTCAGCCACACCGCGCTGCCGTCGCGCAGGCCCTGCTCGGCCATCTTCAGCGAGCGTGCCCAGGGGTGGAACTCCCATTGCACCGTGATGCCCTGCGAGGCGAAGGCCTCTTCGACGATGCGCGAGGCAACGCCGTGATGGGGGAGGCTTTCGCCCAGGTAGGGGGGCCATTCACCGTTGGTCAGACGGACGCGATCAGCGGCGTGGAGGTTGCCGAACAGCAGGGCGAGCAGGAGAAATGCGTAACGCATGGCTCTACTTCCTCAGGCGAGTGACCTGAGTGTAGAGGCGATATGCCATCCATGGCGAGAAGCTTTTACTGCAGCATGCCCATGGCCGCTTCCATGGCGGCGGAGAGGTCTTCGTCGGCCTGCATGTCGACCTGCGGGTCGAGGCCCAGCTTGGCGAATGCCGGCACCTTGCTCCAGTCGAGCTGGGTGTAGGGGTGCTCGCTGCCCAGGTAGCTCTGCAGGGTCGCGACCTGGACGATGTCGACGTAATCGACCTTGGCCGAGTTGCGCGTGAAGTCCAGGTATTGGCTGGGCACGATGGCGATCGGCTCGGGGAACTCCCAGGTGCGCAGGATCTTGTCGCCGATGATCGGGTGAATCTGCTCGATCACATGGTTGAGGCTGATGGAATCGGCCAGCAGTTCGTTGTGTTCTTCGGCGTAGGTCAGGATCGGGAGCACGCCGATCTGATGGACCAGGCCGGCGAGGGTCGCCTGGTCCGGCATCAGGCGGGTGTAGTGGCGGCACAGAACGTGGCAGATGCCCGCAATTTCGGTGCTCTTGTTCCACACTTCACGCATCTTGCGGTCGACCACGTCGCTGGTGGCCTGGAACATCTGCTCCATCGCCAGGCCGGTGGCCAGGTTGCAGGTGTAGTTGATGCCCAGGCGGGCGACGGCCATCTGCAGGTCGGTGATTTCCTTGTTGCTGCGCAGCAACGGGCTGTTGACCACCTTGATGATGCGCGCGGTCAGGGCGGCATCGTTGCCGATCACCTTGCTGATCTGCGGGATACCGACATTGGGGTCTTCTGCGGCCTCGCGAACCTTCAGTGCCACTTCGGGCAGGGTTGGCAGTACCAGCTCATCGTTCTCGATGGCGTTGATCAGATCCTGTTGGACTTTTTCGGCAAGCTTGCTCATCAAAAGGCTCTCTTAGGCGAACCGGTGTGGCGCCGGGAAGTTTAGTCAGCGCTGGATTTCCTTGTCGGCATCCAGCTGGTAGGGCAAGTCGAGCAGGGCCAGTGCCGGGCCCTCGTTGCTGCCGAGGTGAATGCGGCCGTCATTGACTGCATCTTCCTGCAGTACGGCGAGCAGCTCAATGTCTTCGTCAGCCTGCGCGGCCAGCACCACTTCTCCGACACTGGAGCCGTGGACCGGGGAGAACAGCTCGCTGCCGACGGCCGGTAGCGCTGCGCCGATCAGGCGCAGGCGGTACAGGCGGCGCTTGAGCTTGCCGAGGTACTGCATGCGCGCGACGATCTCCTGGCCGGTGTAGCAGCCCTTCTTGAAGCTCACGCCACCGAGCGCCTGGAGGTTGATCATCTGTGGAATGAACAGCTCGCGCGTCGCGCCGAACACCTGGCCGACGCCGGCGCGGACCTGCGCCAGCAGCCAGTCGTTGAGCGGCGCCTGGCGCAGGTGCTTGCCCAGCACGGCGAGCAGTCGCTCGGACTCGGCGTGCGGCGCCCAGAGTTCGGCACGGCCGTCGCCAAGGCGAACGGCGAGCAACTCGCCGCTGCTGGCCACGGCATCCGCCTGCTCGCCGAGCTCGATGCCCAGTTCGCTCAGTGCGGCGTTCCCGTCGGCCAGGCCGAAGCGCACCCAGGCCGCGCTTTCATCGGCGGGCTTGGATTTGGCAAACACCGCGTATTTGTGCAGCTCGGCCTGCTGGGCTTCGATCAGCTCGCGTGCCATCGCCAGCAGGTAGCCGTCAGCGACCGGCACGATGCGGAAGCTGGAGAGCATGCGCCCTTTCGGCGTACAGCGGGCGCCCAGGCTGGACAGATGGGCATCGAGGTAGTTGAGGTTGCAGGTCAGTTGCCCCTGCAGGAACTTGGCGGCATCGGCGCCGCGCACGGCGAGAACGCCTTCGTGATCGAGGAGGGTGAAATACGCGCTATCGGCCATGATGCAAGTCGAATCACTGGATAAAGGTCAGGGGCGTCATCATAGAGGGCGTGATAGGCCTTGTCAGCGCAATTGCGCCTCGTCGCGGTGAACAGCGGCGCAATTCACCGTTATACTGCGGCCCTCGTTCGAGGAGTCCGTTGCATGGTTGAGCAAACTGAACTGAATCGCCTGTTCTGGCATAGCCGTCGTGGCATGCTGGAGCTGGACGTACTGCTGGTGCCTTTCGTCCAGGAGGTGTACCCCAGCCTGGACGCCGAGGATCAGGCGCGCTACCGCAAGCTGCTGGAGTGCGAGGATCAGGATATGTTCGGCTGGTTCATGCAGCGTGGCGAGCCGGAAGACGCCGATCTCAAGCGCATGGTGCGCATGATCCTGGATCGTGTCCAACCCAAGTGACGTATTCGAGTGTCAGTGGCGGCCGTCACGCTGGCTGCTGAGGCTCTATCTGCTGGTCCTGGCGCTGGCCATGCCGGCGCCCTGGCTGGCCGACCTGCCGCTCTGGTCGAAGCTGTCGATCTGCGCGCTGCTGTTGGTGCATGCGGCCTGGGTGCTGCCGCGCCACATCCTGTTGTCATCGCCACAGAGCTTCGTCGGCGTGCGCCGCGATGCATTCGGCTGGTCGTTGCAGCGTGCGGACGGCACCTGGCAGGCCGTGCAGCTGCGTCCGGACAGCATGGCGCTGCCGTTGCTGGTGGTTCTGCGTTATCGCCTGCCGGGGCAACGCTTCAGTCGCGGGCTGTGCATTCCCCGCGACGCGCTGCCGACCGAGCAGCATCGACGCCTGCGCCTGCGTCTGAAGTTCAGTCGCAGGCGCTGGGCTGAGCCTGTGGCGTCGGCGTCAGAATAGTATCGCGGGCTTCGGCCAGCTGCTCGGGGTAGTCCAGGGTGTAATGCAGGCCTCGGCTCTCGTGGCGGCGCATGGCCGAATTGATCATCAGCTCGGCGACCAGGGCGAGGTTGCGCAGCTCGATCAGGTCGCGGCTGACCTTGTAGTTGCTGTAGAACTCGTCGATCTCGTCCAGCAGCAGGCGTACCCGGTGCTGCGCGCGCTGCAGGCGCTTGTTGGTGCGCACGATGCCCACGTAGTCCCACATGAAACGCCGCAATTCGTCCCAGTTGTGGGCGATGATCACGTCTTCGTCGGAGTCCGTCACCTGGCTGGCGTCCCAGCAGGGAACGTCACTGGGCATGTCGACCCGGTTCAGGTTGGCGACGATGTCGTTGCAGGCCGAACGGGCGTAGACGAAGCACTCCAGCAACGAGTTGCTGGCCATGCGATTGGCGCCGTGCAGGCCGGTGAAGCTGGTTTCGCCAATGGCATACAGCCCGGGAACGTCGGTGCGGCCGCAGCGGTCGACGACCACGCCGCCGCAGGTGTAATGCGCGGCGGGCACCACGGGGATGGCTTGCCGGGTGATGTCGATGCCGAAGCCCAGGCAGCGCTCGTACACCGTGGGGAAGTGGCTCTTGATGAAGTCGGCGGGCTTGTGACTGATGTCGAGGTAGACGCAGTCGATCCCGAGGCGCTTCATTTCATGGTCGATGGCACGGGCGACGATGTCGCGGGGCGCCAGTTCGGCGCGCTCGTCGAAGCGCGGCATGAAACGCTCGCCGTTGGGCAGCTTGAGCAGTCCGCCTTCGCCGCGCACCGCCTCGGTGACCAGGAAGCTCTTGGCCTGCGGATGATACAGGCAGGTGGGGTGGAACTGGTTGAACTCCAGGTTGCCCACGCGGCAGCCGGCGCGCCAGGCCATGGCGATACCGTCGCCGCAGGCGCCATCGGGGTTGCTGGTATAGAGATAGACCTTGGCTGCACCGCCGGTGGCGAGAATGACGAAGCGGGCGGTGAAGGTGTCGACCTCGCCACGGGTCCGGTCCAGCACGTAGGCGCCCAGGCAGCGCTCACCCTCCAGGCCGAGCCTGCGCTCGGTGATCAGGTCGACGGCGACGCGCTGTTCCAGCAGCTCGATGTTCGAGCGCCCGCGGGCCTGTTCCAGCAAGGTGTTGAAGATCGCGGCGCCGGTTGCATCGGCGGCATGAATGATGCGGCGGTGGCTGTGCCCGCCCTCGCGCGTCAGGTGAAACTCGAAGCCGCCGTCTTCCAGTGCGGTTTCGTCTTCACGGGTGAAGGGCACGCCCTGGTCGATCAGCCACTGGATGGCCTCGCGGCTGTGCTCGACGGTGAAGCGCACGGCGTCCTCGCGGCACAGGCCTGCACCGGCGTCGAGCGTGTCGGCCACGTGCGATTCGACCGTGTCGGTATCGTCCAGTACGGCGGCAACGCCACCTTGCGCCCAATAGGTCGAGCCATTGGACAGGTCACCTTTGCTCAGGACCGCGATGCGCAGATGGGAAGGCAGGGTAAGGGCTAGGGTCAGGCCGGCGGCACCGCTGCCGATGACCAGAACGTCGTGCTGGAAATGTAAGCTCATGTCCGAGTTCCGCGTGAAAGCGAGTCCTAGTATATAGAGAGGGGCGACGGCACAATAGCCGCCCATGGCCTGCTCGGGATCGCCCTGCTGCAATGCGCTCTTCGTGGGCGTCGATCCGCCGGGCGCTCGTCTGGCGGAGTGGAACGAAGCGGTGCGTCTGTCCTGTCGGCAGCGCTCTGGCTCGAGAGGTTATGAACAGGCCTTATGACCGACCGCAGTGCTCGGGAACTTTCTTAGTCGGTAAGGTTCCATAGAGGGTCGCCCATATAAGGGAGGACGCGTGCGCGTGCCTGCCTCCGAGCGTTGTCGAGGAGGTCGGATGGGCGGCGATAAGATTATTCGCGCTGGCGGAAAGGTTCCGCTGGCGCCATTTCTGGCAGAGAGAAGAGAACTCTGCGGGAAAGCTTGCTTGGAGGGGAGAACTTTTGCGTAAGGCCCGAGTCTATCTTGGCAAGCTGATTCGCTTACGGGCGCAAGCCTCCTCCAAGCGTCATGAGGAGAGTGCATGCTAACCCAGGAAGACGATCAGCAGCTGGTCGAGCGAGTGCAGCGCGGTGACAAGCGCGCCTTCGATCTGTTGGTGCTGAAGTATCAGCACAAGATCCTCGGTTTGATCGTGCGATTCGTGCACGACACCCACGAGGCTCAGGATGTCGCTCAGGAGGCCTTCGTCAAGGCCTACAGAGCGCTTGGAAACTTTCGCGGTGACAGCGCGTTCTATACCTGGCTGTACCGCATCGCCATCAACACGGCGAAGAATTATCTGGTGTCGCGCGGTCGCCGGCCGCCAGATAGTGATGTCAGTAGCGATGACGCGGAGTTCTATGATGGTGATCACGGCCTCAAGGACATCGAGTCACCGGAGCGGGCATTGCTGCGCGACGAGATCGAGGCCACCGTGCATCGAACCATCGCCCAGCTGCCGGACGACCTGCGTACGGCACTGACCTTGCGCGAGTTCGAAGGCTTGAGTTACGAAGACATTGCCAGCGTCATGCAATGTCCGGTGGGTACGGTGCGTTCACGGATCTTCCGTGCACGTGAGGCAATTGATAAGTCCCTGCAACCGCTGTTGCAGGAAGCCTAAGGCAGCGGCGATAGCCAAGAGAGGTACGCCATGAGTCGTGAAACCCTGCAGGAATCGCTGTCCGCGGTGATGGATAACGAAGCGGACGAACTGGAGTTGCGGCGTGTGCTCGCAGCCAGCGAAGGCGGCGAGCTGCGTGACACCTGGTCGCGCTATCAGCTGGCCAGGGCGGCCATGCATCGCGAGGTGCTGGTGCCGAAGCTGGACATCGCTGCTGCGGTATCCGCAGCGCTGGCCGACGAAGCGGCTCCGGCGCGCAAGACCCCCATGTGGCGTAGCGTCGGTCGTGTCGCCGTGGCAGCGTCCGTGACGGTCGCCGTGCTGGCTGGTGTGCGCTTCTACAATCAGGACGAGCTGACGGGTAATCAGCTGGCCCAGCAGGACGCCTCTCCGGTGCTCTCGGCGCCGCAGGTCCAGGGCCCTGCACTGCTCGCCGGCTACAACAGCAGCGAGGAAGCCGGTGAGCCTGCCAAGGTTGGCACCGTGAGCTGGCATGATCAGCGTCTGCCCGACTACCTGCGTCAACATGCGCAGCAGGCCGTGATGGGGGGTGGTGAAACCGCTCTGCCTTACGCCCGGGCCGCCAGTCTGGAAAACCGCTAAGGAGTCACATGCGCGCGATTCCCCTCTGTCTGCTCAGTGGCCTGCTGGCGTTGCCGGTGCATGCCTCTGAGGTTCAGGACTTGCTTGGACGCCTAGCCGAGGCGGAGCGTCAGCAAAGTTTTCAGGGTACGTTTATCTATGAACGTAACGGTAGTTTCTCCAGTCATGCCGTCTGGCACAAAGTGGAGGATGGGGGACAAGTGCGTGAGCGCCTTCTGCAGCTGGATGGTCCGGCGCAGGAGGTGCTGAAGGTCGATGGACAGACGCAATGCGTCAGTGGTGCGCTGGTCGATCAGGTCAGCGAAGGCCAGACCTGGCCCGCTCGCCACCTGGATGCCGATCAGCTGAGCAACTGGTACGACATTCGTGTCGTGGGTCAGTCGCGTATCGCTGATCGCAGCGCCGTGGTCCTGGTGCTGGCACCCAAGGACCAGCACCGTTATGGCTTCGAACTGCACCTGGATCGGGAGACCGGTCTGCCGTTGAAGTCCTTGCTGCTCAACGAGCGCGGCCAGCTGCTTGAGCGTTTCCAGTTCACCCAGCTCGATGTCATGACGCCGGAAGCCGAGGCCCTGCAGCCCAGCTCGCGCTGTCGTCCGGTGCGCATTCGCCCCGTCGACAATCTGGCCGAAGGCAGCTGGCGTTCCGATTGGCTGCCGCCAGGCTTCACCCTCAACATGGCACAGCTGCGCCACGAACCGTCTTCCGATGCCAGCGTTGCCTACCTCATGTACGGCGATGGCCTGGCCCGCTTCTCGGTCTTTCTCGAGCCCCTGAACGGTCGTGTCGTCGAAGACGCACGCAGCCAGCTGGGCCCGACCGTCGCCGTGTCGCGGCGCATGAGCACCGAGGCGGGTGACGTGATGGTCACGGTGGTGGGCGAGATTCCCCTGGGGACTGCCGAGCGCATCGCGCTGTCCATGCGCGCGGGTGCGTCTGAAACAGGAGCGCCTGAACAGGCCAGCCAATGATCGAGGAACAGGGGCGTGTAGTGGCGCTCGAGCCCGGCGCCGTCTGGGTCGAGACGCTACGCCGGAGTACCTGCTCCAGTTGCTCGGCCAATGCTGCCTGCGGGCAGGGCGTGATGGAACGCCTGGGCGTGGGCCGTGAGCGCGGTCATGTGCGCGCGCTGTCCACGCTGCATCTGAATGTTGGTGACGCTGTGGTGATCGGCGTCCGTGAAGAGCTGCTGGTACGCAGCTCTCTGCTTGTCTACCTGCTGCCCTTGCTGGGCCTCATGGCTGCCGCCCAGGCAGCCGACGCCGCAGGGCTATCCGAACCTCTGTGCATTCTCTCCGGCCTTGCCGGTCTGTGCGTTTCCTGGCTGCTGGTACGCTGGCGAGCGTCCAGGGTCGCCGATGATCCCCAATTGCAACCTGTTGTCCTGCGCGCATTGCTGGCTGCCAGCCCGTGATTTCCTGCGTGTATTTCATTCTGCATCTGGAGTTGTAGCCGATGAGAAATATCAAGTCCGTTGTGCCGGTGTTGATGGCCGCCCTGTTGTGGGGGCAAAGTCTGGTGGCGCAGGCCGATCTGCCTGATTTCACGCCGTTGGTCGAGGAGGCCTCGCCTGCGGTGGTCAATATCAGTACGCGCCAGAAGGTGCCTGAGCGCGCCGTTGCCGGGCAGTCCGGGCTGCCCGATCTGGAAGGCCTGCCACCGATGTTCCGCGAGTTCTTCGAGCGCAGCATTCCGCAGGTGCCGCGCAATCCGGGCGGGCGTCAGCGCGAGGCGCAATCGCTGGGTTCCGGCTTCATCATCTCGCCGGACGGCTACATCATGACCAACAACCATGTGGTCGCCGACGCCGATGAGATCATCGTGCGCCTGTCCGACCGCAGCGAACTGGAGGCCAAGCTGATCGGCGCCGACCCGCGCAGTGACGTGGCGCTGCTCAAGGTCGAAGGCAAGAACCTGCCGACCGTGCGCCTGGGCAAGTCCGAGGAGCTCAAGGTCGGCGAGTGGGTGCTGGCCATCGGTTCGCCGTTCGGTTTCGATCACTCGGTGACGGCCGGTATCGTCAGCGCCAAGGGCCGCAGCCTGCCCAGCGACAGCTACGTGCCCTTCATCCAGACCGACGTGGCGATCAACCCGGGCAACTCCGGCGGCCCGCTGTTCAATCTCAAGGGTGAGGTCGTCGGCATCAACTCGCAGATCTTTACTCGCTCCGGCGGTTTCATGGGCCTGTCGTTCGCCATTCCCATGGAGGTCGCCATGCAGGTCGCCGACCAGCTCAAGGCGGATGGCAAGGTCACGCGCGGCTGGCTGGGTGTGGTCATCCAGGAAGTGAACAAGGACCTGGCCGAATCCTTCGGTCTGGACAAACCTGCTGGTGCGCTGGTCGCGCAGGTGCTGGAAGATGGCCCGGCCGACAAGGGCGGGCTGCAGGTTGGCGATGTCATCCTCAATCTCAATGACAAGCCGATCATCATGTCCGCAGACCTGCCGCATCTGGTCGGTGGCCTGAAGCCGGGCGAGAAGGCCGAGCTGGACGTGGTGCGTGACGGTTCGCGCAAGAAGCTCAACGTGACCATCGGCACGCTGCCGGAAGAAGGGCAGGAGCTGGCCGCCGGCGACCCGGCCCAGGGTGGCGAGCGCAGCAACAACCGCCTGGGTGTCACGGTGGTCGAGCTGACTGCCGAGCAGAAGAAAGGCCTCGACCTGAAAGGCGGTGTGGTGGTCAAGGAAGTGCTCAATGGTCCGGCCGCGATGATCGGCCTGCGTCCGGGTGACGTGATCACGCACCTGAACAACCAGGCCATCGACTCCACCAGCACCTTTACCCAGGTGGCGCAGGAGTTGCCGAAGAACCGGTCGGTCTCCATGCGCGTGCTGCGTCAGGGGCGCGCCAGCTTCATCACCTTCAAGCTGGCGGAGTAATTCTTCCGGCAAGGCTGAACAGGGGCGCTTTCGGGCGCCCTTTTTGCGTGCACGGCTGGCGCTGCAGCAGACGTGACGTGGTTGCGAGGGATCGGGTACAATCCGCGGCTATTTTCGGCAAGCGTCTTGCCCGTGCCCTCTTCGAGTGTTGATCTGTGAGTGACCTGAGTCATATCCGCAATTTTTCCATCATTGCCCACATTGACCACGGCAAGTCCACCCTGGCTGACCGTTTCATCCAGCTCTGCGGCGGTCTCACCGCGCGTGAAATGGAGGCTCAGGTCCTGGACTCCATGGATCTGGAGCGTGAGCGCGGCATCACCATCAAGGCCCACAGCGTCACGCTTCACTACAAAGCGCAGGACGGCAAGGTCTATCAGCTGAACTTCATCGACACCCCCGGTCACGTCGACTTCACCTATGAAGTCAGTCGCTCGCTGGCGGCCTGCGAAGGTGCGCTGCTGGTGGTCGATGCCGGCCAGGGCGTGGAAGCGCAGTCGGTTGCCAACTGCTACACCGCCATCGAGCAGGGCCTCGAGGTCATGCCGGTGCTGAACAAGATGGACCTGCCGCAGGCCGATCCGGAGCGCGTCAAGGACGAGATCGAGAAGATCATCGGTATCGACGCCAGCGAAGCCGTGGCCTGCAGCGCCAAGAGCGGCATGGGCGTGGACGAGGTGCTCGAGCGCCTGGTGCAGACCATCCCCGCGCCCGAGGGCGAGATCGAGGCGCCGCTGCAGGCGCTGATCATCGACTCCTGGTTCGACAACTACCTGGGCGTCGTGTCGCTGGTGCGCGTGCGCCAGGGCCGGGTGAAGAAGGGCGACAAGATTCTGGTCAAGTCCACCGGCAAGGTGCACCTGGTCGACAGCGTCGGTGTATTCACCCCGAAACACACCGCCACCGCTGACCTCAAGGCCGGTGAAGTGGGCTTCATCATCGCCAGCATCAAGGACATTCATGGTGCGCCGGTCGGCGACACCCTGACCCTGTCTTCGACCCCAGAGGTGGAGATGCTGTCGGGCTTCAAGAAGATCCAGCCGCAAGTCTACGCGGGCCTGTTCCCGGTCAGCTCCGACGATTTCGAGGACTTCCGTGAGGCGCTGCAGAAGTTGACCCTCAATGACTCGTCGCTGCAGTACGCGCCGGAAAGCTCCGATGCGCTGGGCTTCGGTTTCCGCTGCGGCTTCCTCGGCATGCTGCACATGGAGATCATCCAGGAGCGCCTGGAGCGCGAGTACGACCTGGACCTGATCACCACCGCGCCGAGCGTTATCTACGAACTCGAGCTCAAGACCGGTGAGACCATCACCGTCGACAACCCGTCCAAGCTGCCGGATGTCTCGTCCATCGCCGATTTCCGCGAGCCGATCGTGACGGCGACCATCCTGGTGCCGCAGGAGCACCTGGGTAACGTCATTACCCTGTGCGTCGAGAAGCGTGGCGTGCAGCGTGACATGCAGTTCCTCGGCTCTCAGGTTCAGGTGCGTTACGACCTGCCGATGAACGAGGTGGTGCTGGACTTCTTCGATCGTCTGAAATCGACCAGCCGTGGCTACGCCTCGCTGGACTATCATTTCGATCGCTATCAGTCGGCCAACCTGGTCAGGCTGGATGTGCTGATCAATGGCGACAAGGTCGATGCCCTGGCATTGATCGTGCACCGTGACAACGCGGCGTACAAGGGACGCGCGTTGACCGAGAAGATGAAGGAACTGATTCCTCGACAGATGTTCGATGTGGCGATCCAGGCAGCCATCGGCGGCCAGATCATCGCGCGAACCACTGTCAAGGCACTCAGAAAGAACGTACTGGCCAAGTGTTACGGCGGCGACGTGAGCCGTAAGAAGAAGCTGCTCGAGAAGCAGAAGGCCGGTAAGAAACGCATGAAGCAGGTCGGCAACGTGGAAATCCCACAGGAAGCCTTCCTTGCGGTGCTCAGGTTGGATAGCTAAGGCTCTATGTCGATCAATTTCCCGCTCCTGTTGGTTATCGCGGTTGCCGTTTGCGGCTTCCTGGCCCTGATCGATCTGATCCTGCTGGCTCCGCGCCGCCGTGCGGCGATTGCGGCGTACCAGGGGCGGGTCGACGATCCTGACGACAGGGTGCTGGAGCGCCTGAGCAAGGAACCCTTGCTGGTCGAGTACGGCAAGTCGTTCTTCCCGGTGCTGGCCATCGTGCTGGTACTGCGCTCGTTTCTGGTGGAACCCTTCCAGATTCCGTCGGGGTCGATGAAGCCGACCCTGGAAGTGGGCGATTTCATCCTGGTCAACAAGTTCGCCTACGGCATTCGTCTGCCGGTCATCGACACCAAGGTCATCGAGGTGGATGACCCGCAGCGTGGCGACGTGATGGTGTTCCGTTACCCCAGCGATCCGAGCATCAACTACATCAAGCGTGTCGTGGGGCTGCCGGGTGATCGCATCCAGTACACCCAGGGCAAGCGCCTGCTCATCAACGGTGAGCCGGTGGCCGAGAAGCTGCTGGGCGAGGAGCCGGGCAGCCTGGGCAGCGCGGTTCTCTATCAGGAGCGCCTGGGGCAGGTCGAGCACACCATCCGCAAGGAAATGACCCGCATGCGGCGTGATCCGGGCGGTGAGTGGGTCGTGCCGCAAGGGCACTACTTCATGATGGGCGACAACCGCGACAACTCCAACGACAGTCGCTTCTGGCGTGATCGCAACATCCCTCAGGAGCTGTGGGGCATGGTTCCGGACGACCACATCGTCGGCAAGGCCTTCGCCATCTGGATGAGCTGGCCGGAGCCGAAAACCGGCAATCTGCCCAACTTCTCGCGGGTCGGCCTGATTCATTGAGTACTGGCGCGCTGTTCAAGGCAGCGCCGCAGGCTATAAATAGTTCTAGCCACGAGGCTACAACAAGACCGTTTATTGGGGGATGAACATGACTTTCGCGCGTTCGCAGCAGGGGCTTTCCATTCTGGGCTGGCTGGTGGCTCTGGCCGTGGTGGCGTTCTTCGCCAGCACCGGTTTCAAGGTCCTGCCGCATTATCTCGACTACATGTCGATGGAAAAGATCATTACCTCGGTGGAGACCGACCAGGCTGCGCAAGTGCGCACCGTTGGCGAGTTCTACAGCCACGTCGACCGTGGCATGCAGGTCAACAGCATTCGCGACCTGAACCTGCGTGACGTGATGCAAGTGAAGGTGGAGAACAACGAGTTCCGGGTCCACCTGAAGTATGAAAAACGTGAGCCGCTGATCGAGAACCTCGACCTGGTGGTGAATTTCGACAAAGAATTTCGTGTACGGATGCCGTGAGTCCCAATCTGTCCCGCCTCGAGCGCAAGCTCGGCTATAGCTTCAAGGACCAGGATCTGATGATCCTGGCCCTGACCCATCGCAGTTTCGCCGGCCGCAACAATGAGCGGCTGGAATTTCTCGGTGATGCCATTCTCAATTTCGTCGCCGGCGAGGCGCTGTTCGAGCGCTTCCCGCAGGCGCGCGAAGGTCAGTTGTCGCGTTTGCGTGCTCGTCTGGTCAAGGGCGAGACCCTGGCCGTGCTGGCGCGCGGTTTCGAGCTGGGCGAATACCTGCGCCTGGGCTCGGGTGAGCTCAAGAGCGGTGGTTTTCGCCGCGAGTCGATCCTCGCCGATGCGCTGGAAGCCCTGATCGGCGCGATCTATCTGGATGCCGGCATGGATGCGGCCCGCGAGCGCGTGCTGGACTGGCTGACCGGTGAGCTGGATGGCCTGACCCTGGTCGATACCAACAAGGACCCGAAGACGCGCTTGCAGGAGTTCCTGCAGTCGCGCGCCTGCGAGCTGCCTCGTTACGAGGTGGTGGACATTCAGGGCGAGCCGCACTGCCGTACCTTCATGGTCGAGTGCCAGGTGGCCCTGCTCAATGAAAAGACCCTGGGCCAGGGCGGCAGCCGGCGTATCGCCGAGCAGGTCGCTGCGGCTGCGGCGCTGATCGCCCTCGGGGTGGAGAATGGCAATGACTGATGCACCCGTGACCCGCTGTGGTTACGTCGCCATCGTCGGCCGGCCCAATGTGGGCAAGTCGACGCTGCTCAACCACATCCTCGGACAAAAGCTGGCGATCACCTCGCGCAAGCCGCAGACCACCCGTCACAACATGCTCGGCATCAAGACCGAGGGTGATGTGCAGGCCGTCTACGTCGATACGCCCGGCTTGCACAAGCACAATGACAAGGCGCTCAACCGCTACATGAACCGCAGCGCCTCCACGGCGCTGAAGGATGTCGATGTCGTGGTGTTCGTGGTCGACCGCATGCGCTGGACCGACGAGGACCAGCTGGTGCTGGAGAAGGTCCAGCACGTCAAGTGCCCGATCCTGCTCGCGGTGAACAAGGCTGACCGTCTGGAAGACAAGAGCGAGCTGCTGCCGCACCTGAACTGGCTGGCCGAGCAACTGCCGCAGGCGGAGATCGTGCCGATCTCCGCGTTGCAGGGGCAGAATCTCGACACCCTGGAAGCCCTGGTGGGCGAGCGCCTGCCGGAGTCCGAGCACTTCTACCCGGAAGACCAGATCACCGACCGCCCCAGCCGTTTCCTGGCGGCCGAGCTGATCCGCGAGAAGATCATGCGTCAGCTTGGTGCCGAGTTGCCGTACCAGATCACCGTAGAGATCGAGGAGTTCAAGCAGGAAGGCCGCGTGCTGCACATCCACGGCCTGATCCTGGTGGAACGCGACGGGCAGAAGAAGATCATCATTGGCGACAAGGGCGAGCGCATCAAGCGCATCGGCCAGGACGCGCGCAAGGACATGGAAACCATGTTCGATTCCAAGGTGATGCTCAATCTCTGGGTCAAGGTCAAAGGCGGCTGGTCCGACGACGAGCGCGCGCTGCGTTCGCTGGGCTACCTGGATTGAGCCGCGGGCTGCACGCCATGCGCTGCGCCATAGCTCGCGCTTGAGGCTTGCAGCTTGGACCTTGCCGCTTATGTCCTGCATAGCCGTCCCTACAAGGAAAGCAGCGCCCTGGTGGATTTCTTCACCGCTCAGGGGCGCATCCGTGCGGTACTGAGGGCTGCGCGCGGCAAAGTCGGCAGCATCGCCCGTCCGTTCGCGCCGCTCGATCTCGAACTGCGTGGCCGTGGCGAGCTGAAGACCGTCGGCCGTCTGGAAAGCGCCGGCATCCCGTTGCTGCTGACTGGCGAGGCGCTGTTCTCCGGGCTCTATCTCAACGAACTGCTGATCCGCCTGCTGCCCGCCGAGGATCCGCACCCCGCGATGCTCGACCACTATGGCCTGACCCTGCAGGCGCTGGCTGCCGGCCGCCCCCTGGAGCCGCTGCTGCGCGCATTCGAATGGCGCCTGCTGGACGAGCTGGGCTATGGTTTCGCCCTCGATCGCGATCAGCATGACCAGCCCATCGACCCCGCTGCGCTGTACCGCTGGCAGCAGGACGTCGGCCTGGTGCAGGTGATACAACTGCAGCCTGGGGTATTCCAGGGCCGCGAGTTGCTGGCCATGGCCGAGGCTGACTGGCAGACGCCGGGTGCGCTGGCTGCCGCCAAGCGCCTGATGCGCCAGGCACTGGCACCCCATCTTGGCGGCAGACCACTGGTCAGCCGCGAACTTTTCATGACGCTCAAGGAGTCCAAGCGTGACTGAGGCCAATCGTATTCTGCTCGGCGTGAACATCGACCACGTCGCCACCCTGCGCCAGGCTCGCGGTACGCGCTACCCGGACCCGGTCAAGGCCGCACTGGATGCCGAGGAGGCCGGTGCCGACGGTATCACCGTGCACCTGCGCGAAGATCGCCGGCACATCCAGGACCGTGACGTGCGGGTGCTGGCCGATGTGCTGCAGACACGGATGAACTTCGAGATGGGCGTCACCGACTTCATGCTCGGTTTCGCCGAGCAGATCCGCCCGGCGCATGTCTGCCTCGTGCCGGAAACCCGCCAGGAGCTGACCACCGAAGGCGGCCTGGACGTGGCCGGGCAGGAGGCGCGCATTGCCGCGGCAGTCGAGCGCCTGTCCCTGGCCGGTTGCGAGGTGTCGCTGTTCATCGACGCCGAAGAGCGGCAGATCGAAGCGGCCATGCGCGTCGGTGCTCCGGTCATCGAACTGCACACCGGCCGCTACGCCGATGCCCATACGGCGGAGGAGGCGGCCCAGGAGCTGTCACGCATCCGCGACGGGGTGATCTGCGGTTTGAACCACGGCTTGATCGTCAATGCCGGCCATGGCCTGCACTACCACAACGCCGAAGCGGTGGCCGCGATTCCCGGGGTCAACGAGCTGAACATCGGCCACGCCATCGTCGCCCATGCGCTGTTCGTCGGCTTCAAGCAGGCGGTCGCGGAGATGAAGGCGCTGATCGTCGCGGCGGCCGAGCGCGGCTAGCGGACGTTGTGGGAGGGGCTTCAGCCGCGACTTTCCATAGCCTGTCGCCGCTGAAGTGCTTTCGATTCAGCCCTGGCTGAACGCCTGGGTCATCTGCATGGCGAGTGCCTCGATGGCGTCGTTGTGCTGATGGCCGCGAATCAGTTTGATGTGGTACTCGCCCAACGCCGGCAGGCCCTGTTCCGCGCCCAGGCGGCGCAGAGGAGGCTTGACCAGGCTGCGGGGGAAGGGGGCGATGGCCAGGTCGGCAGTCATCGCCGCCTCCTGGCCGGCACACTGCTCGCACGAGTAGGCGATGCGGTAGCTCAGGCCCTGGCGGTCCAGCGCGTCGAGCGCGGTCCGGCGCCAGGCACAACCCGGGTTGGCCAGTGCCAGCGGTAGTGGCGAGCGCTGCACCGCCAGGCCGCCATCGCGACCGGCCCAGACCAGTTCCTCGGAATAGATGACATCACCGCGTGAGTCGTCCAGACCATCGTTGCCCGCGTTGATAAGGGTCAGGTCTAGCTCGCCGGCATCCAGTTTCGCCACCAGATCGACGCTGCGCCCGACATTGACCTCGACCTCCACGGCCGGATGGCTGCGCGCGAACAGGGTCAGGACGCTGGGGAGTACGCGGTCGCCGATGTCGTTCGGCGTGCCGAAGCGCACGCGGCCGGTCAGGGTTGGCGTCAGGAAGCGCGCTACCGCTTCCTCGTTGAGCTTGAGCAGGCGCCTGGCATAGCCCAGCAGCAGCTCGCCTTCGGCCGTCAGGTGCACGCGCCTGGCTTCGCGGGTGAACAGGCGCTGGCCGAGGGTTTCCTCCAGGCGTTTGATCTGCAGGCTGACCGCCGCGGTGCTGCGAAACACCTGGGTGGCGGTACGGGTGAAGCTGCCGCTGTCGGCGATGGCGACGAAGGTACGCAGCACATCGCTTTCCAGCAGTGGCAATGACAGGGGAGCGGTCGCGCTCATAGTCGTTAAATATTACTTAATCGATGATTTGAAATTTGTCGTTTGTTTGAACGATAGGCGCGTTTCATCCTGATCGCAAGCCCGGTACGACCCGGCAGCGCAGAAGGAGGAAACGCCATGAAAAGTTCGAACCATCACGACAAGCCGCGCCCAGCCATGCCCGATTTCTACATGCCGGCCATGTGGCCGCTGGACCTGCAGAATGCCATCGTCGACTGGATCAGCGCCTGGTTCTGGCGCCGCCGCATGCGCCGTCTGCTGGCCCAGGACATCGAGGGGCGCATCCGTCTGGGTGGCGCCCGTGGTGTGGTCGAGCAGGGGGCGGCTGAACCGCTGCGCTCGATCGCACAGCGGCGGGCACGTTGGCTGCGCCCGCAGGGCGGGTGCAACCGGCCAGGCTGAAGGTTAGGGCTTGCGCGCGATCAGCACGGCGCGGGTCGGTGCCGGCAGGCCTTCGACGGTGCGGCTGTGGTCGGCCGGATCGAGAAACTCCGGCAGCGACTGGAAGCGCATCCACTCGGTGGCGCGTTGCTCCTCCACCGAAGTGGTGCTGACATCGACGCAGCGCACGTCCTCGAAGCCGGCACGGCGCAGCCAGCGCTCCAGTGCCGGTACCGACGGCAGGAACCACACATTGCGCATCTGCGCGTAGCGGTCCTCAGGCACCAGCACCTGCTCGACGTCGCCTTCCACCACCAGGGTTTCCAGCACCAGTTCGCCGCCCTTGAGCAATGCATCCTTGAGATCGAGCAGGTGATCGATGGGCGAGCGACGGTGGTAGAGCACGCCCATGGAGAACACCGTATCGAAGCCCTGCAGCCTGGCTGGCAGCTCCTCGAAGGCCAGCGGCAGGTGCCACACCGGCTGGTCCGGCAGGTAGCGCTTCATCGCCAGGAACTGGCAGAGGAACAGCCAGTTGGGGTCGATGCCCACCACGCTGTCCGCGCCGGCGCCGAGCATGCGCCACATGTAGTAGCCGTTGCCGCAACCCACGTCGAGGATGCGCTTGCCGGCGAGGTCCAGATGCGGCGCGACGCGCTGCCATTTCCAGTCCGAGCGCCATTCGGTGTCGACGTGCACGCCGAACAGTTCGAAAGGCCCCTTGCGCCAGGGAATCAGGCCTTGCAGGGCACCCTGCAACTGGGCGCGGTTCGCCTCGTCGCAAGGGCCGTCGAACGCGAAGCGCTGGTCGAGTTCGATGTCGCTCGGCGTCAGCGCGGGCAGCGCCTGCACCGCGCCGTACCAGCGCGCCAGGTCGCCATGACCGATGGCCAGCTTGGCATCGAGCTGACCGGGCAGTGAGCAGGCCCAGTCCTGCAGCGGCGTGCCGGCCAGTTGCGCCTGCAGTGCGTCGAGATCCAGATCGCGCATCATGGCAGGGCCACCAGGGAGGCGAAGTTCAGGCACTGGAACCAGGGCACCACCTTGCTGAATCCTGCCGCCAGCAGGCGCTCGCGATGCTGCTCGAGGCTGTCGGGTTTCATCACGTTCTCGATGGCGCTGCGCTTTTGCGCGATCTCCAGCTCGCTGTAGCCGTTGGCACGTTTGAAGGCAACGTGCAGCTCGGTGAGCAATTCGTGCTGGGCTTCGTCCTCGAAGCGCAGCTTCTCCGAGAGGATCAGCGCGCCGCCCGGCAGCAGCGCCTGGCGGATGCGCGTGAGCAGCTCCAGGCGGCGCTCCGGCGGGATGAACTGCAGGGTGAAGTTGAGCGTGACCAGCGAAGTCGGTTGCAGGGGGAGGGCGAGGATATCGGCCTCGATCACTGCAACCGGCAGCAGCTCCTGGAACATGGCGTCCTGGGCGTGCAGGTATTCGCTGCAACGCGAAACCATGGCCGGCGAGTTGTCCACGGCGATCACCCGGCAACCGTCGCTGCGCACGTGCCGGCGCAGCGCCTGGGTCACCGCGCCGAGCGATGCACCGAGATCGTACAGCGTGGTATGCGCCTGGGCGAACTGGCCGGCGAGCACGCCGATGTTCTCGACGATGGTCGGGTAGCCCGGCACCGAGCGCTTGATCATGTCGGGAAAGACTCGCACGACGTCCTCGTTGAAGACGAAGTCGGGCACATCGGCCAGGGGCTGGGCGAACAGGCGGTCGGATTCTTGGCTCACGGCGATTGCGACGGGTAGCGGAAAAGGCCGGCATTTTAGCCAAGTGCGGCCCAGCCGTCAGGGCTTTCCTGACGGCGCGTTGGGCTTGCTGTCAGGCCTTGCTGCGGGCGAACGCCGAGGCGGTGATGCCCCACTGGCCCAGCCAGTAGGTGAGGATGATGGCGTAGGGCGCGGCGTCGAAGCTCATGACGAAGCGGTCGATGCCGATCAGGCTGTCGGAAATCACGAACAGCGCGGCACCGGCGGCGGCCAGGCCGGCGGAGCGCGCGGCAATGGCGCGGTGGCCGATCCGTGCCAGGGCGCGCCAGAGCATCAGGGAAATCACCGTGGCGTAGCAGGCAACCGGGATCAGCAGCTCGCCGAGGCCGCTGCTGGCCAGCACGGCGAACATCGCCCCGCCGGCAATCAGTGCCAGCAGCAGTGCGGCCAGGGCCGGTTGGCGGCTGTCGGAGCAGTAGGCGCGCACGTAGGCGAGATGGCCCAGCAGGAAGGCGCCGAGGCCGAACACGAACAGGTCGCCGGGCCAGTCGAGGAGGATGTCGCCGGCCAGAGAGAACACCAGGCCGATGCCGATCCAGCGGCGGTAGGTGCCAGGAGGCGCCTGGCGCAGCCAGAACAGCAGGGCGATGACCGGGATGCCCTTGCTCAGCAGGCTGAGCTGCGCGTCGCCGCTGACACGGCCATAGAGAAATACCGCAGCACCCGCCAGACCGAGCAGCAACCAACGCATAACAGGACTCCCTTGGTGATCTTCGATGGCGCGACTATGCCCAGCGCGACCCTGGCTGCCAATGCAGCGGGTGCCAAATGGAGGGGCGGATCGTGCCGAGGCTCGACGCCGCCGGCAGGATTGGGCAACGTATGCACCTGCCCTGGAGACGCGCATGTCGATATCGCCCCCCATCACCGAGCTGATCGAGCGCCTGTACCGCGACGAGTCGCGCCGTGTGCTGGCGACGCTGATCCGTCTGCTGGGCGACTTCGACCTGGCCGAAGAGGCCCTGCACGAGGCGTTTCGCAGTGCGGTGGAGCAATGGCCGCGTGAGGGCGTGCCAGACAATCCGCGGGCCTGGCTGGTGTCCGCCGGCCGCTTTCGCGCCATCGACAGCCTGCGGCGGCAACGCCGCTTCCAGCCTCTGGACGAGCGGGTCGACGTGCCGGGCGAGGACGATGCGCAGGAGGTCGAGCTGCTGGAGGACGATCGCCTGCGGCTGATCTTCACCTGCTGCCACCCGGCGCTGGCCAGCGACGCGCAGGTGGCGCTGACCCTGCGTGAGGTCTGCGATCTGAGTACCGAGGAGATCGCCCGCGCATTCCTCTCCAGCCCCTCGACTCTGGCTCAGCGCATCGTGCGGGCCAAGGCGAAGATCCGCGACGCGCGGATTCCTTACGAAGTGCCGGGGCGCAACGAGCTGCCCGAGCGCCTGGAGGCGGTGCTGCGGGTGGTCTACCTGGTCTTCAACGAAGGTTACTTCGCCAGTTCCGGCGATTCGCTGACCCGCAGCCAGCTGTCCGATGAGGCCATCCGCCTGGGCCGGCTGTTGCTGGAGCTGTTGCCCGAGCCGGAAGTGCAGGGGCTGCTGGCGCTGATGGTGCTGCACGAGTCTCGACGCAAGGCGCGCAGTGCTGCCGATGGCGAGGTGATCCTGCTGGAGGCGCAGGACCGCAGCCTGTGGGACCGCGAGCTGATCGCCGAAGGCGAGGCGCTGGTGTTGCAGGCCCTGCATTCCCGTCGCTTCGGGCCTTACAGCCTGCAGGCGGCGATCGCTGCGGTACATGCCGAGGCGGCCAGCCTGGAAGAGACCGACTGGGCGCAGATCGTTGGCCTGTATGACGAGCTGCTGCGGCTGAATCCGTCGCCGGTGGTCGCCCTCAATCGCGCCGTGGCCCTGGCCATGCACGAGGGCGAGGAGGTCGGCTTGATGGAGGTCGAGCGCCTGCTGGCCAGCGGCGAGCTGGATGGATACCACCTGCTGCACGCCGCACGGGCCGACCTGCTGCGGCGGCTGGGGCGCACTGATCAGGCCATTGCGGCCTATCGCCAGGCCCTGGCGCTGGCGCAGCAGGGGGCGGACCGGCAGTTTCTGCAGAAGCGGCTGGAGGAGTTGGGCAGCCTGTAGGGCGCACCCGAGAGCCAGTCAGTCCGTAGCCCGGATGCGATCCGAGGACTCATGTTGGCGAGCGTTCCCGGATTGCATCCGGGCCAGTGTGCTGGCGCAGGGGGCGCATTGCGCACCCTGCGCCGGGACGAGGCCGTGTCAGCCCGCTACCAGCACGCGGATCGCTTCCAGGCGCAGGGCAGCCTTGTCGAACATCGCCAGGCTCTGTTCGCGCTGCTCGCGCAGGGCGGCCACTTCACTGTCGCGCACGTTGGGGTTGACCGCGCTGAGGGCGACCAGGCGAGCCAGTTCCTCGTCCAGCTCGGCGACCAGGCGCCGCTTGGCTTCGGCCACGCGCTCGACATGGCGCGGCATGATCTTGGCCTCGGCATCGTTGATCTGCTTGGCCAGCACGTCGCGCTGAGCTTGGACGAACTTGTTGGAGCTGGCCCGTGGCACGCTTTCCAGCTGGTCGTTGAGGGTCTCGAAGCCGACCTTCGGCGCCAGGTCGTTGCCGTTGGCATCGAGCAGGCAGCGCAGGGCGGCCGGCGGCAGGAAGCGTCCGAGCTGCAGCTTGCGCGGGCCGACCACTTCACTGACGTAGAGCAGTTCGAGCAGCACGGTGCCGGGCTTCAGCGCCTTGTTCTTGATCAGCGCGACGGCGGTGTTGCCCATCGAGCCGGACAGCACCAGGTCCATGCCGCCCTGCACCATGGGGTGCTCCCAGGTGAGGAACTGCATGTCCTCGCGGGCCAGGGCCTGGTCGCGGTCGTAGGTGACGGTGACCGCCTCGTCGTCGCCGAGGGGGAAGCTGGCGTCCAGCATCTTTTCGCTGGGGCGCAGGATCAGCGCGTTGTCGGAGTGGTCTTCGCTGTCGATGCCGAAGGCGTTGAACAGCTCTTCCATGTAGATCGGCAGGGTGAACTGGTCGTCCTGTTCGAGGATCGCCTCTACCAGCGCCTCGCCTTCGCCGGCGCCGCCGGAGTTCAGTTCCAGCAGGCGGTCACGGCCGCTGTGCAGTTCGCCCTCGAGGCGGATGCGCTCCGCGGTGGC
>MDSZ01158527.1_pt1 | contig 82382 bp, 78 predicted proteins | sample 811201 | NCBI WGS metagenome assembly MDSZ01 (sample SAMN05326647, study PRJNA326480) | marine metagenome | isolation source: seawater | place: Indian Ocean: North | collected 2010
AAGTGCAGCACGGTGCCGGGGGCGGCCTGCGCGAGCAGGCCGAGCACGGCATCGGGGATGACACCGATCACCGGATATCCGCCCGTCACGGGGCCGTCGGCGAGCAGGATCGTCGGGCGGCCGGACGGCGGCACCTGCAGTGCACCCGGCACCATGCCCTCGCTCGGCAGTTCGCCGTCGCGGGTGCGGGCGAGCAGCGGTCCGTCGAGACGCATGCCGACCCGATCACTGTCGGTGCTCACCCGCCAGGGTCTCGCGAACAGGGCGTCGACAGCGGTGCGCGTGAACCAGTCGTCGCGCGGGCCGAGCGCAACCGGGAGCTCGAGCGTCTCGGCGGGCGCCGTCCACGGGAACGCATCGACCACGGGGATCGGCGACGCGGGATCCGCGCCGATCGACAGCAGATCTCCGGCGCCGAGTGGTGCGGGTCCGAGTGCCGAGAGCGTGTCCGTCGCGCGCGAACCCGCCTCGAGCGGCACGTCGACGCCGCCCCGCACGGCGACGATGGTGCGGATGCCGCGGCGCGGCCATCCGATCTCCAGCACCGACCCGGCAGGCCAGGCCGTCGCGACATATGCCCCGATCGGCACACGATCGACGGTCACCTCACCCCAGGCGCCGGTCACCGCGACCCAGAGATCGCAGGTCGCGCGCAGCGCCGTCCCCCCGCCGACCACCTCGATGCCCGCGTCGCCCTCGACGTTGCCGACGAGTCGGTTCGCCACCCGCAGCGCGGCGCGATCGAGAGCGCCGGATCGGGCGATGCCGAGATGCGCGAGGTGCGGGCGCCCCAGATCCTGGAGCGTCGCCGAGACTCCGACACGGAGAACCTCGAACGCTCGGCGGGGCGCGGTGGGCTCGACGTTCGGCGTCGTGAGGGCGCCGGGCGCCGCGGCAGGCGTACCCCGCGCGGAATCGAGCGCGGGGCCGGGCATGGCGGGCTCGGGGTTCGGCGCGCCGGGCGCCCGGCCGGGTTCGGCCACCGTCCCACCCGCGGCATCCGCCCGCACAGCACCCCGCACGACATCCCGCGCGGAGACGAATCGCACCGCCGCGCCCGGTTCGAGCAACGCGGGACGCGCGCCGCGCGGGTCGAAGAGCGGCGCATCGGTGCGGCCGATGAGGCGCCACCCGCCGGGCGTCGCGCGCGGATAGGCGCCGCTGAACGCCCCCGCGAGTCCGACGCTCCCGACCGGCACCCGCGTGCGGGGGGCGTCGAGGCGCGGGACGTCGAACGGCCAGTCCGCACGCACCAGGTAGCCGAACCCGGGAGCGAACCCGGTGAAGGCGACCGTCCACTCCGCTCCCGTATGCGCGGCGACGAGCGCGGGCGCATCGACTCCGAGAAGTCGCGCCGTCTCATCGAGATCGTCGCCGTCGTAGACGACCTCGAGCACTGTGACCGCCGCGGGAGCGGCGTCGCGCGGCGGGGAGGCCGCGGCATCCGTCACCCATCGAGCCACCGCGGCACGCGTGGTCGCGCGCGGATCGAACCGCACCAGCACCGTGCGCGCCGCCGGCACCAGCTCATGCACACCCGGAACGACGGATGCCGCGAGCGACGCGTGCAGCGCCAGCGCGGCGTCGAGCGTGTCGACCTCGACGAGCACGGCCGCCTCGCCCATCGGCCGGAGCGTCGGCATCGCCGTCACCAGTCCGCGCGCACGGCGATGCCCGCGGACGACAGCGCGGCGCGCACGGCCCGCGCCATGTCCACGGCCTCGGGGGTGTCGCCGTGGAGGCAGAGGGACGCGGCATCCGTCGTCACCGTCGTGCCGTCGACGGCGGCGACCCGGCGCTCGTCGACGAGGCGCACCGCGCGGCGTGCGACCTCGGCCGGATCATGCAGGAGATCGCCGGGCTCGCCGCGGAGAACGAGGTCGCCCGAGGGGAGGTATCCGCGGTCGAGGAACGCCTCCCTCACGAAGGGCAGGCCGGCAGCAGCACTCGCGGCGGCGAGCGCGTCGCCGAGCGCGAGCACGGGAAGGGGGCGGCCGAGCACCGCTGAGAGGTCGGCGACCGCGGCGACGACCGCGGTCGCGACGAGCGGGTCGGATCCGGCCGCGTGGTACAGCGCGCCGTGCGGCTTGACATAGCGGAGGTCGGCGCCGGCGGCCCGCAGCGCCGTCAGCTGACCGGCGACGCTGGCGCGCAGATCGGCGGGGGCCATCTCGAGCCGCACCCGGCCGAAACCCGGCCGATCCGGATACGACGGATGCGCCCCGACCGCCACCCCGAATCGCGCCGCGCGCTCGACGGACGCCGCCATCGACGCGGCATCCCCCGCGTGCCCGCCGCACGCGACGTTCGCCGACGAGATCACGGCGAACATCGCCTCGTCGTCGGCGGTCGGCACCCCGTCGACCGTCTCGCCGAGGTCGGCGTTGAGGTCGATCGCGCGCATGCGCCCACGGTAGCGGGTGGGTTGCGGGGCGGGGCGAGGTGGTTGGGTCACGGCGGGGCGGCACAGCGGGGTGGGGCGGCACTGCGGTGGCACGGAGCCGGGACGGGCGGGGACCCCGTCATGGCTGCGCAACGTCGGAACTTCTCGCCGACACCCCGGGGGCTGGATGCCGCACGTCGGCGAGCCGGGCGAAGGTTCCGACGTTGCGAGGCAGGGGTGGCACAACGGGCCGAGCGGGGTAGGCGCGCGCCGAGCGGGCAGACCGGCCGGCCCTCACCGCGAGACCACCCGCCCCGCCCGGGTAGCCTCGACCCATGGCCCGCGCGACTGTCGAACTGCCTCCGCAGGCGCGGCTGAGCGACGGCACCATCGCCCGCATCGTGCCGTCCGCGTACGTCTCGGGGTATGAACTCGAGGTCGACGGCACACCGCAGTCGCACGTCGACCTCGAGGATCCCTCGCACCTGCACTTCGAGTACGTCGCCCGTATGGGCGCGGTGATCGACAGATTACGGATGCCGCGGCAGCCCCTCACGGCGGTGCACCTCGGCGCCGGCGCGCTGACCCTGCCGCGCTACATCGCGCACACCCGGCCGGGGTCGCGCCAGCAGGTCATCGAGCTGGAGCCGGCGCTCGTCGACCTCGTGCGCGAGAACCTGCCGTTTCCGCGCGACGCGTCGATCCGCACCCGCATCGGCGATGCCCGCGAGGGGCTGGGGCGCCTCCCCGCCGGGCTCGTCGGCCAGGTCGACCTGGTCGTCTCCGACGTGTTCGCCGGCGCCCAGACGCCCGCACACCTCACCACCGTCGAGTTCTACCGGGCCGCGGCATCCCTGCTCGCCCCCGACGGGGTGCTCCTCGTCAACGTCGCCGACGGTGCGGGGCTCCACCACGCCCGGCGTCAGGTCGCGACGGTCGAGGCTGTGCTCGAGAACGTGATCGTGCTCGCCGAGGTGCAGGTGCTGAAGGGCCGCCGGTTCGGCAATCTCGTCGTGGCCGCCTCGGCCGCCCCCCTTCCGATCGAATGGCTGCCGCGGCTGATGGCTGCCGGTCCGCATCCGGCGAAGGTCGCGCACGGCGATGAGCTGCGCGCGTTCGTGCGCGACGCAGGGCCCGCCACCGACGCGGATGCCTCGCCGTCACCGAAGCCCGCGGCATCCCTCTTCGAACGCTGACCACCCGCGCACGGCGGCACCGCCTGCGAAGGGCGTCCGGCGCGAGCGCACGATCACGTGCGCACCGCATTCCGCGCGAACCGCGACTGCCGCCGCCGCACGCATCACCCCCGCGCGGCAGCCCGCCCGCCCGCGAACCGCGCCCCGCCACCACCCCCGGCTGTCGCCGCCCGACCGGGGGAGACAGCGCCCAGACAGCGCCGCGACAGCGGCGAGGTCGAGGGTGGAGCCATGACGAACTCCTCCCCCACCGAATGGGCGGTCGAAGCCGATGGACTCGTGAAGGTCTTCGGGCAGAACCGTGCCGTCGACGGCGTCGACCTGCGGGTGCGCACCGGGACGGTCTACGGCGTGCTCGGGCCCAACGGCGCCGGCAAGACCACCACCATCAACATGCTCGCGACCCTGATGCGCCCCGACGGCGGCAGCGGCCGCATCTTCGGCCATGACGTCGTGCGCGAACCCCAGGTCGTGCGCCAACTGATCGGCGTGACGGGCCAGTTCGCGTCCGTCGACGAGACCCTGTCGGCCACCGAGAACCTCATGATCTTCGCGCGCCTCCTCGGCCTCAGCCGGGCCGACGCGAAGCGCAAGTCCGAGGAACTCCTCGAGCGCTTCGCCCTCACCGACGCCGCCCGCCGCCCGCTGAAGAAGTTCTCCGGCGGCATGCGCCGGCGGCTCGACCTCGCGGCATCCCTCATCGCCCAGCCGCCGCTGATCTTCCTCGACGAGCCCACCACCGGACTCGACCCGCGCACGCGCGGCCAGATGTGGGACACCATCCGCGACCTGGTCGCCAGCGGATCGACGGTGCTCCTGACCACCCAGTACCTTGACGAGGCCGACCAGCTCGCCGACCGCATCGCGGTGATCGACCGCGGCCGCGTCGTCGCCGAAGGCACGAGCGATGACCTGAAGGCGTCGGTCGGCACGTCGTCGCTGCAGCTGCGGCTCGCGGACGCGAACGACACCGGCGAGGCGCTGCAGGTGATCGAGCGCGTGCTCGGCGTGCGCGGGACGCTCTCGCCCGAGTCCGCCCGCATCACCGCGCCGATGGGCGACGCCGACCGAGTCACCGATCTCCTCGTGACCCTGCGCGAGCACGGCGTGGCCCTCGCCGAGCTCAGCGTGCAGAAGCCCACCCTCGACGAGGTCTTCCTCGCCATCACCGGCCACGGGGCATCCGATGCCGACGACGCCGGTGCCGACCAGAAGCAGGAGGTGTCCGCATGACCGCCCTCGGCACCGCCCCGATCGTCCCCGCATCGGAGCGCACCCTCAAGAACCACACCAGCCTCCGCCAGACCCTCGCGAACACGTTCACGATGGCCTACCGCGGACTCGTGAAGATCCGCCGCACGCCCGAGCAGCTGTTCGACGTGACGTTCCAGCCGATCATCTTCACGCTGATGTTCGCGTACATCTTCGGCGGCGCGATCGCCGGTGACGTGCAGAACTATCTGCCGCAGCTGATCCCCGGCATCCTCGTGCAGACCGTCATCACGACCTCGGTCGTCACCGGCACGCAGCTGCGCGAGGACATGGACAAGGGCGTGTTCGACCGGTTCCGCTCACTGCCGATCGCGCGCATCGCGCCGCTGTCGGGCGCGCTCCTGGCCGACACGCTGCGCTACGCGATCGCGACCACGCTCGTGTTCGTCATGGGCGTCATCATGGGCTACCGCCCGGGCGGCGGGTTCGGCGCCGTGGTGGTGTCGGGCATCCTCGTGATCGTCTGCTCGTGGGCGATCAGCTGGATCTTCGCGTTCTTCGGCGTCATCGCCCGCACCGCGTCGAGCGTGCAGGGCATCTCGATGCTGGTGCTCTTCCCGCTCACGTTCCTCTCGAACGCGTACGTCCCGACCTCGACCCTGCCCGACTGGCTCGCCTGGTTCGCGAACATCAACCCGATCTCGCACCTCGTCACGGCGGTGCGCGACCTCGCCAACACGGGCACCATCAGCGGTGACCTGTGGGTGTCGTTGCTCGGCGCCGCGGTGATCGTGGCGGTGTTCGCGCCGCTCACGGTGCGCGCCTACATGCGCAAGGCCTGATCGGGCGGCGCGAGGGGGTGGATGCCGCGGCATCCACCCCCTCGTCGTGTCCCCTGACCCGCAGGCTCCGGGGGAGAAGAGCGCGGCGCTCAGCCGCGCAGGATCGTGAACGACCGCTCTGCGCGACCCTCCCGCGGCTGCTCGCGCTCGGCCGACCGGGCACGCGCGACCGCATCGGCCCCCGCGATCCGCTCGGCGCGGGCGAGGTGCGCGTCGAGACGCAGGCTCGGGAAGTCCTGGCGCACGCCGCAGCTCTCGGCGAGCGCGAGCGCGGCGAGTGCGGCCTCGGCGAGCCCGGGCTGGTCGAGCGCCCACGCCGACCACCCCAGCAGCACGGTGCCCAGCACCGGGTGGTCGGTCAGCTGCGGGCGCACCCGGGCGTTGACGATCGCGCGCACCCGCAGCCGCCGCGCCCACAGCGCCCGCCGTTCGGGCGTGCCGGTGCCGTCGATCGACGCTGCCGACAGGGCCGCGCCCAAGGTGATGAGGTACCAGGGGGAGTTGCGCTGATCGCCCGACACGAAGGTGTCGATCGCGCGCGCGAACTCGTCGGCGGAACGGTCGGCGTCCCCCTCCGCACGGTCGGTCTCGGCGAGACCGAACCTGCCGATCGAGGCGATCTCGCGGTCGGCGCCCGGAACCTCGGCCGCCTCCACGAGCGCGGCGAACCGCGCACGCGCCTCGTCGAACCGCCCCAGGCCGATGAGGTTGCCCGCCACCACCCACCCCTGCTGACGCACCTGCTCGTCGGCGCCGAACACACGGAACCCCTCCGCGGCACGCTCGAACCACTCGAGCGCGTCGGCGGCGGCACCGACCTGGCTCGACAGCTCCGACACCGACGACGCGGCCGCCGTAGCGAGCCACCGCACACCGCCGGCGGTCGCGATGTCCCATGCGCGTCGCGACGCGGCGAGCGCGATGGCGTGGTCGCCGTCGTTCTCGGTCGCCTGCGCCCGCACGAGCTCTCCGAGAGCGGCGACGGACGGGTCCGACGAGGCCCGCAGGCGCCCGATCGCGGCATCGAAAGAGACGCGATCGCGGGTGGCGAGGATGACGTCGGCGAGCCCCGCGAACACCGGCGAGATGGGCGCGCGACGCCGACGGAACAGGGCCAGGCGCGCGAGCGGCCGGGCGGCCGGCACCCGAGTGGTGATCAGGGCGAACGCCGCTGTTCCGGTGAGCAGCACCGCCGCGGCATCCGGCGGCACCGCATCGTCGCGAACCCGGCCCATCGCCTCGATCGCGACCGTGCCGAAGGAGGTCAGCTCGGTGATCGACCCGCGCACCAGCCAGGTCTGCACGAGCAGGGCGTAGACGGTCACGACCGTGGCGTCGTCGCCGGATGCCGCGGCCCGCCGCGTCACGCTCACAAGGTTGTCGTGCTCGGCGAAGATCTCGGCGTGCACCCGCTCGTCGAACGCGGTCGCGAGACGCTCGGCCGCGAAGGCGACCGCCCATCGGGCGACCGCGTCGAGGGCGTCGTCGTGCGCATCGGGGCCGAGGCGCGACAACCCGAACTCGCGCACCGTCTCGAGCATGCGGAACCGCACCGCACCCGTCTGCGGGTCGTCGGCGGCGATGAGGAGGGAGTGCGAGACGAGGCGCTCGAGCACGTCGTCGGCGCCGGGCACACCGATCACGCTCGCGGCGGCCTCCGCGGCGAAGCCGGCGGGGAAGACGGCCAGGCGCTCCCACGCCCGCTGGGCGGAGGCGTCGAGCAGGTCCCAGCTCCACGCGATCACGGCCTCGAGGGTGCGGTGGCGCTCGGGGGCGTCGCGGGGTCCGGTGGTGAGGATCGCGAAGCGGTCGCCGAGGCGTTGCTCGATCTGCTCGGGGGTCATCGTGCGCACGCGGGCCGCGGCGAGCTCGATCGCGAGCGGCAGGCCGTCGAGGTGGGTGCACAGTCGCGCGACGACGACCGGGTCGAGCCGCGCACCCGGGCGCACCGCGCGAGCGCGCTCGACGAACAGACGCACCGCGGGGGCATCGACGTCGTCGGCGATCGGCAGCGGGTCGAGCGCGAGCACGACCTCCCCCGACACGTCGAGCGGCGTGCGGCTCGTGGTGAGCACGCGCAGCCCCGGCGCCGCCCGCACGACATCGGCGACCCACGCCGCCGCCCCGGCCACGATCTGTTCGCAGTTGTCGAGCACGACCAGCGTGCGCCGCTCGCCGATCATCGCGAGCACGCGGGCGCGCAGGTCGGGGCGCCGCGCCTGGTCCGACAGCCTCCCGCTCGTCGCCGCCTCGGTGATGCCCAGGGCCGCGGCGATCGCGAACGGCACATCCTCGTCGGTGCGCACGCCCGCGAGCGGCACGACGGCGACGAGGTCGGCATCGGATGCCGCGGCCGCCGCCTGCGCGAGCCGGGTCTTGCCGAGCCCGCCGGCGCCGAGGATCGTCACGATGCGCGCCTCGGCGAGCAGGGTGGCGACCGCCGCGAGGTCGCCGTCACGTCCGATGAGCGGCGTCGGCGCCGAGCGAAGACCGATGCGCACGCGCCCGGCGACGGGGGCGTCCTCGCGCAGCAGCGCCGCGTGGGCCGCCACGAGGGCGGGGCCGGGCGAGGAGCCGAGGTCGTCGCGCAGGCGCGCCCGGTGCGCCGCGAAGACCGCGAGCGCATCGGACGTGCGGCCGGCGGCCCGCAGCGAGGCGAGGAGCCCCGCCGCCGCCTCGTCGTCATAGGGCTGCGCGTCGTGCAGCGCCCGCCAGGCCGGAACGGCGTCGGCGGCGCGTCCGGTCGCATCGAGCGTGCGGGCGCGCTCGCGCCGCAGGGCGTCACGCAGACGAGCGGATGCCGCGCGCAGCGCGTCCGCCGCCGGGGCGTCGCCGAGATCCCCGCCCACCTCGCCCCGCCAGAGCGCGAGAGCGTCATCGAGCGCGGTCAGGCGCGCGGCATCCGTGAGCGGCAACCCGACGGCGTCGTCATGGCGCGCCTGTGCGCACACCAGATCGATGGCGTCCGGCGCGATCGCGTAGCCCGCGGCATCGCTGCGGATGATCTCGACGCCCGCGACCTGCCGGATGCGTGAAACGAGGGTCTGCACCGAGGCGCGCGGATGCCGCGGCTGCCCCTCACCCCACACCTCGTCGGCGAGCGCCTCGACGCCGACCGACGATCCGGGAGGCGAGGCCAGCGCGAGAGCGGCCACGAGGGCGCGCGCCGTCGGACCCGCGAGAGTCGACACCGCACCGTCGACGGCGTCGACCTCGACCGGGCCGAGCACGCGGACGCGGGGCGCGGAGGTCGGCACACGGCGAGCCTAGGACACGCCGTCGCGGCGCGCCCTCGGCTCCCGAGGGCGCGGGAGCCCGCAGACTGGAGCGGGGCCGCGCAAGACGGGGAGGCGATGTCGTGAGCTACATCCAGGGATACGACCACCAGACCCTGCGGGAGATCGTCGACCCGCGCGCGTGCCGCGAGCGCCTCGAGAAGATCGACGGCCAGCGGAGCCTCCCCGCGCTGCTCGAGCGCGTCTGGCTGCTGAAGGTGACCGACCAGCTCGACGAGGCTCGTGAGGTCGCGGAGGTCGCGGTGCGCACGGCCCGCATGGCCGGCACCCGTCGCGACCTGCTGCGGGCGCGCATCCTGCACGCGACGGTGCAGCAGTTCCGCGGTCAGCTCGCCGCCGCCGACCAGGAGCTCACCCTGTGCGCCGAGGAGGCGGAGGGGCTCGGCCTCGCCCGCATCGCCGCGTTCGCCTACCAGCACCGCGCCAAGGTGCGCCTCGAGCTCGGCGAGCTCGATGGGGCTCGCGCCGATGTGAAAGCCACCCTGTTCCTGCGACGGGAGGCCGGGGCATCCGAGGAGGAGCTCACCTCGACGCTGCTCGCCATCGACCTGCTCGACCGCATGCGCGCGGGCGCCGCCGCGAGCATCGCCGGCTGACTGTCGTACCTTTGTTCTAGTCTTCCAACATGTCCGAACTGCATCGCGTGCGCACCTGGGCCGAGGCCCTGATCCGGCTGCACCTCGACGACGGATGGACGTTCGCGTTCGATGCCGCGAAGTTGCGGGCCGGCCAATGCGACTACACGCGCAAGCGCATCACCGTCTCGCGCTACCTCGCGGCACGGTTCGACGACGACGCCAACCACCAGACGCTGCTGCACGAGGTCGCGCACGCCCTCGCGGGCGTCGACGCCGGGCACGGGCCGGCCTGGAAGGCGATCGCCCACGACCTGGGCTACGTCGGCGGCACGACCCACCGCGGCGAGACCGCGACAGAGCTCGCACCGTGGGTCGGCGTCTGCCCGGCCGGGCACACCGTCTACCGGCACCGACGCGCCGTGCGCGCCACGTCGTGCGCGAAATGCGCCCCCCGGTTCGACCCGCGCTTCGTGCTGGTCTGGTCGCGGCGTGAGATCACGCCGGCACAACGGCGCGCCGCGATGACGCCCCGCTGAGCGGAGTCTGCGGCGTCGCCGATGGTCGGGGCGGGCGTTGCTGACGTCGCCGCGCTCTCAGCCGAGCGGCACGAACACGTCGCCGCGCGCTCAGGCACGCGGAACGAACACGCCGTCGCGCAGCACCGCGACCGCGTCGACCGCGTCGACCTCGGCGGCGGCGAGCACGTCGGCCCGCGCGCCACCCGCGATCAACTCCTGGCCGCTGCCGCTCGCGGTGAGCAGGTGGCGCAGGGCCGGTCGAAGCCCGCGGAACGCCTCGCACGCCGCGGCCGCCTCGGGCGACGTGTGATCGACACCGAGATCGCCGAGAGCGGATACAACCGCCCCCGCGCCGAAGAGATCCTCCACGGCGAACCGCACGTCGTCGCCGTCGCGCTCTCCGGCGGCGATCACCGCGATCGAGGTGCGCTGCCCGCGACGGTGCTGCTCGTGGAGCACCGCGCGTGCGACCGCCCCGGGATTGCGCAGCGACCCCGCGAACACCGTCGCCCCGCTCGCGGCCGCAGCCACCGCGACCGGTGCTCCCGATTGCCCCGCGAGATCGGCGAGCGCGGCGGACTCGCCGCGGGCCGCGGCATCCGTCACCGTCGTCGACAGGCGCAGTACGTCGACCACCACCACGACATCGGCCGGCGCGAGGCGGGCGAGGCCCGCCACCCCCCACTCGACACGCACCTGATAGCGGGACTGATCGGCGGGGGACGGCATCCTGCCAGCGTATGCCGCCCCGCGCGGACGGCCACCCGTGTGACACTGGGCGCATGCGCGTGCTGCTGAAGTTCGTGATCGACTGCGATGCGGATGCCGCCTGGCGCGCCGTGCACTCGCCGCGCGCCGCGGCGGAGCTGTACGGACCGCTCGTCGAGATGCGGCCGCTCGAGCCGCTGCCGACCCGCTGGGAGCCCGGGACGGATGCCGCGGTCGACCTGGTCGCCGCGGGCATCACGATCGGGCGGCAGCTCATCGCGATCACCGATCGCGTCGTCGACGGCCCCGACGGTCAGGTGCGCATCGTGCGGGACTCGGGCACCCCGCTCACCGGGCCGCTCGCGGCGCTCGATGTCTGGGACCACCAGATGGCGATCTCGGCCGCACCGGGGGATCCCGGCCGCACGCTCTGGCGCGAGCGCCTCGTCATCGGCGGACGCGCGGCGCCCGCCCTCTGGCCCGGCCTGTGGGCGACCTGGCAGTGGCGGGCGACGCGCATCCGTGCGCTCGCGCCCTCGTGGGCGCACGACCCGCAGCTCTGACCGCGCGCCGACCCGCGGTGTGACCCTGGATCAGCCAGCGGTGCGACCCCGCGGTGCGACCCCGGGGTGTGACCCGCCCTCTGACCCCGAGGTGTTCGCCCGTCGGGCGAACACACCCTCCGCACAACGTCGGAACTTCCGACCGACGCGCCGAGCACGGATGCCGCGGCGCGGGGTGGCGGCCAGAAGTTCCGACGATGCGCGCGGGGCGCGGAGTGGCGCGCGGAGGGCGCGGAGTGGGTCGCGGAGGGCGCGGAGCTGACCCCGAGGTGGGGGCGCCGAGCGGCGGGTGAGGACCCCACTCGACGCGCGCCGAGCGCCGTGCGCGCGCCGCGCTCAGTCCTGCGCGAGGGCGGCGACCGGGCTCGTGCGGGTCGCGATGCGCGTCGGCACGACCGTCGCCACCAGGGCGACGACCACGGTCGCCGCGATCACCACGATGAGCGGGATCGGCGGGATCACCGGCCAGACCAGGGTGGCCGCGGCATCCGGCGTCAGCTTGACCGACCCGAGCACGGCCTGCGCCCCCGCCCAGCCGTACGCGGTGCCGAGCACGATGCCGACGACGAGCGACGCGAGCACGAGGTGCACCGCCTCGAGCAGCACGACCAGCCGCACCTGCCGGGACGAGAGCCCGAGGGCGCGCAGCAACGCGAACTCGCGGCGCCGCTGATGCACACCGAGCGCGAGCTGGTCGACGACGCCGATCGCGGCGATCACTCCGCAGACGGCGACGAGGGCCATCATGACCGTGGTGAATCCGGTGAAGCCCGCGGTCATCTCCGGCGGCGCCTCACCACCGGCGGAGGCGACGAGCACGCCGATCGCGCTGGTGCCGGCGACGGCGAACATCATCACGAGCGCGACGCCCATCACGAGCGCGATCGCCATACGACTGGACCGCTCCGGATGCCGCAGCGCGTTCTCTGCGGCGAGGCGGGCGACGGCCGACCGGCCGAAGAGGCGACCGATCAGACGCAGCACCGGCGGCATCACGAGGTGCGCGCCCAGGGCGAGGGCGGTGAATGAGAGGAGCCCGCCGGGGAACGCGATGAGCACGCCATAGGGCGAAGAGAGCCCCACGACGACGCCGAGCGCGAGAAGGCCTACACCCGACGCCCCGAGCACGAGCGCGGCGACCGTGCGGCCGTGCGAGCGCGACAGCTCCTGAGTGGATGCCTCGACCGCCTGTCCGAGCGCGGCCATCGGCGTGACCCGCAGCACCCGACGCGAGCCCGCCCACGCGCCGGCCCACGTGGTGAGCGCGACCACCGCCGCCGGCACGAGGAGCACCGGGCGGATCAGCTCGAGCCCGGGCGCCGCGATGCCGTAGGCGTTCTCGAGCACCCACACGCCCGCGAACGACAGCACCGTGCCGCCGACGAGCCCCGCGACGGCGCCGACGATCCCCGCGACGAGTCCGAGGCGGGCGACGTCGCGGCGCTGGGAGCGGGCGGTGGAGCCGAGCAGACGCAACAGGGCGATCTGGCGCACGCGGCCCGCGACGACCGTCGCGAACGTGTTCGCCGTGACGATCGAGGCGACGTACACGGCGACCCCGACGAGCAGGCTCGTGAGGATGCCGCTGACCACCGCGAACGTGCGCGACTCGCCGACGTGCGGGGTGGCGGAGATCGAGGCCGACAGGAACGCGGTCGCGCTCAGCAGCACGACGGCGAACGCGGTCGCGACCGCGGCGATCAGCACGGTGGCGCCGGTTCCGCGCTCGCGCAGCGAGAACCCGCCGATCCGCACGCGCGGCGGCGAGGCGACGGCGGTCACCGCGGTCATGACGCGGCCTCAGTGGCGCGCAGCTCGCGAGCCGTCATGAACGCCGAGATCTCCTCGGCGCTCTGGCCGCGGGTGTCGGCGACGACGCGACCGTCGGCGAGGTGTACGACGCGGTCGGCGTGACTCGCGGCGATCGGGTCGTGGGTGACCATCGCGATCGACTGTCCGTGCTCGCGCGACGCCGTCTGCAGCAGGCGCAGCACCTCGGCGCCCGAACGGGAGTCGAGGTTGCCGGTCGGCTCGTCCGCGAACACGAGGTCGGGCGCGGTGGCGAGGGCGCGGGCGATCGCGACGCGCTGCTGCTGGCCGCCGGAGAGCTCGTGCGGGCGATGGGTGAGCCGATTCGCGAGACCGAGCGACTCGACGAGCCCGTCGATGCGTGCCCGCTCGAGCGCGGTCGGCGCACGCCCGTCGAGCTCGATCGGCAGGGCGATGTTGCCGCGCACGTCGAGGGTGGGCACCAGGTTGAACGCCTGGAAGACGAAGCCGATGCGACGACGGCGCAGCAGCGTCAGCTCGGTGTCGCCGAGACCGGTGATCTCCGTCTCCCCCAGCCACACCCGGCCCGACGTCGGAGCGTCGAGCGCCGCCATCACGTGCATGAGCGTGGACTTTCCCGACCCCGACGGGCCCATGATCGCGGTGAACTCGCCGCGCCCGATCGAGAGCGAGACGTCGTCGAGGGCGCGCACCGGGTTGTCGGTCGAGCCGTAGGTCTTGGTGAGGTGCGCGACGCGCGCGGCGGGCGGGGGCGGGGTGGTCGAGTCATCCATGTCGTCGACGCTACGAAGACGCCCCCGGATGCCGCGTCGCCCGCGGGTCGCATCGGGGTCATCCCGGAGGATGACCTCGCGCGGCGCGCGTCGCCGCGTGCCGGTGCGCGTCAGGCGAGCCCGTGCTCGTACGCGAACACGACGAGCTGCACGCGGTCGCGCAGGCCGAGCTTCGTGAGGATGCGGCTGACGTGGGTCTTGACCGTGGCCTCCGACAGGAACTCTCCCGTCGCGATCTCAGCGTTGGAGAGCCCGCGCGCGGCGAGCGCGAAGATCTCCCGCTCGCGCTCGGTGAGGGCGGCGAAGGCCGCGGGCGCCGGGCGGGGTGCGGCATCCGTCATCGATGCGAACAGCTCGCGGGTCGCGGATGCCGCGATCACCGCAGACCCCGCGTGCACCGTGCGCACCGCGGCGAGGAGGAACTCGGGCTCGGCGTCCTTGAGCAGGAAGCCGCTCGCGCCCTCCCGGATCGCGCGCGCGGCGGCCTCGTCGAGGTCGAACGTGGTGAGCATGACGACGCGGGGCGGGTCGTCGTCGCCCAGTAGCTCCGCCGTCGCGGCGATGCCGTCGAGGACGGGCATGCGGATGTCCATCAGCACGATGTCGGGGCGCATCACCCGCGCGACCGCGACGCCCTCGCGCCCGTCGCCCGCCTCGCCGACCACCTCGATGTCGGACTGCGAGTCGAGCACCATGCGGATGCCCGCGCGGAACAGCGCCTGGTCGTCGACCAGCACCACCCGGATCACGCGAGGCCCCGCGGGAGCACCGCCACGACGACGAACTCGTCGCCGCGGGGCGCCGCGCCGAGCGATCCGCCGACGAGGTGGGCGCGCTCGGTCATGCCGATGATGCCGTGGCCCGGCGCCGGGGCGCTCGGCTCACCGCCCGGGCGCACGCCGTTGCGCACCTCGACCGACACGGCTTCCTCGCTCCACGCGACCCGCACGCTCACCGCGCCGCCGTCGCCGTGGCGCAGGGCGTTCGTGAGCGCCTCCTGCACGATGCGGTAGACCGCCAGCTGCAACGGTGCCGGCGGATCGGCGAGCGGCGGACGCACCTCCACCCGCAGGTCGACGCCCGCCCCGTGCACCTGCGCGAACAGCGCATCGAGGTCGGCGAGTCCGGGCTGCGGGCCGGCGCCTTGGCTGTGCCGCAGCTGCTCGAGCAGCAGGCGCACGTCGGTGAGCGCGGCGCGGGCCGTCGACGCGATCGTCGCGAGGGCCTCGGTCGTCGCCTCGGGGTCGGATGCCGCGGCGTACCGCGCCCCGTCGGCCTGGGCGATCACCACCGCCAGCGAGTGGCCGACGATGTCGTGCATGTCGCGGGCGATGCGCACCCGCTCCTGCTCGGCCGCCGCCTCCGCCTCGGCGCGGCGCTGGGCCTCCCGGGTCTCGCGGGAGACCCGGATCGAGCGCACGAGGGCTCCGGCCGTCCACGACAGCAGCAGCGCGAACAGGATCAAGGCGAACACGAAGCCGACGATCACGACTCGCTCGAGCGGGAACGAGAAGCGGTTCGTCGCGGCGGCCAGCCCCCACACGCCCTGGAAGATCGACAGGTACGCGGTCGCGATGGCCGCCCCGCCGACGGCGGAGGCGAGGGCGAGACGGGACATCCGCCGGGAGCCGTACGCCGCGACGGCGTACAGCACGATCAGGGCGCCGAGATTGCTCGGGCGCGGGGTCAGCAGGGCGACCATCTGTCCGATCGCGGCGAGCCACGCGAGCCCCAGCGCGAGCGCCGGCGACCAGCGGCGCGCGGCGACGGCGGCAGCGAAGACGAGTCCGACGACGGGCTGCGCCGGCCCGAATCCGACCGTGCCGAACCAGTACGGCGTGAGCTCCGGCAGCACCAGGAGCAGCACGAACCCCGCGGCGAGCACGAGGTCGAACGCCAGTTGCGGGCGGGTCAGGGGTCGGAACACCGTCTCACGCTACGGGAGGCGGCCGGACGCGGCATCCGTCTCGGGGTGTATTCGGGTGCGGCCACTTTCGTCGCAGCGCACCCGCCTCCGCGTCGCCCGCCGACTCGCCGCGCACTGTCGGAACTTCTGCCTGACACGCCGCAGGCGGATGCCACAGCACGGCGTGGCGGCCAAAAGTTCCGACGGTGCGCGCGGCGGGTGGGGTGGGAACCACCGACGGGCGCGCGGCGGGTGGGATGGGAGCCGCCGGGCCGCGCGCCGGTCAGGTGAGCGGCGGGGCGACGGCCGCGTCAGCGAGCGCGTCGGCGATGCCGAGCACATTGGATGCCGCGAGCCCGGCCGTCACCCGCACGTGCGCCTCGGGCGGCTCGCCCATCACGAACGGCGACCCGGCCGCCACCGCGATGCCCGCGGCGGCCAGCCTCACGAGGGCCGCGCGCTCGGAGACGACGGGGAGCCAGAGGTTGATTCCGTCGGGGTCGCCGACGTCGATGCCGCGTTTGCGCAGCGCGACCGCGAGGCGGTCGACCCGGTCGCGGTAGACGAGACGGGCGGTGCGCACGCGCGCGACGGCGCCGTCGTCGGTGAGGAGGCCGAGCAGCACCGTCTGCAGCAGCCGCGACGTCCACCCCGGGCCGAGCATGCGTCGCGAGACCACCCGCTCGACGATGTGCGCCGGCCCGCCGAGCGCGGCGATGCGCAGGTCGGGCCCGTGCGACTTCGAGAAGCTGCGCACGTGCACGACCTGACCCGGGATCCACCGGGCGAGGGTCACATCGGGCGCCGAGCAGATGAGACCGGAGTGGTCGTCCTCGATCACGACGACGCGGTCGCCGCCGGGAGCGGCGCGCATCACGCGCGCGAGCGCGCGGGCACGTTCGGCGTCCATCGACGCGCCGGTGGGGTTCTGGGCCCGTGGCTGCAGGATGACCGCGCTCGGTCGCCGCACGAGTGCGCGCTGCAGCGACGCCGGCGTGACGCCCAGGGCATCGAGCTCGAGCGGGACCGCCTCGGCGCCCAGCGCCTCGAGCAGATCGAAGAAGTACGGGAACCCGGGCGACTCGACGGCGACCCGGTCCCCGAAGCGCACGACCTGCTCGAGGGTGCGGGCGATGCCGTCCAGCGCCCCATCGACGACGGTGATCGTCTCGGCGGGCGACGGCCAGGTCTCGGCGAAGAGGGTACCGAGCTCGGGCAGCACCGGCAGGTCGTGGTAGCGGCCGGTGTCGGCTCGGGGCGACACCCGCGAGAACGCCGCCTCGAGCGGCGGCAGCAGGGCGGGATCGGGCGTGCCGAGCGAGAGGTCGAGCCGCGTCTCGAGGGGCGCAGCGGCGAGATCCTGCACCCGGGGGCTCAGCCAGCCGGCGCGATCGACCCGCACGAACGAGCCCGCCCGCCCGCGCGAGACGATGACCCCGGCACCTGAGAGCGCGTGCCATGCGGCGCTCACCGTGCCGGCCGACACTCCGAGATCCGATGCCACCTCGCGCACCGTCGGCAGCCGCTCGCCCGGGGCGAGAGCACCCTCCGTGACCAGGCGGGCGATCTCTGCGGCGATCGCGCGCGGCGTGCGCTCGGCGAGGTTCGCGAGGGCGGCGAGGCGCGGCATCCGATGTCCTTCCCGGCGCACGAGATTTACGGATGCGTCACAGCGGGAAACCGAAGAGAAATGTTCAAGCAGAACAGTAACAGAACGGGATGACCCCGCCGGCGCGTCCGTCGCACCCCGTCAGCGGTGATCGCTGCGCGGGTGCACAGACGTCGACGGAGGCGAACATGACGACGGTACGCGCGGCCATCACGCAGACCACCTGGACGGGCGACAAGGCATCGATGCTCGACAAGCACGAGCAGTTCGCCCGGGATGCCGCGGCCCAGGGAGCGCAGGTCATCTGCTTCCAAGAGCTCTTCTACGGCCCCTACTTCGGCATCACGCAGGACAAGAAGTACTACCGGTACGCGGAGCCTGCCGACGGCCCCATCGTGCAGCGCTTCGCCGCGCTCGCCAGGGAGCTGAGCATGGTCATGATCCTCCCGATCTACGAGGAGGAGCAGACCGGCGTCTACTACAACACCGCCGTCGTCGTCGACGCCGACGGCACCATCGTCGGCAAGTACCGCAAGAACCACATCCCCCACGTCGAGAAGTTCTGGGAGAAGTTCTACTTCCGTCCGGGCAACCTCGGCTACCCGGTCTTCGACACCGCCGTCGGCAAGGTCGGCGTGGTGATCTGCTACGACCGGCACTTCCCCGAGGGCTGGCGCGAGCTCGGCCTCAACGGCGCCCACCTCGCCTTCAACCCCAACGCCACCAAGCCCGGCCTCTCGAACCGCCTCTGGGAGATCGAGCAGCCCGCCGCGGCGGTCGCGAACGGCTACTTCGTCCTCGCCCCCAACCGTGTCGGCCGCGAGGACAACGAGTACGGCGACGAGGCGGTCACCTTCTACGGCACCAGCCAGATCGTCGACCCGCGCGGCAACTACGTCGGCGCGCTCGGCTCGGGCGAGTCCGAGGAGATCCTCATCCGCGACCTCGACATGGACCTCGTGCAGGAGATGCGCGACGACTGGCAGTTCTTCCGCGACCGCCGCCCCGACACCTACGACGAGATCACGGCTCCCTGAGCCCGACCGGCGCGCAGCGGCATCCGATTCGACAGGAGCGACCCATGGCCACGACCCTCATCACCGGCGGCACCGTCGTCAACGCGACCGGCACGGGCGACGCCGACGTGCTCATCGACGGCGAGACCATCGTCGCGGTGCTCGCGCCCGGCTCGACACTGCTCGGGCACGACCTCGCCCGCTCGGTCGACACCGTCGTCGACGCGACCGGCAAGTACGTCATCCCCGGCGGCATCGACGCCCACACCCACATGGAGATGCCCTTCGGCGGCACCTTCGCCAGCGACACCTTCGAGACCGGCACCCGTGCCGCCGCGATCGGCGGCACGACGAGCATCGTCGACTTCGTCGTGCAGTACCCCGAGCAGAACATCCTCGAGCAGTACCACGCGTGGCACGAGAAGGCCGCCGGCAACTGCGCGATCGACTACGGGTTCCACCAGATCCTCTCCGACGTGCAGGACTCGTCGCTGACCGCGATGGACGAGCTGATCACCGAGGGCGTGACATCCTTCAAGCTCTTCATGGCCTACAAGGGCGTCTTCCTCTCGGACGACGGGCAGATCCTGCGGGCGTTCCAGAAGGGCGCCGACAACGGCGCGATGATGATGATGCACGCCGAGAACGGCGCGATCATCGACGTGCTCGTGCAGCAGGCGCTCGAGGCCGGGAAGACCACCCCGTACTACCACGGCATCAGCCGGCCGTGGCAGGCCGAGGAGGAAGCCACCCACCGCGCGATCATGATCGCCGACCTGACCGGTGCGCCGCTCTACGTCGTGCACGTGAGCGCCAAGCAGGCCGTCGAGCAGATCGCCGCCGCCCGCGACCGCGGCCTCAACGTGTTCGGCGAGACCTGCCCGCAGTACCTCTACCTCTCGCTCGAGGACCAGCTCGGCGCCGTCAGCGAGGAGTGGGGCGACTTCGAGGGCGCGAAGTGGGTGTGCTCGACTCCGCTGCGCTCGAAGCACGAGGGTCACCAGCACCACATGTGGCAGAGCCTGCGCACGAACGACATCCAGATGGTCTCGACCGACCACTGCCCGTTCTGCATGAAGGACCAGAAGGACATGGGCATCGGCAACTTCGCGAAGATCCCCAACGGGATCGGATCGGTCGAGCACCGCATGGACCTCATGTACCAGGGGTTCGTGTCGGGTCAGATCACCCTCCCCCGCTGGGTCGAGCTCACCAGCACCACACCGGCGCGCATGTTCGGCATGTACGGCAAGAAGGGCGTCATCCAGCCCGGCGCCGACGGCGATGTCGTGGTCTACGACCCGAACGGCCACACCTCGATCGGGGTGGGGAAGACCCACCACATGAACATGGACTACTCGGCCTGGGAGGGGTTCGAGATCGACGGACACGTCGACACGGTCGTCTCCCGCGGCAAGGTCGTCGTCGACGGCGGCTCCTACCTCGGCAGCAAGGGCGACGGGCGCTACATCAAGCGCGGCCTGAGCCAGTACCTGGTCTGAGGGGGCGGCACATGGATTTCGGCGTCGTCCTGCAGACCAACCCGCCCGCCGCCCGCACGGTGCAGCTCGCACAGCTCGCCGAGGCGCACGGCTTCTCCCACCTGTGGACCTTCGACTCGCACCTGCTCTGGCAGGAGCCGTATGTCATCCACTCGGCGATCCTGAACGCGACCAAGCGCATCGTCGTGGGCCCGTTCGTCACCAACCCCGCCACCCGCGACTGGACCGTCACCGCGAGCGTGTTCGCGACCCTGAACGAGATGTACGGCAACCGCACGATCTGCGGCATCGGCCGCGGCGACTCGGCGGTGCGGGTCACGAACGGCAAGCCGGTGACCATGTCGGAGCTGCGCGAGTCGATCCACGTGATCCGCGAGCTCGCCAACTCCCGCCCGGTCGAGTACAAGGGCGCCACCCTGCAGTTCCCGTGGAGTCGCGGCTCGGAGCTCGATGTCTGGGTCGCGGCCTACGGCCCGATGGCGCTGAAGCTCACCGGCGAGGTGGGCGACGGCTTCATCCTGCAGCTGGCGGACGTCGACATCGCGGCCTGGATGATCAAGGTCGTGAAGGATGCCGCGGCCGCCGCCGGCCGCGACCCCGAGTCGATCGCCTTCTGCGTCGCGGCGCCGATGTACATCGGCGACGACTGGGAGCACATGCGCGATCAGTGCCGCTGGTTCGGCGGGATGGTGGGCAACCACGTCGCCGACATCGTCTCGAAGTACGGCACTGAAGGCGACGTTCCGGCGGCGCTCACGGACTACATCGCCGGACGCACAGGCTACGACTACAACTCGCACGGCCGCGCGCACAACGACCACGTCGACTTCGTGCCCGACGAGATCGTCGACCGTTTCTGCCTGCTCGGCACCGCGGAGGACCACATCGCCAAGCTCGAGCAGCTGCGGGCCATCGGGGTGACGCAGTTCGCGGGCTACCTCCAGCACGACAACAAGGAGGAGACGATGCGGGTGTACGGCGAGACTGTCATCCCCGCCCTCGCCGACCAGGTGACCGCGAAGCGATGATGCGCCGCCTGCGCCCGATCCTCCTCGGTATCGCCGGGGTGGTGCTCGTGGGCGTCGCATGGGAGGTCTACAAGGCCCTCGCCCCCGACACCGGCGTGGTGATCGCGGGGATCACAGTGCTGCCGCGCACCTCCGACCTGGCGATGCCTCACCTGGGCGCGATGCTCGACCGGACCCTGTCGCCGGTCACGCGGGCTGCCGGTTCGCCCGCTCTGTGGCTCGCGACGCTGCAGGCGGCGTCGTTCAGCTTCGGCATCGCCGTCGTCGGATGGCTCGTGGGTGTCGTGGTCGGCATCGCGATCGCGATCGTCATGCAGCGCTTCCGCACCGCGCAGTCGGCGCTCCTGCCGTGGGTCGTGCTCAGCCAGACCGTTCCGCTCATCGCGCTCGCACCGCTCGTGCGTCGCATCGGCACGCAGCTCTCCACCGGCGGGTTCGAGTGGCAGGACTGGATGTCGGTCGCGCTCATCGCGAGCTACCTCGCCTTCTTCCCCGTGTCGATCGGGGCGCTGCGCGGCTTCGGGTCGCCGACCGCCGAGCACCTCGACCTGATGCGCGCCTACGGGGTGGGGTGGTGGCGCACGTTCCTCGCGGTGCGGGTGCCCGCCAGCATCCCGTTCCTCCTCCCGGCCCTGCGTCTGGCCGCGGTCAATGCGGTGGTGGGCACCATCGTCGCCGAGGTGTCGATCGGACTGCGCGGCGGCATCGGCCGCGCGATCGTCGAGTTCGCGGCATCGGGCAGCGCCGACCCGGCCAAGCAGTGGTCACCGATCTTCGGCGCCGTGCTGATGGGCCTCGCCGCCGCGGGCCTGGTCGCCCTCCTCTCCCTGGCGCTGCGGCGCTACCGACGAAACGAGGTGTCGGCATGACCGAGATCGCGGTGCACGTGCGCGGGGTCGACAAGACCTTCCGCACCGGACGCGGACGCACGGTCGAGGCCCTCTCGGGCATCGACCTCGAGGTGGCGGCCGGCGAGTTCGTCTCGCTGATCGGTCCGAGCGGATGCGGCAAGTCGACGCTCATGCGTCTGATCGCCGATCTCGACACCCCGACAGCGGGCGAGCTGACGGTGTTCGGCAAGCCCGCGCCGCGGGCACGCCTCGATCAGGACTACGGCATCGCGTTCCAGAAGGCCGCGCTGCTGCCGTGGCGCACGGTGCGGGGCAACATCGAGCTGCCGATGGAGCTGCACGGGATGCCGCGCGCCGAGCGCCGCGCGCGCGCCGACGAGCTGATCGAGCTGGTGGGCCTCGGCGACTTCGCCGACCGGCACCCCGACCAACTCTCGGGCGGGATGCAGCAGCGTGTCGCGATCGCGCGCGCGTTCGCCGAGAAGCCGCGGCTGCTGCTCATGGACGAGCCGTTCGGTGCGCTCGACGAGATGACGCGCGAGACGATGCAGACCGAGCTCGCCCGCATCTGCGCGGAGACGGGCGCCGCGGTCGTGTTCGTGACCCACTCGATCCCCGAGGCGGTGTTCCTCTCGGACCGGGTCGTGGTGATGTCGCCGCGGCCAGGCCGCATCCGCGAGATCCTGACGATGGATCTGCGCGGTGAGCGCACCGAGGAGCTGCGCGAGGACGAGGCGTTCTTCGAGCGCGTCAGCGCGGTGCGCGAGGCCCTGCACGGGTCCCCCTCGGCGGGGGCGAAGGGCGTCGAGAACCGATGACCACCCTGCGCCTGCGCACCGTGCTCGCCCCGATCGTCTTCGGGATCGCCGTGGTGCTCGTCTGGCAGCTGCTGGTGACGGCGTTCCCCGCGAAAGGCTCGGCTCTGCCGGCACCGTTCACGATCGCGGGCCAGTTCGCGGCGAGCACGGGCGTCATCGTGCAGGCGAGTCTCGGCACGGCCGCGAACGCATTGGTGGGCCTCGTCGTCGGCACGCTCGTCGCAGTCGTGCTGGCGGTGCTCGCCGCGGCGTGGCGCCCGCTCGACGAGCTGAGCGCCCCGGTCGTGACGGCGCTGTCGGTCATCCCGATCGTCGCTCTCGCACCGGTGTTCTACGCGATGTTCGGGGCGAGCGTCGAGACCGGCCGCCAGATGATCGCGGCGATCGCCGTGCTCGTGCCCGTCTACGTCAACACCCTGCGGGGGCTGCGCACCGTCGACCCGCTGCACCGCGACCTGCTGCGCTCCTACGCGGCGGGGCGCTGGCAGACGGCACGCACCGTGACGGTGCCGGGTGCGGTGCCGTTCCTGTTCACGGGTGTGCGCATCGCCTCGTCGCTCGCGGTGATCTCGGCCCTCGTCGCCGAGTACTTCGGCGGGCCCGTCTCAGGGCTCGGCAAGGCGATCACCTCGGCGGTCTCGTCGAGCAACTACGCGCTGGCATGGGCGTTCGTGCTCGGCGCGATCGTCACCGGACTCGTGTTCTACTGCGCCACCGCCCTGCTCGAGACCCTCGCGCTGGCGCGCCTGAGACCCACCGGATGACGCGGCCCCGGGCCGCGGCATCCGTCCCTCTTCGTCGTGCAGCACGCGACGGACACCCGAAGCACCACCGATGCACCACCGAGAGGAGAAGCACCATGAAGCACAGCACACGAAGGATGCTGGCGCTCGGCGCCGCCGGCGTCGTCGCGGCGATCACGCTGAGCGCGTGTTCCACGTCGTCGACCCCGTCGTCGAGCAGCAGCGCGGGACTCACCCACGTGACCCTGCAGCTGCAGTGGGTTCCGCAGGCGCAGTTCGCGGGGTACTACGCCGCCGTCGCCCAGGGGTTCTACGAGAAGGAAGGCCTCGACGTCACGATCAAGGAGGCCGGCACCGACACGGTGCCGATCGACGTGCTCGCCTCCGGCGACGCCGACTTCGCGATCTCCTGGGTGCCGAAGGTGCTCGGCTCGATCGAGAAGGGCACGAACGTCACCGACATCGCGCAGATCTTCGAGCGCTCGGGCACCACGCAGATCTCCTTCAAGGACAAGGGCATCACCACGCCCGCCGACCTCAAGGGCAAGAAGGTCGGCAGCTGGGGCTACGGCAACGAGTGGGAGCTGTTCGCCGGCATGCAGAAGGCCGGAATCGACACCACGAAGGACATCACCCTCGTGCAGCAGGCGTTCGACATGAACGGATTCCTGTCCGGTGACATCGACGCGGCACAGGCCATGACGTACAACGAGTACGCGCAGGTGCTCGAGACGATCAACCCCGCCACCGGCAAGCTGTACCAGCCGAGCGACCTGAACGTCATCAACTGGAACGACTACGGCACCGCGATGCTGCAGGACGCCATCTGGGCCGACACCGCGAAGCTCTCGAGCGACCCGGCGTACGCCGACACCGCGGTGAAGTTCATCAAGGCGTCGATCGAGGGATGGATCTACGCCCGCGACAACCCGCAGCAGGCGGCGGACATCGTGACCCAGGCCGGGTCCACCCTCGGCACCAGCCACCAGCTGTGGATGACCAACGAGGTCAACAAGCTGATCTGGCCTTCGACGAGCGGAATCGGCATCATCAACAAGAACCAGTGGGACCAGACGGTCGGCATCGCCCTCAACACGAAGAACGAGACCGGCTCGACGATCATCACGAAGGATCCGCCGTCGACGGCGTACTCGAACGAGTACGTGCAGAAGGCGCTGGACGAATTGAAGGCCGAGGGCGTGGACGTGACGGGCAGTGGCTTCACTCCCCTCACGGTCACCCTCAAGGAGGGCGGCAACTAAGCCGCCGCGCGGGGGCCCGGGTCGTTGTCCGCCCGGGCCCCCGCATCACCGAATCAGACACGAAAGCACCCCATGAGCAGCGACCCCACCCTCGACACCCTCACGAGCGAACTCGACCGTGCCCACGTCTTCCACTCGTGGTCGGCGCAGGGATCCCTCGCGCCCCTCGTCATCGCCGGCGGCGCCGGCACCCGCGTGTGGGACCACTCGGGTCGCACCTACCTCGACTTCTCGAGCCAGCTCGTCAACGTGAACATCGGCCACCAGCATCCGGCCGTCGTCGCGGGCATCGTCGCCCAGGCGGAGCTGCTGACGACCATCGCTCCGTCGACGGCGAACTTCACCCGCGGGCAGGCGGCGGAGCGCATCGCGGGACTCGCGCCCGACGGCTTCGAGAAGGTGTTCTTCACCAACGGCGGCGCCGACGCGAACGAGAACGCCATCCGCATGGCGCGGCTGGTCACCGGGCGCGACAAGGTCATCTCGCGCTACCGCTCGTATCACGGCAACACCGGGGCGGCGATCGTCGCGACGGGTGACTGGCGCCGCATCCCGAACGAGTTCGCCCGCGGACACGTGCACGTGTTCGGCCCGTATCTCTACCGCAGCGAGTTCTGGGCCACGACCCCCGAGGAGGAGTCGGCCCGGGCGCTGCACCACCTCGAGCGCGTCATCCAGGCGGAGGGCCCATCCACGGTCGCGGCGATCCTGCTGGAGTCGATCCCGGGCACCGCGGGCGTCATGGTGCCTCCGCCCGGCTACCTCGCGGGGGTGCGGGAGATCTGCGACCGCTACGACATCGTGCTGATCCTCGACGAGGTGATGGCCGGGTTCGGTCGCACCGGGCGCTGGTTCGCCTTCGAGGACTTCGATGTGCGCCCCGACCTCATCACCTTCGCGAAGGGCGTGAACTCGGGCTACGTGCCGCTCGGCGGCGTCATCATCTCCGACGCGATCGCGTCGCAGTTCGACGAGCGGGTCTTCCCGGGCGGACTCACCTATTCGGGACATCCGCTCGCGACGGCGGCCGCGGTCGCGACGATCGATGCGATGAAGGCCGAGGGCATCGTCGAGAATGCGCGCCGCATCGGGGAGGACTCGATCGCACCCCGCCTGGCGGAACTCGCGGAGAAGCACGCCGCGATCGGCGAGGTGCGCGGCACCGGCGTCTTCTGGGCGATGGAGCTCGTCGCCGACCGCGCCACCCGGGAGCCGCTGCCGGCGGCCACGATGGGCGCGATCAAGAAGGAGCTGCTCGCCCGCGGGCTGCTGCCGTTCGTGCAGGACAACCGCATCCACGTGGTGCCGCCCTGCATCGTCACCGACGACGAGGTGGCCGAGGCCTTCGCCGCCTACGACGAGGTGCTGACGCTGGTGTCGTGACAGGTGCCCGGGGGCCGCGGCATCCGCGACGCACCCCCGGTCGCCCTCACACCCGCACAATGTCGGAGATTCTCACCGACACACCGTGAGTGGATGCCGCGGCGCGGCGCGTCCGCGGAAAGTTCCGACGTTGTGCCGCGGCGGGCCGAGCCCGCACGGCGGCGCGGCAGAGCCCGCCGCGGTCAGACGGCGAGCGGGCGGTTCTCGAAGAACGTCTGCAGCACGACGGTCGTGCGGGTCGAGACGCCGGCCGTCTGACGGATGTCGCGGATCAGCGTCTCGAGGTCGCGGGGCGTCGCGACGCGCACGAAGAGGATGTAGCTCGCGTCGCCGGCGATCGAGTGGCAGGCCTCGATCTCGGCGATGTGCGCGAGCCTCTCAGGGGCGTCGTCGGGCTGTCCGGGGTCGAGCGGGGTGATCTCGACGAGGGCGGCGAGCGGCTTGCCGACGGCCTCGGGGTCGACGACGGCGCGGTAGCCGGTGATGACCCCGCGGGTCTCGAGCTTGCGCAGCCGCGACTGCACGGCGGAGACCGACAGGCCGACCCGCTCGCCGAGCTGTGCGAGGGTGACGCGTCCGTCGGCGAGCACGGCGCGCACGATCTCGAGGTCGGTCGCGTCCTCGACGGGAACGGGCGAGTCGTCGGGGGCGGATGTCGCGGCGTCGGCCATGTCGCGAGACTACCAGCGGCATGTCGGTCCATCGGAAGATTTCCGGCATGAAGCGCGAATTGCCGTAAGTATTCCGTTAGTATGGAATCAGATCCCTGTTTCTCCCCGTGCGCCGATCGGAGGCCTCATGTCCGTCACCGCGATCCCCCCCGACATCGCGATCGATCCCGCTCTCGCCCACGGCGTCGAGCGCGACCCGGCGTGGCTCGCCCTGAAGGACGCGGCGACCGCGCTGCAGCAGCTGCAGGGCGCCGACGGCGCGGTGGCCGCGGCATCCGATCTCGAGACGGCCCGTGCGCACGTGCGCGAGGTCATCGCCGCCGTGCACGCGCTCGCGCCGCGCTTCCCCCACGACGCCGCCTATCTCGACGCGCTCGTCGTCGACCTCGCCCGCTGGAGCGACGACGGCCTGGGCGTGCCCGACTTCCTCGACGCGCTCGTCGCGTTCCAGCCGCAGCGGCACCGGGTCGATGGCCTGCGTCACCTCGTCGTCTTCCCGATGTACACCCAGAACGGCTCCCGTGCCCGCCACCTCGAGGCGCTCGTGTGCGAGGTCATCTGGCCCGAGTTCGTCGACCGCCTCGAGCAGACCTACACGAACCGGCTGTTCCTGTCGCTGCGGCTGCTCGACTTCACGCCCGGCTACGACACCGACTCGGCCGTGCTCTTCCCGGAGACGGTCGCGATGCGGGAGATCCCGACGTTCACGTGGGGCGCGATCTTCCAGGACCGTGAGGCGGCCCGGTTCCGGCGGGTGGTGGCCGCGGCATCCGAGATCACCAAGCTCGACCTCCCCGCGGGCGCCGCCGCCCTGGTCGCCGACCAGGCCCTCGCCGAGCAGACGTTCGTGATGTGGGATCTCATCCACGACCGCACCCACATGCGCGGTGACCTGCCGTTCGACCCGTTCATGATCAAGCAGCGCATGCCCTACTTCCTCTACTCGCTCGAGGAGCTGCGCTGCGACCTCACCGCCTTCCGTGAGGCGGTCGCCCTCGAGCGCGCACTGTCGGCCCGCATCGACGACGGAGACGAGCTGGATGCCGCGGCCCGCGCCATCCTCGAGCACGCGCCGCTCGTGCAGTACGCGGTGATCTTCGACCGCATCTTCCGCTTCGCGATCACCGGCACCCGCGTACGCAACTACGACGGGCTCGGCGGCCAGCTGCTGTTCGCCTGGCTGCACCAGCGCGGCGTGCTGCACTGGACCGACACCGCGCTGACCTTCGACTGGGACGGCGTGCCCGACGCGGTCGTCGCCCTCGGCGAGGCGATCGACGAGCTCTACTGGCGCTCGATCGACCGCCCGAAGGTCGCGCACTGGCTCGCCGCCTACGACCTCGTCGCGTCGGTCGTCACCCCTCACCCCGCATCGCGCTGGGCCGCAGGCCTCGATCGCGATGTGCTCGCCGGGGCGCCCTCGGGCTACACCGACGCGGTGCTCGACGACGAGTTCCCGTTGTCGATGTTCTACGAGGCGCTCGAGAAGAAGATGCGCACCGTGATCGCGTCGACCCGCGGCATCCGCGGCACCGACTGAGCACGCCCGCGCTTCTAGGCTGGAGTGACCATGGACACCCTGCATGACACCGCCGTGCGCGGATTCGCCTCCGACAACTACTCCGGTGTGCACCCCGAGGTGCTCGCCGCCCTCGCCGCGGCGAACGGCGGGCATCAGATCTCCTACGGCGAGGACGCCTACACCGAGCGCCTCCAACACGTCGTGCGGGGGCACTTCGGGGCGGATGCCGCGGCGTTCCCGGTGTTCAACGGCACCGGCGCGAACGTGACCGGCCTGCAGTCGATGCTGCCGCGGTGGGGCGCGGTGATCGCGGCGTCGACAGCGCACATCAACGTCGACGAGGGCGGGGCGCCCGAGAAGGTCGCCGGCATCAAGATCCTCTCCGTGCCCACCGACGACGGCAAGCTCACCCCCGAGCTCGTGGACCGCGAGGCCTGGGGCTGGGGCGACGAGCACCGCGCGCAGCCGCTCGTCGTCTCGATCACCCAGTCGACCGAACTCGGCACGCTCTACACGCCCGACGAGATCCGGGCGCTCGCCGACCGCGCGCACGGCCACGGCATGCGCCTGCACCTCGACGGCGCACGCATCTCCAACGCGGCCGCCGCCCTCGACCTGCCGCTCGCCGCGTTCACCCGCGACGTCGGCGTCGACGTGCTGAGCCTCGGCGGCACCAAGAACGGGGCGCTCGCGGCGGAGGCCGTGGTGGTGCTGGATGCCGCGGCATCCGAGGGTCTGCCGTACCTCCGCAAGCTCAACATGCAGCTCGCCTCGAAGATGCGCTTCGTCTCGGCGCAGCTGCTGGCCCTCTACGACGGCGACCTGTGGCAGCGCAACGCCCGCCACGCGAACGCGATGGCCGAGCGCCTGCGCGCCGGGGTCGAGGCGGGGCTTGCCGACGGGTCCATCTCGGGCGTCTCGTTCACGCAGCCGACGCAGGCCAACGGCCTGTTCGCGGTGCTCCCCGAGGGCGTCGCCGACCGGCTGCGCAGGTCGTTCCGTTTCTACGACTGGGATGCGTCGCGCCGCGAGGTGCGCTGGATGTGCTCCTTCGACACCAGCGAGCTTGACATCGACGCGTTCGTCGCGGCGATCGCGCGGGAGACGTCGGCGGCCTAGACCCCAGGGCCTGGGCGCCATCCGCGGGGTCGCGGTGAGCGCGCGCCTGCGCAGGCGCAGTCAGCGCACGGGGCGGACAGGCCCTCAGCCCGCGGGCCGGCGCGAGCGCAGCTGCGCCCACACGACGGCCACGATCGTGCCGATCACCACGCCGATGAGCGTGTCGAGCACCCGGTCGACGAGCAGCTCCTGCGGCGAGGTCGGGGCGGCCAGCTCGACCATCGACAGCGCGAGCGGGGTGACGAACACCATCGTGATGCCGTAGTTGCGGCCGACGAACAGCTCGGCCCCGACCTGGCAGACGACGGCGACGGCGATCGTGGCGAGCGGTGGCAGGTGCAATGCGAGCAGTCCTGCGGCGAGCACGACGCCGACGAGCGTGCCGACGAGTCGCTGGATGCCACGGGCGACCCGCGCGTTCAGGTGCGCGCCACCGAGGGCTGCCACCGCCGCGACCATCGCCCAGTACCAGTGAGTGCCGAGGAGGGCGAGACCCGTGAGGCCGGCGAGCAGGGTGCCGATGCCGGCCGTGGCGCCGAGCTCCCAGGCGGACCGGTAGGACGGTGGCGCGGGCCGTACGGAGCGCGGTGCGGCGCCGCGCCGCAGCGTGCCCCACGCCGCGAGGGCACCGGTCACGAGCAGCGTCCAGGCGACAGCAGCGCCACCGATGATCGCAGGCTCGGGCAGGGTGGCGAACGTCGCGGGGATGCTGGCCGCCGCGCCGCCCGCGAAAACCGTGAACAGGGCGCCCGGCGGATGCCAGCGCGCACGGTGGGCCAGCACCGTCACGAGCGCGGCCATGACCGCGACCACGATCACGCGCACGACGTCGTCGACGCCCACGGCCGACAGTACGGTGCCGATCGTCATCGTCACGATGATCTGTATGCCCGCCGCCAGCTGCATGCGCAGCCGGTCACCGTAGCGGTCGAAGCGGCCGTAGAGCGAGGCGAACGTGTCGAAGGTGGCGTAGATGCTGAGGTCGAGGCGTCCGAGCGCCCACAGCACGACGAGCGGGACGGCGAGGCTGACCGCCACCCGAAGCGCCACGCGGTGTGCGCCACCGCTCGGCCCGACGCGCAGCACAGCCCGCATGACCCCGGTCGGGGCGTCGGGGCGCGGTGTGCCGGTCATTCGCCCGCGAGCCACGCCCGATAGGCGTCGAACGCGAACGGCCGGCCGAGGAACTCCTCGACGAGCTCGCGCGCGTCGCGGGTGCCGCCGCGCTCGAGCACCTCGGTGCGGTAGCGGGCCGCGGCATCCGGGTTCATCAGATCGCCGTCGAACGCCGACAGCAGATCGCGAGCGATGACGAGGCTCCACTGATACGTGTAGTAGCAGGCGCCGTACCCCGTGAGGTGGCCGAACCCGGCATACGGATGCACACCGCGCAGCGGCTGCACCGGGCTCGTCGAGGCGTAGAGCCGCTCGGTCGCGCCCTGCAGGTCGCCCGGCCTGTCGACGTGCAATCGGTACGAGACCGTCGCGTGACCGAGCTGGCGGCGCACCTCGAGCGCGCGGCCGAAGGCGTCGGCGGTGCGCATGCGGGCGACGAGGTCCGCGGGGATCGGCTCGCCGGCGGCGTTCGCCGCGAACGACCCGAGCACGTCCGCGTCCCAGGCCCACTCCTCGAGCAGCTGGCTCGGCGCCTCGACGAAGTCCCACTCGGTCTGGATGCCCGTGAACCGCGCCCAGCGCTGCCCGCCCGCGAGGATGTCGTGCACCAGGTGCCCGAACTCGTGGAAGAACGTGACGACCTCGTCGTGTTCGAGCAGCCCGCGCGAGAAGTTGCACAGCAGCACCGCCTCGGGCAGCTGCCGCCCCTTGATTCCCGGGACGAGCGGGAAACAGGCGGCGTGGCTGTACTTGCCGGGGCGCGGGTGCAGGTCGAGATGGATGCGTCCGAGCGCCGTGCCGCCGCGCACGACGTCGTAGGACGCGACATCCGGATGCCACGTGGGCGCCGCGACCGGCACGTACTCGATGTCGAGCAGGCGCCCGGTGACGTCGAGGATGCCGTCGCGCACCCGCTCGAACGGGAAGTAGGAGCGCACCAGCTGCGCGTCGACGTCGTACTCCTCGCGCTTGATCGCGCCCAGCACGTACCAGAAGTCGGCGATCGTGACCTCGTCGACGTCGGGGGCGTCCTGCCGCAGGCGCGCGAGCACGCGGTCGTACTCGGCGGACGAAGCGAGGTCGCTCGCGATGTCGAGGCGCTCGAGGAACGCCGGGATCGCGGCGCCCGAGCCGATCATGCGGGTCTCGGTCTCGTACTCGGCCCAGTCGGCGTAGCCGAGCAGGCGGGCGCGCTCGGCGCGCACCTCGAGCAGCTCGGCGAGCACCGACTCGTTGTCGGGCCAGGCGAGGTCGTTGTAGGCGGCGACGAGGGCGAGGCGGGTCTCGCGCACCCGCGCGTACTCGCGCACCGGCATGAGGTCGGTGTAGTCGGTCGTGAGGGTCACGAAGCCGTCCTCGTCGACCGGATGCGCGTCGATGAAGTCCTGCGGGAGACCCGCGAGCCCCTCGGCGGGCACGCGGATCTCACGACGGCCGTCACGGATGTTGCGGGAGAACGCCAGGCTCAGCGCGGTGTCACGTTCGACGAGGGAGCGCACCCGCTCGCGGGTCTCGGCGTCGAGGTCGACGCCGCCGCGGCGGAAGTCGCGGCGGATGTGGGACAGCAGGCGCTGCTCGAGCGGGTGGAGGGCCGCGGCATCCGCGGCGGCGAACACCGCCCACAGGTCGGGGTTCAGCAGGCGGGCGGCGGCGAGCGCCTCGGCCTCCTGCGCGGCCGACTCGGCGGCCTCGCGCACGGCCGCGTCCGGGTGCGACTCGCTGATCAGGTAGGCGGCGCCGAGCAGCTCGCCGAGCGCGATGTCCGCCTCGTTCCACAGCTCCAGCCGCTCGATCGGTGCGAGCGAGGCATCCTGCACGAGGCGCCAGTCGACGTCGGAGACGACCGCGGTGCGGTCGGCGGCGAAGGCGGTCACGAACGGGAGCCACGCGTCGGCGGCCTCAGGGAACTGCAGCGGCTCTCTCACCCTTCGAGCCTAGGGGGCGCCTCAGCGCAGTGCGCCGACGCTCGCGAGCGCCAGACGGATGAGCGTGCCGCGGCCGCCCTCCATCTCGGCCGAGAGCGTGTCGGATGCCGCCTCCTCCGGCGTCATCCAGGTGACCTCGAGAGCATCCTGGCGCGGCTCGCACGTGCCCGTGACCGGCACGACGAACGCGAGCGACACAGCGTGCTGACGCTCGTCGTAGAAGGCGCTGACACCGGGGATCGGGAAGTACTCGGCCACCGTGAACGGGTTCGGCTGGGGCGGAAGCAGCGGGAAGGCCATCGGCCCGAGGTCGTTCTCGAGGTGCCGGAACAGAGCGTCGCGCACGGTCTCGCCGTAGCGCACCCGCCCCGACACCAGCGTGCGGGTGATCTCACCCAGCGGCGTCGCACGCAGCAGGATGCCCACCTGCGTCACGGTGCCGACGCCGTCGGTGCGCACGGGCAGCGCCTCGACGTAGAGCATCGGCAGTCGACGTCGTGCCTCGGTGAGCTCGACGTCGGTGAGCCATGCCGGGTTCGGGCCGCCGCCCGACTCGGCGAAACCGCCGGCGAACGATCGGAACGGGTCGCGCGGCACCTCGCCGCGCGCGTCGTCGTTCCCCTCCGAGGGGTCGGGATCGGGAGTTCGCACCGCCATGCCTCCTGTATACCCCACCGCGTGTGACGCACAGATGTCGACCGGGGCCGGCGACGCAGAACGGATGCCGCCGTGTCGGGGCGGTGCGGCAGGATGGGGGCGTGAGCGAGATCCCACCCCTCGACGGCAGCGCCGTGCGCTACGCCGCCCCGCTGTCCGACCGCGGCGACCGGCCTGTGCTGTTGCTTCTTCACGGCTACGGCTCGGATGAGAACGACCTGGTGGGCCTGCTCCCCTCCCTCCCGTCCGAGTACCTGGGCGTCTCGCTGCGCGCGCCGATGCCCGCTCCGTGGCCGATGTCGGGCCACCGCTGGTATCCCATCGACGACCTCGACGGCCGTGACCCGGCGGCGATCACCGCGGCCGCCGAGCGCGTGCTCGACTGGGTCGACGAGAACGTGGATGCCGCGGCATCCGTCGGTCTCCTCGGGTTCTCGCAGGGCGCGGCGGTGTCGCTACAGGCGCTGCGACTGCGCCCCGAGCGCTTCGCGTTCGCGGTGAACCTGTCGGGCTACGTCGCACCCGGCGGGCTGCCGACCGACACCGAGCTCGCCCGGCTGCGCCCGCCGGTGTTCTGGGGCCGCGGCGCGCGCGACGAGGTCATTCCGGCGGCGCTCGTCGAGCACACCGTGCGGTGGCTCCCCGACGTCGTCGCGCTGAGCGGCCGTGTGTATCCCGGCCTCACCCACAGCGTCTCGGAGGCGGAGCTGGCCGACGTGCACGCGTTCCTCGTGGCACGACTCGGCGACATCGGCGAGGCGTCGGCATGAGAGGGACACCCGCACGGCGACGTCTGCATCACGGCGATGGCGCGCCCACGTCGAGACGGGGGTTGATCGCGGCGACGATCGTGGCCGGCGTGGTGACCGTTGGCGCCGCCGTAGGTGCGGTCGCGATCGCCGCGCAGGCGCCAGGTGGGACGTCGTTCGGCTGGTTCGCCTACCAGCCACTCAGCACGTCGGTGTACTCGCCCGTCGCAGCGTGGATGGCGGTGTCCCCGTGGCTGATCCCCACGCTCACACTCACCGGCGTCGCGCTCGCCGTGACCGCGTTCCTGCTGGGGCGGCTCAGCGTTCGCCGGACTGCGGCCGACCGATGAGGCGATAACGCCCGGTGACGGCGCCGAGCAGCCATTCGATCGGGCCGAGGCCGACGACGCGCCACCACCCGAGCCCGATCAGCACGAGCCCCGGCACGAGCACCAGCCACAGTCCCCATTCGGTGCGCTGGTATCCGATGCCCATCGACCACCACCACGCGATGAGGGCGATCTGCAGCACATACAGGCTCAGCGCGACCGAACCGCACGCCCGCAGGGGCACCGCCAGCACCCGCAGCACCCTCCGCAGGGCGGGTGAGCGCACGCCCGCGAGGCCGGCCACCCCCGCGTAGACGAGCAGCACGAGCGCGAGGTCGTGGGCTGTGTCGATCCACCCGCCCGACGGCCATCCGCCGGGAAGGGTCGCGGTCGCGATCGGCTCCACCGCGGCGAGCATCAGCCCGACGCCGGCGATCGGGCCGAGCGCGGCCCCCGCGGGCATTCCACGACGTGCGGCGAGCACACCGAGCAGGAACATCGGCAGAAGACTCAGCAGGCGGTAGTTGGCGCCGAGGGCGACCCACCGCGCGGCATCCGCCGCGATCGGCACCGAGAGGTCGGCGACCGCAGGCCCGAGCAGGAGCTGGGCGGTCTGCACGAGCGGCTCGGCGAGCAGAACGAGCGCCGCCGCGATGCCGACGATCCACACCGAGGAGAGCACGAGCAGCGGCGCCGCGACGATGAGCAGCACGCCGAGGTAGGCGAGCACGACGTCGACCCATCCGCCCCACGCGGCGAGCCAGACACCGAGCACGATGAGGATGACCCCGCGCGCCATCTGCTGCACCACGACGACGCCCCGCCGACCGGGAACGGTGCGATCCCACACCAGCTGTGCGGAGATCCCCATGACGAACGCGAACAGCGGGGACGCCAGGTCGTTCAGTTCGTCCATCGCGAGGTCGATGGGCGCCGGCATCCCGCGCAGCAGGGCTCCGTCGGCGTGGGCGATGAGCATCGCGACGATCGCGATGCCGCGGAGCACATCGGGCACAACGAGGCGACCGATCTGACGCCGGGGCGCGACCGGGGCATGGGATGCGGTCTGGAGGGGGTGCGACATCCGCTCTTCTTCTCCGGGGGGTGGAGCGTGCGGCCATGCTAGCGAGGCCGCATGTCGAGGATGTTGCGGGCCGCGCGACGGCGGATCAGGCCGGGGTGGGAGCCGCGGGCGTGCGACGCAGTCGTCGACCCACTGCGACCACCCCGACGACCACGAGACCGAGGAGCGCGAGCAGGCTCGTCACGTGCAGGGGCATGGCCCACGGCGACGCGTCGGCACCGGCGATGCCGTAGGTGTCGGCCAGCGCCATGCCGGCGCCGAACGACGCGAAGATGTACGCCGGCTCCCCGAGCACGAGCAGCGCGAGGTAGATCGCCGTGGCGGCCAGCACCCCCGCGGACCGCTCGACGATCACGACGACCAGCATCACGACCGCGAGTGCCACGCCGATCCCGAGCACGATGCCGACCGTGAGTTCGTCGAGCGACTCGCCGGCGGCCTCGACGTCGGCGCGGATCGCGGCCAGATCGGAGCCAGGCCAGGCGGCGAGCGGATTGAGCACGAGTACCTGAACCGCGGCGAGCGCCGCATAGGCGATGACGAGCACGGTGCCGGCGACGGCGACGGCGATCGCTGCACTCCGCCCGCGTGCCGCTGTCATAGCCACACCATAGCAACGGGGTGCGGCGCAACCGGGCGTCGATGTCGGCGCCCGGCGCGAAGATAGAGGGATGAGCGACGTGCTCGACCGGTTCTCGCCTGCGACGCAGGACTGGTTCCGCGGCGCCTTCGCGGCTCCGACCACGGCGCAGATCGGCGCGTGGGAGGCGATCTCGGGCGGCCGGCACGCACTGGTGGTCGCCCCGACCGGCTCCGGCAAGACGCTGTCCGCGTTCCTCTGGGCGATCGACCGCGTCTTCCGCGAGAAGTCGGCGACCCCGGTGGCGGATGCCCCCACCACCCGCATCCTCTACATCTCACCCCTGAAGGCACTCGGCGTCGACGTCGAACGCAACCTGCGCTCACCGCTCGTCGGCATCGGCCAGTCGGCACGACGCCTCGGGCTCGATGTGCCCGCGGTGACCGTGGGCGTGCGGTCGGGCGACACGACCTCGGGCGACCGGCGCAGACTCGTGCAGGCGCCGCCCGACATCCTCATCACGACCCCCGAGTCGCTCTACCTGATGCTCACGTCGCAGGCGGGCGACACCCTGCGAGGGGTGCACACGGTCATCGTCGACGAGGTGCACGCGGTCGCGGCCACGAAGCGCGGGGCGCACCTGGCCGTGAGCCTGGAACGGCTCGACGACCTGCTCGACCGTCCCGCCCAGCGCATCGGCCTGTCGGCCACGGTGCGCCCGATCGACGCGGTCGCCGGCTTCCTCGGCGGTGCCGCACCGGTCGACATCGTCGCGCCCCGCGCCTCGAAGACCTTCGACCTGTCCGTCGTCGTGCCCGTCGACGACATGCTGCATCCCCCACCGCCCCCGGGTGAACCGCCCGCTGCGGGCGGGCGTGAGGAGGCGGCATCCGACGACTGGTTCGCCGAGGGCACGTCGAACACCGAGATCACCGGATCGGTGTGGCCGCACGTCGAGGAGGCGATCGTCGACCGGGTGCTCGAGCGCCGGTCGACGATCGTCTTCGCCAACTCGCGACGCCTCGCCGAACGACTCACCGGGCGGCTGAACGAGATCTACGCGGAGCGCCTGGGGCTCGACCTGCCGACCGCCTCCGCGCCGCCGGCCGCCGTGATGGCGCAGGCCGGCGCGACCGCCGGGGCCGACCCCGTGCTCGCGAAAGCGCACCACGGCTCGGTCTCGAAGGAGCAGCGCGCGCAGGTCGAAGACGAGCTGAAGTCGGGCGCGCTGCGATGCGTGGTCGCGACCTCGAGCCTCGAGCTCGGCATCGACATGGGCGCTGTCGACCTCGTGATCCAGGTCGAGGCGCCGCCGTCGGCGGCGTCGGGTCTGCAGCGCGTGGGCCGCGCCGGCCACCAGGTGGGCGAGGTGTCGACGGCCGCCCTCTTCCCGAAGCACCGCGGCGACGTGCTGCACACGGCGGTCGTCACCGAGCGCATGCTGCACGGACAGATCGAAGAGGTGCGCATCCCGCAGAACCCGCTCGACATCCTCGCCCAGCAGACGGTGGCCGCCGCCGCCCGCGGGGCGATCGACGTCGAGGCCTGGTTCGAGACCGTGCGGCGCAGCGCCCCGTTCCGGTCGCTCCCACGCTCGGCCTACGAGGCCACCCTCGACCTGCTCGCCGGGCGCTATCCGTCAGACGAGTTTGCGGAGCTGCGACCCCGCGTCGTGTGGGACCGCGACGCCGGCACCCTCACGGGGCGACCCGGCGCGCAGCGCATCGCCGTGACGAGCGGCGGCACGATCCCCGACCGCGGCCTGTTCGGCGTGTTCGTCGCCGGCGAGACGCGGAACGCGCGAGTGGGCGAGCTCGACGAGGAGATGGTCTACGAGTCGAGGGTGAACGACGTCTTCACCCTCGGCACCACCAGCTGGCGCATCGTCGAGATCACCCATGACCGCGTGAACGTCGTGCCCGCGTTCGGGCAGCCCGGCAAGGTGCCGTTCTGGCACGGCGACGGCATCGGGCGCCCCGCCGAGCTCGGCGAGGCCCTCGGCCGCTTCTCCCGCGAGGTGTCGGCCGCCGGTCGCGAGAAGGCCGTGCCCCGCCTCGTCGAGGCGGGGCTCGACGAGAACGCGATCGACAACCTGCTGGCCTACCTCGACGAGCAGAAGGAGGCTACCGGCTCGGTGCCCACCGACCGGCAGCTCACCGTCGAGCGCGGTCACGACGAGGTCGGCGACTGGCGCATCATCCTGCACTCCCCCTACGGCATGCAGGTGCACGCGCCGTGGGCGCTCGCGGTCAACGCGCGCATCCGGGAGCGCCTCGGCGTCGAGGGCTCGGCGGTCGCGAGCGACGACGGCATCATCGCGCGCATCCCCGACGCGACGAGCGAGCCACCCGGCGCCGAGCTGTTCGTCTTCGACGCCGACGAGCTGGAGCAGATCGTCACCGACGAGGTCGGCGGCTCGGCTCTCTTCGCCTCTCGCTTCCGCGAATGCGCCGCGCGCGCCCTGCTGATGCCGCGTACCAACCCGAACCGGCGGAGCCCCCTGTGGCAGCAGCGGCAGCGCTCGGCGCAGCTGCTCGAGGTGGCCCGCCGGCATCCGACGTTCCCGATCATCCTCGAGACCCTCCGCGAGGTGCTGCAGGACGTCTACGACTTGCCCGCCCTCACCCGCATCGCCCGCAGCATCGCCGACCGGCGCATCCGACTCGTCGAGACCACCACGACGCAGCCGTCGCCCTTCGCCCGCGACCTGCTCTTCGGCTACGTCGGCGCGTTCATGTACGAGGGCGACTCGCCGCTGGCGGAGCGCCGCGCCGCCGCGCTCTCGGTCGACCCGGCGCTGCTGAGCGAGCTGCTCGGCAAGGTCGAGCTGCGGGAGCTGCTCGACCCCGCGGTGATCGCGCAGTTCGCGCGGGAGGCCCAGCGCCTCGACCCCGGGCGGCGGGTGCGCGGGCTCGAGGGGGTCGCCGACCTGCTGCGCCTGCTCGGCCCTCTCGACGCCGACGAGATCGCCCTGCGTCTGCAGGCCGATGACGACGAGGATGCCGCGGCCACCCCGGCCCGCGCCAGCGCGCTCGCGCACGACCTCGTCGACGCGCGCCGCGCGATCGCGGTGACCATCGCCGGACACCCCCGCTTCGCCGCGATCGAAGACGCCGGGCGCCTGCGCGACGCGCTCGGCGCGGCGCTGCCGGTGGGCATCCCGACGGCGTTCCTCGAACCGGTCACCGACCCGCTCGCCGACCTCGTCGCCCGCCACGCACGCACGCACGGTCCGTTCACCGTCGCCGCGGTCGCCGAGCGGCTGGGCCTCGGCGCCGCCGTCGCCCGCCACGCCCTGCAGCGCCTCGACGCCGTCGGACGGGTCACGAGCGGATACTTCCTGCCCGGGGCATCCGGGTCGACCGACGACCTGGAGTGGTGCGACAGCGAGGTGCTGCGTCGACTGCGGATGCGCTCGCTCGCCGCGATCCGGGGCAGCGTCGAACCGGTGCCGCCCGAGGCGTTCGCACGCTTCCTGCCGGTCTGGCAGCACGTCACACGTCCCCTCGAGGGCGTCGACGGCGTGCTGCAGGTCGTCGAGCAGCTCGCGGGGGTGCCGATCCCGGCGAGCGCCTGGGAGTCGCTCATCCTCCCGTCGCGCGTGCGCGACTACACACCGGCGCTTCTCGACGAGCTCACCGCGTCGGGAGAGGTGCTGTGGTCCGGGCACGGCACCCTGCCCGGCAGAGACGGCTGGATCGCGCTGCATCCGGCGGATGCGGCATCCGTCACCCTCGCCGCACCCGACGACGACGCGACACCCGGCGAGCTCGAGCGGGCTGTGCTCGAGGCGCTCGCGGGCGGCGGAGCGTACTTCGCGGCACAGCTGCGGCAGGCGACGGGCGCCGAGAACGAGCAGTCGGTCATCGAGGCACTGTGGGCGCTCGCCTGGGCCGGACGCATCACGAACGACACGTTCGCGCCGGTGCGGGCGCTGCTCGCCGGCGGCTCCCAGGCCCACCGCGTCGCGCGGCGCGCCCCGCGGGCACGGATGTACCGCGGCACGCCGATCGCCCGGCCGGCGGCGCCGCCGCGCCCCGCGGCGATCGGCGGACGCTGGTCGCTGCTGCCGGAGCCCGAGACCGACCCGACCGTTCGCGCCACCGCGGCCGCCTCGCTGCTGCTCGACAGGTACGGCGTCGTCACCCGAGGCTCGGTGCAGAACGAGGGACTTCCCGGTGGCTTCGCGCAGGCCTACCGCGTGCTCGCCGGGTTCGAGGAGGCCGGGCACTGCCGCCGCGGCTACGTGATCGAGAAGCTCGGCGCGGCGCAGTTCGCCGCCTCGTCGACGATCGACCGGCTGCGCGAGTACGCCGCGCTCGCCGATCCGCCGCCGCTCGAGGCGGTCGCTCTCGCGGCCACCGACCCCGCCAACCCCTACGGCGCCGCCCTCGCCTGGCCCGGGCTCGACGGCATCACGCACCGCCCCGGCCGCAAGGCGGGCGCGGTCGTCGTGCTCGTCGACGGTGCACTGGCGCTCTACCTCGAGCGCGGCGGCAAGACCGCGCTCGCGTTCACCGACGACGAGGCTGTGCTCGCCGCGGCATCCCGTGCCTTCGTCGCGACGGCGCGCGGCGGGCGCCTCGACACTCTGACCGTCGAACAGGTCAACGGCGTGTTCGTGTTCGGCACGCCCGCCGGTCGCGCGCTGCGGGAGGCGGGATTCGTCGAGGCGACGCGCGGGCTCACGCTGCGGCGCCAGCTCGAGGGCGCACGTGCCTGAGGGCGACACCGTCTTCCAGACTGCGCGCCGGCTGCACGAGGCGCTCGCGGGCGACGTCGTCACCCGGTTCGAGCTACGCGTGCCGCAGGTCGCGACCGTCGATCTCACCGGCGAGAGCGTGCACGGCGTGATCCCCCGCGGAAAGCACCTGCTGCAGCGCATCGGCGACATGTCGGTGCACTCGCACCTCAAGATGGAGGGCCAGTGGCACCTCTACCGTCCCGGTGAAGCGTGGCGCGCGCCGGCCTTCAAGGCCCGGGCGATCGTCGGCACCGCCCGCGCCCTCGCGGTCGGGTTCGACCTCGCCATGATCGACGTCGTGCCCACGGACCACGAGGACGAGCTCGTCGGCTACCTCGGCCCCGACACGCTCGGACCCGACTGGGACGCCGCGGAAGCCGCCCGACGCCTCAGCGCCGACGAGCGGCCCGCGCACGTCGCCCTGCTCGATCAGCGCAACCTCGCCGGTCTCGGCAACGAATACGTCAACGAGCTGCTTTTCCTGCGCGGCATCGACCCGCACACCCCGGCGAGCGCGGTGGACACGCTCGCTCTCGCGCAGGCGGGGGCGCGCCTCATCCGGGGCAACCGCGACCGCGCCCGTCGCACGTTCACCGGCATCGACAAGCCGGGGCAGCGCACATGGGTCTACCGCCGCGCCCGCCAGCCCTGCCGGCGGTGCGGGACGACGATCGCCGAGACCACGCTCGGCGCCGACCCCACCGCGCAGCGCAACGTCTTCTGGTGCCCGCGCTGCCAGCCGGCCCTCTGACGCGGCATGATGCCGCGGCCCGCACGGCCGCGCGCCGCACCCCACAGAGCCATCCCCACACATCCACCCCCACGCAGCCGCCCTTCCCAGAGCAGCACCCCAGAACCAGAAGAGGTCTCCGTCGCTCGCAAAGGTGCGCACACAGGAAACACTCACATCGCAGGTCGTCACCTCGATCCGCGCCGCCATCAAGGACGGCACGATGCCGGGCGGCGTGCTGCACTCGGTCGGCTCGATCGCCGACCAGCTCGGCGTCTCCCGTACGCCCGTGCGCGAGGCAGTGCTGCAGCTCGCGAACCTCGGGCTCGTGGAGATCCAGAAGAACCGCGGCTTCATCGTCATCGAGCATGACCCGGCCGATCTCGAGCGCATCTTCCAGATCCGCTCGTGGCTCGAGGTGCCGGCCGCGGGCCTCGCCGCCCAGGCCGACGCGAAGGCCAAGCAGCGCATCCAGCACGCCTACGACCGCATGCTCGAGGTCGCCGCCGCCGGCCGCTCCGCCGACCTCGAGCGCTACGACGCCCAGTTCCACTCCGCGATCCTCAGCGCCACCGGCAATGCGCGACTCGCGAGCATCGTCGACGACCTGCGCGACCTGCTGATCAACCGTCGCCACACCACGACCGACCGCCTCCACAGCCCGATCGACATCGCCCACGATCACGACGAGATCCTGCGCGGCATCATGACGGGCGATTCGGCTCTGGCCGAGGCCGCGATGCAGGAGCACCTCAGCCGAATCCGCGGCGACGTGCTCCACATCCTCGCGACGTCGTAGCCGACACGTCAGACGGCGGTGATCGCGCCGGTCACGAGGCCGACGAGCTCCTCACCGGAGACGTCCTCGGTACGCACCCCCTGCACGACGTTGCCCGCTCGCATGACCCACACCTGGGACGAGAGGCGCTTTACCTGCTCGAAGTTGTGCGAGACCACGAGCACCGTCTCACCGGCATCGACGACGCGGCGGATCAGCCCCTCGACTTGAGCGGTCTCCCGCAGCCCGAGCGCCGCCGTGGGCTCGTCGAGGATGATGAGGCCGCGGGCCCACATCACACCCCGTGCGATCGCGACCGCCTGCCGCTGCCCACCGGAGAGGCGTTTGACCGCCCTCGTCACCGACGGCACGTTGACGGCGAGGTCGGCGACGAGACGATGCGCCTCGCGCTTCATCTCGCCGCGGCGGAGGAAACGCAGCGGACCGATGCCGGCGGTGAGCTCGCGGTCCATGTAGAGGTTCTGCCAGATGCTGAGCTGATCGCTCAGCGCGAGATCCTGGTACACCGTCTCGATGCCCGCCGCCCGCGCATGCTTGGGCGAGGAGAAGCGCACGTCCTTCCCATCGATGGTGATCGTTCCGCTGTCGGGCGTGATGAGCCCCGTCAGGCATTTGACCAGCGTCGACTTGCCGGCACCGTTGTCACCGACGATGGCCGTGACCTCGCCGCGACGAGCTGTGAGGGAGGCGCCCTTCAGCGCCTCGACGCTGCCGAACGTCTTGCGGATGTCGCGGAGTTCGACCTTGATGTCGTTCACTTTCGACCTCTCATGAGCATGGCGGCGGCGATCACGACGATGCCGATGACCAGGGGCGAGTAGAAGGCGCTTACGCCGACGAGCGTGAGGCCGGACTGCAGGAATGTCAGGAGGATGGCGCCCAGGATGGGCCCGATGATCGTGGCTCGACCTCCGAAGAGGCTCACCCCGCCGAGCACGACGGCCGCGATCGCCTTGAGCAGGTAGTCGGTATTGGTCGCCGGCTGGCTCGACCCGATGTACGAGGTCAGGAGCACGGCCCCCACCCCGCCCATCAGACCGCAGATGACATACCCGGCGAGCTTGACGCGGGCGACCTTGAGTCCCATGGCGCGGGCGGCGTCGGGGTTGTCGCCGACTGCGAGGAGGTGAGTGCCGAACCGAGTGTGGAACAGCACGATGTGCAGGAGGACACCGATCGCGAGCGCGATGAGGAAATTGAACCGGATGCCACCCACCGACGTGATGCTGACGAAGGTGAGAGCGCGTTCGGGGATCTGCACGGGCTTGCCCTGCGAGAAGATCAGGCTGAGCCCCATCACGAGGCTCATGCTCCCCAGGGTGACGATGAAGTCGGGGATCCTCACCCAGCCGATGATGACGCCGTTGAGCGCACCGACCGACAGTCCCGTTGCCATCGCGACCAGGCAGCACAGCCATAGCGGCAGTCCGGCCTGATAGGCGAGCCCCATCGTGACGCTGCCCAGGGCGACCGTCGACGCGAGCGACAGATCGATGCCGGCGAGCGTCACCGCGAACGTCGCTCCCAGAGCCAGCACGATCGGGATCGTGGAGTCGGCGAGCATGCTCGTCAGGCTCGGCCAGGTGAGGAACTTCGGGTTGACGATGGTGAACGTGACCGTGAGCACGACGAGTGCCACAGGAGCGGTTGCGCGGGTCCACAGGTCCTCGTTCGCGAGGCGACGGCGAAGGGTGCGCGTGCTGGCTGTGATCGGATTCGTCGTGTCGACGGGACTGGTCTGGGTGGACATGGGTGAAGATCCCCGATCGTTGCGGATTACTGGAAGGGGTTCGGGACCACGAAGTCCGACGGCGGCGCCGGGAAGGCGTCGAGTGCGGCCTGGGCGTTGTCCTTCGTCACGGTGAGCACGGGCGTCTCGACGCTGGTCGGGATGGTCTTGCCGCTGTGAGCCGCAATGCAGGCCTGCACGGACTGGGCGCCCATCAGGTACGGGAACTGCTCGATCGCCGCAGGCTCGCCGCCGGCCACGATGTCCTTGAGCTGGTCCTGGGTGCCGTCGATTCCGATCACCGCGACCTGGCCCTTCTTGCCCGCTTCTTCGACGGCTTGCTGGATGCCGAGGGCCATGTCGCCCGAGGGGGTGAAGAAGCCCTTGATGTTCGGGTTGGCGAGCAGGATCGTGGCGGCCGCGCTCTTCGCCTTCGCCTTGTCGAAATCGGCGGCGACGGTCTGCGTGATCGTCAGAGTGCCGTTGACCGCGTCGGTGAACCCCTTGAGGCGGGCGTTGCTGCCCGGATCGCCGACGAGCCCGCCGATGAGCGCGACGCCGTCACCCTTCGAGAGGAGGTTCATCATCGCCTTTCCTCCGGCCTGACCGGCAGTCTCGTTGTTGGTGCCGACGTAGGTCGTGATGTTCACGCCTGCGGACTTCGCGGCGCTCGTGTCGATCGGCAGGTCCAGGTTGACGATCGGCGTGCCGGCAGCCGAGATCGGAGCGAGTCCGGTCAGCAGGTTGGTCTGGCTTGTGGGGTTGACGATGTAGCAGTCGTAGCCTTCGGTGGCGAGGGCGTTCAGCTTCGCCGCCTGACCCGAGTCGTCGGTGACGTTGTCGGCGGCGACGACTGTCAGCGAGACGCCGTCCTTGGTCGCCTCAGCCTGGGCTCCCTGCGCCATCGCACCGAAGTAGGTGTTGTCGAGCGGCTTCAGCACGAGAGCGATCTTGATGGATCCGGAAGAACCGGTCGATGACGGAGTCGATGACGACGAACAGCCTGCGAGGGCCGTCACTAGAATCGAAGCCGTCGCGACAACGACGAGGCCGGCGCTGCGCTTGCGTACGAAAAGGGACATCTCTTTCTCTCCTTTGAGGGTGGGGATTGGTCCGCCTGTCACGCGGTGACGCGATGGCTGGTTGCAGCTGGGGTTCCCATACACCGCTGCAGCCAGCCGTTCTTCTGCCTGGCCCCGCGTCAGGGCCGTGGGCTCATCCCGGCGAGGAACCGGCGAGGAGCGGCGAAGCCGTGAGCGGCACGCAGCCGCAGGTGGTTCCGAACTCGATATCGATGTCGACCGTGAGCGTGCGGGGGGCACGCGCCGGATCTGCCGAGCGGTCGGCGAGCAGCTCCATCGTGCGCGCGGCCACTTCATGAGCGGGGACCACCCCTTGCGTGGGCTTGAGGCCGGTATAGGTCGCCTCGCCGATCGAATCGATCGTGGTGACCAGCACATCGCGAGGGATCTGGAGACCCAGCCGAGAGATCGCGGCGATGACGCCCCAGAACATGCGGTTGTTGGTCGTGAACACCCCGAACGGGGGCGTGAGATCGCGGAATATGCGGATCGCTCCCGCGGCGGCATCGTCGGGGGTCACGTGCTCACCGGACACCCGTTCGACAAGGCCGGCACGTCGCATCGCCGACTGGTATCCGCGCTCGCGTTCGGCGACGGACGAGACGGATCGGCGCCCGGCGACGAGAACGACATCGCGCATCCCGTGATGCCGGACGAGGTGCTCGACCAACCGATCGGCGGCGCGGTGGTCGTCCGCGAGCACATGATCGGCGAGGCCCTCGACGGCGGGCACCGTACGATCGACGATCACCGTCGGAATCTCGTGCACGGCATCGGGGAGGCTGGGCGCTCCGGCCGGAAGGACGATCAGGCTGTCGACTCGCTGCTGACGGAATGTGCGCAGGTATCGTTCCTCCTGCGCCTGCTCCTCGTCGGAGTCGCCGAGGAGCAGGGTCGGACTCGCCGATGTCAATCTCTCCTCGATCGCGCGCGTCAGCAGGCTGAAATAGCCGTTGCGCACGTCGGGGATGATCAGACCCACCGTGCCCGAGCGGCGGGTGCGCAGTCCGGCAGCGGCCGCGTCGCCCACGTAGCTGAGCGCATCCACCGAGTCCATGACCCGGCGACGCGTCGCCTCGGTGACGTACTGCTCGCCGTTCAGGACGCGGGAGACCGTCTTGACGGAGACCCCTGCATGCTCGGCGATGTCGACGAGCCGCGCCGGCGGTCGGAGCCCGGAGGCTCCTCGTTCGGCACTCATTCGCGCCACCACGAAGGCGATGATCCACGCGTCATAGCTCGTCCTCTCGCCTCTCACGATCGTGCGGCGCTCGTGGCGCCCGGCACGAAGGTCGTCCCGGTCATGTCGACGACATCCGCCGGCGGATACTCTTCCGCATCCCACCAGCCTGCGGCGACGCCGGCAATGAGCGCTGCACCGCGTGAGACTGCTTCACGCTCGGATGCCATCGCGAGGTTGCCCGTCGCCCGGTGCATCTTCGCCTCCACCCAGCGCCGCGAACGCAGTCCCCCGCCGATGAGTAGGGTGCGTCCCGTGACGCCGGCCATGCGTCGCATCTCGACCTCCGCCTGCGCGGCGGCGGCGGCGTACCCCTCGAGGGTGGCCGCCCATGCGACCTCCGGCGCGACCTGCCGGACGTGCTCGGGCACGTCGCCCGCCTGCATCGAGAGCAGGTCCTCGACGGCGAGCGGCTCAGCCTGCACGCGGATGGCCGCGAACTCGATGTCGTTGCGCGTGCCGCCGACATGCTCGAGGAGGGACGACATCGCAAGTCCCGGCCGCAGCGTCTCCCACAGCAGCATGTGCCGCGATGTGCCGGGCCACGCCGTGAGCGTGAGATCGCCCGGAAGGGCGGGCGCCACGGGATGCGGTGCACCCTTCACTGCCTGCCAGCTCACGACCAGGGGCTCCCCGGTTCCGAGCGAGTCGATCACCTCGTTCTTCTCGCCGCCTGCGCCGACCACTCCGACGGGGTGGTCGTGTCCGGCGATCGTGACCGGGATACCCGCGGGCAACCCGCTCCACTCCGCCCCGGGCCCGCCGATGCGCCCGAGCAGGGTGCCCGCTTGGCGTGCCGGCGCCCACGCGATGTGGTCGAGTCCGACGGCGGCGAGGATCTCGCGATCGTACCGATGGGATATCGGATCGTATGCGCCGCTCGTCGCAGCGAGCGACTGCTCCTGCCCGAGGGCGCCCGTGAGTCGCCAGAGCACGACCCCGGCGACGCCCGTCCACGTGCCCTCGACGACGGCTCCTGCCTGCTGGAGCCACCCGAGCTTCGCGATGCTCGTGACGTCTCGCGCCTCTCGTCCGGTTCGCCGCAGGATCTCCGACGCACCGAAACGGGAGAGCAGGATTTTCACGACCGACGCCCCGCGCCGGTCGTGCCAAGCGACGAGAGGAAGATCGGTCGGGCCGTCGGCGCGAATGGTGGTTCCCGTCTCACCCATGCTGGCGATTCCGACTCCCGCGACCCGGTGTCGCAGCTCACCGAGGTGGGCAACGGCGTCGTGAACGGCGTCGAGCAGAGCAGTCGGAGTCATCTCCACGCCGCTGCGGTTCGCGACGAACGGCGTCGGAGCGGTACCGATGCCGAGCGAGCGTCCGTGTCGATCGACGGCATTCGCCTTGATCGAGGACGTACCCAGGTCGATGCCCAGGAGCAACTCGTCGCGCATGATTCCAGGTCTCCTTCGACGCCGGTTCTGTCTAACGATGGACAAGCTAACAGAGGTCCCCTACTCTGTCTACCGTTGTCAGAAAATCGCAACCCCCGGCTGCGAACAACGTCGTTCAGCGAAGGAGCACTCGTGCCACTCATCACCCTGCGTCAAGCCCTCGATGCCGCCAAAGCTGGCGCGTATGGGGTCGGCGCCTTCAACGTCACCGACCTCGTCCAGGCGGAAGCCGTGCTGGATGCCGCACGGGAGACCGATTCACCCGTGATCCTGCAGACGATCGCGGGTTCCTCCGCCCACGGTGACGAGGGGGCGTTCTGGGAGGCGCTGGTCGCACTCATCCACCGCTACGACGAGGTGCCGGTCGTTCTCCACCTCGACCACGGGGCATCCTTCGAGGACTGCGCGCGAGCGATCGAAGCCGGCTTCACGAGCGTCATGATCGACGGCAGCCTTCTCCCCGACCGCGTCACGCACGCCAGCTTCGAGGAGAACGCCGCACTGACCCGAAAGGTCGTCGAGTACGCGCACGCCCGCGGAGTCTCGGTGGAGGGTGAGCTCGGCACGATCGGCGGCTCGGAGGACGGCGGCGCGACCGTCAAGGAGATCGTGCTCGCCGACCCCGACGAGGCGGAACGCTTCGTCGCCTTGACCGACGTCGATGCACTCGCCGTCGCGATCGGCACGTCCCACGGCGCGTACAAGTTCACCAGCCCGCCCGACGGGTCGGTGCTGCACATGGACCTCATCTCGGCGATTGCGGCGCGCATCCCCGAGACCGCGTTGGTGATGCACGGATCGTCGTCGCTGCCGGCGGACCTGCGTGACGAGATCAATCGGTACGGCGGGAGCCTGCCCGAGTCGTGGGGGGTGCCCGAGGACGAGAAGGCGCGATCGACGAAGCTCGGGGTTCGCAAGATCAACCAGGGCATGGACTCGCACATGGCCTATGCCGCGGCGGCGCGACGCTCCCTCGCCGAGGACGGCCTGACCGTCGACCCGGCCCCGTTCCAGCGGGCCGCACGGCAGGCGATGGAGAAGATCGTCGCTGAGCGCATGCACGTCTTCGGGCAGGCCGGACAGGCGTACCGCCACCGCTGATCAGCGCCCGATGTAGCGCCCCGGCCGGTGGTTCATGGCCAGCACCAGGTTCAGCACCACCGCGCCGGCGGCGCTCAGCAGCACTTTGTCCCACGACACGACAAGCAGTCCGGCGGCGATGATGAGCACGTCGAAGACCATCTGCGTCCAACCCGCACGGAAGCCCGTGCGCTCCTGCAGCACGATCGCGATGATGTTGATCCCGCCGAGGCTCGCGCGGTGGCGGAAGATGATGAGCACCCCGACGCCGACCATGAGGTTGCCGCCGAGGGTGCCGTAGACGGCATCGATGTGGCCGAGCTGCAGGAACGCGTGGTGCACGAGGGCGAACCCCGAGACGAGACCGATCGCGACGGCCGTGCGCACCGTGAAGTCCCAGCCCTTCTTCCAGATCGCGAGCACCGCGAACGGCAGGTTCACGACCGCGAAGAGCAGCGGGAACGGCCACGACGTCGCGTAGCCGAGAAGCAGGGCGAGACCGGCAGTGCCGCCCGTCACTGCGCCGGCCGTCTGCAGCAGGTAGAGGCCGAACGACACCAGGAACGTGCCCGTCACGAGACCGAGCACGTCTTCGAGCAGTGAATGCCTCGTGGCGCTCTTCTCGAAGACGAGCGTGGGCGCCGTCGTCGGATCCGGTTCGACGCCCGTCGATGCGCCGTCCGGGGCGGATGCCGCGTCCCCCGCGCTCACTCGGCCTTTCGCCCTCCGGCCTCCAGCACGTCGCCGGCGGGAAGCTCGTGGTGTCCGCCGAACTGCAGGCGCATCGCAGAGAGCACCTGGTTGGCGTAGTGGTCCTCCCCGCGGGACGCGAACCGCTCGAACAGCGATGCGGCGAGCACCGGCGCGGGCACACCCACATCGACCGCGGCCTTCACGGTCCACCGGCCCTCACCCGAGTCGGAGACACGGCCGGCGAGCCCGTCGAGGGTGGGGTTCTCGGCGAGGGCGGCGGCGGTGAGATCGAGCAGCCACGACGAGATCACCGAGCCGCGGCGCCAGAGCTCCGCGACCTTCGGGGTGTCGATGGTGAACTGGTAGAACTCGGGCTCCTCGAGCGGCGCCACCTCAGCGGAGTGCTCGGCCTCGCGCACTCCCGCGTCGGCGTTCTTGAGGATGTTCAGTCCCTCGGCGAGCGCGGCCATGATGCCGTATTCGATGCCGTTGTGCACCATCTTCACGAAGTGTCCCGAGCCACTGGGGCCGGTGTGCAGGTAGCCGAGCTCCTCGGGGGCGAGCTCCCCGGTGCGGCCAGGGGTGCGCTCCACGTCGCCCGAGCCGGGCGCGATCGTGCGCAGCACCGGCTCGATGTGCGCGAACGCCTCGTCGGGTCCGCCGACCATGAGGCAGTAGCCGCGTTCGAGCCCGAAGACGCCGCCACTCGTGCCGATGTCGACGAAGTGGATGCCGCTGTCCTTGAGCGCTGCGGCCCGCCGGACGTCGTCGTGGTAGTTCGAGTTGCCGCCGTCGATGATGATGTCCCCCGCCTCGAGGTGGGGGGAGATCTGATCGACGAGGGAGCCGGTGAGACCCGCCGGGATCATCAACCAGACCGTGCGCGGCACCTCGAGCTTCGAGACCAGGTCGGCGAGATCGGATGCCCCGACCGCGCCTTCGGCGACGAGGGCGGCGACGGAGTCTGGGTTGACGTCGTAGACGACGCAGTCGTGTCCGTCCCGCATCAGGCGACGAACGATGTTCGCCCCCATCCGTCCGAGTCCCACCATGGCGATCTGCATCGTCGTTCCCTTCGCGCTCATCCGATGTGCGGCGCTCGGGCGCCGTCGCTCGAGACCCGCGGGAAGTCTATTCCCGCCCCGCGACGGGGGCCCCGGCAGCCCCGGTTCTCCGCGTTCTGTCAAGCCCCGGGACGGTGTGTTCGGGCGGTGGCACGATCGGAGGGAACACGGCGACGGAGCCGGCCCACGAGGCATCCGTTGCGTCGTCCGCTCCGAATGGAGTGCACGGGAATGCATGCGGGTGCATCGGGGTTGATACCGAGTGTTCGGCGGGAGAGCCGCCGCAGGAGGGGAACGTGGGCAAGAACTACGTCGATATCGAAGACGACCGGGGCGAGACGCTGCGCTATCGCAAGCACGTCAACGGTCGCGGCCTGATCGCGAACGGCGCCAAGGTGCACGCAAGCGCCGTCGTCGAGGCGGGCGCCTACATCGAACCGGGTGTGCAGATCGCCGCGGGCGCGCACGTCGGACGCGGGGTGTGGATCGAGAACGACGTCGTCATCGGGCCGAAGGCCGAGATCGCCCCTCACGCGCACATCGGCGCGGGCGCCCGGGTGGGCGCGGGCGCGAAGATCGGCATCCGCACGTACGTCGGTGAGAACGCGCTGGTCGCCGGCGGCTCCCTCATCGGCGACGACCAGACCATCGCCGCGGGCGAGCGCGTCGCGACCGACCGTCGCGGGCTGCGTCTCGCGGCCTGACCGGCCATTCACGCGTGGGCGGATGCCGCGGTATCCGCTCTCTGACCGGCCGCCGCTCGCCCACCCGGCCGCCGTGGCGCGCGCTCGGCGCGGGAGATCGGGCATGCTGGACGGATGAGTCCGCGCACGCCTGACCGCCGCCCGTCGGGCGCGGGCGCCGGTGGGCGCGGCGCGGGCAAGAAGTCCGGCGCGAAGGGCGGCCGCTCCACCCAGAAGGCGCCGCGACAGACGGCCGCACGACGGCCCGCGCCGACCGCAGAGCCCCCGGCCGCTCCCGCGCCGCCGTTCCGCCTCGGTGCGGTGCCCGGTGCGACGCCCGGCATCTGGATCGAACGCTGGCGCGACCGCCACCCCGACACCCCGCTCGAGCTCGTGCAGCTCGACGTCGCCCGGCAGCAGACCGCTCTCGCGGCCGGCGACGTCGACGCCGTGATCGCCCGCCTCCCCGTCGACCGGGAGCGGTGGCACGCGATCGCCCTCTACGACGAGGTGCCGGTCGTGGTGATGACGGCCGACGCCTCGCTGTCGGTCGCCGAGCGGCTGGCGGCATCCGATCTGGCCGGCGAGGTGCTGATCGTGCCCGCCGACGACGTGCTCGGCCTCGCCGCGACCGCCGCGGCCTGGCCCGTCGAGCGGCCCCGGTTCGCTCCCCCCGCCAGCACCGAGGAGGCCATCGCGACGGTCGCCGCGGGCGTCGGCATCTCCGTCGTGCCCATGTCGCTCGCCCGGCTCCACCACCGCAAGGACATCACCTTCCGCGAGCTCGACGGGGGCCCGCTCGCCCCGGTCGGCCTCGTCTGGCCGCGGGAGGACGCCCACCCGCTGATCGACGCGTTCGTCGGCATCGTGCGCGGGCGCACCGCGCGCTCGTCACGCTGAGACCCGCCGGACGGCCGGCCCGTCCCTCGCCCTAGACTCGCGGGATGGACTCCCGGCCGCTGCTCTTCCTCGGCGCGCGCCCGGAGCAGAACGCGGCCGACGGCGAGTTCGCCGCGTTCGCCGCCGCCGCCGGCGTGTCGCTGGCCCGCCACGACCTCACCCGCTCCCCTCTCCCCGAGGGGGCCCTCGACCGTTACGCCGGGTTCATCGGCGGCGGCAGCCCGTTCAACGTCGGCGACCCCGAGGCCGGCAAGTCCGACACCCAGCGCCGCGTCGAGGCCGACCTCGCCAGGGTCGCGGGGGCCGCGGCATCCGGCGCCACCCGAGCGCTGCTCACCTGTTACGGCATCGGCATCGCGACGCGGCTGCTCGGCGGCACGATCGACCGGACGTTCGGCGAGGACACCGGCACGACCGAGGTGACCGTCGGCGCGGATGGGGCCGCCGACCCGGTCTTCGGTGCTCTGCCTGCGACGTTCACCGCCTACACCGCGCACAAGGAGGGGTCGGGGACGACGCCGACGGGGGCGGTCGCGCTGGCGACGAGCGACGGATGCCCCGTGCAGGCCTACCGGGTCGGGTCGCTGTGGACGACGCAGTTCCACCCGGAGCTGACCGCCGACTCGTTCGCCGCGCGCATCGCCGTCTACCGGGACTTCGGCTACTTCGACCCCGACGACTACGCCGCCGTGGTCGCGGGCGTGCGCGCCGCGACCGTCACGGTGCCGACGGCGATCGTCGCGGCCTTCGCGGCGCTCTGAGCCGCGCCGCACCGCCGCGTCCCTCGCTCGGACGCGCGATTCCGCTCGCGTGCCGTGCGTCAACTCCGGAGTTCCGCACACTGCCACCCGGCGAACCCGCCCGAACATGCGAATTTCCGGAGTTACGGCACGGCACGACCCGGCACGGCGCGTCGCCCCGCACCGACGCCCGGCCCCGCCCGCGTCGACCCGCTCGAACAGCACGGTCCGCCCCGACCGGCACCGCGCGCCCGGTCTGCTCGGCGCCGCACCCCGTTGCGCGTACTCCAACTCCGGAGTTCCGCACGCTGCCGCCCCGCGAACCCTCCCGACACCGCAGATCTCCGGAGTTACGGCACGGCACCCCGCACCGGAGGCCCGCACCCCGCCCCTCAGTACCGGTCGCTGGAGAGCACCCTCGCCGACTCGCGGTCGGCGGTCTCGTTGCGCACGCCCGCGCGCGATCCGGCGAGCTTCGCCCGGATGTGCTCCTGCACGGTGACGGGCTCGTAGATCGCCGGATGCTGCGGGTCGACGCACTGCGGCAGCGTCTCGATGAGCGCGTCGACGTTGCCGTCGTGGAAGAACGCCGCGGAGCGGCGCCGGCGGATCGTGCCGTCGATGACGGGCGGCTTCACGCGGTGCAGCGTCGACATCCACTGCTCGTTGGTGAGCCGTGCGGTCACGTCGCCGAGGTTGACCAGCAGCGCGCCCTCGGCGGGCTGCACGTCGTTCCACGAGCCGTCGGATCCGAGCACCTGCAGGCCCGCCACCCGGTCGGCCCACAGCACGGTCACGATGCCGTAGTCGGTGTGCTCGCCCATGCCGATGAGGTCGCCGTCGAGGGTGACGTCGGTGCCCGGCGGGAGGGCGTAGTTGTTCATCCGCAGCACGTCGAGGGAGTGGTCGGTGCGGGCGTCGAAGAAGGCGCGATCGATGCCGAGGGCGTCGGCGAAGATGTCGGTGAGCGTGCGGGCGACGCGCGCCGCCTCGCCGAAGTAGGCGCTGACGGCCGGCTCGAACCCGGCGACGTCGGGCCACACGTTGTCGGCGTAGTCGATCGGGTCGAGGTGCGCGACGTGCGGGTAGTGCGCCGCGGTCGCGCCCACATTGAACGCCTCGAAGAAGTCGTTCATGCGGCTGGCCTGCTCGACGCCGAGCGACAGGCTCAACGACTCCGACTTCGGCGGGCTGTAGCCGCGGTTGATCTCGGGCGGCGTGCGGTACGTGTTCTTCACATCGAGGTCGAGCCCGAAGAATCCGTCGATGGATGCCTCGAGCCCCGCGATGACCGCGGCCGGCACCCCGTGCCCGGTGATCTGGATGAAGCCGACCGTGCGGCAGGCGTCGTCGATCGCGCGGGCGACGGCGGCGCGCTCGGCGCCGGTGCCGCCGGTCACGTAGGGCGTGATGTCGACGAGGGGGACATGGAACGTCATGGCAACTCCGTGAGGTCGTGGCCCGCGGGCCGGTGTCAGGCAGTCGCTTCACGCTTTCCCGCCGCCGGTGGGCGGCTCGCTTTCATGAGCGCGGCCAGGCTACCGAGCGCACGTTTCCTGCGCGTGACGGCGCATCCGGATGTCCTCGCGCGGGGCTCAGCGGAGCGGTGGCCCGACGATCACGGCCGTGTCGGGCGCCACGGTCACGGTGCCGTCGGCGGATGCCGCGGCATCCGCCCCGCTCGTGAGCAGCACCGTCTCGCCGGGCTCGAGCGCGAGCGGCCACGCGTCGGCGCTCAGGTTGACGGCGATGCGCAGGGCGCCGCGTCCGAGCAGGAACCGCCGCGCGGCGGGGGGAGCGTCGGGGTCGAGGTCCTCCGCCGTCAGGTCGGCGAACGCCGGGTCGGTGAGCTCGGCCCGCGCGCGCCGCAGGTCGGCGAGCGCGCGGTAGAGCGCGAGCAGGCGGGCATGGGCGCCGTGCGTCTGCTCGGTCCAGTCGAGCTTGGCGCTCGCGAACGTCGCCGGGCTCTGCGGGTCGGGCACGACCGACTCGTCCCAGCCCATGCGCGCGAACTCCTCAGTGCGCCCCTTGCGCACGGCCTCCCCCAGCCACTCCTCGGGGTGGGACGTGAAGAACGGCCACGGCGTCGACGCACCCCACTCCTCGCCCATGAACAGCATCGGGGTGCCGGGGGTGGTGAGGGTCAGCACGGCGGCGACCGCGAGCCGGTCGGTCGAGAGGGTCGCGGTGAGGCGATCGCCGGCGGCACGGTTGCCGATCTGGTCGTGGTCCTGCGAGAAGGTCACAAGGCGGGAGGTGGGCACCTCGGACGGGATGGGGGAGCCGTGGTCACGCCCCCGGAACGACGAGTAGGTGCCGTTGTGGAAGAACCCGGCGGTCCACACCTTCGGCAGGGCGTCGACTGCCGCGAAGTCCTCGTAGTAGCCGCTCGTCTCACCGGTCAGGGCGACGTGGACGGCGTGATGCCAGTCGTCGCTCCACTGCGCGTGCAGACCGTAGCCGCCGGCCTCGCGCGGCAGGATCAGCCGCGGGTCGTTGAGGTCGCTCTCGGCGATGAGGGTGAGCGGGCGTCCCAGGTGCGCGGAGAGGGCATCGGATGCCGCGGCCAGCTCCTGCAGGATGTGCACCGGCTGCTCGTCGTGCAGGGCGTGCACCGCGTCGAGCCGCAGTCCGTCGACGTGCTGGTCGCGCAGCCACATGAGCGCGTTCTCGACGATGTACGCGCGCACCGCGGGCTCGTCGAGGTTCACGGAGTCGCCCCAGGTGTTGCGGCTGCCGGTGCGCAGGTAGGGACCGAACTCGGGCAGGTAGTTGCCGCTCGGTCCGAGGTGGTTGTAGACGACGTCCTGGATGACGGCGATGCCGTGCGCGTGGGCGGCGTCGACGAAGCGACGGTAGGCGGCGGGTCCGCCGTACGCCTCGTGCACGGTGTACCAGAGCACGCCGTCGTAGCCCCAGTTCCACTGGCCGTTGAAGCCGTTCACCGGCAGCAGCTCGACGTGGGTGACGCCGATCGAGGCAAGGTGGTCGAGTCGCGCGGCTGCGGCGTCGAGCGTCCCGTCGGGGGTGAATGTGCCGATGTGCAGCTCGTAGACGAGGCCGCCCGCGAGTGGACGCCCGGTCCACGCGGCATCCGTCCACGCGAAGGAGCCCGGATCGTCGACGGCCGAGGCGCCGTGCACCCCGTCGGGCTGCCGGCGCGAGCGCGGGTCGGGACGCAGCTCGCCGTCGTCGAGCACGAACCCGTACCGCTCGCCGTCGGCGAGGTCGACGTCGGCGCGCCACCAGCCGTCGTCGGCGGGGGTCAGGTCGATGTCGACGGATGCCGCCACCCGCCGCAGCCGCACGCGCGCGGCGTTCGGCGCCCACACCTCGATCACGTCGTCCTCCGCATCCGCCGGCTCAGCCGGCCCTCACGAGCAGTGCGACCGGGTAGGTCGCGCAGAGCTGGGCGACCGGCACGGCGCCCGACTCGACGCGCCCCGTGAGGGTGTCGACCCAGTCTCCGGGCGGCAGCAGCAGGGCGGTGTCGCCCCACCCGCCGCGGCGTCCGAGCCCCACGGGTAGTCGGGTCGCGGCGGCGATGACGCCGCCCCGGTCGAACGCGACGAGGTGCGCGGCGGCCTCGCCGACGACCTCCAGCGGCAGATAGCGGGTGAACAGCTCCGGGCGGTCGCGGCGCAGCCGCAGCACCCGCGACGTCACGAGGAGCTTCGCCCGCCCGGTCGCGTCGACCGGCGGCAGCAGCGGCTCCCCCATCCCCGGTCCGCCCTCTGCACCCAGGCGCGCATCGAGCTCGGTGGCCGCGACCGCCGCGTCGATGTCGTGCAGCAGCGCCGCGTGGGCCGTGAAGTCCACGGGTCGCCGGTTGTCGGGGTCGACGAGCGAGAGCTCCTGCACCTCGGACCCCTGGTAGACGTCGGGCACGCCGGGGCCGGCCAGCTGCAGCAGTTTCTGGCCCAGCGCGTTCGACCAGCCGGCCGGGGCGATGTGGGCCACGAGGTCGTCGACGAGCGGCCGCGCCGCGCCGAACGCGGCGTCGACGAGCGCGTGCACCCCGGCCTCGAACGCGGCGTCGGGGGCGAGCCACCCCGTTCGCTCCCCCGCTTCGCGCACGGCCTTCTCGGCGTAGGCGTGCAGGCGCTCGGCCGACGCGGGCCAGCTGCCGACGATCGCCTGCCACAGCAGCTCGTCGGTGGGACCGTGCCCGGTCGTCGCGACCGCGCGCAGCGCGCCCAGCGCGGTCGCCCAGCGCTCGGGCTGCTCGCTCAGCACGCTGAGGCGGGCGCGCACGTCTTCGCTGCGCTTGGTGTCGTGGGTCGACAGGGCCGTCAGCGCGTGGGGCCAGCGCGCGTGACGCTCCGCGAACGCCGCGTGGAACCCCTCGACGTCGAGCGAGGCGACCGACGGGTCGCCGCCGACCTCGGTGAGCGTGCCGAGCCGGGTGAACCGGTAGAACGCCGTGTCCTCGACGCCCTTCGCCATGACGGGCCCGGTGGTCTGCTCGAACCGGCGCGCGACCTCGAGCGTCGCATCCCCGAGCACCGGCAGCAGGGCGGCGATCGCGTCCGCGAGGTCGGGCCGGCGGGCGGATGCCTCCTCCCCCGCCCGCACCAGGTCGGCGGCACCCGCGGGCAGGTAGGAGCGGTACACCGGGAAGGCGGCCAGGATCTCGGCGAGCGCGGGGGCCGCGGCATCCGCCCCCACCGCCTCGAGCACCTCGGCCGGGAGCGTGCGCACGAGCCGCCGCACCTCGGACTGCAGGATCGTCGCAGCCATCGTGCGCTTCGTCTCGACGATCAGGTCGTCCCAGGCGGGCGCGGGCGGCAGGCCGGTCTGGGCGCGCAGGGCCGCGTCGAGCCCGTCGAGCGCCGCGACGCCGCGCGGGTCGATGAAGAGCCGGTCGAGCTCGGCCATCGCGTCGTAGCCCGTCGTGCCCGCGCTCGCCCACCACGGTGCGAGGCGCTCCGGGTGGTCGGTCGCGGCGTGCTCGAGGATCTTCTCGACCCACACCGGCAGCCCGCCGACGGCGGACCGCAGCCGCTCGAGGTAGCCGGCCGGGTCGACGAGGCCGTCGGGATGGTCGACGCGCAGGCCGTCGACGAGCCCCTCCGTCGCCCACCGCACGATCTCGACGTGGGCGGCAGCGAACACCGCGGGATCCTCGACGCGCACCCCCGCGAGGGAGGTGACGGCGAAGAAGCGCCGGTAGTTGAGGTCGGTCGCCTCGTCGCGCCAGAACCGCAGCTCATAGTGCTGCCGGCCGAGCACGGTGCGCACGTCGACGGTCGTGGGCGCGCTCCCGATGCCGTCGAGCGAGCCGGGCGCGAGAGGGAAGACGTGGTCGACGTACCGCAAGACTCCGTCGGGTGCGGATGCCGCGGGATCCCGGTCGATCACGAGATCGCCGATGACGTCGTCGAACTCGCCGCCGAGCACGGGGAGGCGCACGCGGCCGCCGCCGAACGCCCAGTCGATGTCGAACGCGCGGGCGTGGGCGGACGCCTCGCCGAGCCGCAGCACGTCCCACCACCACGGGTTCTCGCGCGGCACCGCGACGCCCATGTGGTTGGGCACGATGTCGACGAGCACGCCGAGGCCCGCCTCCCGTGCCGCCGCGACGAAGCGCGCGAACCCCTCCGCGCCGCCACGCGCCGGGTCGATGCGCGCCGGGTCGACGACGTCGTAGCCGTGGTCGGAACCGGTCGTCGCCGTCAACAGCGGCGACAGGTAGACCCAGCCGACGCCGAGATCGCGCAGGTACGGCACGATCGCGGCGGCGTCGTCGAGGCCGAACCCGGGTCGGATCTGCAGACGATAGGTCGACGACGGGTTCATGCGCTCACCTCGGCAGTTCGCTCTTGGGGGCGGCCCCCGGCACCTCGTCGATCGCCGCGGTGACCGCCTGCGCGAGCGACGCGGCCACCGAGTGGTCGACCTCGGGCGGGGCGGCACGGTGCTCGATCAGCACCAGCAGCGACGCCGCGCCGACGCCGACCACGTCGCCAGGATCGACGACGCCGGTGTTCGCGAGATGGCCGGCGGTGTCGACCAGCACGTCCCAGCTCGGCGAATACTCCACCTCGGGAACGGTGAAGTCGACCGCCTCGTCGCCCCCGTTGAAGTAGACGAGGAAGTGCGCGTCGACGATCTCGCTCCCGCGCCGATCGCGCTCGCGGATGCCGCCGCCGTTGAGGAACACCCCGACCGCGCGGCCGAAGCCGGCGTCCCAGTCCTCGGGCTGCATCGGGGTGCCGTCGGGGCGCAGCCACACGATGTCGGGCACCGGGCTCCCCTCCTCGCGGCGCACCGGGCGGCCGTCGAAGAAGCGACTGCGACGGAAGGTCGGGTGGTCGTGTCGCAGGCGCGCGAGGGCCGCAGTGAACTCGACGAGGGGCTGATCGACGTGCTCCCAGTCGATCCAGCTGAGCTCGTTGTCCTGCGCGTACGTGTTGTTGTTGCCCTGCTGGGTGCGGCCGAGCTCGTCGCCGTGCAGCAGCATCGGCACGCCCTGGCTGAGCAGCAGGGTGGCGATGAAGTTGCGCTGCTGCTGCGCGCGCCGGGCGAGCACCACCGGGTCGTCGGTCGGCCCCTCGACGCCGCAGTTGCTCGACCGGTTGAACGACTCCCCGTCGTTGCCGTCCTCGCCGTTCGCATCGTTGTGCTTCTCGTTGTACGACACCAGGTCGCGCAGGGTGAACCCGTCGTGGGCGGTCACGAAGTTGATGGATGCCACGGGCCGCCGCCCGCTGTGCTCGTACAGGTCGGCCGACCCGGTGAGCCGCGAGGCGAACTCGCCGAGGGTCGCCGCCTCGCCCCGCCAGAAGTCGCGCACGGTGTCGCGGTACTTGCCGTTCCACTCGGTCCACTGCGGGGGGAAGTTGCCGACCTGGTAGCCGCCGGGGCCGACGTCCCACGGTTCGGCGATGAGCTTGACCTGCGAGACCACCGGGTCCTGCTGCACGAGCTCGAAGAAGGCGGCCAGGCGGTCGACGTCGTAGAACTCGCGGGCGAGGGTCGCCGCCAGATCGAACCGGAACCCGTCGACGTGCATCTCGAGCACCCAGTAGCGCAGCGAGTCCATGATGAGCTGCAGCGCGTGGGGGTTGCCGACGTTGAGACTGTTGCCCGTGCCGGTGTAGTCGGTGTAGTAGCGCTTGTCGTCCTGCTCGAGCCGGTAGTACGCCTCGTTGTCGATGCCCCGCATCGACAGGGTCGGCCCGAGGTGGTTGCCCTCGGCCGTGTGGTTGTAGACCACGTCGAGGATCACCTCGATGCCCGCGGCGTGCAGCGCCCGCACCATCCCCTTGAACTCCTGCACCTGCTGGCCGCGCTGGCCGGTTGAGGCGTAGGTGTTCTGCGGGGCGAGGAAGGCAATGGTGTTGTAGCCCCAGTAGTTCGACAGGCCCTTCTGCTGCAGGGGGTCGTCGTTGACGAACTGGTGCACGGGCATGAGCTCGATCGCGGTGACGCCGATCTTCTTCAGGTGCTCGATGACCGCGGGGTGGGCGATCGCGCTGTACGTGCCGCGGATCTCCTCCGGCACGAGCGGATGCAGCTTCGTGAGGCCCTTCACGTGGGCCTCGTAGATGAAGGTCTCGGAGTACGGCGTCTTCGGCTGCCGATCGCCGCCCCAGTCGAAGAAGGGGTTGATGACGACGCCCTTCATCATGTGCGCGGCGGAGTCGTCGTCGTTGCGGGAGTCGGGGTCGCCGAACGTGTAGGCGAACAGCGCCTGGTCCCAGTCGATTTGGCCGTCGACGGCCTTCGCGTAGGGGTCGAGGAGCAGCTTGTTCGGGTTGTAGCGCGCCCCCGCGGCCGGATCGTATTCGCCGTGCACGCGGTAGCCGTAGCGCTGACCCGGCTCGATGTTCGGCAGGTAGGCGTGCCACACGAACGCGTCGACGTCGACGAGCTCGACGCGGGTCTCGGTGCCGGCGTCGTCGAACAGACACAGCTCGACACTCTCGGCGCCCTCGCTGAACAGGGCGAAGTTGGTGCCGTTGCCGTCGAAGGTCGCGCCCAGGGGGTACGCGGATCCCGGCCAAGCCTGCACGTGCGCCCCTCCCTGCTCGGGAGCCCCCACATTAGCGGGTGCGGATGTCGCGGACGTGTCGGCGGTCGGCTCGGCGTTCGGGTCACTCACCTTCCGAGCATCGGCCATCCGCGCGTCGTCGCGGCGGGGCTTGACGGGCGCGTCCTGCGGGCTCAGGTCGCGCCGGACGGCGGGTCGAGCAGCAGCGCGATGCGCTCGTCGAGGTAGGCGGCGAGCGGCCGCCACCCACCGCGGGCGCTCCAGCGCACCTCGGGTCCGTCCGTCCCCTGCCGCAGCGGGCCGGATGCCTCGCCCCGCCCGACCGCTGCGAGGTCGAGCCCCTCCCAGCCGAGGTGCACGACCTGCCCGTCGGCGAAGCCTCCGCGGGAGGCGGCGGCCGCGACATCCGCCCGTCGGCGCTGCGACTCGGCGGCGAACCCGCGGCGGACCTCGGGTCGCGCGCGCACGATCTCCCCGGTCGCGAAGACGTCCTCCGGGCCGATGAGCAGCACCCCGAGGTGCCAGGCGGCGCCCTCGGGAACCACGTTCGGCGCCAGCGGGATGCCGACGAACCGCCGGCTGCGCCACCGGCCCAGCGCCTCGCGCGGCGCTCCCGCGGCGGTCAGACGCGCGCGGGCACCCGCGATCAGCGCTTCGACGTCGTCCACCCGCTCATTCTCGTCGGATCAGACGTCGACCGCGTGGGGTCCGTGGAGTTCGCGGTGCAGCCGCTCCATGCGCCCGTCGAGCTCGGATGCGGTGTCGGCGGCATCCTTCAGACTCTCCACGAGCCCCGCCGGCACCTGGCGCGCGTACTTGTAGTAGATCTTGTGCTCGAGGCTCGCCCAGAAGTCCATCGCGATCGTGCGGAACTGCACCTCGACGGGGATCGGCATCGGCCCTGTCGAGAGGAACACCGGCACCTCGACGATCGCGTGCAGCGACTTGTAGCCGTTCGGCTTGGGCTCCGCGATGTAGTCCTTCACGGTGCGCACCGTGATGTCGGGCTGCGAGGTGAGCAGATCGAAGAGACGATAGGCGTCGGCGGTGAAGCTGCAGGTCACGCGCACGCCCGCGACATCCGTGATGTTCGCCCGGATCGAGTCGAAGTCGGGGGCGATGCCCTTGCGCAGCACCTTCTCGACCAGACTGTCCGGGCTCTTGACGCGACTCGAGACGTGCTCGATCGGGTTGTAGTCGTGCATGTGCAGGAACTCGTCCCGCAGGATCTGGATCTTGGTCTCGATCTCCTGCATGCCGAAGCGGTACTCCAGCAGGAAACGCTGCAGCTCGTCGCGCGCATCGCGCAACTGCGACGGGGAGACGGTGATGGACTGGTCGTCGAGCGGCACACTCACCCGGCCGACGCTACGACCGTCTCATCGGGGGACGCTGTGAGCGCCCGCGGAAAAGCATGACCGTCAGGGGCGCGTCCGGGGACTCCGCGGCACCAGCTCGCCGTCGATCACATCGATCGCCGGCACCTGATCGAACGCCGGGTGGGCGTCGATGGGCACCTCGGATGCCGCATCGATCCCCTCGTCCCTCGGCTCGGGTTCGCCTCGTGTCATCGCACGCATCACCTCCTGAGGACAGCAGGTTCCACTGTCCCGCGCGAGCGAGGATCCGCCCAGGTCTTGACAAGGCGGCGACGGATCCGAACGACTCAGTCCGCCGGGGGTCCGGCGGGAGGCTCTTCCGCCGGCTCCGGCGTGATCGTCAGGCCGTTCGGGCCGGATGCCGCGGCCATCAGATCCTCGACCCAGGCGCGGTTGATGCGCGGCTGGCGGCTGCCGAAGAAGTGGAACTGCAGCGGCACGGAGGGGTGCACCCAGAAGCTGCGGCGACCGCTGCCGTCGCCCATCTCGACGTCGAACATGAACGGCTCGGCACGACGCAGCTTGTTCATCACGACGATGCGCAGATGCGCGAGCGTGCGGTCCTCGATCTCCACCGAGTTGCCGATCGTGTCGTAGATGAATCTCCCCATGTGAGGAGCCTAAACGCGGGTGATCCTCCGCGCCGTCACCGTGTTCACGCCACGCCGTCGCGGGGCGGCGAGATGCGGCATCCGCTCGTCTTGGTGACATCTCAGCGCCCGCATGGTGTGCTGGGTGCGTGAGCACCCCCCAGGCCGACGGCGCCGAGCGACCCGCGCTGCTCTACGTCGAGGACGACCCCGAGATCGCGGAGATCACGGTCGAGGTGCTCTCGGAGGTCTACCGGGTCGACCACGTCGCCGACGGTGAGAGCGCCCTGCAGCGTGCGCTGTCGCGGCGGTACGAGGCGATGGTCGTCGACCGCCGTCTGCCGGGGATGGACGGCATCGCCCTCGTGCAGGCGGTGCGCACGGCCCACATCGCGACGCCCATCCTGCTGCTGACGGCGCTCGGGTCGGTGCACGACCGCGTCGAGGGACTCGACGTCGGCGCCAACGACTACCTCGTAAAGCCGTTCGACTACGACGAGCTGCTCGCCCGACTGCGAGCGCTGCGGCGCGGGTTCCGCACCGACGGCGTGCGCCGCGACGTCGGCGAGTGGCAGTTCGCGCCGGCAGCGCTCGCGCTCTTCTCACCCGAAGGACGCCGCGTCGCGCTCACGGCGACCGAGACCGCCCTGCTGCGCCTGCTCGCCGAGAGCCCCGACCATGTCTTCTCCCGTGCCGAGATCTCCGACGCGGTCTTCGCCTCGGGCGACTCGGAGAGCTCGGTCGACACCTACGTGCACTACATCCGTCGCAAGGCGACACCCGAGATCATCGAGACCGTGCGCGCGCGGGGATACCGGATCGGAGATCCCGGGTGAGCCCCCACACCGACTCCGAGCGCCTGCGGCGTGCCGCGCGGCGCATCGGGCTGACCGTCGGCATCGCCTCCGCCCTCGTGCTGCTCGGCGGTGCGGGCATCCTCGTGTGGCTCCTTCTGGCGACCGGACGGCCCGAAACGCGCGGCGACGTGGTCAGCCCCGACCCCGGCGTGACCGGCTCACCCTCGCTTCCCGACGGAATCCGCGCGTACGACCCCATCGTGGTCGACGTCGACCGCACTGTGCCAATCGTCATCGCGCTGTCGCTCGTGGGCGTCGCCGTGCTCGGGCTCATCGCCTGGTACGCGGCGCGGCGCGCCACCCGTCCGCTCGCCGAGGCGATGCGGCTGCAGCGCCACTTCGTCTCGGATGCGAGCCACGAGCTGCGCACCCCCCTCACCGCGCTCACGAGCCGTATCCAGCTGGTCGAGCGACGTCACCGCCGCGGGGAGGAGATCGACTCCACCCTCTCGGACCTGCGGCGCAATGCCGCCGCGATGGACGACGTGCTCACCGACCTGCTCGTCGCCGCGGAGGCCGACGCGCGCGATCCGTCGGCGCGGGCGGAGGTGGGCGAGGTCATCGCCGCGACACTCGACTCGCTGCGGCCGCTCGCCGACGATCGCGAGGTCACGCTCGCGATCGACGTGGCCGAGGCGGCATCCGTCGCCCTCCCGGCGACCAGCCTCACGCGCATGTGCGTCGCCCTCGTCGACAACGCCATCCAGCACACTCCGGGACGATCGACCGTCACGGTCTCCTCACGCATCGTGCGGGATCGGGTGCACATCCGGGTGACCGACGAGGGGTCAGGTATCCGGCCCGAAGACCGCGAGCGCATCTTCGAGCGCTTCGCGCGACTGGGCGAGACCGGTCGCCGGCGTGGCTTCGGCCTCGGGCTCTCCCTCGTGCGCGACGTCGCCGTGCGCCACGGCGGGTCTGTGGTCGTCGAGCAGACGGATGCCGCCGGCACCACGTTCCTCATCGACCTGCCGCTCGCGCGCTGACGCGTCCGGCGACCCGCCGGGCGTACGCTTACGCGCTCACGCGAAACGGATCGCCTGCCGCGGCGGCGACCTCCACCCCCGACACCCAGCGCCGGGTGCGCCCTCCGGCGCCGATCACCATGCCGCTGCGTCCCGGGCACTCGCGGATCCAGCCGAGGTCGTCGATGCCGGCGACCACGCCGACCGTCGCCCAGACGTCGGCGACGGCGAGACTGTCGGCGACCACCGTCGAGCTGGTCGCGCCGAGCGCCGCGCGACCCGTGCGCGGATCGAGGATGTGCGCCCCCCGCTCGGCCGTGCCCGACGTCGCGACGGCACCGTCGCGCAGTTCGACGACGGCGGCCAGCTGTCCGGGCCGCGCCGGGTCGGCGATGCCGACCCGCCAGTCTCGATCGAGACCCGCGGCCGTCGCGACCTGCATGTCACCGCCGGCGTTGATGGCCCAGGCGGCGACATCGGCGTTCTCTAACAGTGCTCCGAGATGCCCCCGGGCGACGCTCTCCACCGCCCAGCCCTTGACATACCCCGTCGGGTCGAACGCTCCGCCGAAGCGGGCGCTGAACAGTCCGCGGGTGACTGCCTCCGCCTCCTCGCACGCGCGGGCGACCTCCGCCACCCGTGGGTCGGCCGCCGCGAGGGTCAGCTCGCCGCGGCGGAGGCGGGAGACATCCGAGTCGGACCGATAGGTCGAGAACACGCGGTCGATGTCGCGCAGCTCGGCGAACGCGTCGGCCGTCGCATCGTCGACGCCCGCGACCGTGGGGGCGTGCGTGAGCACGTGCACGCTGATCACCATGCCCATGACATCGGCCACGCGCACGGTGCGGTGCAGCTCGGCGCTCATCACTTCGCCTGGTCGATCGCGCTCTGCAGCGACTGCAGGTAGCCCTCGCTCGTGTAGGTCGCGCCCGAGACCATGTCGATGTTCGCGCTCTGCGCAGACAGGGTCTCGCTGATCAGCTGCGGGAGCGAGTAGTTCGCGATCTCGACGTCACGGCCGTTGTTGTTCGGGTACTGCGGCACGGCGACGTTGGTGATCTTCCCGCCCGACACCGTGATGGCGACCTGCACGTCGCCGAAGCGCGTCGAGGCGGCCGACCCGGTGAAGGTGCCGTTCTTGAGGCCGGTCGAGGTCGACGTCCCGCTCGAGGAGGACGACGAGCTGCTACCGGTCGACGCGGACGCCGTCGCGCTCGCCGACGGCGTCGCAGCAGCGGCTGATCCGCTCGTGGTGCTCGAGCTCGTGCCGCTTCCCGTCGAGCCGCCGATGCTCCCCGAGAAGCCGGTCGTCGAGGAGGCGACGGTCGTTCCCGCCCCGAGGGAGGTGCGGTAACTGAACAGCAGCACGACGCCGCTGATGGTCACGAGGATCGTCCAGACGATCTTCTTCATGGTGTGCGCTCCGTAGGTGGTGAGAGACGAGAGGATGCCGCGGCATCCGCTCAGATCGAGAAGTTCTCGCTGTGGATCTGCGAGGGGAGGATTCCGGTCTCGAGCAGGTCATCGCGGATGCTGTCCATCCAGTGGCCCGGTCCGCACAGGAAGATGTCGTAGTCCTCGATGTCGGGAGCGATGTAGCGGAGAAGATCCTCCCCCGCCCACGACGCGTGAGTCGCGGGGATCCACGTCGAGTCGCCGTGCGAGCGGTGCCCGTCGAGCGTGTAGTGTCGCAGACCGCGCTTGGCGACCATCCGGGCGATCTGCGGTCGGCGGAGGGCATGAGCGGGATCGTGGTCGCGGGTGACGAGGATCGCCTCGCCGGGCACGAATCGTTCGGCTTCGAGGATCGCCACAAGCGGCGCGACACCGGCTCCCGCTCCGAGCATGAGCATCTTCGAACGGCGTCGTGCGTCGCCGGTCATCGCGCCGTAGGGGCCCTCGAACATGACCTTCGTTCCCTTGCGCATCCGCGTCATGCGGGAGGTGCCGTCGCCGACGATGCGCGCGGTCACGGTGAGCTCGTCGCCGCGCGGTGCGGTCGAGAGCGAGAAGGGGTGGGAGCGGGTCCAGCCGGGGCCGTCCAGGAAGCGCCAGTTGAAGAACTGGCCCGCCTGCGCGCCGAGCTTGTGGATGTCACGTCCGCGCATGCGCACGGTGACGCCGTTGGAGCCGTCTGCCTCCACGGCGACGACCCGTAGGTCATGCCGCATCGAGCGGCTCAACGGCACGAGGAGGCGGAAGACCAGCACCGCGGCGGCGGCGATCGCCCAGAGCGTCCACCAGTAGGCACTGACCAGCGGCTGCCCGATGAAGTCCGAGCCGGTCCACAGCATGTGCGGGATGGCCAGCCCCACGCCGAGGTAGGCGTAGAGGTGGATGAGGTGCCAGGACTCGTAGCGCAGCTTCTTGCGCGCCTTCCGGATCGAGGTGACCACGACGAGGATGAGCAGCCCCGTGCCCGCTGTCGCGAGCATCATTCCGGGGTAGTTCCACACGAAGTCCCACAGCTGCAGGAGGGGATTCACGTGCGCGTTGACGGCGTAGCCGATGCTGAGCAGCGCGATGTGGGCGAGCATCAGCCAGAACGACCAGAAGCCGGTCAGGCGGTGCGCCCGCACGAGGCCGTCGCGGCCCCATCCGCGCTCGAAGATCGGCACGCGCGCCATCAGGAGCACCTGGTAGAGGAGCAGGTTGGCCGAGATGAGTCCGGTGAGTCGACCGAGCGTGGAGTAGGTCTCCGCGTTGAGGCCGATGACCGCTTGAATGCCCCCGCCGTGGATCCACAGCGCGAGGATGACGAGGCTCGTCCCCCACACGATGGCGGTGGCGGCGAGGTTCCAGAGGAGTCGCGGCGACCGTCGCGAGCCGAGCAGCGCGTCGGTGGCGGCGTCCTGCCTGCGGACGGACCGTTCGGTGGCGTAGGTGGTCATGGCTCGATGGTGACCGCGCGGGCGCAAGATTTCGCCAAGAATGCGGGTTCCTCGGGCAACGCATAGGAAGCGCAGAGCCGGAGCAGATCGACGACGCCGTCTGAGGCGACCGAGACCGCGCGGGGCATCCGAGAGGCGCGGGATCGGCGCGCGGGGATTATGGTGGGCGCATGGGCACGATCTACTACGGCGGTTCTGAGACGCCGATCCACATCGAGGACCGCGCCCTCGCACACCTCAAGGTGGTCATCGCGACGAAGCTGCGTCGCGGCGAGAGCTTCACGCTGTCGTGGCGGCACCCCGAGGGCGAGCCGGTCGGTCGCAGCACCATCTGGCTGCACCCGTCGATCCCGCTGCGGTTCACGTTCCTCGACCCCGAGCCCGCTCTCCTGAGCCGGGAGTGGATCGAGGAGCTGGCGAGCTCGGCGAACTCCTCGGGCGGCATCATGCTCGTCGACGAGCACCTGCACGCCGGCGACGTGGCGTCGCGCTGATCACGCTGAACGGCTGACGACCGGCCGACGTCGGAAGTAGCCGGCGGCGTCGCGCTCAGATCAGCGCGAGCGCCGTCAGCACGACGGCGATGAGCGGGAACGTGCCCTGGATCGCGGCAGAGCGGGCGAGCTTCGGGCTCGAGAGCACGAGCACGAGGGCCGCAGCGAGCATCGACCCGGTGCCCACGATCACGAGGGTCGCGCCGATCGTGAGCGACCCGGTCGCGACGAGCACGATGCCGATCGCGGTCGCGAGGGCGAGGAACAGGTTGTAGAAGCCCTGGTTGAAGGCGAGCGACCTGGTGAGCTCGGCCTCCTCGGCGCTGCGCAGGCCGAAGATGCGGCGCGTGGCCGGCTCGGTCCAGCGCAGCGACTCGAGCACGAAGATGTAGACGTGCACGAGCGCGGCGAGCGCGGCGAACACGAGGGCGGCGATGATCATGAGCGCATCCTCTCAGGCCGGGTGCACGTGCGCCCACACGCCGGGCGCGGGAAGTTCGGCGTAGCGCACGTCGACGGCGTCGGCGGTCACCTCGGCGACGCACACGAGCAGCGACTGGGTCGGGATGCCCAGGTAGCGGTTGTCCCGCACGATCGCCGCGTCGCTCGAAGCCCCGTCGCCCGTCGACGCCGCGAGCACGTCGAACCAGTCCTCCCACCAGGCGCGGTCGCCGGTCGCCGAGAGGGGTGCGGCAGCGAACGCGGGAAGCCAGGCGGCGATGCGTCCGGTGGCGGGGTCGTCGACGTCGTCGTGGGCGACCATGTGGGTGCCCGGCCCGAGCACGGTCTCGTGCACAGCGGTGCCGTCCCACCGGGTGACGACGGATGCCGCGGCGCCCACGGTGAGCAGGTTGAACCCGCGCGTCCGGGGGGCGGCGGGCACGGCCTCGCCCTCGACGGCGGCGAGCGGCAGGGCTCCGCGGGAGACCACGGCGCTCTCGGGAAGATCGTGCCCCTCCGCCCGGTTGAGCAGCACGGCCAGGAGTCCGCGGTCGGGCGCGGCAGCGAGCCACGCGCCCCCCGCGCGGACGTCGCGCACGCCGATCACCCCCGGATGCGCCTCGGGCCACCAGTCGCCGAGCGGGTTCCACTCGCGCTCGGGATCCTCGTCGCGCACGGCGAGCACGCGGGTCGGATGCCGCGGGTCGTCGGGCACTCGAACGATCACGGTGCACATGGGGTCCTCCTGCAGCGGGCTGCCGTGCCCGCGGGTCGTGCGAGAATCGGGGCGTGTTCGTCGTCGTAGGGGTCACCGGCGGGATCGCCGCGTACAAGTCGGCGACGCTGGTGCGCACGCTGGTGAAGAACGGCCACGAGGTGCACGTCATTCCTACCGCGGATGCGCTGCGCTTCGTCGGCGCTCCGACCTGGGAGGCGCTCAGCCGTCACCCCGTGACGACGTCGGTGCACGACGACGTCGCGACGGTGCGCCATGTGGCGCTCGGGCAGTCCGCCGACCTGGTCGTGATCGCTCCGGCCACCGCCAACACCCTGGCCCGCATGGCGGCGGGTATCGCCGACGATCTGCTCGGCACGACGCTGCTCGCCACCACGGCGCCCGTGGTGGTCGCCCCCGCGATGCACACCGAGATGTGGCGGCATCCGTCGACCGTCGCGAACGTCGCGACGCTGCGCTCCCGTGGTGTCGTGATCGCCGGTCCGGCCGAGGGCGAGTTGACCGGGGGCGACTCCGGACCCGGACGCATGCTCGAGCCCGATGAGATCCTTCGGATCGCGCTCGCCGCCGTGCGCCCCCGTGACCTCGAGGGTCTGCGGGTCACCGTGACCGCGGGCGGAACCCGCGAGCCGATCGACCCGGTGCGCTTCATCGGCAACCGTTCCAGCGGGAAGCAGGGTGTCGCCGTCGCGCTCGCGGCGGCGGCGCGCGGCGCGCAGGTCGACCTGATCCTCGCGCACGTCGACGAGGGCGTGGGGGCCGCGGCATCCGTGCCCGGCATCGCCGTGTCGCACGCCGGCACCGCGGCGGAGCTGCTGACCGCGACGACGGATGCCGCAGCGACAGCCGACGTCGTCGTCATGGCGGCGGCCGTCGCCGACTACCGGGTGCCGCAGATCGCGGACGGCAAGGTCACGAAGGAGGCCGCCGGCGAGACGCTGACGCTCGAGCTGGTGCAGAACCCCGACATCCTGGCGGGACTGGCCCGTGACCGGCGGGCCGGGCAGACCGTCGTCGGATTCGCCGCCGAGACCGCCACTGGCGACGCGCTCGTCGAGCGCGCGCGCCGCAAGCGCGAGCGCAAGGGCGTCGACCTGCTCGCCGTCAACGAGGTCGGCTGGGAGGCCGGGTTAGAGGCATCCGAGAACAGTCTCTTCTTCGTCGACGCCGCGGGCGACATCGTCGGACGCACGAGCGGCTCGAAGCGCGAGACGGCCGACGCCCTGTGGGACGCGATCGTCGCGGTGCGCGCCGCGCACTGAGTCAGGGGCGGATGCCGCGCCTCACCCGATCTCGCCGGCGGCCACCGACTCGGCGAGCGCGTGCGCGTGCGCGAGCTGGTGCGCCCCGAAGAAGTCGGCCTCGGTGAGCCGGCGTTCGTCGTCGGCGTCGCGTCCGTCGTGTGCGAGGGTCGCGGCGACGATCAGCGCGTGCATCCACCCGCCGGCGACGAGCGCGAGCAGCCACAGGTAGTCGACGCTCACGGCGTGGGCGTCGCGGGGGCTGGCGCCGAAGCCGACCACGGCAACGGTCGCACGGTCGGCGGCGGCGACGGCGCGCTCGAGGCGCTCGGCCGTGCGGCGCGCGACCGGCTCGTCGGAGCCCGCCAGCGTCGCGACCGCGGCGCGCGCGAGGTCGAACATGCGGCGCGCGGTCTCGCCCTGGTTGCGCACCGTCTTGCGCCCGACGAGGTCGTTGGACTGGATCGCGGTGGTGCCCTCGTAGATCGGGATGATGCGGGCGTCGCGGTAGTGCTGGGCCGCGCCGGTCTCCTCGATGAAGCCCATGCCGCCGTGCACCTGGATGCCGTCGGAGGCGATGCGCACGGCCTCTTCGCTCGCCCACCCCTTGAGGATGGGCACGAAGAACTCGGCGAGCTGAGGGTTGTCGGCGTCGTCCGCGCGGTCGAACAGGTCGCCGACGTAGACGGCGAGCGCTCGCATCGCGCTGATGCTGCTCGACATCGACAGCAGCAGTCGACGCACGTCGGGGTGCTCGGCGATGGCGGTGCCGTCGGGGCGACCGGGCACGGGCCCCTGCAGACGGGCTGTGGCGTAGGCGGAGGCCTGCTGGTAGGCGCGCTCTGCAAGGCCGATGCCCTGGTGTCCCATGCCGAGGCGGGCGGAGTTCATCATGACGAACATGCCGGCGAGTCCGCCGCCGACCTCGCCGACCAGGTAGCCGGTCGCGCCGTCGTAGGCGAGCACGCAGGTCGGGCTGCCGTGGATGCCGAGCTTGTGCTCGACCGACACGGTCGTCACGGCATTGCGTGCGCCGAGCGACCCGTCGGGCTCGACGAGGAACTTCGGGGCGACGAACAAGGAGAGGCCCTTGGCGCCCGCGGGAGCGTCAGGGGTGCGGGCGAGCACGAGGTGCACGATGTTCTCGGCGACGTCGTGGTCTCCCCAGGTGATGAAGATCTTCTGGCCGGTGATCGACCAGCTGCCGTCGCCGTTCGGGGTGGCGGTCGTGCGGATCGCGCCGAGGTCGGTGCCGGCCTGCGGTTCGGTGAGGTTCATGGTGCCGGTCCAGCTCCCCTCGACGAGTCGTGCCAGGTAGGTCTCGCGCACCTCGTCGCCCGCATAGGCGTCGAGCGCGTGGATCTGACCGTGGGTGAGCATCCAGCACAGGGCGAGCGCCGGGTTGGCGGCGTTCCAGATCTCCCCGAGCCCGGCCTGCACGACGGCGGGGAGGCCCTCGCCGCCGGCCGACTCGGGCGCCTCGGCGGCCACCCACCCGGCCTCCACCAGCGCGGCGTAGGCCTCCTTGAAACCGGGGGCGGTGCGGGCGTCGCCGTCGACGACGACGGTGCCTTCGGCGTCGCCGATGGCGTTGAGGGGGGCGATGACCTCGGCGGCGAAGTCGCCGGCGGCCTCGAGCACGTCGACGGCGTCGTCGGCGCTGAGGGCGCCACTGGTCGCGCGGGCGACGACGTCGCCGCCGAACACCTCGCGATAGAGGAATCCGTACTCGGCGACGGGCGGGGTGTACGGCGAGGACTGGGCGGCCATGGGGTTCCCCTCGTTGGGCGGGCGGCGCGCGCGACGCGGGGTCGCGGGTGACATCGAGAACCATAGTACGTGAGACTGAGTTTCACGAGTAGGGTGTGACCCGACCACCTCGATGCAGAGGAGCAGCATGACCGAGCACACCCGCACCCTCACGTGGACGGACCCGATCGCCGTGCGCGACGGTGTCGCCGCGATGAGCGGACTCGACGCGATGCTGGCCCTGCGCGACGGACACCTCCCCCCGCCCCCGATCGCGCAGACGATGAACTTCCGCCTGACCGAGGTCGAGCCCGGACGCGTGGTGTTCGTGTGCGAGCCGGGCGGCGAGCACTACAACCCGATCGGCACCGTGCACGGCGGGCTCGCGTGCACGCTGCTCGACACCGTGTGCGGCTGCGCCGGCCACACCACCCTCGACGCCGGCCAGGGCTACACGTCGATCGACATCACCGTGTCGTACCTGCGCCCGATCACCCTGGCGACAGGTCCACTGCTCGCGACGGGACGGGTCGTGAAGCCCGGCCGACGCGTCATCTTCACCGAGGGCGCGATCACCGACGCCGCCGGCACCGTGCTCGCCACCGCCACCAGCTCGCTGCTGGTGCTGTGAGGAAGAGCGGATGCCGCGGCATCCGCTCGTTCAGGACGTGAGCGGCTCGAGCAGCTCGACGTGCGCGATGTCGAACGCGGGAGCGCTGACGTCCTCACCCGAGACCGCACCATAGGTGTAGCTGCCGGCGACCGTCACCCACAGCTTCAGATGGTCGCCTTCGAGGACACCCTCGAGCGTCGGGCACGTGATGCCGTCACCGCCGCCGCCGATGACGTCGTGCGGGTAGTCCCAGCTCGACGTCGACTGCGCTGCGCCGACGCCGAGAAGCGCGAGGCACGGCCCGGTCGCCTCGTCGAACTGGCTGACGAACCCGTAGACCACGACCTTCTCGCCGACGTGACCGTCGGGGTCTGCGACGATGTCGGCGAGGACGGCCGCGTCGACGTCGTCGAATCCGGTCGGCACCGCGCCCGCGCCGGGTGCGACGGATGCCTCGTCCCGCGGGGTGGCGGAGGGGAGAGTCTGCGGGCTCGCCGAGGCCGACCTCTCGACGATCGTCGGCAGCAGGGACAGCCCGACGATCAGGGCGATCGTCGTTGCGATCGAGGCCAGCACGCCGAGAGCGCCGAGGATGATGCCCGTGACCGGGAAGCCCTTCCGGGCGCCCTTCACGAGCGCCACGATACCCAGCACGACCGCAGTCCCGCCGATCAGGATGCCGAGCCCGGGAGCCAGCCCGAAGACGAACGCCGCGATGCCGACCACGAGCGCCGCGATCGCGAGGCCGCCGGCGCGGGGGCCGGACGACGGCCGGGGCGGCGCGGGATAGGCCGGCGGGGGCGGCAGCGCGGGTCCTGCCGGGGACGTCGAGTCCGGCGCTTCGATGGAAGGAGCGACGCCGCTCTCGCCGGCGTCGGACGCGGGCGAGGTGACCGGAGCGGGCGGGTCCGCAGCCGGTGCTCCCGTCGGAGGCGCCGCCTCGCCGTCGTTCGGAGGAGTGGGGCTCTCGGGCGGCGGCACGGAGGTCATGCCGCGAGTATGACAGAACCTGAGAGCTCACTATGCCGTACCTCTGCGTCGGCTGGATGCTCGAACCTTCCGGCGCAATGCTCGAATCCCCCTGTCGCGCGCCTCGACCGATCCCTAGACTGGCGGCCACAACTCCCGCCTCGCGTCGAAGGGCGTTCCGCACATGTCGGATCCCGCAGGCCCCACCGCACCGCTCCCGCCGACTCCGCCTGCGCCGCCACAACGATCGCGCCGAGGACTGATCGCGATCATCGCCGTGCTGGCCGCGCTGCTCATCGCCACCGCATCGGTGCTCGTCACCGTGCTACTCATGGGCGGTGCGCAGGTCGCGGGCGCCGCCGCGACATTCGTGTCGACGCCGACTCCGACACCGTCGGCGCCGTCGTCGCCGCCCGCCTCGGCCACCCCGACACCGGCGCACACATCGAGCACTTCAGGATCGTCCGGAGGAGGCGGAACGGGCACCACGACGACCGCGCCGTCGACGAGGTCGATCAGTCACGCGGCCGTAGGCGTCGAGAGCGGCGGCGGCGACTGCTCGAGCACGCCCAACCTCCCGCTCACGGCAGCGTGGAAAGCGACCGGCACGACGCTCTGGTTCGGCGTGAACACCACCGATGCGAGCGCCGCACCCTTCCAGGAGTGGTCGCTGGCGACGCAGACGCAGGGCACCGCGACGGGCTTCGTCTACGACTGCTCACGGTCCTCCGAGCCGTTCACGTTCACGCTGTTGCACACCGACGGCACCAAGACGAACTCGACCGTGACCCTGCGCCTGTGCCCCGGATCCGTCACGCCGAAGCAGACCTGCTCGTAATCCCGCGCGCGGCGATCCGCGGCGCGATACTCTCGCGACAGCGACGAAACCCGCGTGACGACGCCGAACGCGGCGTCGCACCCGCTCGACGAAAGGATGCCGCGTGCTCATCGCCCTCTGGATCGTCAACGTGGTGCTCGCACTCGCCTTCCTCGCGACCGGCGGCCTGAAGATCATCCGCACGCCGGATCAGCTGAGAACGGTCGGACTCGCATGGGTCGAGTCGTTCACCCGTGGCCAGGTGGTGCTCATCGGCGTCGCCGAAGTGGTCGGCGCGGTCGGATTGATCGCACCGCTGGCCACCGGCATCCTGCCCTTCATCGCGGCCGTCGCCGCCGCAGCGCTCGCTGTGCTCATGGTCGGCGCGACCGTCGTGCATGTGCGCCGGGGCGAGAATCCGGCGCCCGCCGCCGTGGCGCTGGTGCTGTCGCTGGTCAGTGCGGTGCTCGGGGTGCTCGCCCTCGGCTGAGCGCGCCCCCGCGAATCCCCGCCAGCACCAGCCAGATCGCGCCGAGCGCCAGCTGCGCACCTCCGATCAGCCCACCGCCGGTCGCGAGGCTCCAGGTTCCGAGCGCCACCCACATGAGCGCGAACACGAGAGATCCGATCCAGCCGATGCGGATCCGGCGACGGGCGGACGAGTCATCCGTCATCATCGTTCCCCCTCACGACGTTGCCGTGAGCATAGCGAGAGCGCGAGCGGCGCGCTCAGTCCGAGATCAGCGTGCCGCCGTTCCTCGCACTGACCCGCGTCTCGCGGGATGCCCGGCCGGCACGGCGGGCTCCCCGCGCCACCCCGTCCCCCGCACGGGCGACAGACGGATGCCGCATCCTCCCGCTACCGTGAGCGCACGGGGACGGGGGTCGACGTGGCCAGAGCTGCGCGCGAATGGTGGGCGATGTGGACACTGCAGGAGCAAGATCTGTGGGCGGCTGCGGGTGACGGCATGCTCGTTGCGTTGCTCATGCTCGCGATCGGCCTGAGCATCGCCCCCTCCGCCGTCTGGCAAGAGCCGGTGCAGATCGGAGCTCCTGCCGTCTGCATCGCAATAGCGACGTATGCGCGCCGCCCCCAACGGCGCGCGCAGCGCTGGCGTGAGGCCTATCGCACCGCCCCGGCCGGGCCGACTGACGGTCAGGTCGGCGCCTCGGTCTGATCCGCCGCATCCGCAACGATCAGGCCCGCAGCACGACCTTCTCCCGCACGTCTCCCGACTCGAGCAGCGCGTGCGCGCGGGCCGCGTCGGTGAGCGCGAACTCGCGGTGCGGCTTCAGGCGAAGCGTTCCAGCGGCGAGCAGCGGAACCGTGATCGCGAGCGCATCGGGTGCCCGATCGGGCGACGGGTGCGACAGGCGTGCGCCGCTGCGGGCGACCTCCGCCGACCCGACGAGGGTGACCACGCGCGAGGGGTCGCCGGTGGCGGCGACGGCCTCGACCAGTCCGCCGCGGCCGGCCGCGTCGATGACCGCGTCGATGCGGCGGACACCCGTGGCGGCGATCCGCTCGAAGACCCCATCGCCGTAGACGACCGGCTCCCCGCCGTAGGCGGCGACGGTGTCGGCGTCCCTCTCCGACGCCGCACCGATCACGCGCACTCCGCGCGCGCTCGCGAGCTGCACGATGAGCGCCCCGACCGATCCGGCCGCACCGAGCACCACGAGAGTCTCCCCCGCCTCAGCCCTGACCTCGCGCAGTGTGCCGACGGCGGCCTCCGCGGACGCGGGCAGGGCCGCGGCATCCGCCCACGACAGCGAAGCGGGCTTCGGGAACCACACCGGCGCGGCAACGAGCTCGCCATACCCGCCCTGCTGCGGCAGGTGCGCGACCACCTCATCGCCGACGGCAACATCGGCGACGCCCGCTCCGACCGACTCGACGACTCCTGCCGCTTCGAATCCGAGCACCGACCCAGGGCCCTGCGGGAAGACGGCAGCGAGACGACCGCGACGGATCTGCAGGTCGGTCGGGCCGATGCCTGCCGCCCTCACGCGCAGCAGCACCTCGCCGGGCGCGGGCACGGGCGCCGCCATCTCGCGCCACTGCAGCACCTCCGGCTCCCCGAAAGCGGTCACCACCATCGCATGCGACATTGCTCGCCCCTCTCAGATCTGGCTCGCGCCGCCGTCGACGTACAGTTCCGCGCCGGTCATGTAGGCGCTGCGTGCGCTCGCCAAGAACAGTACGGCCTGCGCGATCTCCTCCGGGCGGCCGAGGCGCTGCATCGGCACCCCGGCGGCGAGTCCAGAGAGCAGGGCGTCGGACTGCGCCGGATCGGTCGCGAGTCCGGCGAGTCCGGGGGTCTCGATCGGGCCCGGAGCGACGCTGTTGACCCGGATGCCGCGGCCGACGAGCTCTGCGGCCCAGCTGCGTGCGAGCGAGCGCACGGCCGCCTTGGAGGCGGCGTAGATGCTGAACGACGGGCTGCCCTTCACATCGATGTTCGATCCGGTCAGCACGATCGACGCGCCCGCGTTCAGCAGCGGCAGCACCTTCTGCACGGTGAAGACGACGCCGCCGACGTTCGCCCCGAACGTCTGGGTGACGTGCTCCCACGTGATGTCCTCGAGGGCCGCGAACTCGCCGCCGCCCGCGTTGGCGAACACCACGTCGAGGCCGGCGCCCCGCGCGGCGATCGCCTCGGCGACGCGGTCGAGGTCATCGAGCGAGGCGACGTCGGCCGCGACCGTCGTCACCGCATCTCCGAACTCCGCGGCCACGGCGGCAAGGCCAGCCTCCCGACGGCCGGTCACGACCACGTGCGCTCCCTCCGCCGCGAACGCACGCACGGCCGCGAGACCGATGCCCGCCGTCCCTCCGGTGACCAGTGCGGTCTTTCCCGCGAGCTCTTCCATGTCCCTCTCCTTCTTTATGTACCGATCGGTACTAAAGGCAAGATAGGCGCGCGGGGATCGCATGTCAAATTTTTGTACCGCACGGTATGATTCAGGCATGGCTGAGACGAGAGAACGCGGACGACCGCGCGCCTTCGACCCCGATGCTGCACTCGACGCCGCCGCACGGGTGTTCTGGGTGCACGGGTACGACGGGGCATCCCTGACCGATCTCACCGCCGCCATGGGCATCAACCGGCCGAGCCTGTACGGGGCGTTCGGCAGCAAGGAAGAGCTCTTCCAACGGGTCATCGCCCGCTACGCGCAGACCGACATGACCTACGCCGAGCGTGCGCTCGACCAGCCGACCGGCCCCGCCGTCGCGCGTGCCCTACTTCTCGACAACATCGATGCCGTGACGCGCTCCGATCGGCCCGCGGGATGCCTCACCATCCAGGGCGGACTCGCCAGCGCCGACGGCAACGAGACCGTGCCCGCCTTCCTCGGGCAGAGCCGCCTGGCGGGCGAACGACGACTGGCCGAGCGCCTCGCTCGCGCGGTCGCTGAAGGCGACTTCGTCGCAGGGACGGATGCCGCGGCTCTCGCCCGCTACCTCATGGTCGTCACCGAGGGGCATGCCGTGCACGCCACCGCGGGCGTCTCGAGACGGCAGCTGCGCGCGTCGGCCGACCTGGCACTGCTCGCGGTCGACGCACTCGCGGCGCCCGCGAGCACAGTGTGAGGCCGCACCCCACAACGCAGATCGGCCCCGGCCAAAACTGGGGCCGATCTGGTGAATGATTCTCCCTGCGTTTCGTTCCGTCCTTTCCTTTTGGAGGATGGAGTTATGCCAGGACCGTATCCGGACGAGTTCCGTCAGCGTGCGCTGCGGATGCTGAGCGAGGCTCGCCCCGATCACAAGACCGATCACGCCGCGATCACGCACCTCGCCGCCAACCTCCGGGTCAATCCCGAGACGCTGCGATTGTGGAAGAAGCGCCTCGACGTCGACGAGGGCCGTCAGCCGGGGACCTCGAGCGAGGCCCAAGCGGAGATCAAACGGTTGAAGAAGTAGATCGCCGAGTTGGAGGGGGCGAACGAGATCCTCCGGTCAGCGAGCGTGTTCTTCGCGACCGAGCTCGGCCGCCGCTCGTCGAGATGATCGCGTTCGTTGACAGGATGCGTAGTCGTTTCCTGGTCGAGCTCGTCTGCCGTGTGATGCGGCACGCCGAGGTGGGGTTCCTCACCGCCCGCGGATACCGGGCTGCGAAAGCGCGGCCCGCGTCCGCCCGGCAGCTTCGGGACGAGCTGTTGATCCCGGAGATCGTGCGGCTGCATGCGGAGAACTACGGCGTCTACGTGGTCCGCAAGATGCACGCGCTGCGGCGGCGACGAGGGCTAGGCCGTGTTGCTAAACGCGGTTCACTTACCGGACGTTGTGCCTACCGATGCGTCGATGCTGATGGATCAGGGCGTTCGGCATTGGTGTTCAGCGCGCGAGTTACTCTGGGCGCATGGCTCAGATAACTCGTGATGGCTCCGATGCCGTGGTCACTCTGTCGGTGTTCGAGAAGGTTGAAGGATTGCTCGCGTCGACTCGCTTCTCGTTGAGCAACGTCACCTCCGTGGAGGTTCTGGACGACGCACATGAGCAGATCAAAGGGTGGGGAAGAGACTTCAAGCTCGCGGGCCGATATGTTCCCGACACGACCGCCGTGGGAACCTTCCGCAACGGCGAAGAGCGCGGAATCACGCTCGCTCTCGTGCACTCAGACACGCCACGCGGGCTGCGGATTGAGTTGTCCGGCGAGCCATACAGCCGCGTAGTGATCGGCCTCGCGGATCCTGAAACCACGAAAGCCGAAGTGTTCGACGATTAGCCCGTATTGCTGGCGCTACTGGTGAGCCAGTGGAGGGTTGCGGCGAGGCAGAGGCCGGCGTGGTAGTTGCGGGGGTCTTGTCTGAGCGCATCGCGATCCCGCGCCACCGTTTGAGTTTGTTGAAGCACCTCTCGACGACGTTACGGCCGCGGTAGCGGGTCCGTTGCTGATCGCCGAAGTCGATCGGTCGGCCGCGGCGCTTGCGTCGGTGAGCGATCTGATCGTCGCGTTCGGGAATCGTCGAGGCGATCCCGCGCTCGCGCAGCCACGCCCGATTCGCCCTCGACGGGTAGCCCTTGTCAGCGAGCACCCGGTTCGGCCTCGATCTCGGCCTGCCTCTCGCGCCCGGGACGCGAATCTCGCTCAGCGTCGCGGCGAGCATGCTGGTATCTGCCGCCTGCCCCAGGGTGAGAATGAACGCGAGGGCGCGTCCCTTCCCGTCGCAAACCAGGTGATTCTTCGTCGTCAGCCCGCCGCGAGAGCGGCCGATCGCATGATCAGGTGGCTCGTCGCCGAACTTCTTGTAGTTCGATGTCGCCCCCTGTAGTCCGGGGAAGTGTCGCGCCGTGCTGGTGCACGCGCACGATCGTGGAGTCGATCGACGCGACCCAGTCCAGATCCCCGGACTGCTGCGCGAGCGACTGCGTCCTCTCCAGCACCCGCGCCCACACCCCCTGCTCGGACCACCGGTTGAAGTTCTTGTAGATCGTGTTCCAGTTCCCGAACCGCTCCGGCACATCCCGCCACGGTGCCCCGGTCCGGAACCGCCGCGCTGTCGCCTCGACGACCGTGCGCCGATCCACCGGCGGCTGCCCCGTCGACTTCACATTCGGGAACAACGGGCCGATCACAGCCCATGCTTCATCCGAGATCACATCACGCGACACGCATCCAAGACTCACCCCCGAAGCGCCCGACCACGTTTAGCAACACGGCCTAGGCGTAGCGCCGCGGCGCTACGATGCTGCGCCATACCGAAGGTTTCGGCTCGCACCTTCGATATGGAGCGGACACCCCTTTTACAGCCATCCGCGAAGACCGGCACACGGCAGTCGCCGCAGCGGTGAAGTCGTTCATGATGGCCGATGCGCGGCGTGACGGAGGCATGCGCCTCTTCTGAGTCCCGCACCGGTTTACATAATGACCTTTACAAGCGATAATGATCTGCATGTCTTCCATTAAGCGGCGTCCAGCGGACACCGCGCCGTTGCCTCCGAAGGTGCGCCGTGCCGCCGAGGAGATCGGTGACGACTTCGCTGCGTGGCGGAAGATTCTTGGACTGACAGCTGAGCAGGTGGCGGAGCGTGCCGACATCTCACGGGGGACTCTCCGTCGGTTGGAGCACGGCGATCCCGCGGTGGGCTTCCATGTCGTCCTGAGAGTCGCTCGCGCTCTCGGCGTGCTCGACACGCTCGCCGACGCGCTCGATCCACTGAACACAGACCTCGGCCGCGCCCGCGCTGGTCTCATCGGCCGGAAGCGAGTCCGATGACCGGTTTCGAGGCCCTTGAGGTGCACGTCAGCCTGGGGACAGAGACCGTTCGCGCCGGCCGAGCTCAGTTCAACCACACCCGGGGGCGGTTGGCCTCCACGATGTTCCAGTACGACCCTGACTACCTCGCTCATCCTCTGGCGTACGCGCTCGATCCAGGCTTGGAGCTCTACAGCGGGTCCCAGCAGGCCTCGGGGCTGCCCGGCGCGTTCTCGGACTGTGCCCCTGACCGCTGGGGGCGCAATCTCATCACCAAGCGGGAGCGGACTCTCGCCCTGGAGCAAAAGCGTCGGCCGCGCACGCTGGGTGACGTGGACTTTCTCGCCGGTGTCAGCGACTTCACCCGCCAGGGTGCGCTCCGATTCCGCGAAGATGCGAGCTCTCCTTTCCTCGATCCGGACCCCGTCGTGCCGAGCATGATTCGCTTGCCCGAACTCATGCGCGCATCGGAGGACGCAGCGCGCGACGACGGTGACCACGAGCTGACCGCAGTCAAGACGCTGCTCGATGCCGGAACTGGCTCTCTCGGTGGCGCCCGTCCAAAGGCTGCCGTGCGGGGCGACGACGACCAGCTCCTCATCGCGAAGTTCCCTCACCCCGACGACGGATGGGACGTGATGGCCTGGGAGGCTACAGCACTCGACCTCGCGAAAGCCGCCGGTGTCATCGTCCCGACGTATCAACTCATCCAGCTGGATGGTCGGCATGTGCTGCTCCTCGACCGCTTCGACCGCCATGCCGACGGCACACGTCTTGGCTACATGAGCGCGATGACTCTCCTCGAGCGGCGCGACGGCGACGGGGGCGACTATGTGGAGATCGCGGAACGGATCGAGGAAGCCGGCGGCCGGGTAAAGCACGACCTCGGTGAGCTGTTCCGGCGCGTCGCGGTTAGCGTTGGGCTGCACAACACTGACGACCACCTACGCAATCACGGGTTCCTGCGAAGCGAAGCCGGCTGGGCCCTTAGCCCCGCCTTCGACATCAACCCCGAGCCCGATCCGAAGGCGCGCCAGACCACGATCGCCGGGGCCAGCGACCCGGACGACGAGGCAGACGGTCTGAAAGAGCTCGCGCGCGCATGTCGACTCAGTGAGCGCGCCGCCCAAGCGGAACTGGATCGCATCGGCGACGTGCTGGAGGGATGGCGCGACGCCGCAGCCACAAACCGAATCCGACAGTCCGAGATCGAGCGCTTCGCGGACACCTTCGATCAGGGGATCAGGATTCTCCGCGGCTGACGTCCCCGGGCGCTACCGCCGCCGTGGCCGCCGCCCGCGTTGCTGCTCAGCCCCATCTCACTTCAAGGGGTCGGATCGATACCCGCGATATTTCCGCTTATCCGGACTATCGGGGGGTCTGTCCCCCGCTACGGTTCGGAAAGTGGCGGTCGATGCTGTCGCGTATGAGGCACCACGATCGAGCCGGCGAGGGGGCAGGGTAAACGGTCAAAGTAGAGCCGCCACCAGAGGCTCGCGCGATGGCGAGGCCGTAATCGACGGGTCGACGGCCGCCACCGCTCGTCGACCGGCCCTCCACCGGGCACGATGTCGACGGACCGAGGGGCCGGCTCGGGGCGCGCTCTCCCCTCAGAGGATCTGGTCACATCGGATCCGCGGGTCCCGAGCGGGTCAGTTCAAATGACAAACCCTCGTTCTTCTGCCGCAGCGATTAGCGGCTCTACGGCAGTATCGCCGCGCGAACAAGGGTCAAGTCCGCTGGGGTGGTGTACGAGGTTGATCCCTCGGTTGGGCGTGTCGGTCAGGCCGTGAGGGCCTGGAGTTCGGGTTCGGTCACCTCCTCGA